>ERZ761609.2183-NODE-2183-length-15055-cov-51.953067_pt1 | contig 15055 bp, 13 predicted proteins | sample MGYA00511163_ERZ761609 | MGnify/ENA primary metagenome ERZ761609 (study PRJEB28899, sample SAMN02445070) | bioreactor sludge metagenome | biome: EBPR sludge | place: Australia: Brisbane, Thorneside Wastewater Treatment Plant | collected 2011-12-16 ... | reverse complement strand
AGGGCGCGGCTATCGGAGCCGCCGCGGGCGGCGCCGCCGGGGCCGGCACGGTCCTCGCTACCCGCGGCGAACAGGCCCGTCTGCCCGCCGAAACCCGGATCTCGTTCCGCCTCAGCCAGCCTGTGACCTTGACCGAGAAGCTGGACTGAGCAGATCCTGAGCCCTCCCCGTTGCGTTATATACGCCAATGGCGGACAATGCAATTGATTGGTGTTCATCGAAACGCCTGTGTTCACGAAGCGAATCACGGGCTTGCTCACCGACGAAGAATATCGGAACTTGCAGTTGTGCCTGATCGTCAATCCCGCCGCCGGACCTGTAATACCCGGTGCTGGGGGATTGAGGAAGGTGCGGGTGGCCGCCCGGTCCCAGGGGAAGCGCGGCGGTGCCCGGGTTATTTATTATTGGGTTCCCTCGCGTGAGCAGATACTGCTCTTACTTGTGTATGCAAAGAACGAGCAGGCAAATCTGACCCCACGACAGGCCCGGATTCTGGCGGCGATGGTCAAGGAGGAATTCGCCCGTGAAACAGGAGAACTTTGAAGAATTGGTCGAGGCTGTCAGGCAAGGGGGGGCAATCCTGCGGGGCGAGTTGCGACCCGGACGCCGCTTCGTTTTCGATACTCCAGAGGTTCGCGCCGTTCGGGAAAAGACAGCACTGCCCCAGGTCGCGTTCGCCAATTTGATTGGCGTGAGCGTAAAGACACTGCAAAATTGGGAGCAGAATCGCCGGCGGCCCACCGGCCCCGCCGCCGCTTTGCTCCGCATCATCGCCCACTCGCCGGAGTTGGCTGTCGAGGCACTGCACCGGCGTTAAGTGGGACTACTCCCGGCTTCGCATCGCCTCCACCGAGGCGCGCACCAATTCCTCCAGCACACCCAGGTCCACATCCGAGAGCCGTTTCAGGTACAGGCACGACTTGCCCGTTTTGTACTTGCCCAGTTTCGCCATCAACTCGTCGTAACGGTCGAAACCGGCCATGATATACAGCGTCAGATCCTGCTTTCGAGGCGAAAAACCGGCCACGAACCAGTCCCCTTCGCGCCCGCTGGCGTACTTGTAGTGGTAACTGCCGAAGCCCACTATGCTGGGGCCCCACATCTTCGGCTCTTCCCCGGTCACTGCCAGCATCAGGTTCAGGACGGTCCGGCAATCCGCCCGCCGCTGTTCGTTTTCGACCGCGTCAAGAAACGCGGACACGCTCGCTTGGGTCTGCTTCGTCTTCAACTCTGCCATCACAGCTTCCCCTCTCCAGGAATTTACGAGCAAGCGACTGCCCGGATTCCGCGTATTCTCTCATGATGATCCAGATGGCCGCTCTGACCGCGATCCTCCTGTCGCTGCCCGCCACTCTCCCGGCGTGGGAATTGCCCCGGCCGGCCGGCGCCCATCCGGTTGGGCGCCGGCTGGTGTACTGGCAGCGAGGAGCGGATCAATGGGTGGTGACCTGGGTCTGGTACCCCTCTGCCGTCGCGCCCCGGACCTCCGAACCGGTTCTGCCGGAGGGATGGAGCCGTCTGCGCCAACCCACCTTGCAGCGGCGCCTGGGCCCGGAAGCCGCCGTGGCGTTCATGGCTGCACGCCAGTGGTTCCGGCCTGACGCCCCCATCGCCGCGAAGCCCGACATGCTTCCGGTTCTGGTTCTTTCGCCGGGCCTTTCGTGGCTGCCGGTGGACTACTCCGCGCTTGCTGCTGAACTGGCCAGTCGAGGGTATGTCGTTTTCGGAGTTGCACCCGCGGGCTTCGCCGGCCCGATCCCCCTGCCGGGCGGGGAGGTTGCCGGCCAAAGCCGGGGTCCGGGCGATCAGGCATCCTGGGAAGCAGATCTCCGTTTTGCCCTCGCCCGGATCGCTGAGTTGCAGACGGCGGAAGACTCTCCCTTCAGAGGCCGGCTGACTCTGGACCGGATCGGGCTGTTCGGCCATTCCATGGGGGGAGCCGCCAGCATGGCGGTGGCTGCGGGAAATCCTCAAATCGCGGCTGCCGCCAACCTCGATGGCGATTTCATGGGACCTGCCAGAGACGTCCGGCCGCTCCAGCCACTGCTTCTGTTGAGCCATCGAGAACCCGCCGGCTTAGCCGGATCCGGCGGCGCCGATCCATCCGAAGGACGCCGCTCGCGCGACTGGGATGCCGTCTCCTCCCAGTCCCAATCGGCTCAGCGTTTTGCGCTCATCGATTCGTCTCATCTGGATTTCCTCGACGCCGGCCTGCTGCCCCCCGCATTGATTCCCCGCAGGCTCCGCGAGAACCGCTTCAGCGATCGGCCCGGCACGCGGACCCTGGCTTTGACCGCCCAACTCCTCGACGATTTCTTTGCCGGACGCCCCGTGGCGGAGACGGCCGCGCGGTTCCCGGAACTGAAGCCCCTACCTGGGCGACGGTGAGAACCCCGTCTCCTTCTTCCAGGCTTCCATCGTGTTGTACACAATCGGGCAATAGCAGGCCCGGTCGATGTACTGCCACATCTTGCTCGCCCGTGAGCCTTCCCCCTTCACCACATGGGGAAACAACTCGCACGAAAACGGCCGAGCTTCGTACACCGTGCACGTGTTGCCATCGAGAAAGACACACGCCCCGTCCTCGTGCCGCTTCAGCACGCGTTCGTCGGTTTCATCCTCCTGCGTGTACTCGCGCCAAAGCTGCTCGAAGGGCATACCAATGAATTTCGCGAGCTTCTTCGCGTCCCGTTCGGTCACTTTGGCGGTCGCCACGCGGCAGCAGTTCGCGCATTCGGTGCAGTCGATCTGGTCCTCCACCTCCTGCGCGATCTGCTTCAGCTTCCGCTCGACGTAGTTATGGGTCTTGATGTACCGGCGGAAACGCTCATTTTCGCTCCGCCGGCTTTCTCCCAAACGCTGGATCTGGACCAGGTCCGTGATCATGGCCCTAGAACTTCACGTTCTTGGCTTCAAAGTCCCCGCCCCGGAAGAAACTCATCTTCCCGAGGTCGAGATGCTTCTTCATCGCCGCCTGAATCTGCTGGGGAGTCAGCGCGGCGACCTTGTCCTCGATCGCCTGATCCCAGGCCATCGGACGGTCCAGATACCGCCCCGTGGCCAGCCGTCCAGCCAGTTGCGAATCATTGGACCGGCCCATCGACCGGCTCTGCAGCCAGGCTTTCTTCGCCGCTTCCACTTCTTCGGCGCTGTAGCCATCGTTGATGATCTTCGTCAGTTCGTCCTTGAACGAAGCCTCCACCTGCGGCGCCTTGTCGGGCGAGCAGATCGCCTGTGCAAGGAACATCCCGCTGTCATCGAGCGCGCTGGCCTGGAACATGCTGCCGACGCCATAGCTCAGCCCCTCTTTGTTGCGGATCCGCGCAAACAGGCGGCTGTTCAGCGGTTGCTGGCCCAGGATGTAGTTGCCCAGCAGCAGCGCCGGGTAGTCCGGATCGGTGTCCTTGATCTGCAGCGGAATGGCGCCGAGCCACAGGGCGTTGGCCTTTTCGGGGGTGTTGAAGGTCTTCGCGGCGGCCGCCACCGGCTTGAAGGGCCGTTCGATCCGCGCGTAAGGCTTCGGGCTCTTCCAGTTGTTGAACAGGGTCGCAATTTGCTGTTGGACGGCCTCGGGCTCGAAGTCGCCGACGATGGCCAGTTCGCCTTCCGCAACGCCATAGAAGTCGGCGTGGAACTTCTTGACATCCTCCAGCTTCGCGTTTTTGATTTCCTCGATGTCCTCTTCGAAGGTGTTCACGTAGCGGACGTCCCCCTTCGGATAGGGGGCCAGGTGGCGCTGCATTTCGCGTACCGCGATCCCGGTCGGCTCGACACGGGTCCGCTCGATGTTGGCGAGCGCCTGCTGCCGCAGTTGCTCGAACTCATCCGCCGGGAAAGACGGCTCCTTGAGGACCTCGGCCACCAGATCGAGGGCCTGGCGCAGGTTCTCCTTCGTGGTGGTCACCGTCGCCCTCGCGCTCGAAGTTCCGCCCGACACCTGCACCGAGGCCTTCATCTTGCTGATCTCGTCCTGGATCTGCTGCCGTGTCCGGTTCTTTGTCCCGCGCATGAGCATCTGACCAGCCAGGGAACCCGGTGTATCGAGTCCACGCAGCGCCGCCTCGCTGCCAAATCGCAGCGTGAGCGTTGCCGTCACCTGCTCGCCGCGGGTCTTCTTGTTGATGAACGCCAGCTTCAGCCCGTTGGCGAGGTCGGCCTTGATCGTCCGCCGGTCGATATTGCCGGTCGAGGGATCGAACGACTCGCCCTGCGAAATCGCCGCTTCGCCCTTGTAGTCCTTCACCAACGCGTCCACGTCGGGCATCTCGGGGACCTCGGCGCGAACCGGGTTTTCGTCGGGAATAAACACGCCCACCGTCCGGTTCGATTCGATGAAGTATTTCTCGGCGGCGGCCTGCACATCGGCCGGAGTCACCTTGCGCATCCGGTCGCGGCTGAGGAAGAACAGCCGCCAGTCGCCCATCGCCTGCCACTCGCTCAGGTTCAACGCCACCCGTTCGCTGTTGTTGATGGTCTGTTCGAAGTTGCGTTCAAACTGCTGCTTGATCCGGTCCACTTCTTCCTGGGTGAATTTGCTGGTCTTGACATCATCGATCACTTTGAAGGCCGTCTGCCGGACATCATCGAGCGACTGCTCCTTCCGCAGGTCGGCAAACAGAAAGGCCATGCCCGGCTCGCGCAACTGATAGGCGAACATAGCCGCCGAAGTCGCCTTTTTGGTCTCAACCAGCGCCTTGTGCAGCCGCCCGGACGGCACATCGCCCAGGATCCGTGACGCCACCATCACGGCCGGGAACTCGGCGTGCGCGCCCGCGGGCACTTTGTAGCCCGCCATCAGCGCCTGCGTCTCGCCGCGGCGCCGCAGCACCACGGACCGCTCGCCATCCTGCACCGGTTCCACCGTGTAGGTCGCCGGCGCCTTCTCGGCCGGCTTCGGAATGCCCGCGAAATACTTGTGGACCAGAGCCAGCGTCTTTGGCTCGTCGATCTTGCCTGCCACCACCAGCAGGGCGTTGTCCGGTTGATAATACCGGCGGTAGAACGCCTGCAGGCGCTCGATCGGCACCCGCTCGATGTCGCTCCGCGCCCCGATCGGGACATTGCCGTAGTTATGCCAGTCAAACATCGCCGAAAGCACGCGCTTCTGAAGGACCCCCGTCGGCGAGTTTTCGCCCGATTCGTACTCGTTCCGGACGACCGTCATCTCGGTGTCGAGGTCCTTCTTGGCGATGAAGCTGTTTACCATCCGGTCGGCTTCCATCGACAGAGCCCAGTTCAGGTTCTCGTCGGTCGCCTGGAAAGTCTCGAAGTAGTTCGTGCGGTCGAAACTCGTCGTACCATTGGGCCGGGCGCCGTGGTCGGAAAGCTCCTTTTTGATGTCCGGATGGTTCTTCGAACCCATGAACATCAGGTGCTCGAGCAGGTGGGCCATGCCCGTTTCTCCGTAACCTTCATGACGGGAGCCGACCATGTACGTAATATTGACGGTGATCGTCGACTTGGTCGGGTCGGGGAACAGAAGGACGCGGAGTCCATTCGCAAGACGATATTCAGTGATTCCCTCGACGCTGGCATGCTTTGAAACGCCGGGAGGCAGAGTCGATTGCCCCAGGGCCGGGAAGGCCAGCAAGGCGAAGCACAGAATCAAACTCAGGAAACGCCGATAAGCGTGGGTGGATTCAAGGATATGCGGTGGCATCAGTACTTCTGATGCTACCATCCGCGTTCAAGGCGTCGAAACGAACCCCGGCACCCGCCCCCGGGGCCGCCGGAGCGGCTGCCCAAACCCCTGAAATTCGCTCGAGGGGGACAGTGCCGGTCCGCTGCGCCACGCCTGGACCACTTCGGCGGCCAGCACCGCCAAAGCCCCGGCCAGCAAGGCCCCAACGAGCAGGCACAGGCCCCAGAGAAACATCTCGGCTTCGGTCCTCAGCGCCAATTCGGTCCCGGTCCAGTTCCAGTTCGGCATCCCGGTCTCCATTCCTTGATGGTTTGGTCGAGCATATCCGAACTTGTTACATCCGTCAACAAAAAAATCGGGGCAAAACAGTCGAGCCCGGCCCGGTCCGGGCCTGCTTTACAAGCTTTGGTTCCGTGGGTGATTCTGGTTCTAGCTCACGCGGAGGTGTATCCATGATTCGTCTACTGATCTTTTTGCTGGGTCTTGCACTGGCTCTGCCCGCCCTTGCGGACCAGATCGTCCTCAAGAACGGCGACAAACTGACCGGCCAGATCATTTCCTCCGATGCCGCCACCCTCACCCTCAAGACCGAGTATGCGGGCGATATCAAGATCAAGCGCGATTCGATCGCCTCGATCGCGGCCGATGCCCCGCTGAATGTTCAGATGGCGGACAAGACGGTCGTCGCGACCGTCGCTCCGGCCGCCGAACCCGAAAAGGTCGTCATCCAGGCGCCCGGCGCCGAGGCCGTCACCGCTCCCCTCGCCGAGGTGGCCGCCTTCCGCAATGACCCCTCCCAACGCGCTTACGAACGGGAACTCGAGCGGAACCTCCACCCCCGCCTGAATGATTTCTGGCAGGGCTTCGTCTCGTTCTCGGTCGCCGGCGCTTCCGGCAACGCTGAAACGGCCACCTACTCCACGTCTCTCGCCGCTTCCCGTGCCGCCGGCAAGAACAAGATGGCGCTCTATTTCAACCAGGTTTACGCCACGCAGTCCACCCAGCAGCCCTTCGGCGCCACGGCCAACCGCCTCTCCGGCGGCTACCGCCTGGACCGCGACGTTTCCCGCCGGATGTTCGTGTTCGCCACGACCGATTTCGATTACGACCAGTTCCTCGACCTCGATCTGCGCTCCGTCGTCGGTGGCGGCCTTGGTTTCAAGGTGTGGAAGTCGAACCGCGGCTTCCTCGACGTCGGTTCGGGTGGCGTCTTCAACCGGGAAAAATTCGGTTCCGGCCTGATCCGGAAGGCCGGAGAACTGCTGATCAATGAGGAACTGGGGCTGAAGGTGAATTCCCGGCTGAAGCTCTCCCAACGCATGTCGCTTTACCCCAATCTCAGCGACACCGGCCAATACCGCCTCAACCTCGACACCGGCGCGTCGATGCCCATCTTCGGCTGGCTCGAATGGAATATCGGGTTCTCGTCGCGCTACCTGTCCAATCCGCCGCCGGGCCTGAAGAGCAATGACCTGCTCTACACAACCGGCATCCGCTTGTCCTTCGACCAAACCAAGATTCGGTAAGAAAGATAGCCTGCCGGGATAGAGTAAGCTAATACTTTGGTATTCCTCTCTGTCCTCCTCCTGCTCGGTGCGGCGAATGCCGTCCCAGCCGCGTCCCGGGTCGCGCCTGAGGGAACTGGGCTGGAAGTCCGGCTGTTGCAGCCGGTTGCCAGCTATTCCTCGAAGGCCGGTACGCCGGTCAGCGCCCGGGTCGTTGCCCCCGTGCGGGTGGATGACCGGACTCTGATCCCGATTGGCAGCCGGGTCCGGGGCGAACTCGCGGCTGTCCGCAAGCTCGGACTCGGGCTTCGCCGGGGCCGGGCTTCGATTGATTTTGATTTCGACACCCTCGAACTTCCAGACGGCACCACGTTCCCGATCGCCGCCCGAGTCACGAGGGTTGAAACCGCCCGCGAATCCGTTAACTCGAAAGGCGAGGTCCTTGGCATCCGCGCCACCGACGCCTTCGGTCACCGCATGGCGGGCATCGCCCGGAATTTTTTCTTCTGGGATCCTCTCGTCCACTCCGTCCTCACTGGCACCACGGCCGCCGTCATCCGCTTCCCCGAAGCCGAAATCCACCTCCCCGCGGGCGCCGAACTCCGCATCGAGCTCACCAGCCCCCTCGAACTCCGGGACGACTGGACCGTCCCCTTCCCCGCCATCACAACCAGCCCGGCTGAACGCGAAGACCTGCTTGAAATCGTCCGTAACATGACCTACCGGTCGCTGACCGCCGGCGATTTGCGTGAAGCCGACCTGGTCAATGTCGCCTTGCTTGGCGAAGAAGAGTGGATTCGCCGTGCCTTCGATGCCGCCGGTTGGGTCCAGGCCGACCCGCTCACCATCTCCACGGGCTGGCGCACCTTCCGCTCCGTGGCCGAGTCCAGGGAGTACCCCGAAGCACCGATGAGCGCTCAACTGCTCGACGAACTCCCGCCCGCCCTTGAACTCTCCAAGGCCCTCAATACGTATTCCGAACGCCACCACGCCCGCATCTGGAGCCAACCCGATGAGTTCCAGGGCCGCCCCGTCTTCGCGGTCGCCGCCACCGAAGATACGGCCATTGACTTCTCGTTCAAGAAGATGCGCCTTATCCACACGATCGATCCCAACCTCGACAACGAACGCGCGAAAATCGTGAACGACCTCGTGGATGCGGGGTGCGTCGATGCCGCGGAGTTGATTGACCGCCCGTGGGCTCCGCGCGAGTTTCGCAACGCCACCGGCGAGAAGGTCTTCACCGATTCCCGCCTCCTTGTCATCGAACTGAATGCCTGCCGCACCGCCCACGTCGCGGAACCCGTTCTTGCGGACGAACCCATCCGGGTCCGCGGCCGCTGGTTCCAGCGGGTACCGCGGCAGATCATTCTGACCATTCGCAATGACTTCACCCGCAATAATCCCGTTTTTCAGGCCGCGCTGGGCGTCCGCTATCTGATCGGCAAAGCAGGAGGCAACGAACGCCGGCGCGCCCGCCAGTCGCGCGAAAGCGCCGCGCTTCCCTCCATCGCACTTTCTGGGGCAAAATAGTCGCGATGCCGCGGCGCACCGTTCTCCTGGTCCTGATTTCCGCTTCGTTGGCCCTCGCTCAGTCCCCCCCACCCGCCGGCATCCCCGTTCGCCTCGGCACCGAACAGCTGTTTCTGATCCAGCGCCCGGCCGGACCCGTGACCGCCGAGGCGCGTGCCCGGGAGATCACCGGCCGCCTCGAAATGCTGGCTGAACGGGGCTACCTCGAGCCGGTAGAAGTTCGCGACTTCGGCTCCAACCTCAGCGCCGTCTTCGTCGGAGAGGTCTTCCTGCTCTCCGTCTCCGACGCCGACGCCGAAGCCCTGGGCCGTGGCCGCCCCGAGGTCGCCGCCGAGTGGGCCGCAACCGTGGAGAGGGCCCTCAAGACCGGCGCCAAACAGTTCACCTGGATCTCGTTCCTCCTCGCCATCCTCAAAGCGCTGCTCTCGTGGGCCGTATTCGCCGGCATCCTCTGGCTGATCAAGCGCGGATTCGACTGGGTCACCGTCTGGATCGAAGACCGCTTCCGCGAACTCACCCAGAAGAAGCAGATCCGGGGCCTCAACCTCCTGCTCTGGGAGCGGCTTTTTCTCTTCGTCCTCCTTCTGATCAAGGTCGCCACCGGCATCTTCCTTCTGTTCCAGTTCTCGCTTCTGGTCAGCTTCACCTTCGGCCTCTTCCCCGCGACCCAGGGCATCTCGCTCTCCCTGTTTGAGTATTTTCGCGGCACCTTCGGGGCGATCGGTCAGGCCATCCTCGACTACCTTCCTCGCGGCGGTTTCGTCGCCGTCCTCGCCATCATCACCTTCTACGGCATCCGCCTGATGAAGCTTTTCTTTCTGGCAATCGAGCGCGGTGACATCGATTTCGCCAAAATCACGCCTGAAACCGCCACCCCCACCTACCAACTCCTCCGCATTCTCATCGTCCTGTTTGTCCTGGTCGTCGCCTTCCCTTATCTGCCCGGCGGCGAATCCGACGCCTTCAAGGGCATTTCGATCTTCATCGGCGTGCTGCTTTCCCTCGGTTCCGGCTCCGCGATGGGCAATATCACCTCCGGTGTCATCATCACTTACATGCGCCCGTTTCGCCTCGGTGACCGGATCCGCGTCGGCGACACCACCGGTGACGTCATCACCAAAGGCCTTCTTGTCACCCGCATCCGCACCATCAAGAACGTCGAAATCGTCGTCCCCAACGCCAATATCCTCTCCAGTCAGATCATCAATTACTCCGCTCTCGCCCGCGAAAACGGCCTGATCCTCCACACCACCGTCACCATCGGCTATGACGTGCCCTGGCGGCAGGTCCACGAGATTATGAAGCAGGCCGCTCTCGCCACCCCCGGCATCCTCGCCGACCCCGCCCCCTTCGTTCTCCAGACCGCCCTGAACGACTGGCACGTCTCCTACGAACTCAACGCCTATACCCACGAAGCCAATCGCATGGCGACCGTCTACTCCGGCCTTCACGAAAATCTCCAGGAGAGCTTCAACGCCGCCGGCGTCGAAATCATGTCCCCCTCCTACTACGCCCTCCGCGACGGCAACACCACCACCATCCCGGAACCCCAGCGCCCCCCCGACTATAGAACCCCCGCTTTCCGCGTCGAAAACCCGGAGTCATAGGCGTTTCGTCAGCACCTGCTTGAGCGGGCCGGGGGACAACTCGAAGCCATTCAACGCTGGACATGCGTCACCGGTCGATATAAACTCGTCACAAATCTCTGTAGGCGAGGAATTGTTACAGGTGGATCATCAGACGCATATTTTCGGCGGGGACTGGACAGACCGCAAGCTGGATATCCTTTTCAGGTACCTGCAGGCGTACACAACCGCCCTTTCAAACCAGCGCTTTGATCTCTACTATATTGACGCTTTCGCTGGCGCAGGGCACCGCGAAAAGTCCACTGAATCCAAGAAGCACGGGAAGGTCTCCACGGTTTTGTCCGGCCCAAAGCAACCGCGTTTGTTCCCAGATGAAGAGACAGCCGCAACATTCTCGTCCGATGTAGAGCAAGAACGGCTGTTTCTCGACGGCTCGGCGAGGCTTGCGTTGCGCTGCACGCCACAATTTCACAGGTTCATCTTCATCGAGAAGAACCCGAGCCGCTGCACGTCACTCCGCAGCCTCACCAGCGAGTTCCCCTCTGCCAGAGATCGTATTGAAGTTCGCCAAGGTGACGCGAACGAGGAACTCCGTGAGATTTGTCGCCAAAACTGGCGGACTCGGCGGGCCGTTCTATTCCTCGATCCCTACGGAACACAGGTCTCATGGTCAACTATCGAAGCAGTCGCCGAAACTGAGGCGATCGACCTTTGGGTGCTATTCCCGATTGGAGCCGTGGTTCGCATGCTACAGCGGGATGGCCAGATCCCGCCGTCATGGAAATCGCGCCTGGAGGATCTACTCGGTCCGGCGGAATGGCAAAAGGAATTCTATAAGGAAGTCCATCCAGCTCCATTATTTGAAAATGAGATCATCGGGATTGAGCGCGCCAGCATCGACATGATCGGTCAGTTCTTCATGGATCGCCTCAGATCCAGGTTTCCTGCTGTCGCCCCGGAACCAGCCGAATTGCGGAATTCGAAGAACGCCCTGCTTTACTTATTCTGCTTCGCGGCCAGTAACAAGCGTGGCGCTGGCGTGGCCTTGCGAATTGCGAACCACATCCTCAACATGGGAAAGTGAAGCGATGGCGAATGGATCCAGTATCGAGTGGACCGAATCTACCTGGAATCCCGTAACTGGCTGCAGCAAGATCAGCCCAGGGTGCAAGCACTGCTACGCTGAACGCCTGGCGAAGCGGCTCCAGTCGATGGGGCAGCCTAATTATGTCAACGGCTTCGCGCTCACCCTCCAGCCTCACATGCTCGAACTGCCGCTCCGGTGGCTTAAACCCCAGACCATTTTCGTCAACAGTATGAGCGACCTGTTCCACGAGGATGTGCCCGATTCCTACATCCAGCAGGTCTTTGCGGTTATGCGGAAGGCTTACTGGCATCGATTTCAGGTTCTGACCAAGCGAAGTGAAAGGCTGCGGGAAATGGATCGTCATATCGAGTGGCCGACAAATGTCTGGATGGGTGTCAGCGTCGAATCACGGGCATACCGCCACCGTATTGAGCACCTGCGGAATACCTCCGCAAGAGTGAAGTTCCTCTCGGTCGAACCGCTGCTGGAAGACCTAGGCGGCCTGAATCTCGGGGCCATCGATTGGGTGATCGTTGGCGGTGAATCTGGCCCAGGTGCTCGACCTATGATCGGAGACTGGGTCACGAGCATTAGGGATCAATGCCTCAGGGACAACGTGCCGTTCTTCTTCAAACAGTGGGGCGGAACTCGCAAGAAACGAACAGGCCGGAATCTGGAAGGCCGAACTTGGGACGAAATGCCCCAGGCCGGGGACTCACAGCTCATAGAGATTGAGTGTAGAGCGTAGCCCCCGCTACCGCACCAACGGCAAAAACTCCCGGATCTGCGTGATCTGCGCCTTCAATTGCGGCGCGTTCTGATGCGCCGGCTGCAATCGCAGCGCCTGTTCCAGGTGCTTCTGCGCACCCTCCAGTTGATTCCTCCGGTTGTCCCGGTTGAACAGGCTCAGATAGTTCTGCCCCAGCAGAATGTGCGTCTCCACGTCCGAAGGATCTTCCTTCAGCGACCGCTCACACCAGGGAATCGCCCGCAAATAGTTCTCCAGGTGAAATTCGCACGAACACAGCCCGTAATAGGCCGAAGCCTTCTGTGTCCGGTGCAACGCCCGCCGCCCCGACCGGTTCTTCGTCATCCCCGTCCCCACCGCGTAGAACGCAAACTTCCGCAATATTCCACTGTTGAAATCCGACAACGCCAGCGACCGCTGGTAATCGGCCACCGCCTCCTCGTGCTTGTCCAGAAACAGCCGCGCGTCGGCCCGCAGCAGGTGCGCCTGCGCCGAAGCATTATCCAGTTCCAGCGCCCGCGAGGCCGACTTCTCCGCGTCCTCGTAACGCTCCACCTGAATCAGCGCCTCCGCCAGCACGCTATGCACATAACTGTCCGCCGGCGCCTGCCCGGCTGCCTGCTGCAACTGCCGGACCGCCTCCGGCGCATCGCCCGTCTGCAGCAGCAGAATCGCCGTCATCACCCGCGCCTCCACGAAATCCTGATCTGAATTCAACGCCTGCCGGCAGGATTTCAGCGCCTTTCCGCTCTCCCCCTGCGCATTCTGCACCCGGCACAACAGCAAAGCCGCCTCGCTGTACTTTGGCTCATCCTTCAACGCGGCCTCCAGCAGGCCGGCAGCGCGCCGCAACTGTTCGCCACCGGCCCGCGAGCGGTCCCAGATCTCCTGCGCCTCCTGGTAATTCCGCCGCGCCTGCGGCTTGATCGTCCGCTGGTACAACAGCCGCAGCGAGATCGTCTGGGTCCCGCCCGGCACCAGATTCACCTCCAGCGTCGCCGGTTCATAGCCCATTCTCACCCCCCGCACCGAGTGCGTCCCGCTCGCCAGGCCCGGAATGTGCAGCGGTTTCCCCGGTGAAGCCACGCCATATCGCTGTTCGTTTACGTAAATTTCGACATTTTCCAGATTCGCTTCCACAATCAGCGTCCCGTTGGCGAGCTGTTTGGCCGTCGCCGCCACCTGCTGCCGGCGCGTGGGCGAGAATCCCAGCAGCAGATCGTTCGGGAAGTCGCCGTGGTCGGTCGGTGTCTGCGTCACGCCCCGCGAACGCGTGTAACTCCGTACTTCCCGCCGCACATAGTCAATCAGTTCGTCCGCTGTCACGATCCCGTCATTCGGGTCGGTGTCCGCCTGCCCCAACCATCCCTGCACCAGAAAATAGGTGTAAACTCCCGCCCCCCCGGCCAGCGCTTCATCCTCGTAGCTCCGCTCCGCCTCCCGGCTCGAATTCAAAGTCAGAAACGATCGCGGTAAATTCCGAAAACTTTCATTAATCCGCTCGATCGAACTGTCCGGCGTGATCTTGCCCGAATGACACGCGTCAGTCAGCAACACCTTCCAGCGCGCCTTCACCTGCTTCGACAACACCTCGCTCAGCCGCGCCATCGGATAGCCGGTCGCCTCGATCTCGCCCGGCTTCGTGTCGAACGGCGCCAGATACCCCCGCCCCTGCGGATCCACCAACCCGTGCCCCACGAAATAAACCACCACCCGGTCCGGCTCCTGGGCCACCGAAGGCAGCCACTCCTCCAGCGCCTGCCGGATGCCTTCCTTCGTTGCATCCTTCCCCAGCAGTTTCTTGACGTTCGCCCACTCCATGTTGCCACCCTCTTTGCTGATCAGGGCCGAATAGAGCGCCTCCGCGTCCCGCTCGGCGAACCGCAGGTCGCCTTCGGCGTCTAGGTGCTGGTAGTCCGACACCCCGATCACCACCGCGTACCCCCGCGGCACCACCACCGGCTGATCCACCCCCACTGGCGGCGCCGGCAGTGGTTCATGCACCAGATCCCGCTGTTGGGGAGCCTTCGGCGGCGCCGCCGGCGGTTGCGCCGCCGCTGCCCCCGCCGCGGACAGAAGCAGAAGTACAGGAAAGATCATCATGGCTGGAATTCCAAGTGCGCCAATCCGCGCCCAATCCTCGCTTAACCCAGTGGAGGAGCCGCCGTGCCCGGACCGCAAACGGGTTTTCGCTGCCGGACCGGCCAGACGCTCAGTGATGAAACCAATACTACTCACAACGGAATTCCAACATCAATCCGCGACAGACGCAACCCCGAATCCTTGGACCAGATCTCTTTTGATCTCGCCCATTGAACCCTCGCGGCCTGCCCGCTATACTAACCGCAGTCGATTCCACCAATCGGAGGTAATACTCATGAACACTCTCCGGGAAGGCCTGGCGCTCCTGCTGGCTGCCTGCCTGATCCTCCCGGCCGCCGCGGCGCCTCAACCCCAGGCGCCCGCCGCCGATGCCCCGAAATTCAAGATCGAAGTCTTGACCGCCGCCGGGAAAGCCCAGAAGCGGCGGCAGGGGATGATCAGTTCTGAGTCCGTCGTCCGCGTCACCGACGAAAACGATGTGCCGGTAGCCGGCGCAACGGTCACCTTTCTTCTCACCCAGGTCAGCGGCGGTTCCGCGTCGTTCATCAACGGTACCGGCACCAATGTGCTGACCACCAATGCCCAGGGCATCGCTTCCACGGGCCCCGTCACCGCTTCGCCCTCAAGCACTTTCAATATCGTCGTGTCCACCGGGTCCGCCGGTCAGGCCGCTTCCGCCACCATCCCGGTCAGCATGGCCGCCGTCGCCGCCGGAGTCGGCGCCGGTGCGGGTATCTCCGCGCTGGCCGTCACCCTGATCGTCGTCGGCGCTGCCGCGGCGGCCGGGGTCGACGACGATAGATCGGAAGAGCACACGTCTGAACTCAAGTCACTGACCAATATCGTATGCCG
>ERZ761609.2182-NODE-2182-length-15057-cov-48.699240_pt1 | contig 15057 bp, 14 predicted proteins | sample MGYA00511163_ERZ761609 | MGnify/ENA primary metagenome ERZ761609 (study PRJEB28899, sample SAMN02445070) | bioreactor sludge metagenome | biome: EBPR sludge | place: Australia: Brisbane, Thorneside Wastewater Treatment Plant | collected 2011-12-16 ... | reverse complement strand
ACGAGATTGGTCAGTGACTGGAGTTCAGACGTGTGCTCTTCCGATCTCTCGGCGCGGTGATCGTTATCGGGCGCATCGTCGCCGACGCGTTCGGGCAGGCGGGCCTGCTGCCGTTCGCGGCGGCCGCGGGCCTGGCGCTGACGGGCTTTTCCTTCACCGCGCTCGGCTTCTGGCTGGCCTGGCGCAGCCGCACGCCGCAGGGCTTCCACGCGCTGATGAACATCGTACTGATGCCGCTGTGGATGATCTCGGGCGCGCTGTTCACGCAGCAGACGGCGCATCCGTGGCTGAAGGGGCTGATGACGGTGAACCCGCTGTTCTACTTCCACGCGGTGCTGCAGCGGACGCTGCTGGCGGGTTCCGAAGCGCCGGCGCCGCCGCTGGGCCTGAGCCTGGTTTTGACGCTCGCCGTGGGCCTGTTCTTCCTGACCGCGGCCATCTATGCCGTGGAGCGGCGCCCGCAGGGGAGCGGCGCGTGAGGCGGCGGGCGCTGGTGGGGCTGGCCCTGCTGGGCGGCTGCACGCTGCGTTCGAGCCTGCCGATTCTGGGCGTGGTGCCGCCATTCACGCTGACCGCCGAAAACGGCGAGCCGTTCCAATCGGGCGAACTGGCGGGGCAGGTGTGGGTGGCCGATTTCTTCTTCACCACCTGCAACGGGCCGTGCCCGCGGATGAGCACGCAGATGCGGCAGGTGCAGGAGGCGACGCGCGAGTGGACCGACGTGCGTCTGATCAGCTTCACGATCGACCCGGCCACGGACACGCCCGAGGTGCTGTTCCAGTATGCGCGGCGCTACAAGGCGTCGCCGGCGAAGTGGCGCTTTCTGACGGGCGCGCCGGAGGAGTTGCGGCGGCTGAGCAGCGACACGTTCCACCTGGCCGAGGTGGGCGGGGCGCTGGAACATTCCTCAAGGTTTGCGTTGATCGACCGCAAGGGGCGGATTCGCGGCTACTACGACACCGCGGCGACGAATGCCATCGCGGGGCTGGTGGAAGACATCGGGAAAGTACGCAAAGAGGTGCTCTGAGCAAGTCATGGACTACACGGTGCTGCCGACGGTGAACGCGGGCCTGAATACGATAGCCGCGCTGCTGCTGGTGCGGGGGTGGATGCTGATCCGGCGGCGGGAGTTTGAAGCGCACAAGCGGACGATGCTGGCGGCGTTTCTGACTTCGACGGTGTTTCTGGTCAGCTATCTGGTGTACCACTACCACGTGGGGAGCGTGAAGTTCACGGGCACGGGCGCGATCCGGGTGGTCTATTTCGCGATTCTGATTTCGCATGTGATCCTGGCGGCGGTGATCACGCCGCTGGCGCTGGTGACCCTGTACCGGGCGTGGAAAAACCAACTGGACCGCCACCGGCGGCTGGCGCGGGTGACGCTGCCGTTGTGGCTCTACGTTTCGGTGACCGGCGTGGTGGTGTACCTCATGCTGTACCATCTCTAGTTTGGAGACTCTGGACCTACTGATCGCGATACTGGAGCCGAAGCCGGGCGAGCGGGTGCTGGATGCCGGCTGCGGCATGGGGGCGAGCACGGCGCGGGTGGCGGCCACGGGCGCCGGGGCGCTGGGTATCGACATTCTGCCGGCACTGCTGGAACAGGCGCAGTACGCGTATCCGAATTGCAGGTTCGCCGAACAGGACCTGCTCACGTTCGCGCCCACGGAGGGCTTCGACGCGATTCTGGCCCACGCCGTGCTGCACTGGGTGAATCCGCCCGCGGAGGCGGCGCGGAGGCTGTTCGAGTGCCTGAAGCCGGGCGGGCGGCTGGCGGCTTCGCTGGGCGGGGTGAACGAGGCGGCGCGGAGCGCGGAGGGCTACTATCAGCCCGCGGCAAAGGAGTATGCCAAGGTGCTGAAGAAGGCGGGCTTCGACGCGGTGGAGGTGGAACTGATGTGGCCCGAGCGGAACGGCGGCACGCTGATCGCGAGCGCGCGGAGGCCCGGGTAGCGCCGTGTTTCCGAAGCTGATCACGATCGGGGATTTCTACCTGCCCACTTACGGGCTGCTGGTGGCGCTGGGCTTTCTGGCCGGGCTGTGGCTGGCTTCGCGGCTGGCGGCGCGTGCGGGGCTGGACGCGGCGCGCGTGGCGGACCTGGCGATCTACTGCGCGCTGGCCGGGCTGGCCGGGGCGAAGCTGTTGATGTTCGCGCTGAACGCCGATTACTACGCGCGGCATTCGGGGGCGCTGTTCTCGCTGGATACGCTGCTGTCGGCGGGCATCTATCACGGCGGATTTCTGGCCGCGCTGGGGTTTGCCTGGTTCTATGTGCGGCGCACGGGGCTGCCGTGGCTGCGGACGGCCGACGTGCTGGCGCCGGCGGTGGCGCTGGGCCACGCGATCGGACGGCTGGGGTGCTTCGCGGCGGGCTGCTGCTGGGGCGCGGCGTGCAACCGGAGCTGGGCGGTGGTGTTCACCAATCCGGACGCGCATGCGCTGACGGGCGTGCCGCTGAACGTCCCGCTGCATCCCACGCAGCTGTATGAAGCCGGGCTGACGGCGGTGGTGGCGGCATTGACGTGGGGCGCGGCGCTGCGGCCGCACCGCGAGGGGTCGATCCTGGGGTTGTACCTGGTGACGTACTCGGCGGCGCGGATCCTGGTGGAGTTCTACCGCGAGCACGATCAGGCGTTGCCGTTTGGCGGGCCGCTGACCTGGACCCAATGGATCGCCATGGGGCTGGCGGCGGGTGGGGCGTGGCTGCTGGCGCGCGCGCGGATGTCGGCAAAAGACCCTAATTGATCAACGATTTGCGTCCACGCGGGCGGAGCCTCCCCGCAAGGCAAATCAGCGGCCATACTAAGGTTTCCGACTGATCGTAGCCGGTGTGGGTCCGCCTCTACACTACAAGTGTGAAAATGGCATCTCCACCCAGCCGGAGCAGGGGCACGCGGCTCCGCCAGCGCGGCAGCGCGATGGTGGAGACGGCGCTGATCATCCTGCCGATGTTCGCGATCTTCTTTGCGATCATCGACTTCAGCCTTGCGATCTTCGTCAAGTCGTCGCTGCAGCATGCGGTGCGCGAGGGGGTGCGCTTCGCGGTGACCTACCAGGTGGAGCCTGGGCTGTGCCAGGACGATTCGATCAAGAACGTGGTGGTGCAGCAGTCGATGGGGTTTCTCTCGACGCCCGAGGGCCGGGAGAAGATCCATATCCGCTATTACCTGCCCGATACGCTAAGCCCGACGGCCGAGAACATGCCCGGCAACATTGTCGAGGTAAGCGTGGAGGACTTTACCTGGGGTTGGGTGGCGCCGATCTGGCGCAACAACAGCCCGCTGGGGATGCTGGTGCGGTCGAGCGACCGCATGGAGGGGCTGCCGGGCGGGGCATCGCCGCCTTGCCGGACGCCGTAAGGGAGGAAAGACACCGATGAGCCGGACCAACGCGAGGCTGGGGCGCCGTGGGCGCCAGCGGGGCAACGCCATTGTGGAGTTCGCCGCCGTGGCGGTATTTCTGGTGCCGCTGCTGCTGGGTTCCTTCACGCTGGGGATGAACCTGAACCAGAGCATCCGGGTGACACAGGTGGTGCGCGACGCGGGCCACATGTATGCGCGGTTTGTGGATTTCACGCTGCCCTCGAACCAGGATCTGCTGGTGCGGCTGGCCATCGGGCTGGGGATGACGCGGACGGGCGGCGATGGCGTGGTGATTCTCAGCAAGATCACCTACCTGACGGATGCCGACTGCACGGGCGGGGGCATATCGCTGGGCGACTGCACGAATCGCAACATGTATGTGATCACGAACCGGGTGGTGGTGGGCAACCAGGGATTGAAGCAGAGCAGTTTCGGCACGCCGGACGGCAACAGTCTGGATACGCGGGGCAATGCCTACGACATTTACCGCGACACGTCGCTGCGGGCGAACACGCTGGGCAGTCTGCTGCAGTTGTCTTCGGGGCAGTTTGCCTTCGTGGCCGAGGGATTTTTCCGGGGGGCGGGCATCAACCTGCAATCGCCGGCGATGAGCAACGATGTGTACGCCCGGGCGATTTACTAGGAGGGCCGGACCGTGATGAGAACCGCACAAAGCCGTTGGAGCGCGCGAGGGGAGAAGGGCATTGCCGTGGTGTTGACGGCGGTGCTGCTGAGCGTGCTGATTCCCGTGGTGGGCCTGGCGCTGGACGCCGTGGTGCTGTATGCATTGAAGGCCAAGTTGTCGACGGCGGCGGACGCGGCCTCGATCGCGGCGGCGCGGAGCCTGAATGTGGGGCTGTCGCTGGCCGAGCAGGAGGCTTCGGCGCGGCAGCGGGCGCTGGACTTTTTCCGGGCCAACTTTCCCGTGAATGCCTGGAACACTTCGAACCACGTGGTGAACGCGGTGGTGGCGGAGACGGGTTTCCGGACGCGCACGGTGACGGTGGATGCCACGATCAGCGCGCCACAGTACTTCATGCGCTGGCTGGGGTTCACCTCGACGCGGATCGCGGCGCGCGGCCGGGCTTCGCGGCGCGATGTGAATCTGATCATGGTGCTGGACCGTTCGGGTTCGATGGGCAGCGCGGGCACGCCCACCTCGCCCTGCGCAGTGATGAAAGGGGCCGCGGCCAACTTCACGAATATGTTCGCCGAGGGCCGCGACCGGCTGGGCTTTATCGCCTATGGGTCGGGCACGGTGGTGGGCTTCAGTCCGTCGATGACTTTCAAGTCGGGCAGCCCGTCGATGCTGACGCAGTTGAGCGCGCTGGCCTGCGCCGGGGGCACGTCCACGGCGCAGGCCACGTGGCAGGCATATGAGCAGATCCAGGTGATCAACGAGCCCGGCGCGTTGAATCTGATCGTGCTGTTCACCGACGGCTGGCCGAACGGGATTACGGCCGATCTGCCCTATCGCACAGTGACGGACTCACGCTACGGCGGGGTGCGCCGCGACACGACCACGACGCGGAATATCAATACGCGAATGGACTTTTCGCACTCGAGCATGACCACGACGTATTCCATGCCGCCCAGCCCATGCCGGCTGGGCAGCACGGCCGCGCCGCCGTATCACTACTACAACATGAAGTGCAAGAATTCGACCTGCAGCAGCTACGACAGCTTCTCGGCGCCAAACTGGAACCCGGACTTTCAGCCGGGCACGCGCCGGGGCGTGGTGACGCAGGCCGCGGGCGACCAGGACACCGAGAATACGGGTCAGACGGTGGGCCCGATCCGGCCGACCTATAGCTCCGTCTCGGACACCGCCAATGCGGTGATCGCCGGTTTGGACGATTGCGCCGCCAACACGGCCGGCAATTGGGCCAGCATGCGCCGCGACGTGGCCTACCTGCCCGACCAGGACATCTTTGGGAACTCAACCCGGGGCTACATGGATTTCACCGGCAACATGCTGTTCACCAGCGGACCGCATGTGGGGCGGATCCGGGTGGACGTGCCCCGAGCGCTGACGCGCGCGGCCATCAATGCGGCTGACAACGCCGCCGCCCGCATCCGGGACGACGCCGTTCTCAGCCCGCTGATCTACGTGATCGGCCTGGGCGATGTGAACCACGAGGTGAACCGGCGGATGTCGAACGACCCCACCAGCCCGATCTATGACGACACGAAGCCGCAGGGGCTGTACGTGTACGCGCAGACGACGACCGAGTTGAACTCGGCGTTCGCGCGGGTGGCGTCCGAAATTCTCCGGCTGGCCCAGTAAGCCCGAGCTACTTGAGCCGGACGGCGCGGCCGGTGCGGATGGATTCCTTGGCGGCGTCGAGGATCTCGACCACGCCGGCGTTGAGGTCGATCGAGGTGAGCGGCGAAGCCTCCTTGCCGGTCTCGATCTGCTTGATCATCGCGGCGATGGGCTCTTCGTAGCCGGCCGGGAGGGGATCGAGGGGCAGCGATTGCGGCTCGCCGCGGCCTTTGCGGTACTCCACGGCGGCGCGCGTCATGTAGAGGCTGCCGTCGCGGCCGAACACCTCGAGGTCCTGGAAGCTGCGCGGCAGATCCCAACTGCCTTCAAGCAGCGCCACGCCGCGCTTGTAGTTGAGCATCATCACCGAATTGTCCTCGACTTTGGGGAACTCATCGGGGCGGAGCTGGTTGGCGTGGGCGAAGACGGATTCGGGGCGGCCGAGGTACCAGAGCGACCAGAGCGCGTTATAACAGCCGAAGTCGACCAGGGCGCCCGCGCCGTTTTTCACCGGGTCGGTCAGCCACTCGAAGAAATACTTGTTCAGGCCCGTGGGGCCGCCGGGTCCGCCGTGGCCGACGATGCCGCGGACACGGAACACCTCGCCGAGCGCACCCTGTTCGGCCAGCTTGCGGGCGGCGTAGTTGGAAGGCCACCAGGCCATCTGGTAGTTGGTCAGGATCTGGATGCCGTGCTTGCGCGCCAGATCGCGGATGGCGAGCGCATCCTTATAGGTCGAGGCCAGGGGTTTCTCGAACAGCACGTGAATTTTGCGCGGGGCGCAGAACTGGACGATTTCCAGGTGGCGGTTGTTTTCGACAAAGGCCCAGACCATCTGGGGCTTGGTCTGTTCGAGCATTTTGCGCCAGTCGGCATGGATCAACTCGTCGCGGACGCCGCGCTTTTTGGCCTCCGCTACGAGTTCGGGGGCGGTCTCGGCAACGCCCACCAGGCGGGCGGGCTGGCCGGACACCATCTTGTTCAGATGGCCCCAGACGTGGGAGTGGACAAGGCCGACGACGGCAATGGTGGGTTCGGCGGCGAGGGCGGGCGCGGCCACGAGAGTAAGGAGAAAAAGGACAGATTGCTTCACAGGGACTACTGGTACCTCCGATGCCAGAATACGATGCCGCGGTTGCTGCATCCAAACCCGGCTTCGGGCATCCAAGCAATCTAGACCATTGGTGGGGTTCCCAATTCCCGACTTCTGTGGTAGAGTCAATCTCCAAACCGCAGGAAGGGCTGAATCCCACATTGGAGGCGAGCAAGCATGCTTCGATCCGTTGCCGGTGTTGCCTTATTGACTTTGGGAGTTGCGTTAGGCGGCGTACCCGCCTGGGGCTGGGACGCAGCTGAACTGGTGCGCGAGGTGCGCGCCCTGGAAGGCAAGGGGGAGATGCGCGAAGCCCGCCAACTGCTGCAGCGGGCCGTGCGCGAGAATCCGCGGGATCCCGCCACGCTGGCCGCGTGGGCCGCGTTTCTGGACCAGCGCCGCGACCCCGCCGCCCGTGAGGCCTACGAACAACTGCTCGCCCTGCCGGGCCTGGAGCCCACGCTGCGGCGCGACTCCGCCCGGCGCCTGGCCGCGCTTGACCTGATTGCGGGGGACCGCGCGGCAGCGGAACGGCGCCTTGCCGTGTTGCCTTCCCCGCCCGTCCTGCCGCCCCAAGCCGAACGCAGCCCCACGCTGCCCATGCAGCCCATTTATATTCCCGGCCCCATGCGCGGCTTCTCGCGCATGGCTGCGCTTTCGCCTGACTTGCCCGCCGCCGACGTAATGGCCTCTCTCACGCGCAACGTGGTGATGAACGGTTACCATGCCGTCGGCGGTTCGGAATCCCTGGAGCAGACCGAGTATCTCAAGCTCGTGTTCCGTTATCTCAGCCAGGCCCGCGAACTCGAGAAGTTCGCCGGCGAAAACCGCAAGATCCACCTGGCCGAATGCGACTCGGCCCAGACCGGCGAATTGCTCAAGATCCTGGGCTTCCGGATGCGCGGGGGCTGCGGCGCCGAGGTGGTGCTGGAGACCGTGAATGCCTCGCGCGCGTTTCTTTCGATGGACTCCGGCTTCCCGCTGGCCGAACTCGAAGAGGCGCTGCGCACCAACCGTCCCTTCACGCTCGACTGGAGCCCGACGCAGATTCCCGTGCTCTACGGCCCCGAGTACTGGCTCTCGGCCCGCGAGCGCTTCACGGGCGAGACCATCGACGCCTTCCTCGGCGACCCGGCGCTGTGCCGGCTCTATCTGGGGCTGGTGAAGCTGGATCCGGAGACCGCCGAGCAAGTGCGCCGCACCATGCCCGTGCAGCGCATCCGTGCCTTCGCCCACGTCTTCGACTTCTTCGGCGGCATGTTCCAGATCCGCAACGGACGCATCGTCGCCCCCGGCGGTGAGCGCGCCGCCGCGGCGTGGACCGAACTGGTGGGCGCCTCGCCCAACGAAGGCGTGGCCTTTGTCGAAAAGATGGTGACCAGGGACGACGGCTGGATGGCTTCGTATTTCGACGCTCTGTCGCGCATCAGCGGCCCGTCGCTCGACTATCTCACCGAGCCCAACCGCCTGAAGCGTTTTTACAATGCCCTGCGCGGCAAGGTCACTTCGCCCGGCCCCGCGCGCCCGGTCTTCCGCGCCAACACCGACCTGATGCTGCTCACCACGCGCCTGTATGTGCTGCCGAACGGCCAGGTGCATATCCCCGGCGGCATCGAAATCTGGAAGCAGCTTTTCATCAAGCACCCGCACGGCAGGTACGACGGCAAGCTGACCAAAGCCGCCTCCGGCTGGTCGCAGGCCGACGATGTGCTCGAGGCCCTGTTCGCGCTTTCGCGCAAGTCAGTGGAAAACGAGCCGCTCAAGATCTTCCTCTCCCTGACCGACATCGACCGGCGCCGCGCCACGCCGCTCGCCCCCGCCACGGTGGACCGCCTGGCCCGCGAGTACCGCGCCTACGGCCACCAGTACCCGTTGTTCAACGAAGCCCCGGGCCTGAGTGACGCCACCATAATCCGCTTCATGACTTCGGCCGCGGCCATCACCGAGATCCGCAACAATGTGACCAAGGCCGACGCCGCGGGCATGATGCAATCGCTCACCGGCCTCTGGCAGGTGTTGGTGCGCCAGGGTCTGCTGCCCGAGGGCCAGACCGATCCGGTGCTCAGCCGCATCCTCGAACCCTTCGAGTCACGCATCCGCAACGAGCAGGATCTGTTTGACGCGGGCCGCGAAGGCCTGATGGCCCTGCTTGCCGGCACCGGCGCAGGTCCGGACGTGAACCCGCAGGACCGCATCGTGGACCTGCTCGCCGGCTCCGCCACCACCAAGGACGAGGAATCGCTCGGCCTGCTGCGCACCGAAATGTTGCGCGTGTTCGAGGCGCAGCGCCTGGTTTCGCTCAAGATCATCTTCGATCTCGCCGACCACCTCGAGTCCGTCTCGAAGGGCGAGAAGCTGAACACGGCGCTATTGAACCGGCTTGCTTCGCGCGTCTCCGATCTCAACCTGCCCAAGGCCTCGCTCTCGGCCACCGAGAAGAACACGTTCTCGTTCGGCTACTGGACCGAGAAGCACCTCGACGCGCAGCGCAAGCTCAACTTCCGCGCCGTCATCGACCGCGCCGGCGGCAACCCGGAGAAGCTGCGCGAGGCTCGCGGACTGCTCACGCCCCTGCTGCGCGATACGCTGGTCGGTCTGCTTTACATTCACTACGCGCCGCCGGGGGCCCAGATTCTCTACACCAATCCGCTGTTCGCCCGCAGCCACGACTTCATCGGCATCCAGGGCGCGCAGCAGACCTGGCGCGCCACCGAAGTGCTCGGCTCGGGTTGGCCCTCCTCGGCGGGCGGCCGCCTGGTGGGTTCGCTGATTACCCTGCCCTACGCGCTGGCCGACGCCGAACAGAACTTCCTCATCCCCAGCCGCGAACAGGCGCTCATCTGGGGCGACCTGGTGCCGCAACTGCTGGTCTCGGCCAAGCTGCCCCGCTGGTGGAACGTGACGCCCGGCCAGACGCAATGGGTGAGTCTGCATCTGCGGCTGGGCGAGGCCCTGCTCGCCGAGGGCGCGTTCTCGGCCGGCACGCGCGCCAAGGCGCTCGACCTGCTTGACCGCTACGCCCAGCCCGCCCGCTGGAAACGGGTGGCCACACACCTCGAGCGCGGCGAAGTGGCCGATGCGCTCGAACACGTCACGCCGCACGAACTCTACCAACTCGGCGACCTCGCCCGCGCGTCCGGAATCGAAGTGCCCGGCGGCCTCGGCCAGCGCATCGATGAACTCGCCGCCGCCGATCCGGCCCACCATAGCCACGCCGCCATCTCGCGCGCCTTCGGCACGCCCAAGCCCACGCTGGCCAACAGTCTCCAACCCCAGCTTCTGAACCTGCGCACGTTCCCCACGCTGATGGGCTACTCCTCGCGCATCCTCGCCGAGAGCTGGGAATCGAGCAACCTTTTCTTTGCCGCGCTGAGCAGCGAACTCGGCTACCGGCCTTCGCAACTGAACCTGCTCATCCCCGAATGGACGCAGAAGACGGTGGAACAGATCTTCGCCACCCATCTCGAGGACTGGCCCGCGCTGCTGCGCTCGATGCACGTTATCGCGGGTCAGATCCGCGCCGAGGCCGGCCGGCTCCAGGCGCTGGAACAGCAAGCTGCCTTGAACTGATCGACAGGTAGGTACTCCCCGTAAGGATGGATATCCGCATGGCCCGCTACTCTCGCCGTCAACTCATTTACTCGGCCGCCGCTGCCGGCGTCTCGCGCCTGGTGACGCCCGCCTGGGCCCAGACACCCACCTTCACCGTCAAGGTGGATCTCGTCGTGCTCTCCTTTACCGTCACCGACAACAAGGGGCGGTATATCAACGGTCTCAAGCCGACGGATTTCCGTATCCTCGAGGATGGCATTCCTCAAAAGGTCTCCACCTTCACTGAGGGCAACCGCCCGCCCGTCCAGGTTCTCGACGATGGCAGTGTGCGCCCGCTCCAGGCCATCGAATCGGGCGACGTCTCGCGTGGCGGCATCCCGACCGACGCCTTTGTGGGTACAAACGTCTTTGTGCTGTTCGACACGTCGAACTACATGTACCGCGGCTTTGTCTATGCCTCGGACGCCATCGCCGATTTCGTCCGCGGCCTCGACCGCGCGGATTCGGTGGCGGTATATACCTTCTCGCGCAACCTGAACCGCACCGCCCGGCTGTCCAATGAGCGCAACGATGTGCTGCAGGGCCTGCGCAACGCGGTCGCGGGCGACGAGGCGGCGCTCTATAACGCGCTGCTGCTCAGCCTGCGCGACGCCGCCAAGGTGCCCGGCCGCAAGGTGGTCATCGTGTTCTCGAACGGCCCCGATACGGCTTCGATGGTGGCCCCTGATGACGTCCGCGCCGTGGCCGAGGACGAAGGCATCCCCATCTATGTCATCTCGACTTCGGATGTGAACCGCGACCCCATTTCGACGGGCGTCTTCCGCCGCCTCGCCTCCCGCACCGGCGGCAAAAGCTTTTTCGCCAAGACGTGGCAGAAACAGGTGGAGGCCTTCGAAGCCATCCGCGAGGATCTGGGCAACTCCTACACCGTCACCTATCGTCCGCAGCCGAACCCGAACGAGGGCTTCCGCCGGATCACGGTGGAACTGGTGAACGACCCCTCGCGCCGTTACCGTGTCTCCGCCCGCCCCGGCTACCGGCCGCGGGCGACGTAGGCTCAGCCCAGCTCCAACCGCGCCACCGTTTCGATGTGGAACGTCTGCGGGAACAGGTCCACCACGGTCATCGACCGCAACGCGTAACCCGCGCCCACCAACGCACCCAGATCGCGCGCCAGCGTGGCGGGGTCGCAACTCACCAGCACCAGTCGCGGCGCCTGCAACCGGGCCAGTTGCTTCACCACGTTCTTGCCCAGCCCGCTGCGTGGCGGGTCGGCCACGATCAACTCCGGCGCTTCGGTGAGCCCGCCCAGGTATTGCTCGGCCTGCATCCGCTGCGCCTCCACCTCCACGCCCTGCGCGGCGGCGTTGTACTGGAGGTCGTGCACGGCCGCGGCGCTGCTCTCCACCGCCGTCACCTTGCGGAAGCGGCGCGCCAGCGGCAGTGAGAACAGACCCACGCCGGCATACAGGTCCAGCGCATCCGCGCCGCCCGCTTCGCCCACCACCTCCTCCACCAGCGCATCCACCAGAAAGCGGTTCACCTGGAAGAACGAATTGTGGCTCACGCGGAATTCGCCGCCGGCCGTGTGGTAGGTGATCGCGCCGAGTTCGGCGCCGGAAATCCGTTCGCCCAGCCAGTCGAAAAAGCCGCGCGCCACGCGGCGTCCGCCCGTGGTCTCGAGCACGTTTACCAGCGTGTCGTGCCCGTTCGTGAACAGCTCGATCTGTTCGACGAACCGCGGCCAGCGCCGGTCCTTCACTGACTTCTTCAGCACCGCGAGCGCCTCGTTGATGGCCGGCGCCGAGATGGGACATTCATCCACCGGCACCAGCTCATGCGACCCCGCGGCGAGGTAGCCGATCCGCGGCCCGCGCAGATGAAACTGGCTCCGGTTCCGGTAGCCCAGCGGCTCGCCCGTCCGCAGCCCCACCTGCTCGGGGGCTTCGATCTTGCCCACCCGCCGCAGCACTTCGCGGACGATCTCCACCTTGCGCGCCGCCTGGAATTCGTAGGGCGCGTGTTGATAGTGACAACCGCCGCAACGCGTGAAATACGGGCACGACGGCTCCACCCGCTCCCCGGCCCGCGCCAGCCATTCCACCGCCCGCGCTTCGATCATCGACGCCTTCGCGCGCGCGACCTCCACGCGCACCCGCTCGCCCGGCAGTACGAAGGGGACCAGCGCCACCTGCCCCTCCACGCGGGCCAGTCCGGCCCCGCCGTACACCCATTTCTCGATTTCCACCTCCAGCCCGGCCTCTGGTTTGTTGTCCGCTTTATCGATCACTTACGATGAAAGAGTCCTTTCTTCTCTACCGCATGAAACCACGAGTTCTTTCGGGAATCCAGCCCACTGGTTCCCTGCACATCGGCAACTATCTTGGCGCCCTGAAAAACTGGGTGACATTGCAGGATACCTATGAGTGTATCTTCTGCATCGTCGATCTCCACGCCATCACCGTTTATCAGGACCCCGCCGAGTTGCGCTCGAAGATCGAGCAGACGGCCGGCCTGTTCCTTGCCGCGGGCATCGACCCGGCCAAATCGGCCGTCGTCGTCCAGTCCACCGTGAAGGGCCACGCCGAGCTTTCCTGGCTGCTGACCTGCGTCACGCCCGTCGGCTGGCTCGAACGGATGACGCAGTATAAGGACAAGGCCGCCAAACAGGAATCCGTCGGCGCCGGGCTGCTGAACTATCCCATCCTGATGGCCGCCGACATCCTGCTCTACCAGGCCGCCATCGTGCCGGTCGGCGACGACCAGTCGCAGCATCTCGAACTCACGCGCGACATCGCCCAGCGCTTCAATTCGCTCTATGGCGACACCTTCGTGATGCCCGCCACCAGCCTGCCCACCGTGGGCGCGCGCATCATGGGCCTCGACGATCCCACCAAGAAAATGTCGAAGTCCACCGAAGGCTCGGGCCACGCCATCAGCCTGCTCGATCCGCCCGCGCTGATCCGCAAGAAGCTCATGCGCGCCACCACCGACTCGCTGCCCGGTGTGGATTTCGACGACCTCGGCCCCGGCGTCACCAACCTGCTCGCCATCCACCAGGCCTTCACCGGCTGGACGGACGAGCAGATGAAGGCCCACTTCGCGGGCATGCGCTACGGCGACCTGAAGAAGACCGTCGCCGAAGCCGTCGTCTCCGGTCTCGAACCTCTCCAGAAGCGATACGCTGAATTGATGTCCGACCCCGCCTATCTCCGAGGCGTGCTGCGCGACAGCGCCGCGCGCGCCTCCGCCCTGGCCGAGCAGACGGTCCACCTGGTGAAGGAGCGCATGGGCGTTTACGCCGGCTAAGCGCCCTATGGAGGCCACCGCGGTCAACTCGTGGAGCATGACGGCCTACGGCCGCCTGCTGCGCGACAACCGCGATTTCCGCCTGCTGTGGTGCGCCCAGATCGTCTCCGAAATCGGCGACTGGTTTTTCGCCGTCGCGGTGTACTCCCTCCTGCTCGAGGTCACGGGCCAGGCCAAGAGCGTTGGCCTCGCCGTGGTCCTCCAACTGCTCCCCCAGGTCTTCATGGCCCCCTTCGCCGGCATCCTGAACGACCGGCTCAACCGCCGCACCGTGATGATCTTCGCCGACATCGCGCGCTTCTTCATCATCCTCGCCATGCTGCTGGTCCGCGGCCCTGAACTGGTGTGGCTCATCTACGTCCTGTTGTTTCTGGAAACCACCATGTGGGCCCTGTTCGAACCCGGCCGCCAGGCGATCATCCCCAGGCTGTGCGGCTCGCGCGATGAGGTGCTGGTGGCCAATGCCCTATCGTCGATGACCTGGTCGTTCAACCTCGCCGTGGGCGCCTCCATCGGCGGCATTGTCGCCTGGCAGTTCGGCCGTGACACCGTGTTTGTCATCGACGCCTTCACCTTCCTGCTCTCTGCCTGGTTCCTGCGCCGCATGGCGGTCCGCGAAACCCACGCCGACCACCTGCCGGCGCTGAAAATTGGCGACCTGTTCGACTATTCGCCCATGCTCGAAGGCCTGCGCTACGTTGCCCGCGACGGCCGCATGCTGGCCACGCTGCTGGTGAAGACGGGCATGGGCGTATTGGGCGCCCATTGGGTGATCCTGCCGATGATGGGCGAACGGGTGTTTGTCATCAAGGATTCGGGCGCGCTGTCGATGTCGCTGCTGATGGGCGCGCGTGGGGTGGGCGCCCTGATCGGATCACTGATGTCGGGCTATCTTGGCCGGAATGAGCCCAGCCGGATGCGGCAGATCATTCTGATCGGCTTCGTCACGGTGTCCTTCTCTTATATGGCGCTAGGGGGCGCGCCCACGCTGGCGCTCGCCTGCCTGGCCGTAATCGTGGGCCACGCCGGCACCTCGCTCAACTGGGTCTTCTCCACCACCATGCTCCAGCAGATGACCGACGACCGCTACCGCGGACGCGTCTTTTCGGCCGACTTCGCGGGCCTGTTCCTGATGATGGCCGCCGTCTCGTTCCTCGCCTCGAACCTGGTGGACTGGGGCCTCTCGATCCGCATGGTGGCCGTGGGCACCGGTCTGCTGGGCCTGGCGCCCGCCTTGCTCTGGGCTCTCGCCCAGCGCCGCCTCTGGCCGCGCGGTTAATTGCCGGTGGGCTTGCCGCAGTTGGCGCAGAACCGCTCGCTGCCTTCCAGCCCCACGCCGCAACCCGTGCAGAACCGGAACGCGGACTTCGCCGCGGGCGTCGCCGGCGTTTCCACATGGAGCGGAGCCAGGGGCGCGGGCGCAGTTGGCGCAGAACCGCTCGCTGCCTTCCAGCCCCACGCCGCAACCCGTGCA
>ERZ761609.2180-NODE-2180-length-15061-cov-8.350260_pt1 | contig 15061 bp, 14 predicted proteins | sample MGYA00511163_ERZ761609 | MGnify/ENA primary metagenome ERZ761609 (study PRJEB28899, sample SAMN02445070) | bioreactor sludge metagenome | biome: EBPR sludge | place: Australia: Brisbane, Thorneside Wastewater Treatment Plant | collected 2011-12-16 ... | reverse complement strand
GTGCGGGCGGCGGCGGGAGCGCTGCCGGGGGCAAACCTCGCGATGATCTCGGTGCCGGGCGCATTTGCAGCGGCTGAAGCTCGCAAGGCGCTCAATCGCGGGCTCAACGTGTTCATGTTTTCGGACAACGTTCCTGTTTCGGACGAAGTCGAGCTCAAGGCGCTGGCGCGGGAGCGTGGGCTTTTGATGATGGGGCCGGATTGCGGGACGGCGATCATCGGGGGTACGCCTCTCGGGTTCGCGAATGTCGTGCCGCGTGGTGATATCGGCATCGTCGGCGCTTCGGGCACAGGTATTCAGGAAGTGAGCTGCCTCATCGCGCAGTCGGGTCGTGGGGTGTCGCATGCCATCGGTACGGGTGGTCGCGATCTGAAGGCTGATGTCGGCGGCGTGACGATGCTGATGGGCATAGATCTGCTCGACCGTGATGCGGCGACGAAGCATATCGTGCTTATCTCGAAGCCGCCTGCAGCGGACGTGGCGCGACGCATCATCGAGCGCGTCGGTCAGTCGCAGAAGACTTTCACGGTCTGCTTCCTCGGTGCGAAGGATGTGGCGCTGCCGGCGAACGCGACGCTCGCCCCGACGCTCGAATCGGCAGCTTTGCAGGCAACGGGGAAGCGGACCCCGGCCGGGATGCTCGGTGCGGAGCCGCGCACGGGAAAGCTGGTGCGTGGTCTTTTCGCCGGCGGAACGATGTGCGCGGAGGCGCAGGTCGTGTTTCGCGATGCCGGTGTGACGTGTGCGTCGAACGTGCCTAACCCCGGAATGGCGGAGCTTTCGGCATCGTATTCGGGGCATACGCTGCTCGACCTCGGTGACGACGAGTATACGCAGGGGCGGCCGCATCCGATGATCGAACCGGCCGTGCGGGACGTGCCGATGAAAGCGGCTCTGGCCGATCCGGCATGCGGCGTTGTGCTCATAGATTTCGTGCTTGGCTTCGGCGCGCATGCCGATCCGGCCGGGCATCTCGTCGCGGCGCTGGGATCGCGGCCGGCGGATGGTCCTGTCATCGTCGCTTCGGTAACCGGGACGGAAGCTGATCCGCAGCGGCGCAGCGCGCAGGTTCAGACACTGGAACGGGCCGGGATCGTCGTTGCGCCATCCAATGCAGCAGCGGCGGGACTTGCCCTCGCGATCGTGAAATAGAACCAGCGGAGCGGAGCCGTGGCGCAGAAGTTCGAAGTTCCGAAGCGCGTCGTCATCGCCATCGGCGGGAACGCAACGCATCCTGAAAACATCTCCGGGACGAGCGCCGAGCAGAAGGTGATCGCCAAGCAGACGGCGGATGCGCTGCTAGAACTGGCGCTGCATGAGGACACGGAACTCATCATCACGCACGGTAACGGGCCGGTGGTGGGGAAAATTCTCATGCGGCAGGCGCTGACGCGGGATCGCATTCCGCCGATGACGCTCGATATCTGCGTGGCACACAGCCAGGGCGGGATCGCCTATCTCCTGATGCAGGCACTGGAGAACGCGCTCCGCGAGGCTGACAGCCAGCGGCACGTTGCGTGCCTTCTGACGCAGGTCGAAGTCGATCATGCTGATCCCGCATTCAAGAACCCGACGAAATATGTCGGACCGTTCTTCACCAAGGAAAATGCGGAGGCGGTGGGCCGCGAACTCGGCTGGAACATGAAGGAGGACGGCGCGCGGGGCTGGCGGCATGTGGTGCCGTCGCCGATTCCGAAGCACATCTGCGACATCTCGCTGATCGAAGTGCTGTCAAAGCGCGGGACGGTGGTGATCGCGGGCGGTGGTGGCGGCATTCCAGTGGTGCGCGGGCCGAAGGGCGTCAGGAACGGGATCGAAGCCGTCATCGACAAGGATCTGACGACGCAGCTGATGGCAAAGGTGCTCGGGATCGACACGATCGTGCTGCTGACGGCGGTGCCGAAGATCGCGGTCAACTTCGGCAAACCCGAACAGCGGTTTCTGGATCGCGTGACGCTTTCGGAATTGAAAAAGCTCCATGCCGAAGGTCATTTCCCGCCGGGAAGCATGGGGCCGAAGATCGAGGCGGCGATCCGGTTCCTCGATGGTGGGGGCAAACGCGTCGTGATCGCCCGGCTGACGGATGCGGTGCCCGCGCTCAAGGGCGAGACTGGTACGCAGATCGTCCGGGACGGAGTGTGATGCCGACGTTTCGGGTCGTGCGGATCGGGAGCGCCGCTCGGGACATGCTTGCGCAAAGCGTCGGCACGGAAGCGGACGTACATGCCGTCTTCGAGCGCAGTTTCTATCTGCTGACCGAGCACGGGCTCGTGTGTGTGGGCGCGCGCGCGATCGGTAACGGGCCTATCAACGTGCTGATCGATGCTGTGCCGGAGAGGGGCTTCGAGCACGCCGGAATTTTTCGCGAGGCGAAGGCGCAAATCACCGAGCACGGGATTGCCTTCGGCGACGACGTGCTGATCGAAAAAGGTACGGACGTGCCGGTGTGGGAGCCTGCGGGATGGCCTCTGCCGGCCGAAGGCTGGGAGCGCGCGCTGACTCGGTTGCGCGAGGTGATTGCTGCGGGTGCGCCCAAGGAAGGGCTGGCGCGGCACGTTCTCGATCCCCGACGTGCGGTGACTATGGTGGAACAGTCAGCGCAAATGCCTGTCGGCGAGATCCTGAAGATGCTGCCGGAGGTACTCAGGTCGCGCGAGGTTCCGGTTGCGCTATCGGGTGCGCTGACGCTGCTCGTCGGGCTCGGACCGGGGCTGACGCCGTCGGGTGACGACGTGCTCGCCGGCATGGCGCTGACGCTGACGGCAATCGCGCAGACCAAGGTGCGAGATGCGATCTGGGAGGCGGTTGGGCCGGAACTCGAGATGCTGACCGTGCCGGTGAGTGCGATGCATCTGGCGCTGGCGTTCGACGGCATGGGCGCGGAGGCGCTGCACGATGCGATCGCGACGGTGCTGTCAGGACGCGTCGAACTCGTCGAGGCTGCGGTCGCGCGTGTGGCGGAGATCGGCGCGACGAGCGGATGGGACGCGCTCGCGGGTGTGCTGATGACGCTCGAGGCGGTGCGAGATAGGCGCGTCGTGTGAGGGTGGCTTTTGAGCCGGAGCGGAAGTTGCCGAAGCCTTGATGGAGTGAGCCGATCGCCTCTCCTTACAATCTCATGGCGTCAGCCGATGAAACCTCGATAGCCATTCCTGTCGGACACGCGCAACCCGGAATCACGTCAGGCGGTCGATATGGTCCCGGTCCTCGGCTGGGAGTTTTGCGGATTGCGCTCGTGTGGCGAGCCTGGCGAATTGTTCGGGACACGTCCGGTGCAAGAAACTCATGCCGGCCTGGAACAACGTGCGATGGGCTATGGGTGTGTGGCCGGTCATCAGGTTGATGGGCCCCGTCGGCTTTTCCAGATAGGCCTCGACCTCAGCTGCCACCAGCGCACAATCAGCACTTGTTCCGATCCTCGTGAGCCCAAGGAGCACGAGCCACCGCTCGATCGGATCGGTCCTCAAGCTCAGCTGGTCTCGAAGCCACGCTCGATGACGCGGCCCACAGAGAGCCGAAACGGCAACCAACAGGCTCAGGATCGCGGTCATGTTCTGACGCGTCCGTTCGAGACCGTCGAGCGCATCGATCATCGCGTCCGCCGTCGCCTCGTTGCCACACCGGGCGAGCGCTTCGGCGCACACGCGCGCTTCCTCGCCGCCAGCACTCCGGCAGAGAATGTCTGTCAGGAGCTGAACCGGTCTTTCGCCCGCGCAGGCGCCGAGCGCCTGAATTGCTGCCAGCCGGACGCGTGGCTTGGCGGATACAAGCATCGGTTCGATCGGATGAGGCTCGAGACCGTCGAGCAAGCGAAGTGCGCCGAGGATCTCAAGTTGCGTGGCTTCACTCTTTTCGGCGCCGAGGCGCTCGAGCAGGAACGCAGCGACCTCGGGAGATCTGGAATTGCGCGCGAGATAATCGAGGAATTCGTAGGCGAGCTTCCGCTCGATCGCCGTGAGTTTGCGCCCAAAGAGCGCGCTGAACTCCCGAAGAAGTGCCGGATCAGCCAAAGTACGTGCCGTATCACGGGCGCCGCCGGGATCTCCCGTCATCGCCGTCTTGATCAAGTCCTCGATCATGTCCTGCCGCCCACAATAACCTTGCTCGTCGTCACCGTGAACGTGACGCGGTCGCTGGCGAATGCGGCAGCACGGACGTCGCCAAAGATGTCGTGGATACCGGCTCCCTTGAACTCGCAGTCCTCGAAGGTGCTCGGCCAAGAGGCGAGGTGAAGATTGCAGTCGTGGAACCGGCAACGGATGAAGCGTGCATTGAAGTGCGCGAGTTTGAAATTGGCACCGCTGAAGTCGCAATCGGTGAAGGTGCCGTTGACGCTGCAGCTCTTCGTCGTGATCTTGCGGAAGGAGCAAGTGGTGAATTGCCCCATGAGGCGAAGGAACTTCCCGGCGCGATCGAAGACCGAGCGGTCGCCGATGACATCCTGCAACTGGATCGACTGCTCGACGCCGAACTGATTCTTGGGCGCGCGCGCTCTAGTGAAGTCGGCGTCGGAGATCGACACACACGCCACCTCCGTCAGCGGAAAGCCGCGGAAATCGGCTAGGCCGGTCGGCAGAGTGCCCCTGGGCGACGCGGGCATCGGGATGGCCTTGCGCCCTGCGCCGCGCTTGAGAAAAATCGCAGCCTGGATGGCTGTGATCTCCTCGGTTGTCCAGGCAGCAGCCATTCGTCATCTCCAGTTATGCGGGACAGAAGGTTCGACGGCGCCAGCCAGTTTGCTTCGAGGCCATAACTTCGGCCACGTCGGATGCCCGGCGGCTTCGGCTACGGAAATGCCATCGACTGGGCTTGGCTCGCAAATGCAGTAAGGGAAGTCCCAGTTGAAGCGCCAGGAACGCCGCTCTTCTTACACAAATGCTTGCAGAACAAGAAGACGTCCAAGTACTTCCCGTTCGGCAATTTGACAACCACGGGATCGTAGACGTGGTGCTTGCCATCATATGCGACCCACTTACCGCCACTCTCCTTGGCGATCCACTGCCCCAGGAGAACCGCAAGAAGGCGCTCGAAGTTTTCGATGCCCAGTACAATCACCTTGTCATTGGGATCTTTTGCAGATTCCCGATAGAACGTCTCGACCTCGGTCAAGAGCTCGACCGACAGCTCACGTGAGGTCAGCTTGCGTCCGCTCGAGTCCATGATGAAGCGAATGTCATCAACAATTCGGTTTGATTGTTCGACCGTTTCTTGGAGGCTCTTGACCGCGAACGTCGTACGGCCTTTGCTACTCATGACCCTCTTCGCTCTTTCAGCCCATTTCGGCATGCGACGCTCCATATCAACCAGTGAAGACCGCGACTTCAGACGCTTCAAACAGCAATCGAACGCGTGACGAGCGTCGCCATCGAACCGCGGAACTCCTCGAGCATGCAGTTTCGACGTCGTCGACCGGTTGCGGTGTCAGCCCCATGGGCGCATCCCTTGCACCACCCGGGCGGCCTGCCGCCCGACCAGACCATGCGTCTGCCATTCCATCTCCCCGCTAATGCTGCACCCAAAAGCCGCTCCTCTTACTAGTGATCGCCAGATATCGATCATCCGATTTGGATGCGGGCCTTTCTCAATATCCCGATGTCTCTAACCGCCTCCTCGTAGTGCTTCGCATTTTTATCTGGATCCGGCAGGCTGAATACTCCGGCTTCAGCACCGTGAGCACTGAGTGCTTTCGTCGTTATACCGAAAAAGCCCAAAGGACTGAGCCCAAGCCCCTTCCAATCCAGTTCTCGACGCCATCTGCCAAGAACGGCCACATGGCGATCTCTGTTGAACCGGATCCTGTCTGTCGGGACTCCAACCACAAGCACTTCGCTCCCGTAGAACTCCGTGATGTCGAGAGCCCATCCGTCGATGTGGTCATAGCTCTGCAATCCAGAGCCACTCGGCGCGATGAGCAGCTTGCCAGTACGCCTCTTTTGCCGCAGGACGACTCGCTCAAATCTGCAGCTGCTGTCGATCCTCAGTGCATCTCCGCACTCCAAATCTTCGATCAAGACGTCGCGAAGGGTAGTTTGACCCGAAATCCAGCAGGTCCCGGGATTGGTTCGGCATCGTAAGAACGTAACGCGCTCGAGAAGAAGCGTCGTTCCAGATGGAGTATCCAGACTCAACTCGGAGAACGTTGCACGGTCGAAGTGTCTGTCGCGCAGACAGCGGTTGCCAGATGCATCAATTTCGAGATCGAGTGAAATCACAGCTATGCTTCCATGTCAGATTGACACGCATCCGCGGGCCGACGCGGAACGCGTCCATTTCCGAACAGAGCCGCCCGCCAGCGCCGATGCATGGAATGTCCGAACAGGCATGGACGTGTCTGGCAAGTTCGATCGTGAAGTCGTCCCCTGTACGCAAACGCCCTTCATATATGGAGTATCTTACGTAGTACTGGCAGGCAACGCCGTATCTTCCGTCTGACAGTGGACATGGCGGCCAACAAGACCGGGCAGACAAAGGTCAGCGTTGAAGAGTTCCGCGACACTGCGTCGTTCAATCGCCGATCAACTCCTCCAGCCGGTCGAGCACCAGATCCGGATCGGCATAGAACACAAGTTGGCCGGCATCGGCGACTTCGCAAAGCTCCGCCGGGCCGACGCTCGCGGTGAATGCGCGCACGCTTTCTATCGAGACGACCGGATCGTGTTTACCGTGCACATGCAGGGACCGGATGTTTGACGCCCGAACGAGATCGGACCAGTCGCGCGTCACATGCCACGAATCGATTTCGAAACCCCGGTGACCCTGCGCTACTGCGAACCGGTAGCCGACCTGAACGGCATCGCGAACATTTTTCTGCTTCAGGAGCAGACTGTCGACGGAGTCCGGCGGGTACAATGCATCCATGAAGTCGTCGATCGACCCTGAATCGATTTGTGCGATCCCCGCACGCAGGATCGCAGGCAGCAACATCGGCGCGAAACGAGCCGTGTAGGCCACGACACGCTGCCGCGCATTCATCACCGCGAATTGCGACAGCGACTGGATCGGAACGCCCCCCGAAACGGCAAGAATGGATTTGATGCGCGCCGGCCCCGCGGCCGCAGCGAATGCATAAACCGCGCCTGCCATGTGCCCGAGGGCGACTACCGGCGCGTCGATTTCACAGTGCTTGAGCAGGTGCGCGACATCTTTGCCGAAGGCTTCGGTCGCGGCCGCATGTGGCATGTCGAGCGGACTTGAATTGCCGAAAGCCGGCCTGACCGGCGCTACCAGCCTGATATTTCGCCGATGGAGGGATCGCGACACGACTTTGGAAACGGCGACACCGTCGAGCATGCCGTGCACGAACAGCACCGGACGGCCGTCGGGCGGGCCGATGACATGCCAGTCCAGCCGGCGTCCGTCGGGCAAGCTCAAAGTTTCCGTCACGCCCTCGTCGATCTGCGCGATATCGATCTGGACATCAGCGAGAGCCGCCTCGTCACCAGATGCGAGAAGATGGGCGAGACGCACCAGATCGGGCTGACCTTGCGTGCCGGTCTTTGCGAAAACGGATTTCAGTTGCGTGCGCACGGTATTGACCGAGCGATTGCGCTGCCGGGCGATTTCGTCCGGGGTGAGACCGTCGGCAATGTCACGAACGACAGCCGCTTCACCGACCGTCAATCCGAAGCCCTCGGTCAATTGCCGGTCGATGGCTGGACTCCAGCGAATGGCCGGAGAGTAGAGCATCAGCAGCCGCGCACCCGTCGGGCTGCGGCAGGGGCGCATGACCAGGAACGACGTACCGGCACGCGCATCGTCGTTGTCATGGGGTTCGAGCACGATCACGCCGCTCGACAACGGTGAAAACGAATACCGCAGCCGTTCGCGTGCACTGGAGAGGCGCAGCCAGCTTTCCGGAGTGACCTGTCGTTGCAGTTCCTGGGCGTGACTTACAGTGCCCCACCGCTCGCTCGCCGCCCGGCTCTGAGAAACTACATCCCCCGTCGGCGTCATGAGCAACGCTATGGCATGGTGCCCGGACACGATTGCCTGAGGATCGCCCGGCCGGTCGGCACGACCCATTTTCTCGAACAGACTGAAAACACGCTCGAAATGGGCCGCGATCAGCGGATCGAGCGCGATCCTGTTTTCACGAGCGCCGGAGCCGTCCCGAGCACTCTGCCCCACAGCGCCGTCGACGTAGGCGCCCCAGAGTTCCATAAAGCGTCCATAGCGGTCTGGCCGCAAGACCGTCTCATAGATTTCTTCGACGAGCCTCTTGCCGTCGATGGCGTCCGTTTTTTCGTCTCGCATCGCGTTAAATCTCGCTCGATACGAGTCCAATAACCCAAATGGGTGATGACGGCCAGTACGCCGCCGATAGGTTATCTCAAAATTGAAGCAAGTATTCGGACTTCCACGTGATGAATCCGGAACGACCGGGCGATCTGTCGTGCTCTGATCATCAGCAGTAGTACCGACCGTCGTGGGCTTGGCACCGCCAAGTCGTCGATTTTAGGTTTCTCGAAACGGACCACCAAATGGCGACATATGACATTTACTCGGTCGCGTCCTCCGGTCGGGACTGGCTCGATACGGTCCAGTGGGACGTCCTGGCCAGATCGTCCGCCACGATCATTCTCGAAAACTCGGACGGCTCAGTTCTTTACGTCAGCGGGTCCGGCTTCAACACGACCGGCCAGCTCAGCTCTGGCACGATCACGGCGATACGGCACTACAACAACCAGGCGGCGGGCATACTCCACGCCGAACTCACTGGATTGAGTTTTTCGGGGGCCACCTTTGCGCAGAATATCGGAAATCTGGGCCACCGGCTTTTCGAGGGCGACGACACGATAACTGCCCACGTCGCAAACGTGGCACTCAACGGTTACGGCGGCACCAATACGATCTACTATTATCTGAACAACGTCATCCATGCGGCAGGTGGCAACGACACGATAACGTACGCGAGCGCGCTGACAGCCGCTGGATCGCAGAACGACTGGATTTCCTACGAGTTCAGACCCGATGGAACACTGAACACGATCGGATATCGCGTCGATCTCGATATCAACAATTCGTCCGGTGCAATTTTCGCCGATCCCGGCGAGGGGCGCGATCTCGTGCCCGGATTCCCTGGAATTTTTGGCAGCGAACTGGATGATCTCACAGGGATTGATCACATCCGCGGCAGCCACGGTAATGATATCTTGCTCGGACACCAGACCGGCGGCGGTGGTGGCTTACCGACGACATTCTCCGAAATCCACGGGCTCGGCGGCGACGACAGCATCCAGAGAGCTCAGATCGCCTACGGTGGTGACGGCAACGACACCATCATGACCTACGGACTTGAAGGCTACAGTCTGACACAGCTTTGGGAAGGGTTTTACTACGGAGAGAACGGCAACGACACGTTCCGGTTCGTGGTCTCGCCGAATGTTGCCTGGACCATCCGTTATCTCGACGGCGGTGACGGCACCGATGCGATCGAGGCCAATGGCTCGCACATGAGTCTGATCGATTCTGAAATTTTCTTCGGCGCTAACAGTATCGGACTGATGTTCTTCACCAGCATCGAGAACGTTATCGGCGGCAGCGGCGACAACTATATCACTGCAAGCGCTGTCGAAAACGAAGTGTGGGGACTGGCGGGTGCCGACCGGATCGAAGGTCTCGGCGGCGAAGACACGCTGCATGGCGGCGCCAATAACGACACGATCTGGGGCGACTTCGACCCGAATGGCATGTGGAATTTGTTTCCGTTTCCCGATGCGGGCGATGTCTTGTTCGGCGACGCGGGAGACGATCATCTTTTTGGCCAATCCGGAAACGACACGCTCGAGGGCGGCACGGGCGCCGACATGTTGGATGGCGGCGCGGGCACAGCCGACTGGGCCGCCTACACCGCGTCCACCACGGGCGTGACGGTCAGTCTCGTCACGGGTGTCCTCGGCATCGGTGGTGATGCAGCCGGTGACAGCCTGGTCGGTATAGAGAACCTTCTTGGCAGTGGGCACGCCGACCAGCTTTTCGGTGATGGCGGCGCGAACCACCTGCGGGGCGCCAATGGCGACGACCAGATGTTTGGCGGCAACGGCAGTGACATGCTGTACGGTGGCTTAGGCGCCGATACGCACGACGGCGGAGCGGGCACAGACTACGCCCGCTACAACGATGCCGCGTACGGCGATCTCGTCATCTCGCTCATTGCTCCTGCGACCAATACCGGCGCTGCGGCGGGCGACACTTACATCGCGATCGAGGGCATAATCGCCGGCACGGGCAACGACGATATCACCGGCAATGGCTCGGCCAACTTCCTCTACGGTATGCAGGGCAACGACGTGCTGCGCGGTGAGGCCGGCGCAGACAAGCTCTATGGCGGCACCAATAACGATCAGCTGTTCGGAGGCGTCGGCAACGACAGTCTCTTCGGAGACGCAGGTGACGACACGCTCGATGGTGGCGCCAACAAGGACACGATGACAGGCGGGGTGGGTTCGGATACGTTCGTATTTGCCAGTGCGTCGAATGCCGGTCTCAATGCGACCCGCGACGTGATCACGGACTTCGATGTGACGGCGGATTTCATCGACCTCTCCGCGATCGATGCGGCGACAGGCAGCAGTCTCACGCTCGGCATGCAGTCCTTCACGACACTGTTCGGGCCGGATGCCGGCGGCAACGCTACAGCATTCAGTGCCCAGCAGCAGCTACGGTATTACTTCCTCGGTCAGGGAACAGCGACTACGTCCGACGACGTGACAATCATCGAGGGCAACACGTCGGGCATCGGCAATAGTGCGCCCGAGTTCCAGATCGAGTTGAAGGGCTTCCATACCCTGACGTTCGACGAATTCATCCTCGCGTAACATGCCGGTTACGTGGTCTTGGACGGCGACGCCATGTGGGTCGGTTGCGAGGGGACATGGCCGACAACAAGACTAGGCCGACCGTCGTCAGCGTCGAAGCGTTCCTCGACAGCGTACCCGCTGCCGGTAAGCACGCCAATACCCTGCTGCAAATCGACATGATGCGGGACACGATCAGCGAGAAGCTGGTGATGTGGTACCCATAGATCATCGGCTTCGGACGCTATCATGATCGCCACAAGAACAGCCGGCGGACGGCAGCCCAGTCGTCTGGTGATCGCCGCGAAAGTCAGCCCTTGTGCTCTCCATCGTGGCGGGCATCAGAAGCAACAAACCATTGCTGGCCAGTTTCGGCAAGCATGATACGGGAAAGTCCTGCCTCTGCATCAAGCGGCTTAGCGAGGTCGACCAGGAGGTGTTGCGCGTGTTCGTGGAACAGTCCGTAGCTGCTAGGTAAGCTAAGCATGAAGGCTGATCCGAACACGATGTCCGCTTTTGGCCCACAACGGACGTATTGGAGGGCGAAGTGCGCTCGGCCTTTCGGGAAATTTTGTCAGCCGGCCTGTAAGCCGGGTTTTGTCTGGAGATTTCTCTCCGCGACGGCCATTCGTCTGGGATGCGATTTGCATCGCACCTCGAGCAACCAACCCGGGTGGGGGTCAGGACTGACCTCGTGCTGCGGTTTCCCGCGCGCGGTACCACCCCTATTTGGTCTTGCTCCCGGTGAGGTTTGCCATGCCAGCCCTGTCACCAGGACCGCGGTGGGCTCTTACCCCACCCTTTCACCCTTACCCCGGCCGAAGCCGTGGCGGTTTGCTTTCTGTTGCACTGTCCCTGGGGTCGCCCCCGGCGGCCGTTAGCCGCCACCGTTCGTCCAAGGAGCCCGGACTTTCCTCCACGGTTCGCGCGAGGTTTGCACCAGACGCGACCGCAGCGGCCGTCCGGCCGGCTGACGGGTTACACATCGGGGAATGGGAGGCAGGCGTCAAGGGGCGGCTAAGACCCCCTCATCCGCCCATTCCCGTTGCGCTTCGGGTGCCGACACAGCACCCGCGCTGGGCACCTTCTCCCCACGGGGAGAAGGAAGAAAGGGGATGGTCACTCATGTCGGCGGTTTTTCGACGCCAACAGCCGGGTCGGTTTGACCGGCCCGGCTTGAGTTTTCGTGCGGTGTGAGGTCCCGTGTCTGCACTGCGAAACAGGTTTCGCAGTGCGCACGGGATGACAGCGGCGTCAGACCGAGGCTTCGATCTGCTTCGGGGCGCCAGAGCCGATCGCGATGGTGCGCGGCTTCAGACGCTCCGGTACGTTGCGGACGAGGTCGACGTGGAGCAGGCCGTCCTTGAGGTCGGCGCCTTTCACTTCGACGTGGTCGGCAAGCTGGAACCGGCGCTCGAAGGCGCGGGTCGCGATGCCGCGATGCAGGAAGTGCCGCTCCTTGTCGTCGGCGGCCTTGGAGCCCGCGACGTTGAGGGTCTGTTCCTTCACTTCGATCTTGATCTCGTCCTGCGTGAAGCCGGCGACCGCCATGGTGATGCGGTACTCGTTCTCGGCGAGACGCTCGATGTTGTAGGGCGGGTAGGTGTCGGCGCTGTCGGGGCCCGAGATGCTGTCGAGCATCTGCACGAGGCGGTCGAAGCCGACTGTCGAACGGTAAAGCGGTGCAAAATCAAACGGACGCATGGATGTCCTCCTTTGGAAGCGACACGGTATGTGGTCCGCCCGAGGGCCGGACCTGACTGACGCACCCTGAAGCGGCGTGCGTAGACGTTATCTAGGATCGTCCCCGTCGGGTTCAAGAGGGGTCCGAGCCACCACCGTTGCCCGGCGAACACGCGTTTGAAAGAACAAGGGTTTCTTCGGCGCGAACGGGCTGCGGCTGCAACTTTTCATGGCGCATTCATTTTGCGGCCCGCATCCTGCCCCAGCGTGTCCGGGAGGGGCCCGCGACGGTTTCGCGGTTGTCGATTTGCGGTTCTCTGGGAGTTCAACATGTCTCGACGTTCGACCGGGTTAGGCCTTGCAGGGCTTGCCGGACTTCTCATGGCAGCGGGAGTGCTCGCCGAGCCGCTCGCTGCTGCCGATCTGCCGTATGGGGGCGATCGGTACGGATCGGCGTACGACGATCCGAGGTATGCCGACATCTATGGGCGGGATCAGGCTCCGCCGCGGACCTACACCTACAAGGATGATCCGCCACCGCCGCCCTACATCGACCGGTACGAGGATCGGTACGGTCGGCCGGCGCCCATTCCGCGTGAGCCCGTCTATCGCGACGACTATCGCAAGTATTCGCGTGCACCGTACCGTGACCCGGACGCGCGGCCGTCGGGCTGCCCGAGCAAGCATGTCATCCGCGATCGTCTCGAGCGCGGCGGCTGGCACGATTTCCACGCTCCGAAAGTGCTCGACGACGGCGCGGCGCTGGTGCGGGCGCGGCGGCCGAGCGGGCGGCTCTTCGAGCTGATGCTCGATCGTTGCGACGGGCACATTCTCGAGGCGCGACCGCTGGAGCCGCGTCGGTTTGGTTCCTACGAGGACCGGTATCGGCCACGCTGGTGAGCGTGATGGCCTGTCATCATGAAAGGGGATCGAACCGATCCCCTTTCTTCATGAGCGAATCGGCGATGTCTGGCGCGCGCCGTTTCGGTGTATGCTTCGGCTTCGTTCCGAATCGCGCCCGCGATCGGGCAGGTGAGGGATCAGGACCGGAGCTGCCAGCGCCCAGATGTCACTTGTTTCGATCGCCAGAAATCCGGTGCCGAGTGGCGCGGTCGCGGGGATGATGCCCGGGCACGACGGCGTGCTGATCCGCTTCGCGCGCTGGTATCAGTCGACGGCGGAGTGCCGGGGGACGGTGGTGATCTGCCCCGGCCGTAGCGAGTTCATCGAGAAGTATTTCGAGACGGTCGCAGATCTCAGGCGGCGCGGCTTCGCGGTCGCGATCCTCGACTGGCGCGGGCAGGGCGGGTCGCAGCGGCTCACGCGCAATCCCCTCAAGGGGCATGTGCGGCATTTCCGCGACTACGACAGCGACCTCGGTTTTTTCCTGCGCGAGATCGTCATTCCGCATCTGCCGCCGCCGTATCTGGCGCTCGGTCACTCGCTCGGGGGGCACATCCTTTTGCGGTTTGCGACGGTGGCGCAGTGTCCGTTCCAGCGCCTCGTCGTGACCGCGCCGATGATCCGCATCGCCGACGAGCAGCTCGGCCAGCCGCGAGGGATCGTGCGTGCATTTTCGGAAGTGTCGACGGTTCTCGGGTTTGGTTCGTTCTGGCCGCCGGGGCAGAGCAAAAAGGCGGGCGTGGTCTGGCCGTTCGAAGGGAACGTGCTGACGTCGAGCCGGGAGCGGTACGAGCGGTCGCGTGCGGTGCTCGCGGTGGCGCCGGAGCTCGAACTCGGGCCGCCGACGCTGCAATGGCTGGCGGCGTCTTTCCGGTCGTCGGCGCTGATCGAGACGAGCGAGTACGCCGCGCGTATCCGGCTCCCGGTGCTGATGCTGGTCGCGGGGGACGACCGCATCGTGTCGAGCCGGGCGATCGAGGATTATGCGCCGCGCCTGAAGCTCGGCTCGCACGTACTGATCGGGCGATCGCGGCACGAGATATTGCAGGAGAACGACGATATCCGGAGCCGATTCTGGGCCGCGTTCGACGCGTTCGCGGCGAGTGCAGGGGACGCGGGAGCGGAGCGGGTGGTGGGGTAGGGGTGAGCGTGGTCCACGTTGTTTTTATAATTTTTTTCTGAGGCAATCGCTCAATGAAGCGCCGCTACCCTAAGCATCGACACTACTTGATGGTAGGGGCGGGATTTTTGCCTATGGCAATGTCCTTTTTTGGGTTTAGCGGCCTCACCACCCTGGGATTAAGCATGCTCATTGGTCTTCCGCTGATCGTCGCGGTTGAACTACATTACTCGAAACATCGTGATCGGTGATTTTCTACGCTCCTCTAATTTGGACAACTAACGCTTATCCGCGTATCGGCGATGTCGGCATGTGCTGCTGTGTCGATTCCGGAGCTGGGCGGCGACGCAGTCCCCTCATCCGGCGCGTTTGCGTTCGCGCTTCGGGTGCCGACACAGCAGCCGCGCTGGGCACCTTCTCCCTCGAGGAAGAAGGCGGACAAATTGATCAGCCGCGCAGGCGTTTGAGGAGTTTGGTGTGGAGGGTGGGGTTGGCGGAGGCTGCGATGTTGCCGCCGTGAATGGCGGTCGAGCCGTCCCATGTCGTGACGACGCCGCCA
>ERZ761609.2179-NODE-2179-length-15073-cov-13.980157_pt1 | contig 15073 bp, 8 predicted proteins | sample MGYA00511163_ERZ761609 | MGnify/ENA primary metagenome ERZ761609 (study PRJEB28899, sample SAMN02445070) | bioreactor sludge metagenome | biome: EBPR sludge | place: Australia: Brisbane, Thorneside Wastewater Treatment Plant | collected 2011-12-16 ... | reverse complement strand
AGTTAAGGTTTTTGTCCTATTTTTAAACTGTCGGATTTTTAGGGTTAGGTACAATATGAGTTAATTGAGATTGATTTTTACAATTTTCGAAGGGACTATCATGGCAGGGATACATTAGCAGGTGAGGAATTGAATTTATTTATAAACCGAAATCCTGAACCAACTGAAGAATATACAAATTCCGAAATTCACCCATTATACCATAATCTATCTGAAATAGGTTTGATAAAAGACGGGGATTTGAATATAGCAGATTTAGATACTTTGCCAGGGCAATTCAATTACCAAGTTTCGCATAATATTTTCTTTACAGTTAGATCAAAATTACTGGAAGACCCGAAGAAAGTTAAAACTCCCTCATACGAACTTACATTTATGTATAAGGAAAAGACATTGCTTATTGATACATTGGAATTTGACTGGCCAGCTGATGTAAGCTTTTTAAAATCCGATATAGATAAAGATGGAACAGAAGAATTAATTTCCGTTTTTAGATCGTATATTGTTAATGGAGACAATTTTGATTTAAAGATTTATAAATTAAAAAAATAGTAGTTAACAAAACCTACCTACTTAGAAGAATCAATGAAGCTAAAAGTAGTGATTCGGTGGTTAAATAAAACAATGAGCACTAAAAAACTCGAAGAACATTTCTAATATTGTGCTTATTATGTAGCGAGCGGTAATAGCCTTTGATACTAGATATGCTATTTTTGTGAATGGTGGCGTCTACTTGCTATTTTCTTGCAATTATGAAAATGAGAACGACAATAATTATCCTACTTCTAGTTCATTCAAATAGTCTGCTACTATCTCAAGACAGTTGGAGAAAGAATATCGACTCATTGCTTGAAAAGAACATTATAGAACACAAAATCAAAGGACTTTCCGTAGGAATAGTGTTTAAAGACAACATCCAATATTCAAAAGGCTTTGGTAAATTGAATGAAAAGTCTAACGAATTAATTTCTGGTGAAACTCCTTTTTTAGCCGCATCGATCTCTAAATTATTTGTAGCGACAGCCATTATTCAATTACAAGAACGTGGTTTAATAGATATAAATCAAAAGGTAATTAAGTATATTCCTGAGTTCTCCATGAAAGACGAACGTTTTAAAGAAATCACCGTTAAACAACTACTTAACCACACATCTGGTTTATCAGAAGGAAGTCCTTACAGATGGGATAAAGTGAAGAATAAAAACCTAGATATCAAAAATTTCACATTGAGTCTTTCAAAAAGAAGATTGCTATTCAATCCAGGCGAAAGATTCAGCTATAGCAATACTGGCTATGTGGTTCTTGGGTATCTCATTGAAAAAATTACCAATCAAAACTTCGCCACTTACATACAAGACAATATCCTCAATCAAGCTAATATGACTAATAGTCACTTCGATATGTTCTACTTCAACAAGTTGCTATTTCCAGAATACATTAACAGTAAAGGCAAAATTCAAGAATGCTGTATTGCTAATACCAGCCCTAGCGGCAATCTAATCTCTTCTGCAACCGATTTGTCGAAATGGATATTGCTCAATCTCCGTTTGTATAATTCTTTTCCTGAAGAAGATTCATCATTTATTACTAAAGCATCACAAACATTACTTTGGACACCGACACAAACTTTTGAAGGAAGTAAAACTACGCTTGGTTTAGGTTGGTGGCAATATAACTCAGAAAAATACGGAAAGTCAGTATTTCACTCGGGGCATTACACAAACTTTTCTGTATCCAACTTGGTAATTTTTCCAGAGCAAAATTTCGGCTTTGTTATCCTTTGCAATGATGAAGCAGCAATGGAAGTTGTTTACAATCAATTATCGGATGGAATTACTGAAATCGTATTAAGTTTACTCAAAGAATGAAAAAATACATTATAATATTCGCAGTAATAACAATATTTCAAACGCTATCATTTGGACAACTAAATGCTTATCAAAAAATAGACAGTTTAATCCTTTCCAGGATGAAAGACAACAGAATTGCTGGCTTATCAATCGGAGTGGTAAAAGATGGGGAATTGTTCTATTCAAAAGGTTACGGATTCACATCTGTTGATAGTTTGCATAACGTAACAGAACATACAGTTTTTCATACAGCCTCAATTACAAAAGTATTTACCGCATCTGCAATTATGCAATTTGTTGAGCGTGGCGAAATTAAATTAACCGATAAGCTGACTGACCATTTGCCTGACTTCAAAATGAAGGATCTGAGGGTTCAACAAATAACAATTGAGCATTTATTATATCATTCATCCGGTCTTCCTTGGGAACACAAATTCAACAATTCCCCAAACGATTCAACAGCTTTAGAACAATTTGTTAGTGATTTGAAAAAGGAAAAACTACGATTTGCACCTGGACAAAAATTTGATGGTTCAACTTACAGCAATGTAGGGTATAGCATCTTGGGTTTAATCATTCAGCGAAAATCAGGAATGCCATTCGATAAGTACATGCAGAAATACATTTTGGAACCCAATAAAATGACAAACAGTTATTTCAATCACAAACTTATCAAACAAGAGATGAAGGCTCAACCAATAATTTTAGCAGGGAAATCTAAAGAAATTGAAAGATTTAATCTTTTCGGTGTCATCAAAGATATAAATCCTGTTTTGAAGTATTCAAACTATCCGCTTGTTGTAAGAGACACTTATGGAAGAACAACGGAGCACGCTCCGAATACTGGCTTATTCTCAACCGCAAGTGATTTGAGTAATTGGATGATGGAACTTTTGAAAATTTATAATAACAATTCAAATCAATCCAACTCTTTCTTGTCTCAGAACACCCTAAAAGATATGTGGTCTTTAAAACGTTCTATTGAAAATAAAAAAACATCTATTGGCTTAGGCTGGTGGCGATATACTGATTCAAAATTTGGCGACTATGTTCACCATCCTGGACGAGAGCCGGGCTTTTCATCTGTTCTAATGATTTATCCTGAGAAAAATGTTGGAATAACAATTCTGTGCAATGGAATGTATGCAGACCAATTAGTTTGGAATGAACTTCCTGAACTCATATTAGAACTAATGAATGAATAGAGTAGCAGCAGGTAGCAGGTGTTTGGCAAAAAAGCGGATTCGGTGCTTAAATGAAGCTTTGTGCTTCGTATCAAGTTTTGTGGTGGCAGATAGTTTTCATCTCCGAAATCGCCAAGTTCTTGTTGCAGCAAAACGTTATATGTCATTTTGAAACACAAAGCCTAATGGATAAAGACACAGCAAAAAAACATATAAATGAAACGTGTGGCTCTGGATGGCTTAACTTAGTTGATATTGTATATGATAATAAGCCAGAAAATATTGAAATAACCGAAGTTTTTCAAAAATGGGCAGGGCTTAAAATTAGATACAAAGGGGAAAATGAACATTTTGAAGAATTGACCGATATGATATACTTCATTAGTCAAAAGATGTGTGAAATATGTGGTGCGAGTGCAAATCATACAATTATTGATGGATGGGAAACGGCTTTGTGTGACTAACACTTTAAAGAAACGGATGCAAAGGAAAAATACTTAAGTAAAAATTTAGAGAAGTAAACTTTTGGGAAGAACAGGAATTAAAACGACTTAATATAAGCTACCCTAAAAGGTCGCATCCCATTAAGTGTGTAAATATTATGATATGAATGGGAAATTATATAAAGTTGAAATTTATATAAATGGCAAACTACAATCTACTAATAAAGTCAACTAAAAATTCCGGGAAGTAAAACCTCTTCCATTTGTTCCATTTTTGTTGTTGTGCACTTTTTCTCATCTTATACTCGGAATTTTACCTGTTAAAAGCTAAATGATTTTATCAAGCCCTGGCATTTCTCTGCTAAGAGGTTTTTTTGTAATCCTTGTTCTGCTCCAATGTATTTCTGACTAAAATTTCCGATGTGAAATGGTCTACTGTTTTGTATGGGGGGGCTTATACCAGTGGACTACCGGCTTTTTTTTTTGGTTTATGGGTTATTTATGTAACAAGCGGTACCTGTTTAAGCCCCGGGCCGGGTGTAATTTTGCAATATGAATTGGTTTTAAGCACCCGGAGCCCATTTCTTGTTATCAAGTAGTAGTGCAGGATCTATTGTATGGCAAGGAACAGGAACTGTATATGGTTTACTATTCTTTTTAGAGAGTGTGGATCGCAACTTTAGCAGTGCAATGCGCACTTAAAATTAGTTACAATTTGTCCTGATCATTGCATCGAATTTAAAAGTGAGAAATTTATAAATAACAGAAACATGAAAAAGACGATTTTGTTGGCAAAGCTGATGCTCCTGTTCATCTCCTCTTCCATTGCCCAGATTACAGTAAAAATCAATGATAAGCCAATTAAGGAAGGCCAGGAAATTCAAGGCACAAGTATTGATAAGATGGAGGTGATGTTTTCTAATCCAAAAAAGCTGAAACGTTACGATTTTGGACGAGCATACCTTTATATCAATTTAACAGACCAGGAAGGCTCCTCGTATGCTAAATTTTACATCATTAAAGATGGCGGAGAAGCCATGACAGACTTTTTGCAGGGAGCCGGTAAAACATATTTGGTTTATAGCAAAGGCAATTCTAAAAGCGATTTCAAATTTGAATCAAGTCAATATGGAATGTATAAGTTTACGGATGTACTAGAAGCCGCAAACAGCGATATTAAAGCGCTAAAATTCAACGTTAAAGTGTCACTCTATTTTCGTGATGTTGTAGGCTATCAAAAATACGGTGATCCTGTTGATTTGTTGAGCGATGCAAGTTTTGTAATAAATAATTTGAATCCGGATGGATACATCCGTATCGGAAAAACTTCGTTTAGGATAAAACCGGAGGATGCTGCCAAAGTGCAATACAAAGGAGCAGGAGTTGCAGAAAACAATTTGCCGCTTTTGGATCCAATCTCAACAAACCCGACGAGTGATTACGTCTACTTAAAACTGGAAGGTGTACATGAGTTCAAGATCACCAATTTTAATTTTATTGACACTAAAGGAAAAACTCAAAATGAAGCGATAGCAGCATTTAAGAGTGATTTTGAATCCTTCATTAAGATCAGCAGTAATTACTACAACAAGAAGGCCAGAAAAAAGCTTCCTGATATGCCGGTCAATGTTCAGGAACAATTTCTTAAAATCATTTCCAAAGATAAATACATTATTTCTTCTCCAAGGTTTGACCTGGAGGAAAACAAGAATTGGGAGAATGAAGAAGTGATGAGTCCTTTTGAGGTAGGTATTTTTAAAGGGTATAAGTTTTCGTCATCGTTCCGGACTTCAGATGAAAAAACTCCAGCCTCACAACGACCGTTTGTTTGTTTTTCAGTTGTGTATTTGTTAAGTCATCCTGCTGCACCAAATAAATTGATACTCGTTTATACGCGTGAGAACGATAAAAGTCCGACACAAGAAAAAATTAAGAGTATTGAAAAGCTGAATGAGGATTTTCTTTCGGTGCTGTCCATATAGTATACTAAATAGACAATTAATTGTCAGGGAGAAGACTTTGTGCGTTTCGTAAGACGTTCATCGGAATAACAAGGATTTTGATTCAAACCATTTAAATGGTTAAGACAATTACGGTATAATTCATCATTGTGTAAAATGTTAAAGTAATACAGTTGAACATGAAAGCGATTATAAATACAATTTTACTGATCACAATTGCAACGGATCTTTTTTCTAATGCTTTTAAAGGAAAAGAGCTTGAGTCGGGGCTGAGCCCAGACGCTTTGTTTTTCACAGAAAACAAAGGGCAAATTGTAGATCAAAATTACAATCCACGCCCCGATGTATTATTCAGTGGAAAGAGGAACAACTTAACTTTTCATTTACGAAATGATGGGATTAGCTATCAATTAAACAGAATAGATAACTACAAAGAAGTAGTAGATCCTAAAACAAACCTTATTCACAAAAAAGTTAACCGCCAAACAATTTATAGGATTGATGTAAACTGGTTAAATAGTAATCCTGCCTATCAATTAATCAAGGGAAACCCGTCAGAATCAGAAAGTAATTATTACACAGCCGGATGTCCGGAATATGGTGCTTTACATGTAAAAAACTATCAACAAATTACCTATCAAAACATTTATCCGGGTATAGATTTAATGTGGTACGAGAAAGACGGAGAATTAAAATATGATTACATATGTGCTGCCGGATCAAATTACCAACAAATAAATTTAGAAATAAATGGCGCTGAACAATTTTACATTTCCAAAGATGACGAATTGATCATTCAAACTCCCTTGGGGAATATAATTGAGAAAGCTCCTTATGTTACTCAGAATGGCGTGGAGCTTAAAAGTAAATGGACTATAAGAAACAATATAATATGTTTTGAAATAGAAAATTTATCCCCCAACAAACCATATATTATTGACCCTGCTGTACGAGTTTGGGGTACTTATTATGGAGGAAATAATGGTGAGCGAATTCAAGCCACAACAATTGATCTTAACGGAAACATAATTTGTTCTGGATATACAGAAGGCGCTACAGGCCCCTTAATTGCGACTACAGGTGCTCATCAAACAACACATGGTGGAGCAGACGATGCATTTTTGGTCAAATTTGATGAAAATGGAGTTAGACTATGGGGAACCTATTACGGTGGAACATCAGCGGATTATGGTTATGGGTGTACGACCGATAATGCAGGAAATATTTTTTGGTCAGGCTATACGCAATCTTCCGGCACTAACATTATCGCTACATCCGGCGCCCACCAGTCCACTTTAAATGGAGCCGGAAACGCCTTCCTGGTAAAACTAAACAACAATGGTGTTAGGCAATGGGGAACTTATTATGGAGGGAATGGTCATACATGGGGATATGATTGCAAAATCGATTCTTTCGGTGATGTTTATTTAGTAGGGTCAACACAATCGAATTCAGGAACAGTTATAGCTACGGCTGGCTCACATCAAAGCGCATATGGAGGAGGCACAAATGACGGGTATATAGCAAAATTTAATACGAACGGTTCTCGTATTTGGGCTACGTATTATGGTGGTGCATTGGAAGACCAAGTATTATCCTGTAGAGTTAATTCTTCGAATGAACTTATTATTTGTGGTGCTACCAGGTCTTCAGGGAGTATTGCCACATCAGGTACTCATCAGGATGTTATTAGTGTTGGTAGTGATTATGATGCATTTTTGGTAAAACTTGATCCAAGTGGTACCAGACAGTGGGGGACTTATTATGGAGGAGCCGGAATGGAGTACGGATATTCAATTTGTTTCAGTTCTACAGCTGATATTTATTTATATGGTGTTACTAATACTTCAGGTGGTACTTCTATTGCTACAACAGGGGCTCACCAAGTCTCTCCGGGTGGTGGAGGTTTTAGAGATGCATTTTTAGTTAAATTTAATAACAATGGTGTGCGTCAATGGGGCACATTTTATGGTGGAAGTTTAAATGAGTATGGTCTCTCATGTGATACAGACGCTAATGGAAATATTTACGTTGCGGGATATACAGAATCATCAAATAACATCAGCTCCGGTGGTAGTTACCAGTCGACTTTTGGGGGTGGCGTTAAAGATGCGTTTTTAGCAAAATTCAACTCGAACGGCATTAGAAGTTGGGGAACTTATTATGGTGGAGCAGGCAATGAAGAAGGAATGTCTGGTGTTGTTAATTTAAATGGCTCGGTTTTTTTAAGTGGGTATACAAGTTCGGGTACAGGTACAATTATCGCAACTTTAGGCTCACACCAGGCAAATTTTGGAGGAGCAGAAGATGGATTTTTGGTGAAATTTGATGATTGCACACCGCCTGATCCAACAAACACAACACCGGTTTCTAATCTAACGATATGCAATGGAAGCAGTGCAATGCTTTCTGCAAGTAGTGGATCAAATACAATTAACTGGTATGCCACTGCTTCTTCTCCCACTATTTTAGGAACAGGAAATAGTTTTACGACACCTGTTTTAAGTGCAGGCACATACTCTTATTTTGCTGAAGCTAGCGGTTGCGTTGTAAGCGAGTCAAGAACGGAAATCATGGTTACTGTTTTATCGGATATAGCATCAAGCATAAGCGCCCAGACCAACGTATCTTGTAATGATGGATCGAATGGTGCAGCAACAGTAGTAGCATCAGGAAGCGCCGGAGCTTATACTTATTCCTGGTCCCCTACGGGAGGAACTTCTTCTACTGCTACAGGTTTGGTTGCAGGAACATACACCTGCACCATTACCGATGCCAATGGATGTATAAAAACACAAACTGTTACAATTACTGAGCCCGGTCCAATTGCTTCAGTCATCAGTTCGCAATCCAACGTATCTTGTAATGGCGGATCGAATGGTGCTGCAACAGTAGTAGCATCAGGTGGCGCAGGTGGTTACACCTATTCTTGGTCACCAAGTGGTGGAACTTCTGCTACTGCCACAGGTTTAGCATCTGGTACTTACACTTGCATAATTACTGATGCAAATTCATGTGCTAAAACACAAACAGTAACCATCACTCAACAATCAGCAATTGCATCATCTCAAGCCTATACTTTATGCGCGGGTCAATCTGTTACAGTTGGTTCAAACACTTATACTACATCAGGTACGTATACAGATGTACTAACTGCTTCAAACGGTTGTGATTCTACTGTTACTACTAACTTAATTGTCAATCCAATTATTAGCTCTTCAAACAGCTATACCATTTGTTTTGGATTATCTGTAACTGTTGGTACTAACACTTATTCTACATCAGGTACATTTACAGATGTATTAACTGCTGCCAATGGCTGTGACTCTACTGTTACAACTATTTTAACCGTTCACCCGGCTATTGATATCACTACTTCAATTTCAGGTAATACGATTACGGCAAATGCGACTTCGGGGACATTCCAATGGATTGATTGTACTCTGGGAAACACGCCCATTTCGGGTGAAACAAATCAGTCATTTACTCCTACAACAAATGGCAATTACGCAGTGGTTATTTCAGATAATGGATGTTCTGAAACTAGTACTTGTGTTAACATCACTATTACTGGAATTAACGAATTTGATTTAACTAATGCTGTAATTAATGTTTATCCCAATCCTTCCACAGGAGTAATTACAATAGAAGCAATAAAAGAAATTGGTAGAATAACTATTTACAATGCACTTGGTGAACTTGTTTATGCTGAAAACATAAATAACACCAAAGCTGACATAAATATTTCCAATTTAAACAATGGGGTTTATATCGCAAATATAAATAACAGACTAATAAGAATTGTAATTAGTAAATAACAAAAGGGCCCAAATTTTATAGAGTTTTTGTGTTAAGAAAAGATTCGTTTTTTAAATTAATTATGCATTCAATTCGACTCAAAATAACACTTCTATGTACTAAGAGGCAATTACCAAACACTTACTTCATTTTACTTTTGACTAATTAGTTTTTTAAATTACAATACATACATTAATATATCACCTAGAGTCATGAATCAAAACAAATCAAACTTTAAAGTCAGTCTTATAATTACTTCGCTATTGTGCATAATCTCTGTAAATGCTTTTTCTCAATCCACATTTAATTGGGTTATAGGTATGGGTGGAACAGGTACAGATAATTCAGCAGCAATCGACAGAGATTCTAACGGTAATATATATGTCGTTGGTTCATTTACTGGTACAGCAAACTTTGGTGTTAATTTTTCTGCAGGTAGTGCAACAAATGGATTTTTAGTCAAGATGGATCCATCAGGCAATTACATCTGGTCAAAGCATCTTTCAGGCCTCACTACTGCTAGAATAAATGATATTAAAATAGACCCTCTAGGAAATATCTATATGACAGGTGAATTTAACAATAGTGTAGATTTTGATATGGGACCAGGTGATGCAACTCTAACAACGTCAATTTTAACATCCTTTATCCTTAAGCTTGATCAAAATGGCGATTACCTTTGGGCAAAAAAACTAGACCCGATAGCCCCTATACTTTCAAACAACGGAAATTCAATTGATTTTGACGCTTCAGGCAATATTTACATCGCTGGAGAATTTCAAAATTCAGCTGACTTCAACCCTGGTGCAGGAATTTTTTCTATGACATCAAACGGAAGTACAGATATTTATGTTTTAAAACTTGATGCCTCTGGTAATTTTTTATGGGCTAAACAATTTGGTGGTACTAGTGGCGACCTAATAAAATCGTTGCATGTAGATGCTTCTGGAGACATATATACTGTTGGTTCTTTTCAAGGATCTGTTGATTTTGACCCAGGTGCCGGAGCTACAATTTATACAGCAAATAATACAGATATTTATATTTCCAAATTAAATACAAACGGAGTCTTTGTTTATGCTAAACAAATTGGAGGATCTGGCATTGACAGAGCTTGGGCTATTTCCACTGACGCTAACGGAGATGTTTATATTACAGGTAATTTTTCCGGCACTGTTGATTTTGATCCGGGGGTAGGAACCAATTCACTCACTGCATCATCTACAGATATTTTCATATTAAAATTAGATGTAAATGGTAATTTTAATTGGGCTAAAAAATTTGGCGCAGGTAATGGGCTTGGGATTTCAATCAATGCTTCAAATGAGATTTTTATTACGGGTAATTATACAGGCACGAGTGATTTTAATCCAGGCGGAGGAGTGTTTAACTTAACTTCAAGTGGAAGCAATGATGTTTTTATATCAAGGCTGGATAATAATGGTGATTTTATTTCAGCAATTTCTATAGGAAGTACAGGTAATGATTTAGGAAGAGATATTCTTTTGAACAATTCTGGAGACGTTTATATTTTAGGAAATTATAACGCAACTGTAGATTTTAATCCATTTGCAGGCACAAATAATCTAATATCATTTGGAGGCACAGACGTGTTTCTTTTAAAACTTTCTTATTGCATTGCACCGCCTGATCCAACAAACACAACACCGGTTTCTAATCTAACGATATGCAATGGAAGCAGTGCAATGCTTTCTGCAAGTAGTGGATCAAATACAATTAACTGGTATGCCACTGCTTCTTCTCCCACTATTTTAGGAACAGGAAATAGTTTTACGACACCTGTTTTAAGTGCAGGCACATACTCTTATTTTGCTGAAGCTAGCGGTTGCGTTGTAAGCGAGTCAAGAACGGAAATCATGGTTACTGTTTTATCGGATATAGCATCAAGCATAAGCGCCCAGACCAACGTATCTTGTAATGATGGATCGAATGGTGCAGCAACAGTAGTAGCATCAGGAAGCGCCGGAGCTTATACTTATTCCTGGTCCCCTACGGGAGGAACTTCTTCTACTGCTACAGGTTTGGTTGCAGGAACATACACCTGCACCATTACCGACGTCAACGGATGTATAAAAACACAAACAGTAACAATTACTGAACCCGGCATAATTACTTCAGTCATCAGTTCACAAACCAATGTGGCATGTAATGGCGGATCAAATGGTGCAGCAACAGTAGTAGCATCAGGAGGTGCCGGAGCTTATACTTATTCCTGGTCTCCTACGGGAGGAACTTCTTCTACTGCTACAGGATTGGTTGCAGGAACATATACTTGCACCATTACCGACGCCAATGGATGTATAAAGACACAAACACTTACAATAACTGAACCCGGACCAATAGTTTCTTCTCAATCAGTAACATTATGTGCCGGTGAATCTTTAACAATAGGAGCGAACACGTATACTTCGTCAGGAACATACACGGACGTATTAACCGCTGTTAATGGATGTGATAGTACTGTTACAACTCACTTAATTGTTAATCCAATTATTAGCTCTTCAAACAGCTATGTTATTTGTTTTGGATTATCTGTAACGGTTGGTTCTAATACTTATTCTACATCAGGTACGTATACAGATGTATTTACGGCTACTAACGGTTGTGATTCTACTGTTACAACAAATTTAACTGTTCACCCGGCTATTGATATCACTACTTCAATTTCTGGTAATACGATTACGGCAAATGCGACTTCGGGGACATTCCAATGGATTGATTGTACTCTGGGAAACACTCCTGTTGCCGGTGAAACAAATCAATCGTTTACTCCTACAACAGATGGCAATTACGCAGTGGTTATTTCAGATAATGGATGCTCTGAAACAAGTTCCTGCGTGAACATTTTAATCAATAATATCGAAGAAATGGGTTCAATAAATGGAACAATAATTTTGTATCCCAATCCTTCAACCGGATTATTCACCATTCAGTCAGATCGTGTAATCGGAGAACTTGCCATTTATAATTTTCTTGGAGAATTGATTTATACGGATAGTATTAATTATCCGGAAAAAGAGATAAATCTAACTTCATTAAGTAATGGAGTGTATATCGGGACTATACATAACCGGCAATTTAGGATTGTAATAAGTAAATAATGCAAAAGCCCCGGAACTATTTCGGGGCTTTTTATAGTTAAAGTATTCGTTGCCGGAAAAAGACTGAAAGCGTGAGAGTAGTACTGATTTTTCTATTATTTACCTCGGAACTATTGGGGCAAAAATGTGATTGTATAAAAAACATAAAGGTTTTGCAACAAACAATCGAAGAAAATCAGGCTTCCTTTCAACATCAGGTTATCGAAATGAGCAGACACAACGAGTACCTGATGTTTAAGAATGAAATAATCAACAAGGCCGGAAAAATTTCAAACCAAAGAGATTGTATAGGTTTAGTAGCGCTTTATTTATCTTTTATAAAGGATGAACATTGTTTCATTGCATACGATAGTGGGTATACACCAAAGTCAACAAAAATTATACCCCCTAAGCAAAAAGGGAAACACCTTCAACATCCTATTACGGGAATTTGGTATTTTCAGGACGGGAGTTTTAGTATTTCTGTTTTCCCTTCCACAAGCACATTTGGGGAGTGGGTTGCAGTCATCCACGAGGATCAGACGGGATCATGGAGAAAAGGGCAACTAAAAATTGAATTCTACAGCGACACAAACAATGCACTTAGCTGCATCTATTGGCAGAAAAATTTAGTTCCCAGACAGCATAAAGTAAAATACACCGATTCTACACTATTAATTGGAAGAAGATTACAGTTTTATCGGGAAAAGCAAAATGTATACTCGGATCAAATTATTAAGAGTGATTTTTATTTTGAATCATTGTCAGCGCAAACAAATTACCTAAGGATTCAATCCTTTGATTTAACCCATAAAAGAACAATAGACAGTTTATTAACCACACACCGAACGGATTTGGCGTCAAAAAATAATCTGATAATTGATGTGAGAAATAATGGCGGCGGTGGCTTTGAGACATTTCAGGGACTTTTGCCGTATGTTTTGGATCAGAACGTATTTGCCTACCCATACTATAGCTCAGTTTGGGTGAGCAAAGCAAATCTTGAATACTATGATTCTACAAAATATGAATATGCCGAATCGAAGCTTGACAGCACAAATGAAACAATGTATATTGATTTTTTAAAGCAGCACGAAGGTGGTTTCAGTCCGACTGAGCCCCTTTACGACACCATTCAATTAGAGGTTGGACTACCATTGAGGATTGCCTTGGTGTTTAACAGGTATACAGCAAGCACAGCCGAGGGATTTGTCTTACAGGCAAGAAGCTCTGGAAAAGTCCATACATTTGGCGAAAATTCTGCAGGTGCAGTTTCTTATGGTGATTGGCGACCGATTGCGCTTCCGGAACTTAATATTTGGGTAGCAATGACTACAAAAAAAATGGTTTTTACAACAAATGAAGATCTTGAAGGAATCGGAATTAAACCGGGGCAGGATCTTTCTACCATAAATGAAAATGATTGGGTGACAAAAATTATGGAATTACTGGAAAAATAAATCCCGGTTTACAAGAACACCTCAAACAAAATTACACTATTAGATTTTGAGTATATATTGGAGAATATTTTTTGTGACCAGTTTTCTCTGTGGCCTCATCGTGAGAGTTCAACCGGCGATTGCGCAGGAAATGTATTTCACCAACATCAGTAATACATTAAATTTACCTTCACAGGAGTGTTATAATGTTATACAGGATTCGAAAGGATATATTTGGATCTGTACTGAAAACGGACTAGTTAAATACAGCAAAGGCTACAGCAGATTGTTTGACAAGAAAAATGGCTTGTATGAAAATGCGGTCTATTTTATTTCAGAGTACCCTCAGGGAGAAATCCAACTTTTTACTTCCAACAACCGAATTCTATCAATTAAAAATGATAGTTTACGTGAATTGCCATACACACGAAAGGTTCAGGACTACTTAAGGAAAAACTCGAACGCAAATACGTTTGATTTAGGCTATTTGATTAGCAGAAAACGCAATGGTGATTTGGTTATTAATTCTCAGCAACGAACATTTCTTATATCAAATGAAACAGGAAACATTGTTGATTTGACTAAAAACAAAAATGTTGACCCGCAAACATATATTGTACTATTCAAAGACAACGCATTTGATTATTTTGTAAAAAACAATACCGGTGTCTTATTTGATGTCAATAATAATAACAGGTTTCATTTAATTATAAGTAAAGGCCCTAATAGCAAAGAACTTTTGGTTGAATTAGACGAAGAAACCAGAATGGATTGGAGAACCAGAATTTGCAACATTAACGGGAATACTTTCTTAACTATTCACAACAAACTCATACAGGCAGATGAGCAATTAAATGTAAAAATTACAAGTTTCCCAAGCGTTATTACTTGTATTTATGCGAATAAGGATCATGGTTTGTGGGTCGGTACCAGCTCAAATGGGGTGTACCATTATAACGATATCACTAATTTGAATGAGTACACACATGGTCTTTCCGGGTTAACCATTAGTTCTGTGTTAGTTGATAAAGAGGGGGGGGCTTGGTGCGCTACTACTGAAAAAGGCATTTATTACTCGGCCAACTACAACGTAACATATTATCCTGAGGTAAAAGCCTTGAATAAAAAAACCACATTTATGAAATCAGATGCAGGAAATTTATTTCTCTCTACTGAAATCGATAAACTGACGTACCTGGAAAAAAACCAGTTTAAATCCACAGAAATTCTCAATACAGGAAATGGTGAGATCACAGATATTTGCAGGTTTAAAAATCAATATTTTATTGCAAACAAA
>ERZ761609.2178-NODE-2178-length-15082-cov-11.230518_pt1 | contig 15082 bp, 15 predicted proteins | sample MGYA00511163_ERZ761609 | MGnify/ENA primary metagenome ERZ761609 (study PRJEB28899, sample SAMN02445070) | bioreactor sludge metagenome | biome: EBPR sludge | place: Australia: Brisbane, Thorneside Wastewater Treatment Plant | collected 2011-12-16 ... | reverse complement strand
AACGGTGGCCGGATATTGATCGGAATGCCGGCCGGCTTCACGTCGGAATCCGCACTTTAGTGTTGGCCAGCTGATTTGGGGGCCGATCAGCGACAAATATGGCCGCAGAGTGCCAATCGCGGCCGGCATCGCGCTATTCATCCTCGGCTCTGCGGGCTGTGCGATGGCGCAAAGCGCGAGTGCCATGATCGCTTGGCGGATCGTACAAGCTGTTGGGGCTTGTGCTGGAGTGGCGCTAGGCCGTGCAATGGTTCGCGACCTCTATGAGGGGGCGCGAGCAGCTCGGATGCTCTCGATTCTGATAACCGTCATGTCCATCGCGCCGCTGCTGGGTCCACTGCTCGGCGGGCAAATCCTCGCGACGGCGGGCTGGCGGGCAATCTTCTGGCTTCTTGTCGCGGTTGGCTTTGGGACGCTGGTTCTCGTCGCAACTCTCCCGGAAACCCTTCCGGAGCGAAATCGAAATCGCGACCTGCTTGTGCGGGCTCTCGTAAGATACGGCGAATTGCTCGGTCGACAGCGATTGCTTGGATATGCGGGGGTGGGTGCCTTCTTTTATGCGGGCGCGTTTGCCTTCATCGCAGGTTCGCCCTTCGCCTACATCACCTACCACCAAGTTCCGGCTTCGCTTTACGGTGCGCTGTTTGGGCTCGCAATCCTGGGCATTATGGCGCTGAACATGCTCAATGTGCGGTTGGTGACGCGGATTGGCTCGGATCGTTTGCTGAGACTAGGCGCGGCGATCGCCGCGGCCAGTGGCTTGGTTGTCGCTATCTCTTCACGAACGGACGCTGGCGGGCTTTGGGGGCTAGTTGTCCCGCTTTTCGTCTTTATCTCGCTCAACGGCCTCATCGTGGCGAACTCGATTACGGGCGCGATGGCGGATTTTCCTCAGCGCGCTGGAGCTGTCTCCGCGCTCGTGGGTGCAATCCACTATGGCAGCGGCATGATTGGCTCGGCCTTCGTCGGCTGGTTCGCGGATGGCACTCCATGGCCTATGGGCTTGGTCATCGCGATTTCCGGCGTCGGCTGTTTTGCCTGCACCTTGCTTGTCCGGGGCGCTGATAAGCGCACGTGACGAGCAGGGCTACGCCTTCCTCACCGCGTACTGGAGATGGACGACGCCCGATTGCAGAGCCTCGCAGGACTTGAGCGACAACTGCACTTTACCTGCGAGCCCGGCCGCACCCGACACAATGAAACTTTCGCGCCCGGCGCGACCGTCCAGTGCTGGAGCAATGAGAAGGCTGAGTTCGTCGACGAGCCCGGCCGCGAAAAACGACCCGTTGATCACCGCTCCCCCTTCCAGGAGAAGACGGCGGATGGAGAAGAGTTGGCCGAGACGCTCTAGCATCCGCGCCAAATCGATAGTGGCATCGTCGGAAACGAGGTAGGAGACCCCGTTTGCGACAAGCTCCGCCAAATGGCCGTCGGATACCTCTTGTCCCAGCAGGACGATCACCGGATCGCCTCCGATATTGTGGGGAAACATAAATCTCTGACTCTCTCTGCAGAGGTTTCCTAGAAATATCAATGGGCTTGATCTTTCAGTGCTAGGCTATCTCTGACTCGCGAAACGCACTTGTGCGACTCGTAGCTTCGTGCCTCGCAAAAGCTTGACTCATCGTCTTGAGGGCCCATCTCGGTCGTGTCCAAGGCTGGGTCGCCGACAAGGCGGACCTCGACCAAAGCTGAGATCGCCCTTCGACGACCCGGGCGTTTCGATCTGGCGGCCCCCATAGGGGACCGCCGTGAAGCTTGCACGCATTGCAGTAAAACCAGATCGGGACTGCTAGACACTCGCTGTAGCGACAACTTCAATCAGGACGCCTTTACCGAGATCATTGACCCCGATTGTAGCGCGGGTCGGCAGGCTATTCTGCGGAATAAGCTCCTTCCAAGCGCGATCCATCTCGGCCTTCTGACCCATGTCGGTGATGAACACGGTGGTCGAGATTAGCCGATCCATCGAACTGCCGGATTGCTCCAGGATCGCCTTGAGCTTCGCCAAAATTTGCGAGGTTTGCCCAAACATCGGTAGCGCCCTGTCGTCGGCGATGATGCCCCCGAGCGATAGTGACCCATTCGAAGCGACGGCCCTATGCATGATTGGTGTCGGCATTAACCGAGAGACTTCCATATTTGGCTCCTTGGAATGAAGCGCCCCGTTCCGATGGTTTGGGAGGCGCGCGAAAACGACGAGAATGCGCATTTGGACGCTCGTTAGTGAGATCCAAAGCGATCTGGCGAATAGGCGGCCAAGTCAGCATTCGCAGAAGCGCTCTCGGCAACCACCCGTTCGATTAGTCGTGCAGTGCGAGCGGCACCGGTCAGCCCCAGATGTCCATGGCCGAACGCGAGAGACATGTTCGAAAATCTGCGGCTCCGGCCAATCGCAGGAAGGGAGTCCGGGAAGCAGGGTCTGTGCCCCATCCAAAACCCGTCGACGCCCTCAGTAGAGGCGCCTGGCAAGACGTGCCGGAGGTCTTCCTTGAGCAAGTCGGCGCGAAATGCGTTGGGAGGCTTGGCTGTTCCACCGAATTCAACCGTGCCGCCAACTCGCAGCCCACCCTCCATCGGCGTGATGACGACCTTCCGGTCGGCAGGGACCAGGCATCTATTCACGGAGATCCGGGGCTTCGGAAGCATTATATGGTAGCCTCGCTGACTTTCCAGCGGCAACCTGAGGCCGACGCGTCTGAGCAGCTGAGCGGACCAAGCGCCTGCGGCTATGCAGAACTCATCCCCGTGATAGGTCGACAGCGTGCCTCGCGCGCTGACAATCTTGCCATCCGAGGTGTCGAGCCGGACGATCTTATCTCGGATAATTTTTCCGCCGCCCCAAGACAGCTCCTCTGCCAACTTCTGGCAATACCGGTGCGGGTTTATGCAGTGAGCGAGCTCCGGCAGAAATATTCCCAGAGTGTAATTGGCGTCGACTGCCGGCTCTAACTCTCGAACATCGGCATGCTCGATCTTCTCGAAGCGCCCTCCTCTCCGGCGACGGAGCTCCCAGGACAAGCTGTCCTTGGCGAGCTGCTCTTCATTTCTGTAGAGATACAGGTGGCCACGGCGTTCAATCAGTTCCGGAGCGCCCAGTTCGTTGACTGTCGTTTGGTGGAGTTCAACCGCGTCCCAGTGAAGGTCATACAACGCCTTCGAAATGGCATCGACACGGTCAATCCGCGACGCGCTGAGAAATCTCAGAAACCATGGAAGAGCCTGGATCCAGTAAGTAGCTGGCAAGTGCAGCGCGCTTGTCCGATCCATCAGCATTTTGGGGACAGAGTGGGCAAGGCCCGGTAGTCCAAGTGGCACGACGCCAGTCGATGCGATGGCACCAGCATTCCCGAAACTAGCCCCCATACCAGGCGGCTCGGGATCTATCACTGAGACAGCGCATCCCGCGCGCATCAGCCTCCAAGCAATGCTGAGCCCAACAATGCCTGCGCCGATGACGACGACATTTTTCTGACTTGTCATCTGTCACTCTCCGCGCAAATGCAGATGTTGAACGTGCTTTCGAAAGCCGTCGATTTCGGCAGCAACGCGCGCTTCGTCCCATCCCAGGATATCCGAGACGGCCTCCGCAGCGGTTCTTGCGACCTGCAGTCCCATCTGCTCTGTCCAACCAGCGGGGACACGGCGGAACAGCAAATCAGTCAGTGTCGCAGCATGCTCATGAGCAGCAGCGTGGCGGATCTCGGCCACGCTAATCCGAGGCTCAGAATTGACCAGAGCGGGCGACACCCCGTCGTCTTTGAAGCGATTCGATGTGTAATCGATCGGCCGAGCCTCGCCAGATGGCTTAAGTACGCGCGCCACCGCTGCGCTTGCATCCGCTCCGGCGGACCGATGGCTCATCAGCGGCCCGCCGGTAAGAGCCATAACACCAGGCATTCCTTCAGCGCCGAGATCGTGCAGCTTTCGGATTCTCAGTCCTTTCGGGGCATTAGGCCCTGATGTCCAGGGTCGCACGCCAGCCCACGCGTACAGAACGTCCTCCCTCTTGAGGGGAATTTCCGGCAGCATGTGTCGAACTTCGTCAATGACCCAGGCAATCTCGCTCTCTGTCGGGTGGATGTCGTCCAAGTTCCCTTCGTAGGGAACTTCAGTGGGACCGACATAGTGATAGTCGTACCAGGGCAAGACGTACATGTGCTCATTGTGTCGGTTTTGCCATGTTACGCTTGCCCCTCGGCACTCGGGGGGCAACCTGAATGCTATATGGATGCCCTTAGTTCCGGTTATTTTGCGGGATACTTTTGACGGGCCTCGGCTGTTGACCTGGTCGATCCAGATCCCCGCCATGTTCATCACGATTCTCGCGTTGATATCGGTGCGGGTATTGTCGAATCTATCCTGGAGTACAACGTTCCAGAGCTGATCACCGACCTGTTTTAGGGCAACAGCTTCGGTGTAATTTCGGATCGTAGCCCCTAGCTTTTCTGCTCCCAGCGCAGCGTCAACGACTATGCGCTCGGGCCATCGAAACTGGAAATGATCGAACGTCGCGACGCTCGCGATTTTGTCCGAGTCGCGCAGCCACTTTAGGAGCGGCCGCCGCTTTGCCTCGTCCGGGGTTATCCTCTCGTAGCCGAGATCCACCCCCCCGGTTCCAAAGAGTCGGAGCAAATTCATCCCGGCGTCAAACTGCCAAGGCTTGTAGATGCTATCCTTATAGATCGGGAAGCAAAACTTCACCTTCTCCAAGAGTTCCGGGACCGTCTTGACCATCTGAGCTCGGCTCGAAAGCGCGAACCTGGCCATGCGACATCCCGAGAGAAAGCGGCGAGGCTTGAGGATGAAATCCCACGGTGAATGCCCACCCGCGAGATAGTGCATTCCGTTGCCGAGGAGGCGGCTCGATCGACTGCTCGATCCGGACGCAAAGTCTCCTTTCTCCACAAGAAGCACCTTGTACCCATCAGCTGCCAGATGCTGGGCCGTGCTAGCGCCGTTCGCTCCTCCACCAATAACGAGTACGTCGTAGCTTTGACCCTGAAGGGCGCTGAGAGGAACCCGAACAGCTTTTGCCTCTTCGCCGGCGAAGTTGGCCTCATGACTTTGAATCATGCTTTTCACTCCAAATGCAGTTTGAGGATCAGACGCCCGCGGCAATCCGCTTAGCTAAGGCTTCGTTTCGCGGCGCCGCTTCCTGCAGCCAATTCGCTCTCAATTCGGGAACCGACGAGACCAAGAGCTGCGTGTAGGGATGCTTGGGCCTATCCAGGATGACCGCCGTTTCTCCGGCTTCCACGATCTTGCCGCGGCGCATTACGATGGTTTGATCGGCGATGCCTGAGATCGCGGCTAAGTCGTGACTTACGAACAAGACAGCCAAACCAAGTTTGGCCTTGAGCTCTCGAATCAGATCCAAAACTGCCACCGACACGATAGTGTCTAAAGCCGAGGTGACTTCGTCGCAGATCAACACGTCTGGTTCCGCAGCCAGCGCACGCGCCAGATTGACTCGTTGTTTCTGGCCACCCGACAGTTGCCTCGGGTAGCGCGCTGCTATTTCGGGGGGCAGTTGCACCAATGCCAGCAACTGCTCGATCCGCTTTTCTCGCTGAGCTGCAGGCAGGCGGAAAAAATGCTCCAGCACACGTTCCAGCGTTCGGGCAATGGTGTGCTTCGGATTGAGCGCTGTGTCTGCCATTTGGAAGACCATCTGCACTCGCCGAAGCTGGTCCTTCGTCCGACCGCCTAGGGACGCGCTAAGCTCAACGTCATGCAACCGGACGCTGCCTACCGAGCGTGGCAACAGACCCGCAATTGCTTGCGCAAGGCTCGTTTTTCCGGAGCCAGATTCCCCGACCACAGCCAAGACCTCGCCGCGGGCCAAGTTGAAACTGGCGTTTTCGACAGCCAGCACGCTAGGCTTTCCCGCACGGGTTCGCCCGCCGTAGCCCGCTGAGAGGTCTTGGACTGATAGTACCGTTTTTCGATCTTGCTCTTGGCTGATGTCCAGCCGCTTCTGATCGATCTTTCGAAATGCGGCGATTAGCTCTCGTGTGTAAGCTTCTTTTGGCGAGTGCAGCAGTTCGTTGGTGGGGCCGCTTTCGACGATCCTGCCATTTCGCAGCACAACCACTCGATCCGCCATCTGCGCTACAACGGGTAGATCGTGGCTGATAAAAAGTGCGCTCGTTCCCTGAGCACTGACCGCCGACTTCATAGCCATCAGGACTTCGACCTGAGTCGTGACATCCAACGCGCTCGTTGGTTCATCGAGTACAAGTAGCGCCGGAGCGTCCAACATCCCCATAGCGAGCATAAATCGCTGCAGCTGCCCGCCAGAAACCTCGTGGGGATATCTGCTGCCAATCTGGTTTGGCTGAGGAAGGCGGACCGTCGCATAGAGGGAGATAGCGCGGTCGAGCGCTTCGCTGGCACTCCGTGTGCCATGGGCAATTGAAGGCTCAATGACCTGGCTATTCAGCTTAATCGCCGGATTGAATGAAGCCGCCGCGCTCTGCGCAACGTATGCAACGCGACGTCCCCGCAACGATTGAAGTTCGCGCGGCGGCAGGCCGAGCAGATTGCTCCCCTCAAGTTCGATATCGCCCCCCACGTAAGTCAATCCAGGCCGGAACAGCCCAAGGCAGCTTAGTCCGATCGTCGACTTCCCCGAACCCGACTCTCCGATCAACGCCACGACCTCCCCCTTGGCGACGTCCAGCGAGATATTGTCAACGATGGCGTGGCCGCCACCTTCCGATCGAATGGTGAGATTCCTGATGCTAAGAACGAGCTGCTTCATTGCTTGCGTCCGTTCTCGCCAGCCAGAGAGAGCGTATCGACGAGGTAGTTGAGGCTGATCGTCACGCTCGCGATCGCCAGAGCCGGCCAAATTGCGGCCAGTGAGCCGGATGAAAGCCCTGAGATATTGTCGTGAACTAGGGTTCCCCAGTCAGCTTTAGGGGGCTGAACGCCCAAGCCAAGGAAGCCGAGACTGCTGATGAAAAGGATCGCAAAGCTGACCCGGAGCGCGAAATCAACGGCGAGAGGCGAAAGGATGTTTGGGAGGATTTCTCGCATCATGATGTGGAGCTTCCCTTCGCCTCTGGCTGTGGCGGCCCGCACGTAGTCAAGGCCAACGACATCACGGGCTAACGCTCTTGCGATGCGGAAGACGCCTCCGGAGTAAACGGTGCCAGTCATCACAATCAGCACCGTCAGAGAGGGCCCAAGTACCGCGACGACAACCAAGCCAACGATGATTTTCGGGACGGAGAGTATGATATCAACCAGCCGGCTGCTGACCGTGTCGATCCAACCTCCGTTCACAGCTGCACACAGGGCGAGGCTTACGCCGACAAGATGCGAGAGAGCCGCGGCCGCTACGCTCATGCCGATGGTGAGTTGAGTTCCCGCGAGCAACCGAGAAGCCACATCTCGGCCCATGTGATCCGTTCCAAGTGCCGCTCCCACGGCGTCGGCGAAGGCGTCATCGGATATGAAGACGGTGGGATCGTGGGGGAGGACGAAGCCGCCAGCGAGCGAGATCACTAACCAGAAGAGCAGAATGCTTGCGCTGATTACGATTCCGGGACGCCGCAGGCTTTGGATAAAATAATTCATAGATTTGCCTGAGATTATCTGAGATTTCCGCGCTGTCGCACAAGATTGGCGACAACTTTAGGCTCTCACTGTTTTTCTCAATCTGGGGTTTGCGCTTGCAGCCGATAGGTCCGCGATAAATATCAGCAGGATATAGACAGCTGAGAAGATCATCGCGCAGGCTTGGATGACTGGCATGTCGCGGCCGTTCACAGCGTCGATCATCAGCCTTGCCAAACCCGGGTAAGCGAAGACCGTCTCGACGACGACCACGCCGCTGACCAGATACGCGACGTTAAGCGCAATGACGTTGGCCAACGGCCCAGCCATGTTTGGGCCCACGTGGAACGCGATCTTCCTCCATGCCGACAGGCCCTTCAAATCGGCCATTTCGATGAACGGCTGCGTCAAAATGTTTGCGATTGTCGACTTCGTCATCCGGGCAATTTGCGCCGTGATGTGGAGAACGAGCGTGAGGATAGGCAGCACCAACGCAACCGCCAGCGCCTTCAGGGATAGCCCTGGAGTCACGTATGAGACTGCTGGAAGCCACTTCAGGCTCACCGCAAAAACGGCTACGGCAACCGTTGCTACAAGGAATTCTGGTACCGCCGCGAAAGCCATGACCACAGCCGACGTGATGCGCTCGAAGAGAGTGCCCGCGTAAAGAGCCATTGAGATGCCGAGAAGCACGGCGATCGGAACGGCGATTAAGGCGGTGAAGCCGGCTAGCGTGGCCGTGTTCTTCAACCGCTCCTCGAGGAGATCCGCGACGGGGCCACGCGTCGTCATCGACTTACCAAAGTCGCCGTGAGCAATGCCATTTAGCCAGCGGCCATAGCGCTCAATTGGCGTCCCCGTGATCCCTAGTTCTTTGCGAAGCTGCTCGGTGCTCTCTTTTGTGGCGTATTGGCCGAGCTGGAGATCAGCGACATCGCCGGGGAGGATTTCGGTCGCCGAGAAAATGACCGCCGAGAGGACAGCCAAGGTTGCAAGGGCTGCGAAAAGACGCAGCCCGATCAATTTAATCATGCCGTTCTCCCGACCCATGCGCTACTCGCTCAGCCAAGCGTTGTTCGCGAAATCGTGCCCATTCAGAGGGCCGATCGGCAGCGCTGTCAGTCCGTTGACCTTGTTAGAGAGGCCATCCACGTAGCTGATGAAAGACGGGATCGTCATTGCTGCGGATTCGTAGATCAGGGTCTGGATGCGACCATACATCCCCTTCCGAGCATCGTGATCGGCTGTGGCGCTCGCCTGGTCGATCAGCTTGTCAACCTCGGGGCTTGCAAACCTTGGTCGGTTCCAGGGCGCTCCGGACCTCCAGCTGAGGTTGAGGTTCATCCCCTCGGTCGGGCGCGGGTGCATCGAGTTTGCGCTGACCGGCCGGAAGCCAGAGACGTTGTTGTAGAAGCTGTCGGATGGATTTCGCCGCACATCTAGATTTAGGCCGATGCGGCTCGCTTCCCGTTGAAGCAGTTGGGCGATGTCGATGCTGAAGGGGGAAGCCTCGCTCACATGAACTTCAACGGGGGTCGTGCCTACCCCCGATTTTGCGAAGTGGAACTTGGCCTTATCGCGATCGAGGGCTCGCTGTGGCAGCTCAGCATTGTAAAAAGGCGTGCCCGGCATGAATGGATGATCGTTGGCAATCACACCGCGCCCCTTGAGGATAGTCTCAAGAAACCGCTTGCGGTCGATCAAGTGCGCCATCGCCAGTCGGAATTCGAGATTGGCGGAGGGCTCCAAATCCATCCGGTAGACGATTCCCGTCACGCGGCGGGTGTGCGTCACCAACGTCTTTGCGACCGAGGAATTCTGGACATGATCAATCGGGGGGCCACGCAACTCGTTCACCACGTGAACGTCACCAGAAAGCAAGGCGTTTACCCGTGCCTCGGGGTCCAGAATCGTGAAGAGCTCAAATCCGTCCAGATATGGAAGATTGGGTCGCCAATAGTCGTCAAATCGCGTTCCTGACGTGCGAAGCCCTGGCTTGAATTCCTTAACGCGAAAGGGACCAGTTCCATTCGGCTGCGCGAAATCCGTTGTGCCGTCGCGGATAATTGAGAAGTGGTAGGTTCCCACGACTAGGGGAAAGTCCACGTCGGGTGTCACAAGCTCGATGATGATCGAGTTTGGTCCATCCACCTTGACGTCGGCGATGTTCGCGACGAGCTGCTTGGCCGCGGACGCCAAAGTTTTGTGCCGAAGGATTGAGAAGCGGACGTCTTCGGCAACGAGCTTAGACCCGTCGTGGAACGTAACGCCCGACCTTAGCTTGAACTGCCAGCGCTTCAGCGAGTCATCCATAGGAGCGAATGCCTCTGCAATCTCGGGCGTAGCGCGACCGTCGCCGTCGATCCATGTCAGTGTATTGTAGAAGGACCGGGCCCGCATATAATCGCCCGCTTGTACGAACTTGGCGGGATCGCAGGTGTCGTTGGTGCTTTGGGTATATGTGGCGACCCTAAGCGTCCCACCGCGTCGCGGTGCGCTCTGCGCGGCTACCGGCAATATTGGGAGGGCGGCCCCTGCAAGCAGCCCTAAGAGCACGCTTCTGCGCTGCGGGAAGCTCTGAGCGTATGCGTCGGAAATCTTGCCTTCCATTGACATTTTAGGATGCTCCCCTGATCGCGGCGTGACGGGACGCCGGCCTGATTTCAGAACTGCCCTCTATTCATCGCCCCATCAATCGCCGTGTCCGGGATTTTCAAAAGGCGTGAAATTAATTGAAGGAGACGTTCGCATACAGTGAAAAATGTGTCAAGCAGGGTTGATCGCAATTTTCAGCGCGCCTATTCGTCGTTTCAAACTGGCTATGGGAGGCCTCTTTTGGCCAAAATGTCGGCAGACAACACACTGGGATCGCTGGCCGCTGAGCTGGCCGTGGATGAGCCTGATGCTGCAAATTCGGAGGATTCGGCGCACGATCTTCGAATGGGAGCGGTTGTGCGAGCTTTTCGAGGAGCACGCGGGTGGCCCATTGCCGAACTAGCTTCACGAACGGGGTTGTCCGTAGGGATGATCAGCCAGATTGAACGCGGCCTCTCCACACCTTCACTGAGGTCGCTGCGGCTTTTGTCAGCCGCGCTCGAAGCGCCCATCGCTCATTTCTTCGATCCACCCACGACGACAGCTGCGCCCGTATCGCCCCATATCGTTAGGGTAGAGGATCGGCAAAGCCTTCAGCTGAACAAGACGGGCGTCGTCAAAATGTCTCTGGTCCCTCCAGGAGGGGAGACGGTCGAAATGTGGGAGTTCCGTATCGCCCCGAATGGATCTTCGGGCGGCGACCTGCTGAATCAGGAGGGAGAGAAAGCGGGCGTCGTATTAGCTGGTCGGATCAACCTTTGGATCGATAATACACCCACCGTTTTGAAGATTGGCGACAGCTTCCGATTTTCGAGCCTGCTCCAACACAAACTCGAAAACCCATTCAAGGATGAAGCTCGGATAATTTGGGTTGTGACACCGCCCATCCGTCGCGCCTAGTGTCGCCGCTCGAATCGCTGCGCGAAAGCGCGCCACTTCCGATATTCAGCTTGGACTAGTCGCGCTATAGCGGAGAGCTAGCTTCGTGCTGAGCAGCCGACTGCGGACAAGACTGGGCGGCAACAATGACGGCAAAGTCTCGCTCGATTGCGGCTTGAACGCCGGATGGTATAGCCTCGTGGGGACAACGGGTCGGTTCGATGCTGATTGAAATCCCTCGCGCGGCTTCCAATCCTCAACTCCCGCAGATCACGGCTGAGGAGGCTTCCGCAGCGGCTCGGGGAGTCATCGAGCTGTTTTCAAAATGGAACCTCGGCGATGCTAAAGCGCGAGAAATTCTCGGCGGTATCTCGCCAAGAACTCATGCCCGCTGGAAATCAGGACATCATCCCCGGATCACCAGGGATCTCGCGACGCGCCTATCCCTGCTGATGGGGATCCACAAGGCACTGCGCATTCTATTCAGCGACGCTCAACGCGCCTACGACTGGGTGAGCAAGCCGAATGAACATTTCAACGGCCGCTCGCCTGCCGAGATGATGGCGGAGGGTAGCATTTTCGCGCTCGCGAGGATGCGATCATATCTCGACGCAGAGCGCGGAGCGTGGTGAGCGGCGCGAGGGAGCGTCGGTTGGACGGTCCCCGGTTTCGTGGACAAAGCCGAGCCTCAAGCCGAAGCGCGTTCGAACGCCTCGGGACTGATGCCGCCGAGATGGCTGTGGCGGCGGGTTCGGTTGTAGAACGTCTCGATATAGTCGAAGATATCGGCGCGCGCCAAGGCGCGGGTCTTGTAGATGCGTTTTGGATGCGCTCCTTTTTCAGGCTGCTGAAGAAGGATTCGGCGACCGCATTGTCCCAGCAGTTGCCGCGCCTGCTCATGCTGGTTTCGAGCGAATGGGCGGCGCAGAACCGCTTGAAGTCGTCGCTACCATATTGGCTACCCTGGTCGGAATGCACCAGGACGCGTCCGTCGGGTTTGCGGCGCCGGACGGCCATGAGGAGGGCATCCAGCGCCAGTTCGCGGCTCAGCGTCGGCTTCATGGACCAGCCCACCACCTTGCGGGCGTACAGGTCCAGCACCACGGCAAGGTACAGCCAGCCCTGCCATGTCCGGATGTCGGTGATGTCGGTGACCCAGACCTTGTTGGGCGCGTCGACGGTGAAAGCTTGCTGCAAGCGATTGGGCGCGAGGAGGGATGGGCGGCCGGCAAGCGTCCGAGGCTTCCTGTAGCCGCGGACGGCCCGGATCTTGTGGCGCCGCATGAGCCGCTCGACACGATGCAGGCCGCAGGTCTCGCCCACTTCCCGCAGGTCGCCGAACACCCGGCGAGCCCCGTAAATCTCATGACTGCCCGCATGGGAGTGCCGGATGAGCTCCAGCAATCGGGCATCCTCGATGTCGCGATCCGATACCGGGGCATGAAGCCAGGCATAAAACCCGGCCCTGGCAACCCGCAGGACACGGCACATCAGCGTGACGGAATAGTCATGCCGGTGCTCATTCATGAAGCGGTACTTCACTCGGGTTACCTGGCAAAGTACCGCGCGGCTTTTTTTAGCAGATCTCGCTCCTCCTCGACCCGACGCATCTCAGCCCGCAAGCGAAGAATCTCGCTCCTGGCCTCCAGCAACTCCTTCGACTGCTGCTCGGATCGGTCGGGCGAAGCCGCCTTGACCCATTTATACAGACTATGCGCGGACACTCCCAGACGGGCTGCGACATCAGGGACGGAGTAGCCCCGCTCGACGACTTGCCTGACCGCCTCTTCCTTGAACTCCGGTGCAAATCTCTGCGAACTCATCACCAACCTCCTATGCTCAAAGGATAGGTCGGCGGTGTCTAACGGGCCGGGGGCAGTCCAAGGATAGGTCGGCGGTGTCTAAGGGACCGGGCGCAATCCACCTGGGGTCTCATGTCGTCTCCTTGTTCGGGTGCACCCGAGCACTCACAGACTTGGTACTTTACCCGGCATTCCAGAAGTGGATTACGTGATAAGAGACGCACATGCTCATATTCGGGGATCATGAATGAGGCGCGAGGATCTTCTCGACCTGAACGCGTTTCTCATGGTTGCCGAAGAGCAGAGCTTTACCAAAGCGGCGGCACGTCTCGGCACCTCGCAGTCCTCATTGAGCCACACCGTTAGGCGCCTGGAGAGCCGGTTGGGTGTTCGCCTGTTGACCAGGACAACGCGTAGCGTCGCGGCGACTGATGCTGGCCTCAAGCTGCTGGAATCCCTGCAGCCCGCCTTCGAGAGCATTGGATCAGGCCTCAGTTCGATCCGAGAGCTGAGGGATAGACCTGCGGGGCTGATCCGCATCACGGCGGCAGAGCATGCCGCTACGACCGTCCTCTGGCCGGCCCTCGAAAAGCTGTTACCCAGCTACCCCGACATACAGGTCGAAATCAGCATCGATTCTGGGATGCGCGATATAGTCAGAGATCGCTTCGACGCCGGTGTGAGGCTTGGCGAAGCTGTTGCGAACGGCATGATCGCCGCGAGGATCGGCCCCGACATCCGAATGATTGTCGTGGGCGCTCCAGCGTATTTCGAGAAGCACCCGGTCCCCCAAACCCCGCACGATCTGCCTGCCCATCAATGCATAAATTTGCGGATGCAGACCCTGGGCGGCCTCTATGCCTGGGAGCTCGAAAAGGACGGTCGAGAACTAAAAGTGCGGGTCGACGGTCAGCTGGCGTTCAACAACGTCGGCATGATTGTTCGCGCCGCGAAGGCCGGCTTCGGCCTCGGGTTCGTGATGGAAGATCGCGTCGCGGATGAAATTCGCGCGGGCACTTTGGTAAGCGTTCTGGATGACTGGTGTCCGCCGTTTTCCGGCTATCACCTCTATTATCCGAGCCGCCGGCAGCCATCTGCCGCTTTCTCGCTCTTGGTCGATGCGCTCCGCTATCGGGGTTAGCGGGCACATGCGATTTATGAACCCGGTTTATAAGTCCAATAAGGAAAGACTGGGTAATCTTGGGCACGGTTCGCATCTAGCGTGGCATCCTAAACTGGAAGGCCGCTGTCTGCCCTGAGCTGCCAGGTCTTCGCGCGCGATGGCACGTGGAGGTGTGCGGAGGGCGGCCGCATAGGAGCATATGGCTCGATGAAGATTGCCGCCTTAGCGGCCAGCTTGCTGGCTGCGCCGATGCTATTGATCGAACCGGTCTGCGCGCAGGACGCTGCAACCGGCGAGCGACTTTTCCGCCAACGTTGTGCTTCTTGCCACACGGTGCAGCCCGGCCAGAACCGGATCGGGCCGCATCTGTCCGGCATCGTCGGCCGCAAGCCCGGCAGCGTCGAAGGTGTCCGCTACTCCAAGGGCTTGAGCGCAATCGAACCCAACTGGGACGCTGCCAGCCTCGACGCCTATCTCGCCAATCCGCGCGGCGTCGCCCCCGGCACGACCATGTCCGTCAGCGTTCCGAACGCGGCCGATCGCGGCAGCATCGTCGCGTATCTCCAGGGCCTGACCGCAGCCAACTGACCGCAACCGATCAATTTCACGGAGGGGAGCAAATGCCAAAGCTCAACGTCAACGGGAAGGTCGTCGATGTCGATGTCGAGGACGACACGCCGCTACTCTGGGTCATCCGCGACCATATCGGCCTGACCGGCACGAAATATGGCTGCGGAGTCGCCCAATGCGGTGCCTGCACCGTTCACATCGACGGGGTAGCGACCCGTTCATGCGCCTTGCCGCTCAGCGCGGTAACCGAGGACCAGAAGATCGTCACGATCGAGGGACTGGGCGCGGAGCGACCGCATCCGGTTCAGCAGGTCTGGGCCGAGCTCGACGTCGCGCAGTGCGGCTTCTGCCAGGTCGGCATGATCATGGCGACTGCGTCGCTGCTCGCGCAGAATCCCAAGCCGAGCGACGATGAGATTCGGGCCGAGATCACCAACATCTGCCGCTGCGGCACCTACGGGCGCGTTCTGGCGGGCGTGAAGCTCGCCTCCGAGCGCATGCCGGCCCGGCCGTCGACGCGGCCGCCAAGCAGGCCACCAACTGGCAC
>ERZ761609.2177-NODE-2177-length-15092-cov-7.190996_pt1 | contig 15092 bp, 11 predicted proteins | sample MGYA00511163_ERZ761609 | MGnify/ENA primary metagenome ERZ761609 (study PRJEB28899, sample SAMN02445070) | bioreactor sludge metagenome | biome: EBPR sludge | place: Australia: Brisbane, Thorneside Wastewater Treatment Plant | collected 2011-12-16 ... | reverse complement strand
GCCGGGGATGTTGTAGATGATGATCGGGATGTCGACGGCGTCGTTGATCGCCTTGAAGTGGAGGTAGAGGCCCTCCTGCGTCGGCTTGTTGTAGTATCCGGTCGAGTGCAGCGTGGCCTGCGCACCGACGCGCTTGCAGTATTCGGTCAGTTCGATCGCTTCTTCGGTCGAATTCGACCCCGCCCCCGCGATGACCGGCACCCGCCCGCGCGCCGTCTCGATGCAGATCCGGACGACGTCCTTGTGTTCCTCGTGTGAAAGGGTAGGGGTCTCGCCGGTCGTGCCGACGGGAACGAGGCCGTGACTGCCCTGCGCGATCTGCCAGTCCACGAGTTTTTTGAAGCCGTCGACGTCCACCATGCCGCCTTTGAACGGCGTAATCAGCGCTGGCAATGAGCCCCGAAACATCGGTGCGGTCGACGTGGCAGGCATGGGGTCCTCTCGTGTGATAGGCCGGATTGGCTGTCGCAAAAGGCAACGATTGCCGCAGCAGAAGCGTTGAAACGGCATCTTGCCGGCAGCAGGCTGCCTTTTCTTGAAGCAAACGCCACCACTTGGTACGCTTCCGCCCGAGGATTGCAACCCCCTTCCGGCCAGATCGGCCATAGTTTCGGCCCGAAGCGCCGGTAACGCGAAACCATCGGTTGACCAGCGCGGAAATGGGAGAGAGAGGCTGACCAACGAAGCGCCAGGCCAGGGCGGTGCCTCAAAGGTGCCGCCGGATGCGGCGGACGCGATCCCTGCCGACGTGGCTGCCAAGGCAGCCGCCGTCGCACCGGTTCGAGCGTCGGCATCGTCCGAGGCCGATAACGTCCGGCCCTCGGCATCAGAGCAGAAGGGCCCGGCGGCAGACGCCGCTGCGAGGGAAATTCTCCCGGAACGACAGGCCGAGCCAGATCCCGCTGCCGCGCATGGCCGGAAAAGGCGCGCGTCGTCTGGAAAGCGTGGTCGAGCATCCCGGGCCGGCCGGCCGAGCCCGTCGAAGCCTTCGCGCAAGCGCCTGTCGTCGAGGTTCTCCGGCCTTCTGAACGGAACAGCACTGGCAGCGCTGGCGCTTATGGGGTTCGGATTGCACGTCGATGCCATGCGCCCGGCCGCTCACCTCTATGCGTCCATTGCGGCCGTGCCGCCCTCCGAACCATCGCCACGATCGGCCGAGGCCACGACCGCGCAGGTGCCATCAACAACGATCGCAGCACTGCCGCCGGAAAAGTCCGCTCCGCCGACCTCGACGGCCAACGAGACCGCTGTCGCGTCCACGTCGTCGCCGAAACCTGCTGCGTCCTCGCAGCCTGCGCCATCGCAGCCTTCGGCTCCGCCCCAGGAGGCGACCGCGGCCGCTGAAAACGCGGCCGTCGGGCCGCCAGCCGCGCCCCCGGATGATGACGATGCAGCACTCCCCGTGCCGACGCTGCCTGCAGAAGCACTGGCCTCGCGGCGCAATGCGGACCAGACGCTGCCGGGCGCCGATGGCGATGCCTCGCCGCGATCCCTGCTCGATGACGCTGCTGCCACCGCACCTCCAGCCTCGGAGCAGTCGGCAGTCAAATCCGGCCTGAACGGCCTCGCCATTCTCTCCGAGAAGGCACCTCCCGGTGAGGCCGAGTTCGTGGCACGGGCCGACGCACTCATCGCTCCGGTGCGAAATGCCGACCCTACCAGCGACGACGCGACCCGCCTGCGTGAGGCAATGGGCAGCGTGGCGCGTCCGGACGCCGCGCGCGCGTTGCGGGACAGGTTGACAGATCCCGTGGCCCGCCGCCTCGTCGATTGGGCCCTTGTTCGTGCGGGTCGCGCCAGCGCCGCGGAGATTCGAGCGTTTCTCGAAGCATCCCCGAACTGGCCCAATCGCGAATTGATCACGCAGCGTATGGAGGAACAGACCTTCATGGCCGGCGGCAGCGCCAAGGACATCAAGGCCTTCTACGCTGCTTCGCCACCGAAGACGGGCATCGGCCGCGCCGCTCTCGCGTCCGCACATCTCGCCGAAGGCAACGAACCCGAAGCGCGGGCTCTCGCAGTTCCGGCGTGGCGCAAGGGTGAAATTCCCGCCTCGCTTGAAGTTGGATTTCTCGAGCGTTTCGGAAAGCTGTTGACCGAGGCCGACCATAAGGCTCGCTTCGACAACTATCTCGTCGATTCCAGCCGCTGGGCCAACCAGCGCTCGTCGCGTGCCGCCGTCGCGCGCCGCCTGCTGCCGCTGCTAGGTGACGCAGAGCGCAAGAAGGCCGCTGTCCGGCTCGCCGTCTACCTGCGCCAGCCCGGCACCGATCCGCTCATGGCCGCACTGCCGAAGGACGCAGCCACCGTCCCGACCGCCGACTGGGGCTTCGTGTTCCAGCTCGTCCAGTGGCATCGCCGGGCCAATCGCGACGACGCGGCGTGGAAACTGCTGAAGTCCGTCCCGACCACTGCCGAGGAGGCGACCAATCTCGACGAGTGGTGGGAAGAACGCCGGGGTGCCGCCTACGATGCGTTGAAGGCCGGTAAGCCCGACCTGGCCTACGACTTGGTCAAGGCGCCCGGCGATCTCGGTGTCGATGCGAAAAAGGATCAGGCGTTTCTCGCTGGCTTCCTCGCCCTTCGCCATTTGAAGAACGCCCGTGCGGCCGAACAGCATTTCCTGGAACTTGAATCCGCCGCAGACGGCCCCCTGTCGCGCGGCAAGGCCGGATTCTGGCTCGCACGTACATACGAAGCCCTCAAAGACGAGCCAAAGCAGAAGGCCGCGCTCGAGCGCGCCGCGAAGAATTGGGACACGTTCTACGGCCAGATCGCCCGTCAGAAGCTGGAGCCCGGCCTTCGCGCGCTCGACGTAAAGACACCTGACCTTCCGGATGCCGCGACTGCCGCCGCGTTCAACACGAACGAACTCGTCCGCGCTGTCGTGCTTGGACGCAAGGCCGGCATCGAACCGCATGTCCTGCGCGTGTTTCTCATCCGTCTCGCCCAGGATTTCAAAACCGAAGGGGAACTCGCCCTGACGGCGCATCTGGCCGAGGCGATCGGCGACACACAGATGGCGGTCCGGATCGGCAAGTCGGCGATCGCGCGTGGCTTCCAGCTGGCGCACTATGCCTATCCGATCCATGCCATGCCGCAATTCCAGCCGTTGCGTCCGCCACCGGAGACCGCGCTCATGCTTGCGATCGCGCGGCAGGAGTCTGAGTTCAACAACCGCATTCTGTCGGGCGCGGGCGCGCGCGGCCTCATGCAGGTGATGCCGATTACGGCGCAACACGTGTGCAAGGATTTCAAGATCAAGTGCGAAATTGACAGACTGACATCCGATCCGGCGTACAATCTGATGATTGCCGCCGCGTACATCGGCGACCGGATGGACGAGTTCAAGGGATCGTACGTCCTCACCATCGCCGGCTACAACGCAGGTCCGGGCCGCGCACGGCAATGGATCCGCGAATTCGGCGATCCACGAACCAAGGCGGTCGACCCGATCGACTGGATCCACCGCATCCCGTTTGAAGAGACGCGCGAATACGTGCAAAAGGTTTTGTCGAACACCCAGGTCTATCGCGCGCGTCTCGGCGCCGCCGAGACGGCGCTTCAGATGTCGACGGACCTGCGACGCGAAGCGAAGGCCAAGACCAGCACACCACCACCCGTGAGAAGCGAATAGGCATGTCGACCACACCGCGCTCGTTCCATGTCACGATGCGCGACGGCGTCCGCGTATTTGTTCGTCATTTCAGCGCCCCGGGATCGGCGCGACGTGCGCTGGTGTGTTTGCCCGGCCTGACGCGCAACGGCCGGGACTTCGATGAACTCGCGACAGCCCTCTCGGCTCCTGACGGCCATCGTCGGGACGTCTATACCATCGACGCGCGCGGGCGCGGCGGTTCCTCACGCGATCCCGATTGGCGGAACTACACGGTCGTGACCGAGGCGGCCGATGTCCTCGACGTCCTCGTCGCCTGCGGACTGCATCAGCCGGCCATAATCGGCACGTCGCGCGGCGGGATCCTCGCAATGGTGGCGGCCGTGATGCGCCCGACGGCAATCGGCCCCGTCGTCCTGAACGACATCGGGCCGGTCATCGAAAGCGCTGGCGTCACGCGTATTGCCGCCTACGCGGGGCGGGTCCCGGTACCGACCAATTGGCCGGACGCGGCCCGTCTCGTCCGGGACATGAACCGGAAGCAGTTCCCGACCCTCGACGACGAGGCATGGCTGCGCTGGGCCAGGAAGAGCTTCGACGATACCGACGGTATCCCGAGGCCGGCGTGCGATGACGGCGTGGGCCGCCAGCTGTCCCAGGGGCAGGGCGAAATCCCGTCGCTTTGGCCCCAGTTCCTTGCTCTCTCCCATGTACCAGTGCTCGCCATCAGGGGCGCCAATTCCGACATCCTCTCCGTCGCTACCCTGGCCGAAATGAAGAAGCGCCACCCCCGTCTGGAGGCGCTGACGGTCGAAGCCCAGGGCCATTCCCCGCTGCTGGACGATTCCCCGACGATCGCCCGTATCTCCGGCTTCCTCATCGGGACCGATACCTGAGCGCTGCCCTTGTCGTCGTCGCCGTTGCATCCGATATTCCAGTAATGAAGCCCGTCACCGCATACGTTCTCCTGGCTGCTCTGGCCGTCGGCGCATCTCTGCCGGCGAGGGCCCAGTACGATCGCGACGGCCGTTACGTTCCGTCCCCGAACGGCATCCCGCAGGACCCGACCCGCAGCACGGTTCCCGGCTATTCCGGCACCCCCGGTGGCACCCGCGGCACGCCAAATTTGCCGCAGTCGATGAACCCGCCGGTCCCGCGCCTCGCGCCGTTGAAACCGCCCGAGCGCTACGAGGTTCCGCTCGGACAGCGTGTCGTCCGCCTCACCATCGAGCAATGCGACGCGGGCTGGTCGAAGGAATTGCGCGTGACGCCGACCGAGTTCCGCCGACGCTGTGCCGCCATGCGGCGCGCACACCGATCCAATTGAAGCCTGCCCGGAGGGGATCTATCGATGCGATTGATCGAGAGCTTGAAGGCAAGACAGGGCAGTGAGGACAGCTATTTCCGGAGCTATCTCCTGAAAGAGGACATTGCCCGCCTGGAGCGTGTCATTGCTCTGGCCCGCACCAGTGCCGACCATGCGTCATTCCAGAAAGGCGCCTACTTCCAGGGCTGGAGCGCGGACGACATGCGGACCGGCGAACTGCTGCCGGCGCTGACGCCGTTCCTCGACAGTGTCTGGAATTTCGTGCACGGCACCGGTTCCGACGAAGAGGTCGCAACCGCATGGGCCGCGCTCGACGAACTCCGGATGCAGCGCTTGCTCGGCTGCCTCTCGCGTGTGCCGAAGCCCGTCGAGGGGTGAGGCGGTGCTTAGTGTTAAACGTCAGAACAATCGAAATAATGGCCACAATCTCGCAGCGGCTGGCTCATCGGTTTGAGTAAACGATGGATCATATGTCATTAAGAGAAACGCATGCCTTATTCTCGGTGCACGAGACAGGTTCAGCTCCGGAAGCCACTCAGCAACTTGATGGGGAGTTAGCCGCGTTTCATCGGTGTGGACGACCAGATAGTCGATATCTAACCCGATCCTTTCATACTTTGCGCTTTTAGCCCGGACTCGCTTTGTCAACGCATCGTCGAGGCGCTTTGATGTCCATTGGCTCCGATAAAAACCGGCTCCATGATACGGAGAGACGACCGTTGCGGTTCCAAAGGACGCTTGAATTTCCTCTAATAGCGCCTCGTCGACCATCTCGGTGAGTTCTATACTTGCCCTGCTTCCGTTTATCCAACCAAAGCAGTCGGGGGCTTTCTTTGGATTCGAATTAGGCTCGATTGCTTCGATGCATACGGCCGAAACAGCGCGCAATGATTTGACGAACTCTCGCGTGGTGAGATTCTCCAAAACGCGCTGATCGATCTCATCCTCCTTGGCAAAAGTTCCCGCGAGGCCGCCGCGTGAATTGATTAGCCTGACGATCCTATAAAGTTCCTCGGTGACGTCGAAGGTCACTAAATCGGGCATCGCCTCAAGTCGGCCAATCACTCATATCGCTCCGGCAGGTACTGGTCCTTGGCGAGATCGAAGAAGCGCGTGAACATGCCTTCAAAGCCGAGCTGTACCGTGCCGACGGGCCCGTGACGCTGCTTGCCGACGATCACTTCGGCCTTGCCGGCGACCATCGCCATTTTCTGCTGCCACTCCTGGAACTCCGCCGTGCCCTCGTTCGGCTTGGTCCGCTCGACGTAGTATTCCTCGCGATAGACGAACATGACGACGTCGGCGTCCTGCTCGATCGAGCCGGATTCACGCAGATCCGAAAGTTGCGGCCGCTTGTCGTCGCGTTGCTCGACCTGACGGGAGAGCTGCGACAGGGCGATGATCGGCACGTGGAGTTCCTTCGCCAGTGCCTTGAGGCCGGTCGTGATCTCGGTGATTTCCTGAACGCGGTTGGCCTGCGACGAGCGGCCCGAACCCGACAGCAATTGAAGATAGTCGACGATGAGTACGTCGAGCCCTTTCTGCCGCTTGAGTTTGCGCGCGCGCGCGGCAAGCTGTGCGATTGTGATGCCGCCGGTCTGATCGATATGCAGCGGGATCTGGCTCATCCGCTGCGTTACCTCGACGAGTGTCTTGAATTCCTGCTCGGAGATGAGGCCGCGTCGGATCTTCTCCGATTGCACCTCCGCCTGCTCCGACAGGATACGGGTCGCGAGCTGTTCCGCACTCATTTCGAGCGAGAAGAACGCCACCACACCGCCGTCGTGTTCCTTGTCGTCCTTGTCGAGATGCGGCTTCGCCTCCCACGACTTCCAGCGCGCGTTGGCTATGTTGAAGGCGATGTTGGTGACGAGCGCCGTCTTGCCCATCGACGGGCGTCCTGCAAGTACGACGAGGTCGGAACGCTGCAAGCCGCCCATGCGGCTGTCGAGATCGCGCAAACCCGTCGAAATGCCGGAAAGGCCGCCGTCGCGTTCGTATGCCGCGCCCGCCATCTCGATGGCTGTTCTGAGCGCCTCGTTGAAGCCGACAAAGCCCTGGCCGAACTTGCCGGTCTCCGCGAGCGAGAAGAGCCGCCCTTCGGCGTCCGAGATCTGCTCCTCGGGCGGGAAGTCGATCGGCGTGTCGTAGGCCTGGTTGACCATGTCCTCGCCGATGACGATGAGCTGCCGGCGGATGGCGAGATCGTAGACGGTCTGGCCGTAGTCACGAGCGTTGAGCACGCTCGTTGCCGCAGCCGCCAGTCGGCCGAGGTACATCGGTACGGTCAACCCCTCGTCGATCGGAGCCGCATTCTCGAAGTACGTCTTGAGCGTGACCGGCGTCGCCTGCTTGCCCGCCCCGATCAGTTTCGCCGCGATCTCGTAGATCTGTGCGTGCAGAGGATCGAAAAAATGCTCGGGCTTCAGAAACGCCGAGACGCGATCATGGGCTTCGTTGTTCTGCAGGATGGCACCGAGAAGTGCTTGTTCGGCCTCAATATTGTGTGGGGCCTGTCGGAACGGGAGGGTGCCGGCCGCAGCCTCCTGCGGGGCGTCGGTCGACGGCGCGCCGTTTGATCTGGCGACGAGGGACAAGGCATTTTGCGACATGGTGACCTGAAGACCTGGGACTTCCGCACAGTTGGCCGAAGCTAACCGATTCCCCGAGCCGCAAGTCCACCCTGCATCTTTTCCCCACCGCTGCCCCCCGCATTCAACAGCCCTGCATGGGCAACCTCTGCCAGCCCTTGCCTGTCACCGAATCGATCCCAGGTCCCGTTGCCCTCTGATCGAGGCGCGCCGTATGCTGCCGGAAAACTTGCTCCGGGGAACGCGTATGGACGGCCAGAAGCAGGAGCGCATCGCCGCATTGCGCTCCATCCATCACGGCAAGGTCGCAACAGCGCGCGAGGCGGTACAACTCGTCGCCACCGGCGACACCGTCGCGACCGGCGGGTTCGTCGGGATCGGGTTTCCCGAAAACATCGCTGTCGCCCTCGAGGAACGCTTCCTGGCCGAGTCCCGGGACAGTGCCGACGGTATAGGGCATCCCCGTGACCTGACCCTCGTCTATGCCGCAGGCCAGGGAGACGGCAAGGAGAAGGGCCTCAATCACTTCGGCCACAAGGGCCTCGTCCGGCGCGTGGTCGGCGGGCATTGGGGCCTCGTGCCCAAATTGCAGGCCCTCGCCGTGGCGGGCGAGATCGAGGCGTATAACCTGCCACAGGGTGTCATCTCTCATCTTTATCGGGACATCGCCGCCGGAAAGCCGGGGACGATCTCGCGCGTCGGCCTCGGCACCTTCGTCGACCCGCGACATGGCGGCGGCAAGATCAATGAAAAGACCACCGAAGACTTGGTCCGCCTCATGGAGATCGACGGCGAGAGTTATCTCTTCTATCGCGCCTTCCCCATCAATGTCGCAATCATCCGCGGAACGACGGCCGATCCCGACGGCAACGTCACCATGGAGCGTGAGGCCCTGACGCTCGAGGCCCTGTCGATCGCCATGGCCGCGCACAATTCGGGCGGCGTCGTCATCGTCCAGGTCGAGCGGCTTGCCGAGCGCGGAACATTGTCCCCGCGTCAGGTGAAGATCCCCGGCATTCTCGTCGATTGTGTCGTCGTCGCGGAAAAGTCCGAGTATCACATGCAGACCTTCGCGGAACCCTATTCCGCCGCGTTCGCCGGCGAAATCCGCGTACCAATGAGCGAACTCAAGCCCATGGCGATGGACGAGCGCAAGATCATCGCCCGCCGGGCCTCACTCGAACTCCGCGCCAACGCCGTCGTCAATCTCGGCATTGGCATGCCCGAGGGTGTCGGCGCCGTTGCCGCCGAGGAACGCATACTCGATCTCATGACATTGACTGCCGAGCCGGGCGTTGTTGGTGGCATGCCCGCGTCTGGGCTCAATTTCGGGGCCGCAGTGAATACCTCTGCCATCATAGATCAGCCCTACCAGTTCGACTTCTACGACGGCGGTGGGCTCGATCTCGCCGTGCTCGGCCTTGCCCAGGCGGATCGCACGGGCAATCTCAACGTCTCGAAATTCGGACCACGTCTCGCCGGTGCCGGTGGTTTCATCAATATTTCTCAGAGCGCGAAGAACGTCGTCTTCGTCGGCACGTTTACAGCCGGCGGCCTCGACGTCGCCGTCGTCGACGGACGCCTCGAAATTCGCGTCGAAGGGCGGACGCGCAAGTTCGTCTCGGAAGTCGAGCACCGCACCTTTGCCGGCAAGGAGGCCGCGCGCCGAGGCCAATCCGTTCTTTATGTCACCGAGCGCTGCGTTTTCCGGCTGGTGCCGGACGGGCTCGAACTCGTCGAGATCGCGCCGGGGATCGACCTCGAGCGTGACATTCTTGCGCATATGGATTTCAGCCCGATCGTTAAGGCTCCGACGGCGATGGAGCCCTCCATCTTCCGGGCTGGACCCATGGGGCTGCGTGACCGGATGCTGGATCTGCCGATCGACCGGCGCTTCAGTTATTCTGCAGCCGATAATGTCCTCTTCGTGAATTTCGAGCGGCTCCGGGTACGCGCTCCGGAGGACGTTGCCGCGATTGCCGCCGAAATCGAAAAGCGTGTCGCCGCCGTCGGCCACAAGGTTTACGCCGTCGTCAATTATACCAGTGCCGAAATCGATCCCGATGTTTTCGACGATTGGACCCAGATGGTCGAGGATATTGCAACCCGGCACTATCTGGACGTCACCCGCTACGGAACGAGCGGGTTTCTGCGCCGAAAACTCGGCCAATCCCTCGCCGGTCGCGGCCTTGCACCGCATATTTACGAGAGTGCCGCGGAGGCAGCGGCACATGTTCGCGACGGCAAATCCTGACGCTGCGGGTCCGGCGCCCGGAGCGAGGAGGGACTTGTGCTAATTTACAGAATTGGAATCTCTGTGAACCAAAATTAACAGTTACTGACAATTAGGATTAATTTGATCGCTTAAATGATTTTTAGATGATTCAGGGGCATTGTGCGGCATCGGCCCAATGCTTGAGGAGGAATTACATGCGGAAATTCAAGGCGACTGTCCTGGCGCTCGGCGCTCTCGTGATGATGGCACCGGCTGCCCACGCCGGCGGCCATTCCAAGGCTGTCCATGCGAAGAAGGGTTGCATCGTCGAAGCCATCAAGGCGAAGTTCGCCCACGTCGATGCGAAGATCGATCGCATGCACAAGTGGAAGATGAGCAAGCATGCTCACAAGACCAAGGTCGTCGTCGCCAAGGCTGCGCCCGCGAAGGCCAAGGCTGCACCGAAGAAGGCCGCGCCGAAGCCGATGAAGTAATCGGACGACTGCGCACGGAATTGAAAAGGGCTGGCGCCGAGCCAGCCCTTTTTCGTTTGTACCTGTCCGAAAGTCAGGCAATGCCGATGACGGCGGCGAATATCGCGAGTGCGATGAACAGCACGATCGCCATCGCGGCCGCACCCGAGCCCCAGTAGGCCGCCAGCGACAGTCCGAACAGGGGGATCATGATGGCGAACAGGCCGGGATTGGCCGCCTTTGGCCAGATCTTGGAAATGAGATAGCCGACCATCGTCGCAGCGATGGCGTAGAGCATCACTTCCCCGATGCCGCGCGCCGACCAGTCGAAGAGAGAGATGAGCGGTTGTGTCGTCATGCAGCCAGCTCCCCGCGATCGGTGATCAGATGTCCAGATCCTTGGCGAACGCCGCACGATCCTGGATGAAACGGAAGCGCGCCTCTGGCTTCGAGCCCATCAGGGCGTTGACTGCATCCGTCGTCTCCGCACGCCTGTCGTTGACGACTTCGACCTTGAGAAGCGTGCGCTTCTTCGGGTCCATTGTCGTTTCCTTGAGCTGCTGCGCGTTCATCTCGCCAAGACCCTTGAAGCGTCCGATCTCGACTTTCGCGTTGTGCGCGAACTCCTTCTTGAGAAGCTCCTGACGGTGCGCCTCGTCGCGCGCATAGACCGTCTTCGCGCCATGCTTGAGAACGAACAGCGGCGGCACCGCGAGAAAAAGATGCCCGTTGTCGATGAGCTCCGGCATCTCCTGATAGAAGAACGTGATCAGCAGCGAGGCGATGTGCGCGCCGTCGATGTCGGCGTCGGTCATGATGATGACGCGCTCGTAACGCAGGTCCTCGTCACGGTACTTCGTGCCCGTGCCGACGCCGAGCGCCTGGATGAGATCGGAGAGCAGCTGGTTCTGGCTGAGCTTCGTGCTCGAAGCGTTGGCGACGTTGAGGATCTTGCCCCTGAGTGGCAGCACGGCCTGCGTCTCGCGGTTGCGCGCGCTCTTGGCCGATCCACCAGCCGAGTCACCCTCGACGATGAAGATTTCCGTGTCCGCCGCCGACTGGATCGTGCAGTCGGCGAGCTTGCCGGGTAGGCGCAGCTTGCGCGTGGCCGACTGTCGGCCGACTTCTTTTTCGCGCCGGCGCTTCAGGCGCTCCTCGGCCTGCTCGATGCACCATTCAAGGAGTTTCTGCGCCTGTGCCGGTGCATCCGTCAGCCAGTGGTCGAACGCGTCCTTTACTGTCGCTTCGACGATGCGCTGCGCTTCCTGCGTCGCGAGCTTCTCCTTGGTCTGCCCCTGGAATTCGGGCTCGCGGATGAAAACCGAGAGCATCGATGCCGCCGTGCTCATCACGTCTTCCGACGTGATCTGGGCCGCCTTCTTGTTGCCGACGCGCTCGCCGAACTCCCTGAGCGATTTCGACAGCGCCGACCTGAGGCCGTTCTCGTGTGTGCCGCCTTCGGGTGTCGGAATGGTATTGCAGTACGATTGCGAGAAGCCGTCCTCGTCGCCGATCCAGGCGATCGCCCACTCGACCGAGCCGTGCCCGGCGTCCTTCTTCACGTTGCCCGAGAAGAGTTCCTTGGTGACGAGCGTCCGCCCCTCGATGGTTGCGGCGAGATAATCCTTGAGCCCGCCGGGGAAATGAAACACCGCTTCCGACGGCGTCTCGTCCTTGATCAGCGACGGATCGCAGAACCAGCGGATCTCGACCCCGCCGAAAAGGTATGCTTTCGAGCGCGCCATGCGAAACAGGCGCTGCGGCTTGAAGGCGGCCCCTTTGCCGAAGATCTTCTCGTCCGGCTTGAAGCGCACCTTCGTGCCGCGCCGGTTCATGATCGAGCCGAGCTTCTCGAGCTTCGTCTGCGGCGTCCCGCGCGAAAACACCATGCGATAGAGCTGCTGGCCACGCGCAACTTCGACTTCGCAGATCTCCGAAAGTGCATTGACGACCGACACGCCGACGCCATGCAGGCCGCCCGACGTCTGATACGCCTTGCCGTCGAACTTGCCGCCCGAGTGCAGCGTCGTCATGATCACTTCGAGCGCGGACTTGTTCTTGAACTTCGGATGGTTGTCGACCGGAATGCCGCGCCCGTTGTCGGCGACCGAGAGATAGCCGTCCGCCTCGAGCCGCACGTCGATCCAGGTCGCATGCCCCGCTACCGCCTCGTCCATGGAGTTGTCGATGACCTCGGCGAAGAGGTGGTGCAACGCCTTTTCGTCCGTGCCGCCGATGTACATGCCAGGACGCCGCCGGACGGGTTCGAGGCCCTCGAGAACCTCGATCTTGTCGGCGTTGTAATCGTCCTCGGCCCCGCGCGCCTTGCGGCCACGGCCGGTCGTGTCGTCTTCGAGCTTGGCGAACATGTCGCGCGAAGAAGCCATTTGGTAAGCACCTTCAATGGGATAAGGCAAGGGTGGGCCGAATCTCGGCACCCACCCTTTGTCCGTTGGTCGCAAACCGGGGGCCCGTTGGCAATGGGCCTCCGGCAACACACCGGGCGGCATCGGCGCAGCCTGTGCAAAACATGGCGCTGCAACTCGACGGGCGAGCGCACGTTGGGCCCTGCCCGTGTGCGGCGCCGCAATCCCGGTGCCGCAGCGGATTACGCTTGCGGCAGCATGAACCCGTCGAAGTAGGCCGACAGTTCTGTGAACCCGTCGAGCGGCATGACGTGGCCAACGTACTGATCCGGCCGGACGACGACGAGCGCACCTTTGTCCCGATCTACGCCGCGCATCTCGAAGATGTCGCGATCGGACTTGAGGTCGGTGGCAAACGCCTTCTCGTAGTCCCGGAGGCCGTAGCGCCCCTTCGGCGGCAGCAGCAGCACCGGCAGGTCTTCGACGCGAATGTCGTGATGGCTGCCCTGGAAGATTGCGCGCACGTCGATCACGCTGTCGCAGTCTGCTCCGGCCTTGCTATAGCGGCGGAGCGGCGAGCCCGGTTCCTCGGAGAGAAAGTCACACAGTGCCCGAAGGCGCGATCCCCTCGCCGAAAGTCCTTGCCGGTCGGCGAACGCCAGCAGCCGCCAGCGCCCGTCCGCCACGAACGCCTCGATGATCTCCAGCCGCTTGCCGTCGGCGACACGGACGACCGGCGCCGAATGCAGACGCTTGCCGATCGGAAAGCCCGTGGCGAGAGACTGATGCGTCGCGCGACCGGTCAGGATCGAAGGTTTGTAGACGGTCGCGGTGCCCGCAGTGTAATGGCCGCTGCGCACGAAATACCGTTGCACCTCCGCCGGGTCGACACCGTTCGGATTTTCGGGGCTCTTGAGCGGCGCGCTCAGCATGGCCGCCCATTCGCGATCGAAATCGATGAGGTCCTGCGCAATCGCCTGCCGCTCGGCGGAATACGTATGCAGCAGGCTCGGCGCGCACTGCCCGGAGAGCACCGCCGCGAGTTTCCAGCCAAGATTGAACGTGTCCTGCATGGAGACGTTCATGCCCTGTCCGGCCTTGGGGCTGTGCGTGTGGCAGGCGTCACCGGCGATGAACACGTGCGGCAGGCGCGAGCCGACCGCGTCGGCCGGCACGTCGTCGAACTTGTCGCAGACCCGCTGACCGATCTCGTAGACCGACCACCACGCAACCTCCTTCACGTCGATGGTGTAAGGCTTGAGGACGCGATTGGCGGCCGCGATGAGCTGCTGGACGGTGATGTTGCGGCTCGAGACGCGCTCGTCGGGCTTGAGCTTGTCGAGTTCCACATAGATGCGGACGAGGTAGCCGCCCTCGCGCGGGATCAGCACGATGCTGCCCTCGTCGGCGGACTGGATAAGCGCCTTGAAGCGGATGTCGGGAAAATCGGTGACGGCGAGAATGTCCATCACGCCCCACGCCTGATTGGCGCTGTCGCCACGGAGCGCGCGCCCGAGCGATTGCCGGACGACGCTGCGCGCGCCGTCGCAGCCGACGACGTAGCGCGCCCTGACGGTTTCCACGCCGCCACCCGCCTCCTCACTCGCAGTCTCGAACCGTGCGGTGACCGGGTGCGTGGCATCGCTGCCAGTGGCAATGTCGAGCGACGTGAGGCGACGACTGTAATGCGGTTCGAGCCGGTTGGCCGATTTGCGCATGATGTCGAGGTAGAAGTCGTGCACCCGTGCCTGGTTGAGAATGACGTGCGGGTAGGGAGACAGACCGTCCTCGACGTCCTGGACCCGGCCGTGCCTCGCGATGCCACCCTGCGCGCTTTCATGCGGCTTCCAGAAGGTGACTTCGTTGACCCAGTAGGATTCGCGTTCGACGCGCTCGCGAAAGCCGAACGCCTGGAACATCTCCATCGTCCGGCAGGCGACGCCGTCGGCTTGGCCGAGCTTCAGAGGCCCCGGCTTCTGGTCGACGATCGCTGTCTTGATGTGGGGAAAGGCGGAGAGCTGGGCCGCGAGCGTCAGGCCGGCCGGCCCGCATCCGACGATCAGGACATCGACCTCCGACGGCAGCCTGTTTTCGGTGCGCGCCGTAGCCGGAGCGGCATCGGCAAAGTCCGGATCGCCGGCACGAAAACCGTTCAGATAGAACTGCATCGACGTATCTCCCGAGGCAACGGAGCGCAACCGGATATGGGTCTGAGCAGGGGTGCTCGCATATTGTTATATATCATAACATAGGTCATCGCGAGCCACAGCGCAACATCTCACGTCATGGCCGAGTGCGGACATTGAAGACGGCGCATACGACGACCCGAAACCCGCTCAAACGACCGCGACGTTGTCGATGAGGCGCGTATCACCGAGCCAGGCTGCCACGAGGACGCGCCCGGGCCGTCGCGCCGCCCGGTCGTAAGGGCCGAGCGTCGCCGCGTCACGCACGACGAGGTAGTCGATTTTGCCGAAGCCAGCCGCCGCGATTGCGAGTTGCCC
>ERZ761609.2176-NODE-2176-length-15109-cov-12.957885_pt1 | contig 15109 bp, 19 predicted proteins | sample MGYA00511163_ERZ761609 | MGnify/ENA primary metagenome ERZ761609 (study PRJEB28899, sample SAMN02445070) | bioreactor sludge metagenome | biome: EBPR sludge | place: Australia: Brisbane, Thorneside Wastewater Treatment Plant | collected 2011-12-16 ... | reverse complement strand
GGGCAGGCGCCGACGCCAGCGGCGGGGCCGCGCGCGAGGAGGATTGCCCGAACGGTGAACCGAGCGGCGGCAGGCGCATGCTGGATTCACAGGCGGCGAGAAGCGGCAGGCTCATCAGCACAAATGCAGCGGTCCGGGTCACGAAGCCATTCCTTCGGCAAGATCGATGCGCCAGCCCATGAAGCAGGCGATTGTGGAAGACAAGAGGCTTTTTCCCGGCCTATTCTGCTTTGCGAACCGATTTCGGCGGATTTGCCCGTCGAGCTGCGAACTGGGAGGGGAACATGAGCCTTGCGCTCTGGTGCATGCTGGTTGCGGGATTGCTGCCGTATGTCACGGTATCCTTCGCGAAGGCCGGGAAAAGCTACGACAACAACGACCCGCGAGGCTATGCGGCGAGGCTCGAAGGCCGGGCGAAGCGCGCCAACGCCGCGCATCTCAACCACTTCGAGGCGTTTCCCCTGTTTGCCGCCGCCGTGCTCGTCTCGGAACTGAAGGCGACAGGCGGAACGACGGTCAACACGCTGGCCGCCGTCTTCATCCTCGCCCGGATCGCCTACACCTGGTGCTATCTGGCGGATCAGGCTTCGGCCCGCTCGGCCGCCTGGTTCGTCGGCCTCGCCTGCACGCTGGCGATCCTCACCAGCCCCGCCTGGCGCTGAAAGCAAGAAAGGGGCGCCGCTCCCGGACGCCCCTCGCAAAATCCCGTCTGCAAACGCCGCGCGATCACACCTGCCGCGCCACCATCATCTTCTTGATCTCGGCGATCGCCTTCGCCGGATTGAGACCCTTCGGGCAGGTCTTCGAGCAGTTCATGATGGTGTGGCAACGATAGAGCCGGAACGGATCTTCCAGATTGTCCAGACGCTCGCCGGTCGCCTCGTCGCGTGAATCGATCAGCCAGCGATAGGCCTGCAACAGGATCGCCGGGCCGAGGTACCGGTCGCCGTTCCACCAGTAGCTGGGGCAGGAGGTGGAGCAGCAGGCGCAGAGGATGCACTCGTAAAGTCCGTCGAGCTTCTCGCGATCCTCGCGCGCCTGGCGCCATTCCTTTTCCGGCGCCGGCGTCTCGGTCTTGAGCCACGGCTCGACCGAAGCATGCTGGGCATAGAAGCGGGTCAGGTCCGGCACGAGATCCTTGACGACCGGCATGTGCGGCAGCGGATAGATCTTCACCACGCCGCCGGCGACATCGTCGATGGCCTTGGTGCAGGCCAGCGTGTTGGTGCCGTCGATGTTCATGGCGCAGGAGCCGCAGATGCCCTCGCGGCAGGAGCGCCGGAACGTCAGGCCCGGATCGACCTTGTTCTTGATCCAGATGATCGCGTCCAGCACCATCGGCCCGCAATCGTCGCGGTCGACGAAATAGGTGTCCATGCGCGGGTTCGCGCCGGTGTCCGGGTCCCAGCGGTAGACGCGGAATTCCGTGAGCCGCGTCGCGCCGGCCGGCCTCGGCCAGACCTTGCCTTCGGTGACGCGGGAGTTCTTGGGAAGTGCGAGTTCAACCATCTTCGTTCTCTTGTCTGCGGCGCATGCCGCATCTCGATCAATACACCCGCGCCTTCGGCTCGATGTACTGCACTTCGTTGGTCATCGTGTAGGAATGCACCGGCCGGTAATCGATCGAGACGGACTTCTTGCCTTCGTCGATCGAGGCGAGCGTGTGCTTCATCCAGGTCTTGTCGTCGCGCTCGGGATAATTCTCGTGCGCATGGGCGCCACGCGATTCCGTTCGGTTCTCGGCCGAATGCATGGTGACGACGGCCTGCACGATCAGGTTGTCGAACTCCATGGTCTCGATCAGGTCGGAGTTCCAGATCAGCGAGCGGTCGGTGACGCGCACGTCCTCCGACCCCTGCCAGACCGTGTCGATCAGGCCCTTGCCCTCGGCGAGCAGCTCCGAGGTGCGATAGACGGCGCAGTTCGCCTGCATCGTCTTCTGCATGGACAGGCGCAGCTCCGCCGTGGGCGTCGAGCCGCTGGCGTTGCGGAAACGGTCGAGGCGCGACAGGGCCAGATCGGCCGAATCGGCCGGCAGTTCCGCCTGCTTCTCGCCCGCGTCGAGAATTTCGGCGGCGCGCAGGCCGGCGGCGCGGCCGAACACCACGAGGTCGATCAGCGAGTTGGACCCCAGCCGGTTGGCGCCGTGCACCGAGACGCAGGCCGCCTCGCCAATGGCCATCAGGCCGGGAACCACCACGTCCGGATTGCCGTTCTTGAGCGTGACGACCTCGCCGTAGAAGTTCGTCTGGATGCCGCCCATGTTGTAGTGGACGGTCGGCAGTACCGGGATCGGCTCGCGCGTCACGTCGACGCCGGCGAAGATCTTGGCGCTCTCCGAGATGCCGGGCAGGCGCTCATGCAGGATCTTCGGATCGAGATGATCGAGGTGCAGGAAGATGTGATCCTTGCCCTTGCCCACGCCGCGACCCTCGCGGATTTCCATGGTCATGGCGCGCGAGACCATGTCGCGCGGTGCAAGGTCCTTCACGCTCGGCGCATAGCGCTCCATGAAGCGCTCGCCTTCCGAGTTGGTGAGATAGCCGCCCTCACCGCGTGCGCCCTCGGTGATCAGGCAGCCAGAACCGTAGATGCCGGTCGGGTGGAACTGCACGAACTCCATGTCCTGGAGCGGCAGGCCCGCGCGGAGAACCATGGCGTTGCCGTCGCCCGTGCAGGTGTGCGCCGAGGTAGCCGAGAAATACGCGCGTCCATAACCACCGGTGGCGAGAATCGTCAGGTTGGCGCGGAAGCGGTGGATCGTGCCATCGTCCATCTTGAGGCACACGACGCCGCGGCAGCGGCCCTCGCTGTCCATGATCAGGTCGATGGCGAAATACTCGATGAAGAACTCGGTGTTGTAGCGCAGCGCCTGGCCGTAGAGCGTGTGCAGGATGGCATGGCCGGTGCGGTCGGCGGCGGCGCAGGTGCGTTGCGCCGGCGGACCCTTGCCGTAATCCGTGGTCATGCCGCCGAACGGGCGCTGGTAGATTTTTCCGTCCTCGGTGCGCGAGAACGGCACGCCCCAGTGCTCCAGCTCATACACGGCGGCCGGCGCATTGCGGCACAGATACTCGATGGAATCCTGGTCACCCAGCCAGTCCGACCCCTTCACGGTGTCGTACATGTGCCACTTCCACTCGTCCGGCCCCATGTTGGCGAGCGCCGCGGCGACGCCGCCCTGGGCCGCAACCGTGTGGGAGCGGGTCGGGAACACCTTGGAGATGCAGGCGGTGCGCAGGCCGGCCTGCGAGCAGCCGACGGTGGCGCGAAGCCCCGCGCCGCCCGCCCCGACCACCACCACGTCGAACGTGTGGTCGGTGATCGGATAGGCCTTGCCGTTCTGCGCCGGGGCGGACTTGCCGTTGGACTTGCCGTTCGCAGCCATCTTGTCAATTCCCGAAACTGATCTTGAGCAGCGCATAGATCGAGGCGAGCCCGATCACCGCGGTGAAGAAGGTGTTGAGCATGAGCAGGAACAGCTTGGGTCCCTCCTCATGCACGTAGTCTTCGATGATCACCTGCATGCCAAGCCGCATGTGCACGCAGCCGGCGATGACGAAGCACACCATGAGGATGCCGACGAAGGCGTTGCCTAGAAGGGCCGTCGCCGCCTTGTGATCGGCGCCCTTCAGCATCAGCAGCACCACGACGAAGACAAGCGTCAGCGGAATCAGGGCCACGGCCGTGACGCGCTGGCGCCAGAAGTGCTCCGTGCCGGACTTGGCCGAGCCGAGGCCCTTCACACGGGCGCGGGGTGTCGCCAGAGAGGTCTTGGACATCTGCATCGTCGCCTCCTCAGCGCATCAGGGCCAGCGCCCAGATCAGGGCGGTCAGCGCCACCGATCCGATAAGCGTGGCCTTCACGATGTTTTCCCGGGCCGGATGGGTCAGGCCGCGGCCGGTATCCCAGATCAAGTGCCGCACGCCGCCCAGCATGTGGTGGATCAGCGCCCAGGTGTAGCCGAACAGCACCAGCTTGCCGAACCAGGAGCCGTAGATGGCCGCAGCCGTATCGTAGGCGCCCTTGCCCGAGGCTGCCGCGACCAGGAAGGCCGCGAGCAGGATGGTGCCGACATACAGCGCGCCGCCGGTGATGCGATGCACGATCGACATCGTCATGGTCAGCGTCGGCTTGTAGATTTGCAGATGCGGCGAAAGCGGCCGTTCGACCGGCAGTTTGGCGTCAGCCATCGGGAAACCTTGGAAGTTGCAGCGGGAAAACCCGCTGAGCGTGGTACTCAATCTCGCCGGTCAGTGCAACGTTGGTGCTCATGAACAAAGGGCGTATGCGTCCCGCAGCCGCCCGATCCCGTTCAGGCGCGCCGGAATCCGGCATTGTGGGACGATGTCCCCTGCGCCGCGCCCAGGGCCTCGAGGCGATCCGCGAGCAGGTCCGGGTCACCGTCCACCCGCACCAGCTTGAGACGTTGCTTCGGTCCGCCGATGACGCTGACCCGTGAACGGGGCACGTCGCAGGCCTTCGCCAGCAGCAGGCAGAGCGCCGCGTTGGCTGCGCCATCCTCCGGCACGGAGCGCACGCGCGCGGCGAGCACATGCCGGCCATCGGCAAGAACCTGCCGCCCATCGATTCGGTCCTGGCGCGCGTTGGGTGTCAGCCGGACCGTGACAAGGCAGCCATCGCCCCTGTCCGTCCAGAAGGTCCCGCTCACAGCGCGCGCATCACCCCGAAGAAGAGTTCGCCCACCAGCATGCGCACGAACACCAGGGCAATGATCAGCACCATCGGGGCGATGTCGATGCCGCCCAGATTCGGCAGCCGCCGCCGGATCGGCGCCAGCGCGGGCTCCGTGACCCGATAGAGGAACTCGCCCACCTGCTGCACAAAGGGCTGTCGGGAGTTCACGATTCCGAACTGGATGAGAAAACTGAGGACCACATTGGCGATCACCAGCCAGATGTAGATCGAGATGATGGTGTCGAACAGCCAGAACAAGGCGCGCATCAGGCCAAACCCCTCGTGGAACGGCTCATATCTAATGATTTGCCGTGTGCGAACAAGCCCATCGCGCCAAGATGCTGAAGAACCGAGCGAGCCACTCGGCACGCCCCGGGGAACGGAGCCGATCGCCTCGAATAACGGTTGACTTGCCTGCTGGCGTGGCGTTATCAGGCCGGGCCTTCAGGGGCTGTAGCTCAGATGGGAGAGCGCTGCAATCGCACTGCAGAGGTCAGGGGTTCGAATCCCCTCAGCTCCACCAGGCCATTCGTCCGAACCTGCCGGTTGTCCCGATCTGCGTTTTTCTGCGGGCAGGAAGACCTCAGGGCGTCACTTCCCAACCGGCGACATCAGATAGTGTCCAACGCCCCAGACATTGCCGTCAGCGTGGCCGAATAGCCCCTCCGTTGCCAGGAAGAACCATCGCCAGCGCTGTTTCCACAGGGCTGTGTCACTGCCGTAAAGTGGACGCAGAATGGCGTCGATCTGGGCTTCATGGCGATCGAAATTCTCGAGCCAGCAGCGCGCGGTCCTCGCGTAGTGCATGCCGTTCCAGCGCCACTCGCGCTCAACGGAGAAGAGCGTCTCGAACCGATGCGGCAGATCGTGCGCGGGCATGATGCCGCCGGTGAAGAAATGCTGAGCGATCCAATCCGCCGGATCGTCATGGGCAAAGCGGTAAGAAGCGTGACGATGCGTGAAGACATGCAGGAACAGTCGCCCGGTCGGGTGCAGCCAGGTGCCGCAGCGGCGCAGGAGCTCCGTCCAGTTGGACATGTGCTCGAACATCTCGACGGACACGATACGATCAAAACGCCCCTGCGGCGCGAACGTGTTCATGTCCGCGGTCACGACCGTCAGATTGCGCAACCCTCGTTCTGCCGCACGCGCTTCGATCGCGGCGCGCTGCGAGGCGGAGTTGGACACTGACACGATGTGCGCGCCCGGGAATCGGGTGGCCATTTCCAGCGACAGTGATCCCCAGCCGCAACCGAGTTCGAGAATGCTCATGCCGTCGCGCAGGTCGGCATGCGCCATGGTTTCGTCGAGTGCGCGGGCCTCGGCGGTCGCGAGCGGGATCCCGGGCGCATCGAACAGGCAGCACGAATATTTGCGATGCGGGCCCAGAACGACCTCGAAGAACGCGGCCGGAACCTCATAGTGCTGAGCGTTGGCATCATCCGTGTGGATTGCAATCGGAAAGCGGTTCATCCCCTCGACAAACCGGCGCTCCTGCCCGTCGTTCGCGATCACCAGCTTGCGACTCGTGCGCCCGACCAGAGCGCCGATGCCCGCGCGCACCAGCGCATCCGGGGTCGGCAGGCGTTCAGCCAGACGGATCATGCCAGCAAGGGACATGGGCAACTCCACTAGTTGAGAGACACGATTGCGGCATTCAGGAGCGTCGCGAAGGCGACCCATCCGGCATAGGGCACGAGCAGGAGCATGGTCGTCCGGTCGTCGCGCCAGAGCCGCCCGACCAGCGTCAGCAGCAGGATCAGCAATGCCAGGATGATCACCAGTGCGGCGCCGCGCCCCTCCGCCATGAAGAACACCGGCGACCAGAGAAAATTGAGCGCCAGTTGGCTCCACCACAGACGCATCTCGGGACTTGCGGGGTCACGCTCATGCAGCCGCCATCCCGCGATGGCGATCATGATGTAGAGGACAGACCAGACCGGACCAAAAACCCACGCGGGCGGCGCAAACCAGGGCTTTCTGAACGCCGCATAGGCTGCCTTGGGGTCGCTTGCATGACCGATCAGGAACCCGACCAGCAGAATGAGGGCGACAAAGGCCAGGAGCTTGAGCCAGCCGCCCGTCGTCACACGGCCTGTCATCGGATTTTTCTCCAGTCCATGGATTTGCAAAGGACCGCCAGGACACAGCCTGTTGTGCTCATGGAATTGCCCTGAACCCGCATCGTGAAGCCGTAGCTGCGGTCGCGCTGGGGATCAAAGGCCGTGCCCGAGTACTTCCCGCCTCCGGTGGCGCGCACGCGCATCAGGAGCCGATGCCCGACATCCTCGCCGCCCGAGGTATCGCGGACCCAGGTGTTGATCGCGCACAGGGCATCACCGCACGGCTCGATGCGGACACGGGCGTTGCCGTCCCCCCGTGCCCAGTGTCCGATGGGCGAGGTTTCCGCGCTCAGGGCTGATGACGACAGCGTCAGGACGACAACAGGGAGAAAGGCCGACGTGTGCATGCTGGCTCCAGATACAGTCACATCCGATACGCCGGCGGACGCGCTTCGGATCACCGGCTGCAGATCGGGATGGCAGTCAGGGTCTTGTGAAGGGGAAGAACACTGGCACCCGCGCCGCATACCGGGCAAAGGCTTCTGGCCGCGTGCGCTGGAGATGCGCCTCCAGATGCGGGACCCCTGAACCGTGGCGCAGCAGCGCGTACATCATGGCCGGAGCCGCCAGAGCCAATGCCGCGTGCCATCCAACAGGAGGTGCGAGCGCGAGCCCGGACACCGCCAGCCAGAAGAGCCATTCAAAGAAGTAGTTTGGATGCCGCGAGATCGACCACAGGCCGGTCTCACACAGGCTGCCGGGCGGCAAGGTCCGTTTGGCTGCGGCCATTTGGGCATCGGCAAGGGCCTCGCCGGCAAGCGCCAGCAGAGCCAGACCAGCCAGCGCAAGCGTTGCGGGCGAGAAGCCGGTCTGCGGAGCCGAGGCCGCCAGCAGGACACAAAGGACAAGCACCAGACCGGCAAGCGCCTGAATCTGAAGGAACAGGAACAGACGGAAAGCGGCCGCCGCTCCCCATGTTTGCATCAGGTTCGCATAGCGCGGATCGTCGACGGTCCGCGACGTTCGCTGAAGGATGTGGGCGCCGAGACGGAGCGACCAGGTCGCCACCAAAGCGGCCAGAAGCCATCGGCGGCCCGGCGGCGCTTGCAACAGCATCAGGCCGATCAGGCAGGCGATGCCGGCCGAAAACGACCAGATCGTATCGATCCAGCCGCTGTTGCCTGTGCGACGCTGAACGCTCCAGGCCACGCCCATGGCGGCGACGAGAAACAGCCCCGCGACGGCAAGCGCCCGTGTCATCGCATCATCCAGCGCGCGACCTTCCCCATCAGACCGGGAGCGAGAAGCGGGCCGGACATGACCGCAAGGCAGATACACTCCACATCACCGGTCGCGACCGGCTTGTGGACCGTCTCGTCATCTTCCTCGATGAACGCGCCGCACTCATACTCCCCGTTCTCATCGCGAAACGCACCCTGGACGACCAGGGTCCATTCCCGATCGACATGGCTATGCTGAAGCATGGCCTGGCCTGGAGCGATACGCAGAGCATAGGACTGCAGACGCGACCCTGGAATCGTCACGTTGGCGATGCCGCGCCCCGGCCCGGCCCAGCGCCAGCGCAGGCTGTCCAGCGCCGGCCAGACAGGGGCCGGGACGCTTGCAGCCGCAGGCAGAGCAATGCGGGCAAGTGCCCGGTCGAGGCTGCCCGCGGTCATCTCGACAGGGGTCTCGGCCGCCAGCAGACAGCCGCCGAACGCCTCAAGTTCGGAAATCCTCCGCAAGGTGTCGCGGTGCAGCGCGACATGCTCCTCCACCAGAAGCCGCAGGGCGGGGTCGAGCACGCCGGACGCATACTTGAGCAGAATCTCATCGGAAGGGAGCGTGATCATGCCTCATCCTTCAAAGCTAGTCTGAGCTTGCCGATGGCCAGTCTGATCCGGGACTTCACCGTGCCGAGCGGCAGGCCCAGCTTCCGGGCGATGTCGCCATGCGGGAGATCGGCGAAGAACGAGAGGTGAAGGATTCGTCGCTGCTCCTCGGGAAGGGTCTGCAACAGCCCTGCCAGCCGCACCGAATCCGGCCCGCTTTCGACCGGATCGCTGGTCATCAGCGGGTCATTCTCGTCAATGTCCACGGCCTTGGCCAAGGGCTTGTCGCGGCGCATGCGATCGATGCGCGCGTTTGTGGCAATGGAGAATACCCAGCCTGAGGCCGTGCCGCGCGTCTCGTCAAACTGGTGTGCGCGCCGCCAGAGCGACAACATGGCGTCCTGGGCAACATCCTCCGCGGCATCGCCGGTGAGCCCGAACCGCATGGCCTGAGCCTTGATGCGCGGTGCATAGAACGCAAACAGCGCGATGAAGGCAGCCCGATCCCCCGCCTGAGCAATGGCGCGGATGAGACCGGCCCGGTCCGCCTCGGTCCGGGGAGAGGATGTCGCGGACATGCGCAAGCGATGCAGGGCGCGCGCGTCCACGTCAAGATAGGGGACCAGAGCCTCCGGCAAGGTGTTCAGCATGGAGGCTTTGTCCGGATGTGCCAGGCGTGGAACACCCGCCATGACCCGGCGGCCACAAGCCGGCGCGCAAGGGCAGCGCCGTCACCACTGCCGCCGCCAGGAATCAGGACGCTCACGCGCGCCCCCCTTTGCCGAAAGCGATGTGGCAGACGTCGATGGTCCCAGACGAAAATCCAGCTTCGCAATAGGCCAGGTAGTACCGCCAGATCCGCTGGAATCGCGCATCGAACCCGCGTCCCTGGATCTCTGGCCAGTTGGCCTCGAACCGGTCGCGCCAAAGGCGGCAGGTGGCGGCATAGTCCTTGCCGAACGCGCGATACGACAGCGGCGCAAAGCCATTCCTGGCAATGAGGTCGCGGAGATGTGTCGGCGTCGGAAGCATTCCGCCGGGAAAGATGTAGCGCCGGATGAAGTCCATTTCCCTACGGTAGCGGGGGAAGAGGTCCTCGCGGATGGTGATGACCTGCAAGGCCGCGCGCCCGCCGGGTTTCAACCGCGCCTGCACCACATCGAAAAAACCCTGCCAGTAGGCCTCCCCAACCGCCTCGAACATTTCGATCGAGACAACCCTGTCATAGAGGCCCGGCTCATCCCGGTAGTCGCAGAACTTGATCGTGACCCTGTCGTCCAGTCCTGCTGCGGCGATCCGCGCCGTCGCATGGTCGAACTGCGCACGCGAGATCGTCAATGCCGTGACCCGGCACCCGATGTGCCGGGCGGCATATTCGGCAAAGCCGCCCCAGCCGCATCCGATTTCCAGGACATGATGCTGCGGACCAATGCCGGCTGCTGCGGCGACGGCCTGATACTTCCGGTGCTGGGCTGCTTCCAGGTCGTCCGCGACATCCAGACCGGCGGAATAGGTCATGCTGGAATCGAGGAAAGCGGCATAGAAATCGTTGCCGAGATCATAGTGGGCGTGGATGTTGCGGCGCGATCCTTCCCGGGAATTTCGATTCAGCCAATGGCGCGCCATCTGCACCGTGCGCACCAGCGGGTTGGCGGCAAAACGGTCGATCAGATGCTGATTGGCGGCCAGAACGCCGAGCAGCGCGACCAGATCGTCGCTTGACCATTCTCCGGCAATGTAGCCCTCGGCAAATCCCACATCGCCGGCCACCAGACGCTTCACAAAACGGTAACTGTGCACCGTCAGGCGCGCATGCGGCCCCGGCGCCTGCCCCGGAAACCGGGTGACGCGGCCATCCGGCAGGACGATGTCGAGGCTGCCGTGGCGTAAGCCCAGCAGCGCCGCGAAACAGCGCCGTGTTGTCCAGGGAACCGCACGCGAGCGGATCAGATCATGGGGCGCAACGACGGCAGATGAACCAACGGCACTCTCAGACATGGGACGCTTCCGGCTGGGGTGGCATCTGGGACAGGGTGAAGTCTCCGGGCAGATCGCGGCTGACGGCGGCGGGGGGCGCGGGACGCGGGCGGACCGTGTGACCGGCCATCCAGAGGCGCAGGGCCTGCCAGTGTATGGCCGCCAGCACCTTCAGGCCCAGGAGCGGCGTTCGCGCCACGCGCCGCAACAGCGCGGATGTCCTTGCCTCGAAGGCCGTCGTTCGCAAAAGCGCTGTGAGCACGGTGCCCTGGGAATCCCGCTCGATGATCGTGAGCGCGAACCGGCCACCCTCGGGCGGCGAAAGCCGGAACCTGTAGCGCAGCGCCATGTCCATGAAGGGCGAGACGTAGAACAGCTTGTCGCACTCGTGCGGCGCCACGCCCCCGTCGGCCAGCCGGTCAAGATGCATCACGTAACTGTGGTGCTGACCGAACGTGTTGCGCACCTCGTAGACGACGCTGGTGGCACAACCCGCCGCATCCGTGCCGATGTAGATCGAGATGGGGTTGAAGACAAAGCCGAGAATCCGCGGAAAGCAGACCAGCGTCACCCGCTGCGGCGGCTCCAGTCCGGCACCGGTGTGCAGCCGGTCAATGTAAGGACGCAGGGCTGACCCATCCCGCGGACCATGGTCGCGCGGATCGAAACCGAACAGATCGAACCGGCCCACCGAGAACAGCGCAATCCGCGTGTTCTCGGTCAGTCGGTCGATGTCCACGTGAAGCGCGAGAACGGAGTAGCGGAAGGTCAGGCCACGCGGTCGCAGCCGGGCATGAAACACCTGCGCATCGGCAAACTGGATCGGAGCGATCACCTCGCCCATGGCACTATGCCCCCAAGCGCATGCGCAGCGGCGAGACCTGAGCGCAACCCGTCCTCGTGAAAGCCGTATCCGGACCAGGCGCCGGCGAACCAGAGCCGGTCTTGTCCCTGAATCGTTGGCAGACGCGCCTGAGCCGCGATCGCGGCCGCGTCATAGAGCGGATGGTCGTAGGAGAACGAGGCGAACACCCTGGCCGGATCGATCGCCCGGTCGGGGTTTAGCGTGACGAACAGCGGACACTCTTCAGGCACCGCCTGGAGGCGGTTCATCCAGTAGGTCACGGCAGCGCCGTGTCCGCCGCTCCGCCGCAGCACGTTCCAGGCGGCCCAGGCCGCTTTGCGGCGGGGCATGAGGCTCACGTCGCGGTGCACGACGACGCGGTTGCTGCTGACCCGGAAAGCGCCAAGTACAGATCGCTCGCTCTCGGTGGCATCGGCGAGCAAACCCAGCGCTGTCGGCGCATGCGTCGCCAGGATCGCCACATCGAACAGCCGTTCTCCCGAGGCATCCTTCACGATGACGCTGTTGGAGGCGCGACGCACGGATATGACCGGCGTCGAGACGCACACCGCGCTCCCGAGATGGCCGACCAGGCGGCGGACATAGGACCAGCTGCCGCCCTGCACTGTTCTCCAGCGCGGGCGATCCCATTGAAGCAGCTTGTGATTGTCGAAGAAGGCCATGAAGGCGCGCGCCGGAAAGTCCAGCGTTTCACCCGGCGTCATCGACCAGATCGCCGCACCCATCGGCACAATGTAATCGTCCCGCACGCGGTTCGAGACGTGCCGCTCGGTCAGATAGCGTCCGAGCGTCTCATCGCCGATGCTCCCCGTGGCGACATCGCGGATCGCCTGCTGCTGAAATCTGCGGATGCCGAGCAGGAAGCGAACGAAGCTCGGATCAAGCAGGTTCTTGCGCTGGGCAAACAACCCGCCAAGGGGCGCGACATGCCGCCCGGCCCATTCGAAGGCCCCATCGTCGGACGAGAGCGCGAAACTCATGTCCGAGGCCATGGTCTTCACGCCGGCCCATTTGAACAGCGCCGTGAGGTTCGGATAGTTGAGTTCATTGTAGACGATGAAGCCGGTGTCGACACTGATCGACTGGCCGTCATAGCCAATATCGATCGTGTGGGCATGCCCTCCCGGCCGCGGCTCCTTCTCAAAGAGCACAACGTCGACGCCCGGACGGCCCTGAAGGGCCAGGGCCGCGCCCAGACCAGTGATGCCCGATCCGATGACAGCAACCCGCATGCGTCACCCGAACCGCAGGGCGAGGTACGCTCCCGCCGTACTGGCCAGCGCAGTCAAGGCCGTGCCCCAGGCCAGATCGATGAAGGTGAGGCCAACCGGCCAGTCGCGCATGACGGCCCAGTTGGTGAAGTCATACGTGCCGTAGGCGAGAAATCCAATAAGCGCGCCCGGCAGGACGGCATCTTGCCATCGCCCACTCGCAATGGCGGGAGCCACGGCGAAATAGACGATACCCGCGATGTACATCAGATAGAACAGCATCGCCGGCCCGATGCGGAATTCCGCCGCGAGAAGGTGCCCCATCTGGGCGCGATACATGTCCTTGGCAATCACGCCCAGCCAGACGAGATCAGCCGCCAGAAACACGAGTGCCGCACCGGCATAGGCAATGGCAAAACGGGACATCTTTGACCCTCCTGCCTGCCTTACGTGGAACGGCGGCGGCTGGATCACTCCGGCGTCAACAATCGTCCGGCACGTGTCCTTCCGCGGGGAAGCAGGGAACCGAGCACGTGCCGCGCCCGCGCCGCGAGAAGATCCCGCATGTCCGCGCGGCAGAGCACGGATTGACCGGATTGCCCCTGCAGGCGCCCGGAAATCCCCTGTCGCCCAAAAACGTGTCCACTGTGCTGTTCGGCAATCCCGAGGTCAGGACCGTCCTGCGACGCATGGGCGCGGTACTTCAGCCTTCCGTTTCCTGCGCCGGCGCGTTAGCCTTCCCCCCAGCTTGATCGGCCCGCACGGAGTCGCGCATGATCCAGGATCGCCGCATTCTGACCCTGTTCCTCATCAACTGGTCCGTCGGTGTGGCGCTCGGCCTTGCCTTCGCCTTCTGCCTGCTCTGGTTCGACGTCGGCGGGCTTACAACGGTGCTGCGCAAGACCGACATGGTGGTGCCGGGCGTGGCGCTGCTGTTCGGCGGCTTCGCCTTCACCTGCGGCGGCGTCGTCTGCGGATCGGCCGTTATGTTCCAGGCCGGACGCGACGGCGGGGGGCCGGCCGCCGGCCTTGGAGCCCCGGAAACGGCGGAAATTCGCGTTCCGGTCCGCCCGGCGCGATAAATCGCGCTTTCCCTTTTGCCCAGCCCGGTCTTTGATGGCCCGCCCGCCCAGACAGGGCGGAAAGGGAGGGGTGCATATGGAAAGCCTGCTCATTCAACTCGTGACGGGTGCCGTCGGCGGCAACGTCGCCGGCGCGATCCTGAAAAACCTCAGTCTCGGCACCATCGGCAACTCGATCGCCGGGGTTGTCGGCGGCGGCATCGGCGGCCAGATCCTGGCTGCGCTGATTCCGGCGCTGGCCGGTGGCATCGGCGGCCAGATCGCCGGCGGCGGTGTGGGAGGCGCGATCCTGATGGTCGTCGTCGGCCTGATCAGGAGCGCCATGGCCAACAAGTGATGCAGGTCGGCCGCGCCCGGTGCGCGGCCGGTTTGACCGGCAGGGGTCAGTATGCGTTCTTCGTGTTGAGCAGCGAAACCGGCGTCATCGCCAGAATGTAGAGGTCAAAGAACACCGACCAGTTGTCGATGTAGTGCAGGTCGTGCTCGACGCGCCGCTCGATCTTGTCCACCGTATCGGTCTCGCCGCGCCAGCCGTTGATCTGCGCCCAGCCGGTGATGCCGGGCTTGACCTTGTGGCGGGCGAAATAGCCTTCCACGACCTCGTCGTAGATGTGCCCGTCCGCCTTGGCCTGCATGGCGTGCGGGCGCGGGCCCACGAGGGAAAGCTCGCCGCGCAGCACGTTGATCAGCTGCGGCAGTTCGTCCAGCGATGTCTTGCGGATGAAGGCACCGACGCGGGTGACGCGCGGATCGCCCTTGGTGACGAGGCGGTTGGCCCCGGCGTCACACTGGTCGACATACATCGAGCGGAACTTGAACACGCCGATCTTCTCGTTGTTGAAGCCGTAGCGTGTCTGGCGAAAGAAGATCGGCCCTTTCGAATCGAGTTTGACCGCCAGCGCCACCAGCGCCATCACCGGCGACAGCAGCAGGAGCGCCAGGGCGGCGATCAGCCGGTCCTCGACATTCTTCACGGCAAGCCCCCAGTCGGTCAGCGGCTTGTCGAACACCGAGAGGAACGGCACCTTGCCGATGTAGGTGTAGGCGCGCGGGCGCAGCTTCAGCCGGCTGTCGAGCGCGCTGATGCGGATGTCGATCGGCAATACCCAGAGCTTCTTCAGAAGATGCAGGATGCGCGCTTCCGCCGTATGCGGCAGGGCAATGATCAGAAGATCGACCTTGTGCTCGCGGCAGAAGGCGACGAGGTCGTCGAACTTGCCGAGCTTGCGATAGTCGCCCACCTCGTCCGGCGAGCGCTCGCCGCCGCGGTCGTCGAACATGCCAAGCAGCTGGATGGCCTTGGCGCCGTCGCCCTTCAGCGCCTCGATCAGGTTGGCCGCCGGCTTGCCGCCGCCGACGATCACGGCGCGACGCGCCAGA
>ERZ761609.2174-NODE-2174-length-15113-cov-35.018860_pt1 | contig 15113 bp, 6 predicted proteins | sample MGYA00511163_ERZ761609 | MGnify/ENA primary metagenome ERZ761609 (study PRJEB28899, sample SAMN02445070) | bioreactor sludge metagenome | biome: EBPR sludge | place: Australia: Brisbane, Thorneside Wastewater Treatment Plant | collected 2011-12-16 ... | reverse complement strand
AGGTGATCGTGGCCATCAACAAAGACCCCGAAGCGCCGATTTTCAGCGTGGCTGACTACGGCCTGGAGGCTGACCTGTTTGCCGCTGTGCCGGAGTTGGTCAAAGCTCTTTGAGCGCAGCTTGAGCGAAATTCAATGCAAAACAAGCGTCCGGGCTTATTCCACGGCGTTCGTTGCTACTGATTCATTGAAACACCGGGCCGCGCTTGGCCCAAACACTGGAGTGCTGTTGACATGAGCTACACCGTACCCGTCAAAGACATGCTGTTTGCCATGACCCAACTGGCGGGTCTGGACAAAGTCACCACCCTGCCCGGCATGGAGGACTTTGGCGCCGACACCGCACAGGCGGTGCTGGAAGAGTCCGCCAAGTTCTGCCAAGACGTGGTGGCCCCTTTAAATTGGACCGGTGACCAGCGGCCCAGCAGTTGGAAAGACGGTGTGGTCACCACCACACCCGGCTTCAAGGAAGCCTTCAAACAGTTTGCTGAAGCGGGCTGGCAGGGCGTGATCCACCCGGCAGAATTTGGCGGTCAGGGCATGCCCAAGCTGATTGCCACGGCGTGTGCAGAAATGCTGCATGCTTCCAGTCTGTCGTTCGCGCTGTGCCCCATGCTGACCGATGGCGCCATCGAGGCCTTACTGACCGCTGGCTCCGACGAGCTAAAGGCCACCTACCTGGAAAAACTGGTGAGCGGTCAATGGACCGGCACCATGAACCTGACGGAGCCACAGGCCGGCTCTGACCTGGCCGCCGTGCGCAGCCGTGCCGAGCCCCAGGGCGACGGCACCTACAAAGTGTTTGGCACCAAGATTTTCATCACTTACGGTGAGCACGACATGGCCGAGAACATCGTGCACCTGGTGCTGGCCCGCGTACCCGGCGCGCCCGAGGGCGTGAAAGGCATCAGCCTGTTCGTGGTGCCCAAATTCCTGGTGAATGCAGATGGCATGCTGGGTGCCCGTAACGACGCGTACTGCGTCAGCATCGAGCACAAGCTGGGCATCAAGGCCAGCCCCACGGCGGTGCTGCAGTTTGGCGACAACGGCGGTGCAGTCGGTTACCTGGTGGGCGAAGAGAGCCGGGGCCTGGAGTACATGTTCGTGATGATGAATGCCGCCCGTTTTGCGGTGGGCATGCAGGGCATTGCCGTAGCCGACCGCTCTTACCAGAAGGCCGTGGGCTACGCCCGCGACCGGGTGCAAAGCCGCGACCTGGCCGGTTCTCCCGTCCCGGTGGCCATCATCCACCACCCCGATGTCAAGCGCATGCTGCTGAACATGCGTGCCCACACCGAGGGCGCACGAGCCCTGGCCTATGTGGCGGCCGCCACGTCCGATGCCGCCCACCATTCGCCCGACCCTGCCGTGCGCAAGCAGCAGCAGGCCATCTACGACTACCTGGTGCCGGTGGTGAAGGGGTTTTCGACCGAAATGTCCATCCATGTGGCCAGTCTGGGCGTGCAGGTGCATGGTGGCATGGGTTTCATCGAGGAAACCGGCGCGGCCCAGCATTACCGCGATGCCCGCATCCTGACCATCTATGAAGGCACCACCGCCATCCAGGCCAATGACATCGTGGGCCGCAAAACCGTGCGCGATGGTGGTGCCGTCGCCCTGGCCCTGTGTGCCGAGGTGGCCACCACCGAAGAAGACTTGGCCGCCCACTCCGAGGTGGAGTGCGCCATCATGCGCCACGCCCTGCGCGGTGCCCGCGAGATGCTGGTGCAGACCATCAACCACATCGTGGCCAACGCCAAAACCAACCCCAAGGCGGTGTACGCCGGAGCTGTCAACTACCTGCAACTGGCCGGTGTGGTGCTGTGTGGCTGGCAGATGGCCCGCGCCATGATGGTGGCGCTGGACCGCATGGAAGACGACCCGGACTTCTATGCTGCCAAGCTGGTCACGGCCCGCTTCTATGCCGAATCGGTGCTGCCCACGGCCTATGGCCTGGCCACGTCCGTCGTGGTCGGTGGCGGCACCATTGCCCAAGCACCGGTTGACATGTTCTGACGCCGACACCCGACACCACACAACCCCATCAGACAAGGAGCCCACGCTATGAACGGTCAAATGATGCAGATGCCGCTGCTGACATCGTCACTGCTGGTGCACGCTGAACGTCACCATGCCGACCAGCAGATCGTGTCGCGCCGTGTGGAGGGCGACATCCACCGCTGCACCTATGCCGATCTGGCTGTGCGCGCCCGCAAGCTGGCCAAGGCCTTGGTCGCCTTGGGCGTGGCCGAAGGCGAGCGCGTGGCCACTTTGGCTTGGAACGGCTACCGCCACATGGAGCTGTACTACGCAGTGTCGGGCGCGGGCCGTGTGCTCAACACAATCAACCCGCGTTTGCATGCCGACCAGGTGGTGTTCATTGCCGATCACGCCGAAAACCAGGTACTGTTTTTCGACCTGACGTTTTTGCCGCTGGTCGAAGCCATTGCCAGCCGCGTCAAGGCCGTGCGGCACTTCGTGGCCCTGATCGACAAGGATCAGATGCCCGCCAGCACCAGCATCCCCAATCTGCTGTGCTACGAAGACCTGATTGCCGGCCAGAACGACAAGCTGTTCTGGCCCAAGCTGGACGAACAGGCCGCCGCCACCCTCTGCTACACCAGTGGAACCACCGGCAACCCCAAAGGCGTGCTGTACAGCCATCGCTCCACGCTGCTGCACACGTTTGCAGCTGCTTTGCCCGATAGCCTGAACTGCTCGGCCAGCGACGTGATCCTGCCCGTGGTGCCCATGTTCCACGTCAACGCTTGGGGCCTGCCCTACGCGGCATGCATGACCGGTGCCAAGCTGGTGTTCCCCGGTGCGGGGCTGGACGGCAAATCGCTGTACGAGTTGTTCGAGAGCGAAGGCGTGACCATGGCCGCCGGCGTGCCCACCGTGTGGCAAGGGTTGCTGAACCATGTACAGGCCAACAAGCTCACCTTCAGCACCATGCGTCGCACCGTCATCGGCGGTTCGGCTTGCCCACCGGCCATGGTGCGCACGTTCGAGGAAGACTACAACGTACATGTCATCCACGCCTGGGGCATGACGGAACTGAGTCCGCTGGGCACCGTGTGTGCGTTCAAGGGCAAGCACATGGCACAAATGCCCGAGGAGCGCCAGGCTGTGCAGGCCAAACAGGGACGGGCTGTGTTCGGGGTGGACATGAAGATCGTGGACCCCGAGGGCAATGCACTGCCGCACGACGGCCAACATGCCGGCGACCTGCTGGTGCGCGGCCACTGGGTGGTGTCGCGCTACTTCAAGGAAGAGGGCGAGGGCCATCTGCAAGACGGCTGGTTCCCCACCGGCGACGTGGCCAAAATCGACGCCGACGGTTACATGCAAATCACTGACCGCAGCAAAGACGTGATCAAGTCCGGCGGCGAGTGGATCGGTTCCATCGACCTGGAAAACATCGCCATGGCCCACCCCGCTGTGGCCATGGCCGCGTGCATTGCCGCCTTTCACCCCAAGTGGGACGAGCGCCCGCTGCTGGTTGTGATGAAGAAGCCCGGCAAGGAAGTCACCCGCGAAGAGCTGCTGGCTTTTTACGAAGGCAAGATAGCCAAATGGTGGACCCCCGACGACGTGGTGTTTGTGGACACCATTCCACTGGGCGCCACCGGCAAGATGCTGAAGCACCGCTTGCGCGAGCAGTACAAGAACTACAAACTGGCAGGCACCTGACGCGTGTTTGCGGCGGTGCCGAGAAGGGGCACTGTTGATGCCTGTTGCGGTGCGGCGTTGCTTCCCACCTGTGGATACGTGGGAACCGTGCCCCGTCACTGTTCAACGGTGAACGCCACCTGCTGATACCGTCCGGCTGCATCGAGCGCAGTCAACGTGTGCTGGCCACGTCCCGTCAACCTCAGTCGCAGCGGCGCAGCTGCTGGGCCGTCAGGGGCAGCTGTGGTCCCCACCCAACGGCCATCCAGCAGCCAATGCACTTCAGCACGGGTGCCCACGGCATGCACCTGCAACGTGAGTCCGTTCTGGCCGGGCGGCGTGCGCAGCACGCTGCCCGTGTCCACCCCCGCAATGCGCAGGTTGCGCCGGGGGGCGCTTGCGTGGCAGGCTGAGGCGGCTTCGGGGTGGATGGGCAGGCGTTCCACCTCACTGCGCCAGGCGGTTTCTATCCAGGGTTGCAGCAGGGTGGGCCAACGGGCATGCAGGCGCGGTTGCCAGCGAGCGGCCTGTTTGGGCGCACAACGTGGAAACAGGCGTGTCTGCCCGGACTGGCGTGAGCCTTTGGTGGCCAGCGGGGGGGCGTGCACCCAGAGCGTTTCCAGCAAACCGGTGGTGTGCAAGCGGTCAGGCAGGGTCGGCGGGGCGGTGCTGTCCAGCACCCAGGCTGTGCGGCGCACCAGGCAGTGCTCGGCCGGGGTGGCGTGGGCGGCCAGGCCCAGCGGCCAGCAGATGTCCTGGGCGTGCACATTGGGTGGTGGTGAACGGGGTGCGCCGGGCGTGGTGTCGAGCGCGGTCAGCAGGTCTTTCACCAGTGGCGCAGCGGTGTTGGCACCGAAAAAGCCCGGGTTCGGCGTGCCGTCAGGGCGACCTACCCACACGCCCAAGGTGTAGCGGTCGGTCACGCCGATGGCCCATGCGTCGCGGAACCCGAAGCTGGTGCCCGTTTTCCAGGCCACTCGGGCGTTGCTGTCTTTGAACGGGGCACCGGGGCGGCCACCGTTTTCCAGTATCTCGCGGACGATGAACGCTGCACCAGGGCTCATCAGTGGGGTGTCCACCACCGGGTCGTCTGGTGTCAGGCGGGGTCGGCCGGCCGTGCCGTCGCGGGCCAGTGCGGTGTAGGCCCCCACCAGTTCTTCCAGTGTGGTGCTGCCACCGCCCAAAATCAGGCTCAGGTTGGGCGCTGCACTGGCAGGCATGCGCAACTTCACACCCGCATTGCGCATCTGGGCGGCAAAGCGTGCCGGACCGAGCCTCTCCAGCAGGTCGACCGCCGGCACGTTCAGCGAGCGCTGCAGCGCCTCGCTGACGCTCACCGGGCCGGTGAACGATGCCTGGAAATTGCCCGGTGCGTAGCCGCCGAAGTTTTGCGGCGCATCGGTCAACAGGCTTTCGGAGTGGATCAGCCCCTCGTCCAATGCCATCGCGTACAGGAAGGGTTTGAGGGTGGAGCCCGGTGAACGCACACCGCGCACCATGTCCACATGGGCCGCCCGCCTGGCGTCGGTGAAGTCGGCGCTGCCTGCGTAGCCTCGCACGGCCAGGGTGTGGTTCTCCACCACCAGCGCGGCGACCGAGACGGTGGGGGGCAGGGTGTTCAGCCTGTCGAGCAGCAGCTGTTCCAGCCGCATCTGCAAGGCGGCATCGAGAGTGCTGTGCACCACCCCCTCGGCTGCGGCGGGTGTGCCCAGGGCGGCCTGCCGCAACCGTTCGGCGGCCAGCGGGGCCAGCCAGCGGGCCTTGAGCGGCGGGGCAAACACGCGTTCGAGCTTGGCATCGGCCACCGTGGCGGCGGGCCACACGCCGAGCGTGGCCATGCGGTCCAGCACCTTGTCGCGCGCGGCCTGGGCGAGGCCGGGTGACCGGTCAGGGCGCAAGCGCGACGGGCGCTGCGGCAAGGCCACCAGCAGCGCCGCTTCGGCATGGCTGAGTTGGGCTGCCGATTTGCCCAGGTAGGCCCGGCTGGCCATTTCCACGCCCTGAATCTGGCCGCCCATGGGGGCATGGTGGAGGTAGAGGGTGAGGATGTCGCGTTTGGACAGGTGCCACTCCAGTTGCATGGCACGTGCCATCTGCCGGAGCTTGTCGGCAAGCGAGCGGCGAGGTGCGCCGGGCGGGTCGCTGCCGTCAGGCGGCTGGCCTGCAACCGGTGTGTCCAGGATGCGGGCCACCTGCATCGTCAGCGTGGAACCGCCTGAAATCACCTCCCCATGGCGAACCCACTGCCACGCCGCCCGCATGAGGGCGAGGGGGTTGATGCCAGGGTGCCAGTCAAACCAGCGGTCTTCGTAGTGGCGCAGGGCCTGCAGGTACAGCGGCGACACGGCTTCCGGTCGGGTGGGGTGGCGCAGCGCGCCGTCGGTGCTGGCCCAGGTGCGCAAGGGCGTGCCGTCTGCCGCCAGCACCACCAGTGTGCCGGGGGTGTTTGCACCTTGGAGTGCTGCTGCGGGCAGGGGAAAGAGCAGGTCCAGTGTTTTTAATAGGCATAGCAATAAGGCCATGCCCATAAAGCGGCAAATACAATTTTTATTCAATATTTTGAGTGGTGCATGCTTCAGCCTGCGGACAAGTGGGTGCAGGCTGGCCAGTGCGTCAGCGCCACGTGCCGACCATCTCTGCGAAGGCATCACTTCGCTCTGGGGTCCAACACCGAAATGTCGGCCTCCGCTTTCCCCACGCCCCGCACATCCGGGCGGTACATGTCTTCGGCAAATGGTGCCGGTACCGTGAACCTGCCAGGTGTCACCACGCGCAGCACGTAGAACAGGTGCAGCGGGCCGTCGCGCAGGTCGGCGGCGGCCACAAAACGGTCGTCTCTGAACTCGCGGTGCTTGATGCGTGCATCGGCCATCGCTTCGCCCACATTCACGTCTCCCACCGTGAAGTCGCTGGCCCGGGTGCCCTGGCTGAGGTTGAAGTTCTCGACCTCCATGCCGGCGGGCACGCGTTCGACCACCAGTGCATCCTTAATGCGCTGTTTGGCCTGTGCCTTCACCCGCACCACCACCATGTCGCCCACGTGGAACTGCCGACCCGTGATGGCTTTTCCATCGACGGTCCACCAGCTGCGCTCCAGCGAAATGCGGTCGTCGCGCGGTGCCAGCGGTTTGACGGCGTAGCCCTCAGCTGCCACTTCGGCAAACAGCGTGTCTTTGCCGGTGTTGGCCACAGTCACGCCCCGTTTCAGGGTGGCGGTGTCGAAGCTGCGTTGCTCGGTGGTCTTGCTGCTCAGCGCCTGGGGTGCGGTGCCCGTTTGCAGGCTGGCCGACCAAGGCGCATCGCTGGTGCCACCGGCGGCGCGGGCGGCCAGGAACAGTGACAGGCGTTCCTGGGTGGACAGGTACTGGCGCTTTTCGAACGTGGCGGCCAGGTCCAGCAGCAGGTTGTCGCGCTTGGGGTGTGCCACCTGGTGGCGGTGCAGCAGGGCATAGGCCAGCGCGTGGTCCCGCAGGGCCGAGCCGTAGTCGCCCAGCCACTCGTCGTACCCGCCTTGGCTGCTGGTGCTGGGGCCAACATTGGGATTCAGGCCGTAGGCCAGTTTGAGTGCGTCGTCCAGCGCCACGGTGGCACGGGCTTCGTCACCCATGAGCTTCAGGGCCAGGCCCAGGTGCACCAGTGCCAGCGGCGAGCGGGCGTTGCCGCGCCACTCGTCGTGCAGGGTGCGCAGCGTGGCCAGCGGTGCCTTTTGCGCACGCGCCAGGATGTAGCCCGCGTGAGCCGCCTCGGCCAGGCGCTGGTGCGCCATGCGCAGGCTGTCCACCACTCGGTAATCGGCCACGCGGCCTTCTGCGTTGCGGGGCACGTCTTTGGGTGGTCGGGTTTGCAGGCCCGGTGCTTTTTGCAACTGCTCCAGCAGCGACTGGGTGGCGCGCTGCAGCAGGAGCTCGGGCACAGCAAAGCCGGCATCGTGTGCGTCTTGCAAAAAGCCGGTAACGTAGGCGCTCAGCCAGCCTTCATAAGGGTTGCTGGCCGCCCACAAGCCAAACCCGCCTTGCGGCTGCTGCATGCCCGACAGGCGGCCAAAGGCCGCGTCCAGGCGCTTGGCGCGTTCTTCTCGGCTCAGCGGTTTCATGCCGTATGCAGTGGCCCCGGCTTCGTCAATGAACACCAGCGGGTAGGCGCTGCTGGTGGTTTGCTCCAGACAGCCGTAGGGGTACATCAGCAAGCCCTGCACGGCACTTCGCACGTCAATGGGCGGTTTGTTCGACAGCGTCAGGGTCACGTTGGCCGAGCCCGCCCAGAACGCGTCAGTCAGCGTGGTGTCAAGCTTGAACGTGCCGTCGGGTGCAATGCGCACCTGCCGTGCCTCGCGCACCAGTGGCGTGGTGGGTTGCACCTGCAGCGCGGCTTCGCGCACCACCTTCAGCTTGCCTGCCGTCACGGTGAGCTTGATGGGGGCCAGGCCCCATGCATCGGTGGCCTCTGCTGTGTAGCGCAGCACGGTGCGTTGCTGGTTGGCCAGCTTGACCGGGGCATGTTGGCCGGTGATGCGCAGCGGCGCACCCGATTCGACCTTGACAGTCACCTCTTGGGCCTGGCCAGACAGGTTGGTCACGTCCAGCGCAAGGGTGGCGCTGTCGCCCGGCGAAATGAACCGTGGCATGGCCAGCTCGGCCACCAGCGGGGCGGCCACCACCATCTCGGCATCGGCGCTGGCATAGCTGTCGGGCGTGCTGGCCACGGCCATCAGGCGCAGGGTGCCGTTGAAGTCGGGCAGGTTGAGCGGGATGGTCGCCTCACCCGCGTCGTTCAGCGCCACCGGCCCGCTGAACAGATCTACCAGGCGCACCTTGCGCGGCAGGCTTTGGGTGTCGCGTTTGCCCGCGTCGCCACCGAAGCGCTGACGTGCGGTGTTGCCGTCCATCTTTTCAATCAGCTTGCCGTAGATGTCCAGCAAATCTGCGTCGTAACGGTGTTTGCCGAAAAAGAAGTCGCTGGGGTTGGGCGTGGCGTAGCGGGTGATGTTCAGAATGCCCACGTCAACCGCCGACAGCGTGACCATGGCCTGTTGCCCGGCCACGCCTTTCAACGGCTGGCCCTTGGCATCGGTCAGCTTCACGGTGACCGGTACGGTTTTTTCGGGCATGGTCTTGGCCGGTGCGGTGATGGTCAGCTTGTGCTGCCGCGTCTCGCGGGCCAGCGGCAGATGGGCCAGCCCCAGCGCACGGGCGGGGGTGATGCGGTCGCCCGCACTGCCGGGGCGGAACACCACGGCAGCTACGTACAGGTCGTGCCGACTCCAGCTGGGGTCGATGGGGATCTCCAGCGTGGTGCCACCCACGCGGACTTTCACGCGCCGTTGGTACAGCACACGGTCGCCTTCCACGGTCACCAGTGCTTCCCCGTCGTGCGGCGGGGTGAGTGTGACCCGCGCCTTGGCCCCGGCCTGGTAGGGTGCGCCTTCCAGTTTCATGCCCACCCGGTCGGGGCGGTTGCCCATGTCGTCGGCATCCTGCGCGTTCCAGCCGGCGTAAAAGCGGTAGCGGGCCGTCAGGCGGGTGGTGGGGTCAAGCACCTCCAGTCGGTAGCGGCCGTAGGTGACGGGCAGGTTGACGGTGGTTCGGGCGCTGATGTCCAGGCTGCGGGCCTCAACGAGTTCTTCCGCCTCATTGAACCCGCTGTGCCAGCCGCGCTGGTCGTCGTAGCGCCAGTACCATTGCCGGTCTTCGCGCACCAGGCGCACCTGCAAGCCTTTGGCGGGCACCGGTTTGCCCTGTGCATTGACGCGGATCAGCTCGAAACCCGCCAGACCACCCTCCTGCGTGACATCGCGTTCGAACAGCGGGCGCACGCCCACCAGCGTGTCGGCGGGCCACCAGCTGCGTTCTACGGATCGCACCACCGGTCGTCCGCCCGATTCGAGCAGGCTGAACACGGCGCGCAGCTTCATCGGAGAGGTGCGTTCCGCAAACTGCAGTGGGACGTTGATGCTGGCCCTGCCCGAGTCGCCCAGCGTCGATTCGCCGATGTCCTGACGCTGGCGGGCGGCATCATCGGCCACGTCACCGAAGATGAACCCTGGCCAGGCCTGCGGGAGTGCCTGCCGGTGGCGTTCGGACGTGGCGCTGATTTGCAGCGTGTTGCCCGCAGCAGGTGCGCCGTACAGGTAGGTGCCCTCCACCTCAATGGCCAGTTCGCCGCTGCCGGTCAACACCGCGTCTGGTGCTTTCAGGTCCAGCTTCATGCGTTCGGGCAGGAATTCTTCGACCTGGAACGTCCAGACGGTGTCCGCCCGCTTCGCTGCCGGGTCCAGCCGGGCTTCCAGTGCCCAGCGGCCGGTCGGTGCGCTGGGTGGCAGGCTCAGGGTCTGCTGGTAGTAGGCCGTTCCCAATGCGGCGGGGCGCACGATCTGGGTGGAGATACTTTCGCCGTCGGGCTTTTTCAGTGTCAGTGTGACCGGGGTGGCGGCACTGCCGCCGGGGGCGGGCAGGGGCTTGCCATCGGCATCGCGCGCCAGCAGCGACACCGCAAACGATTCGCCTGGTCGGTACAGGTCTCGTCCGGCGTACACAAAGAGCTTCTGGTTGCGCGACGGATGGCCGCCTGCGTCGAATTCCGAGAGGTCCAGGGCGGGGTCGCGCAAGGCCAGCACGGACATTTCTTTGCCCCGCCGTGCCACCACGGCGCGCGCTTTGTCCAGCCTGGCGGTCAGCGCGGCGTGGCCGTCGTCGCCAGTGGTGGCCTGGCCCAGGGACTTGCCGCCGTCGTCCATCAGCGTCAGGGCCACGCCCTTGATGGCCTCACCTGTCTTGAGCGAGGTGGTGAACACATCCAGCTGGCCCGCGTGGCGGCGCACGTGAAGCCCGATGTCGGTGACATAGAAATACGTCACCTGGTAGTCCCAGCCGAAGCGGCCGGGCTGGTTCATCACCGCCACGTACAGGCCTGGCTCCTGCAGTTCCTTGATTTTTTCCACCGGCAGGTAGCTCACGTTGCGGCGGTTGGGGCGTGTGTCGGTCACGAAGCGCGAGGCATACACGCTGGTGGCCTTGCCGCGCAGTTCATCCAGCTGGTAGCCGCCCACCGTCCCCTTGAGCTTGCGGGCCGGGTCGATCCAGCCACCGTGGTCAGTCTCGTCGGTTGCCTCACCCTCTGCCTGCTGGTCGCTGCGCCGGGCGTCCGGGCGCCCGCCGACCTGCTCCAGGAAAGCGGGCAGCGCATCGGCGTTCACGCGCAGGAACTGCACATCCACCTCGGGTGTGTTGACAGTCACCACCGGCAGGCCGCCGTTCTGGCCGGCAGGCAGCACCACGCCTTTGCTGGCGAAGTAGAAGGCTTCGGGCATGGATTCGCTTTTCACGGTGCAACCGTGCGCCGTGCCCAGCGTGCCGCCGCTGGCCGCGCTGATGCTTTCCGACAGCTTGAGGTAATAGGTCCGGTCGGGTGTGGCGTTCGGCAGGAACAGCATGCGTGGGTTGTCACCCAGCACCCATCGGGCGGGCACAGCGGTGGCCGTTTCGGCTTTTTCCCCCTCGCTGGCCTGGATCAGCTTGCCCCAGTTCTGGGTGCGTGCCAGTGGCTGGGTGAACATCACCGCCACGGCGGGCGAGCCGTCCAGCAGACGCGGTTTGCAGTCCACCCACGCAAAGGGCTCGGTGGTGCCTGCCTGCGGCGCAGGGGTGTCGGCGGGCTGGAGCAAGTGACTGCCCCACCACAGTGCTGCGGACAACGCGGCTGCGACCGGTATTGCGACACCGACCGGACTGAGTTTGATCATGAGTCCCTCACCTTCTGGCAAAACAGTGGGTGAGTGTGGCACGGCTTGGGGGGCATTGTCTGAAAGTTGGGCGTGTCACTCGGGAGGTGTCAGTCCGTGTGTGTCAGTTTCGATGTGGTGTGTGTCGATGTGGCGCGTGGCGCTCGCGTAACATGGCGGCTCTTTTCATTTTCAGACAGCAGGAGCACACCATGTTCAAAAAAATTCTGGTTCCTTCCGACGGCTCGGTTCAGTCTCACAAGGCTGCGATCGTGGCGGCTGACCTGGCCAAAAGCCAGGGCGCGGAAGTCGTGGGCATTTACGTGATCGACCCGTTTCCCTTCATCGGCGTGGGCGACGCGTCTGCGGTGGGCTTGCAGGCCTACATGGCTGAGGCGCAGGCCGCCGCCGGACAGTCGCTGGCCGACATCCGCACCATGTGCGAAGAAAAGGGCGTCAAGTTTGCCGGTGACACCATCGAGCGCACGTCGGCCTACGAGGGCATCCTGGAAACCGCCAAGGCAGAAAAGTGCGACCTGATCGTGATGGGTTCGCACGGCCGCCGGGGCATTCAGGCGCTGATTCTGGGCAGCGTGGCCCAGAAAGTGCTGACACACACCGACCTGCCGGTGATGATCATCAAGGGCTGACAGACCCCGTAGGGTGGGGCGGCGGGTTCAGCGCCTGAACTTGCCGCTTGCGTCGATGATGGACAGGTCGATGAAGTCCATCCCGCTGTGGTCTGTGTCGCTGTAGCCGATGGTCAGACCACCCAAATCGAAGTTTCGGATCCCTTCCAGCGCGTCGCGCAGTTTGCTGCCTGTGGGTTTGGGGCCGGCACGCTGCAGGCCTTCAGCCAGCACCTTGGCTGCCGTGAACCCCTCCATCATCGCGGGCGATACCCCGGCCAAGCCCTTGGCTCTGGCCAGTTCGGCGGCTTCCTTGGTCAGGACGTAGTTGATCGTGCGTTCGCTGGGGAACACCTGCGTCACGATGACGCCGCGTGCATGCTCGCCCAGCAGCTTGATGAAACCGTCGGAGGCGTTGTTTGACAGCGTGACGATCTGGGCCCTGGAGCCTGCGTCGCGGATGGCACGCGTGCCGGTGGCCACACTGCCGGCCGAGCCCAGAAACAGCACCGCCTGTGCCTCTGATTGCTTCACTTTCTGTGCCGCTGCCGTGAAGTCGGGTTTGTCGCGCGGAAACTTTTCTGCCCACAGGGGCTTCATCGCCACCTTCTCGAACCCGGCCTGGGCACCTTGGGCCGCATCGGTCCCGAAGGAGTCGTTGGTTTGCAGCACGGCAATTCGGGTGATGCCGAGGCCCGCCAGGTGCTCGACGGCCCGCATCGCTTCCTTCTGGTACGTGGCGCGCACATTGAAAACCCAGGGATTCACGGGCTGGTGCAGCACCATGGCACCTGTGCTGGGAGCGATCAGCGGCACCCTGCGTTCGGCCAGCAGGGGCAGCAGCGCCTCGCTGTGGGGGGTGCCCCGGTTCAGGAACAGGGCGATGACACCTTGTTTGTCGATCAGGTCCGTGGCGACGGCGACGGTCTGCTTGGGGTCGAACTGGTCATCAACCGACAGCAACTCGACCTTCTGGCCGTGGATACCGCCCCGTGCGTTCAGCGCATCCAGGTACAGGCGTGCGCCTTCGGTGTTTTCTTTCACGCCTGCAGCCACGGCCCCTGAAAAACCGGAGGGTTGACCGATGCGCACCTGTGCCCCAGCAGGCCCACTGGTCACAGCACAGACCAAGACAAGCACCGCCAGGGCGCTGGCACCGCACAAGCGGGATATGAACAAAGGGGGCATGGGTGTTTCTCCAACGGTGCACAGGTGTTGTTCCAGCGCGCAGGGCGGTTTGCAGTGGCTCAGCGCGGGGGGTTTGGGGCACAAGTGTGCACATGTTTGGTGTCGGCGTGGCCAAAGACCCGATGGCACGGTTTGTCATCACCCGTCCTTAGAATCTTTGCCTCCTCATTCAGGGCCACTTCATGTCGTCAAGTCCAGTCACGGTTCGCCAGTCCCATTCCCCCGACCTTTGCGACGATGGTCATGGCCTCATTTGCATCCGCGGTGCCCGCCAGCACAACCTGAAGGGCGTGGACCTGGACATCCGCACCGGCGAGTTGACGGTGGTCACCGGCCCCAGTGGGTCGGGCAAGTCCAGCCTGGTGTTCGACACTCTGTTTGCCGAAGGCCAGCGCCGTTACGTCGAGACTTTCAGCGCCTACGCCCGCCAGTTCCTGGACCGCATGGACAAACCGGCGGTGGACCGTGTGGACGGCGTGCCGCCTGCCATCGCTATCGACCAGACCAACCCGGTCCGCAGCTCGCGCTCCACCGTGGGCACCATGACCGAGCTGAACGATCACCTGAAGCTGCTGTTCGCGCGCGGCGCACAGCTGTTCGACCGCGTCACCGCACAGCCGGTGCGGCACGACAACCCCGACACCATCCTGGCCGAGTTGCGCCACCGGGTGGCTGCCGCCACCGTCCATGGTGTGGAGCCGCGCCTGGTGGTCACGTTTCCGGTGGTGCTGCCTGCCGACACCACGGCGCAGGACGTGGAAACCTGGCTGGCCGCCAGCGGCTACACGCGGGTGCAAGCCGAGCGGCTGGTGACGGTGGATGACGCGGGTGACGGCCAGGAGCCTGCCAAGGCTGTCAAAAAAACAGCAGCTAAGAAGTCAACACTAACAAGCGGTGGCGGCCAAAAAGTCATCAAAATCATCGACGTGGTGGCCGACCGCTTCCGGCTGGGGAACGTGGAGCACGCCCGCGCCATGGAGGCGCTGGAGGTGTGCCTGCGCCGTGGTCACGGTCAGGTGCGGGTGTACGCGCTGCCGGTGGAAGGCGACGGCGTCGCGGGTGCCGGTGCGCCGGCTGACGCGGGTGCCCCTGCCGCCGAGTCACTGGTCTGGGCCTTTTCGGCCAGCCTGCAGTGCCCTGAAAGCGGTCTGCGCTACGCCGCGCCCACGCCGTCGCTGTTCAGCTTCAACTCGGCCCTGGGTGCGTGTGACACCTGTCGGGGGTTTGGCCGGGTGATCGGGGTGGATTACGGCCTGGTTATTCCCAACGACAAGCTCACCCTGCGCGCCGGGGCCATTAAGCCGATGCAGACCCCCGCCTGGAAGGAATGCCAGGACGACCTGATGCGCCATGCAGAGGCAGAGGGCATTCCGCGCGACACACCCTGGAACAAGCTCACGCCCGAGCAGCAGCGCTGGGTCATCGACGGCAGCACGAACTGGAAAGGCAACTGGAACAAGGCCTGGTATGGCGTGGCCCGGTTCTTCGAGTACCTCGAAACCAAGGCCTACAAGATGCACATCCGGGTGCTGCTGTCCAAATACCGCAGCTACACCGAATGCCCGTCGTGCCACGGTGCGAGGCTGAAAACCGAGAGCCTGCTGTGGCGTTTGGGCACGAAGGTGCAGGCTGACGCGGTGTTGCCCCCGGCTTTGCGTTTCATGCCAGCCGGGGTGTCGTGGAGCCGTGCGCAACTGGAGGCCCTGCCGGGGCTGGGGCTGCACGATTTGATGCAACTGCCCATTGCGCGGTTACGGGCGTTTTTCGAGGCGTTGCAGGTTTCTTTGGGGGAGGTTGCTTCTTCCGCCCTGCCGGGCGCGGGTGACGTTGTTTCACTCGCTGCGTCGGCAAGGGGTGAGCCGCCCTCCGCATACTGCGAGCAGAAATTGTCGGGCGGCTCACCCCTTG
>ERZ761609.2173-NODE-2173-length-15117-cov-32.306467_pt1 | contig 15117 bp, 13 predicted proteins | sample MGYA00511163_ERZ761609 | MGnify/ENA primary metagenome ERZ761609 (study PRJEB28899, sample SAMN02445070) | bioreactor sludge metagenome | biome: EBPR sludge | place: Australia: Brisbane, Thorneside Wastewater Treatment Plant | collected 2011-12-16 ... | reverse complement strand
CGAGATTGGTCAGTGACTGGAGTTCAGACGTGTGCTCTTCCGATCTTTTCAGCCGAATTAAACATTGCCCCTCCCCCCGCCATTGTCCCACCCTCCAGCCCAAACTCGCGCCGCTAAAACCCCGATTTTCCCGCCATGAACCGAATTTACCAAGGACGTGTCACGAAGGTGCAAGTGCCCGCGCCAGCCGCCGCAGAAGAAACAGTTGGCCGAAAGAAGGCGAAAAAAGACGCAAAACCGGAATGGCTCGACCTGCCCGACGGCGAAGCCGCGCTGTGGCGGCACCATGAGCTGTTTCAGGATGCGGTGAATTATTACACGCTTGCGCTCGTGGCGTTGGGTGATGAGTTGCCCGAGACCCATCCTTTTAGAAAGTTACGAGAACGAATGCGCCAGGCTTGGGATGAGTTTCCGAAGCGGACTCCAACTTCCGCTATCACATTAGGGCAATCGTTGCGGAAGTGGTTGGGACTGGATGCGAAGGCTTCGCTCGATGATGCGTGCCGTAAGATCGTAGAGCTTGAAAAGGTTTCCGCCGCTCTAGCTTCGCAGACGGCCGCTTTGCTGGCGGATGATCTGAGCAAGACTTCGGACTTGGGGCAATACGGCCGGTCCGCTGCACCGCGCTATGTGAAGCCCTCTTACGAGGGAAATTTCCGCGACGAGTCCAACCGGAAAGCATTGGAGGCAGTGGAGTTCAGGCTCGCAGTTCATGAAGTGGTTCAGCGCCCTTTGTCTGAATTTGGCGCGCTATCGCTGGCAACGGAGTCGCAACGAGAGAATCGCGGCAGCAAGGCTGGAGAAGAAGCGCGCGAAACACTGTTGAAGCACGTCAAGAAGTTGAAGAAGGAAAGCTTGTTGAAAGATGACGAGGCAGACGATTTGACGGCACAGATCAAGAAGCTGGCAACAGATGCCTTGTTGGTGATTCCGGCTTATGAAGCAGGCGGAGACAGCAAGGAGAAGTCCTTGGGCATCCCGGCGCTGCTGCTAGGCAAGCAACTTGGATTTGGAAAGGCGATAATGCGCTGCCTGACCGCCGCCATCCCGCGTCCCGCTGACAACTGGCAAAAGGGGCTCGACGAAGCCCGAGCTGCGGTGAAGCGCGGGGAGGACCCGTTGCGAATGGCACGCGGCGAGCGTGGCTTCGTCTTTCTCGCCTTTACCGCGCTGCCAGCCTGGAGCGATGCCGCTGATGGGGAGCCGGTCTGGATTGAGTTCGACATCGCCGCCTTCAAAGAGGCGCTGATGACAATCAATCAATTCAACGAGAAGACCAAGGAGCGGGAAGAGAAGAAGATCGAGGTGAAGGCTGAGCTCGATTTCATGCTGGGGCGCAATGAGTCGTGGAAGCCCAAAACCAGCACCGAGGAAGATGACCGGGAAGTGCCGGTGTTGGCGGGCGACCCGCGTTATGAAAAGCTGCTGGCTCTCCTGCGCGACATGGATGAGGACCGGTCCGCCCATGCTTTGGAAGAGATCATCGGGCCGACTCAATCCGCGCTGCGTGGCTTCGGGAAGCTGCGCGCAACTTGGATGGACTTGATGCGCGAGGAGCTGGATTTGCCAGCGGAGGCCGTGCTGCAACAAGCGGTCACGGATCTGCAGCGGGAGCACAAGCTGGACATGGGGCACACGGATTTCTTCCTCAAGCTGTGCGAGAAGGGGAATTGGGACATCTGGCGGGATGCCTCGGACGGTGAGGCTGCGGACCAGCTTGCGCATGGTTGGGCGAAGAATGTCGTGTATGCGGCGGCGGATGCCCAGGAACTGGCGGATGAGTGGAAACGGTTGCAGGAGTCTATTCGCTACACGCCAGCCGAGCCGCAGTATTCGCGCCGCTTGTTCATGTTCTCGGACATCAAGAATGCTGAGGGGATCAACCATGTCTCACCCGGCATTGTCGAGGTCTGCGTCGCGGCAGAGAATGATCGAGGGCTGCTGGAGCCGCGACGGCTGTGTCTTGGTTATGGCGCGCCGCGCATGGTGCGGGATCAGTTGATGGAGGGCGGCTCTTCCCAATGGCTGCAACCGATGATGAAGGCGATGGGACTTGATGATGAAAACCGCGCCACATTAAAGAAAGAGCCTGCCGTTGAACTGATGCCTGACTGGGTGGGGCGGAAACGCCACCTGCATTTCTTGCTCAACTTCCCGGTGGACATCGCCACAGAGAAGCTGGTTGCCCTGGTCGGCAAAGAAGCGCGGTGGCAGAAGCAGATGAACTCCGCCTGGGAGAACGGGAAGCTCAAGCAACGGTTTCATCTTCTCTGGGATGGAATGGAGGTGAAGGACAAACAGAAGCCGGATCAGTGGTGGTGGGACAACGAGGACACTCAGCGCGAAGGATTCACCTGCCTGTCCATCGACCTTGGCCAGCGCAGGGCGGCGGACTTTGCGCTGCTGCATTCCACGCCGTTCGAGTTGGATGGATCGTTTATCCGCATCGGCGAGGCTGGCGGCAAGGTCTGGCACACGCGCCTATGGAGGTACCGAAATCCAGACCAGCCGGGGCAGGCGGTGTCGGGCCTCGGCAGTTTGCGCCTGCCCGGTGAGGACGCGGAGGTGTTTTACCGCGGGAAAGCAGGGACCGAACTGTCGGGCAAGAAAGGCAGGCTCGCGGATGATGACGACTACGCGGAGGCCAGGGCGCTGGCGGAAAAGCTACTGCACGCCGGCGAGAAGGCCGAGGCATGGATTGGGACCTGCGCTGCGGACAACTCTTTTCCCGAGCAGAACGACAAACTGGTGCGGCTGTTTCTCGGCGCCTTGAGCCGTTACCGCACCTGGCATCGCTGGTCGTGGCAGTTGCGTCCTGAGCACGCCGACCGCTGGGATCGCGTGTTTAAGAAGGAGATTGCCAAGCTGCCCTATTTTACTGAATGGGGTGCCATAGCCGAGCAGGAAGTGACGCCAGCTAATGCGCTGGCCCTGCAACTGCTGGTGGCGGAGAAAGCCGGGGAATTGCGCATCTTTCTGGAGGAGGCGTTGGTCAAAATCGCTGGTCGGGTGGTTCCATTGCGAAGCAACACCTGGCGCTGGGTGGAATGCGGGAGTGATCCGGCAGGGAAACCGCTCCACCAATTGCTCTCCGATGGCGACAAGCCAGATGAACGCCCGTGGGTCAGAGGACAGCGCGGCTTGTCGTTGAAGCGCATCGAGCAGCTTGAAACTTTTCGGCGCGGTGTGCTTTCACTCAATCGCCTGATGCGTCATCGTCCGGGCGAGAAGCCTGACTTCGGGACCGAGACGCGAGGCGAGACCTTGCCTGATCCCTGCGTCGTGCTTACTGACAAGATCGTGCGCATGAAAGAGGAGAGGGTGAATCAGACGGCGCATATGATCCTGGCCGTGGCCCTGGGAGTGCGGCTCAAGGCACCAGGCGCGGATGGCAAGCTGCGTGTCGAGCAGAACATCCACGGCGAGTATGAGCCGATCCCAGGCAGGGAGCCGGTGGACTTCATCGTGCTGGAGGATTTGTCCCGCTACACTACCGACAAGAGCCGCGCCCGCGCCGAGAACTCACGGCTTATGAAATGGTGTCATCGCGCCATCAATGAGAAGGTCAAGATGCTGGCCGAGCCGTTTGGTATTCCCGTGGTGGAGGTGTTCGCGTCGTTCACCTCAAAGTTTGACGCGCGCACCGGCGCGCCGGGTTTCCGTGCGGGCGAGGTTTCACTGCAAGAGCGGGCGCAATGGAACAAGGCCGTTGAGAAAGATCCGAGGATCGCGGCGGTGTTTGCGCAATTGGAAGCGGCTGTCGGGAAGGGAGTGAAGCATCCACGCTTGCTCATTCCACAGCAACTTGGGGAGCTCTTCATTGCCGCCAAGCCGGTGAAGATTGGCGCCGATCCGAAGACATTTCCGAAGATACGACAGGCGGACATCAATGCGGCGGTGAACATCGGCCTGCGCGCCATCGGCGGCCCCAATTGCTTCCATGCGCATCCGCGAGTGCGAGTCGAACGCGAAGGATCAAAGGGCAAGGGAAGCAAGGGGAAACGAGGGAGGACTTCTGAAAACCAACCTGCTTCGGGAAAGTGGCTCACGCGTCGTGAAAACAAACGGGAGAAGGCGCAGTTTGGCAGCGCGAAAGAAATCAGCTTCATGAAGCTCTCCGAAGATTCCGCCTTGCTCAAGGAGAGCAAAACGACCTTGATGCACGACCCGCTTGGTATTGCATCGTACGGACACGCATCCATCAAAGACTGCGAGCATCCTTTGTTGGCGCATAACGCAGCCATCTTCAGCCGACGAAAAAACGAACTTGGCCAGCCTAATGGTGCTGTCGCTCGGCTTGAGTGGGCTGTTTGCGAAGCGATTAACGCCGCGCGAATCAAGGCCTGGGAGGGCAAAGGCGGCCAAGCCCGATCCTGATGATCAAATCCCGCTCTGACCTGCCTTGCCAATCCCGGTGCGGCCCGTATGCTAGGCGCATGAGCACGCTGCCCCAGACTTTGTTCACCGAGATCGAATCGGCGCCTGAACCGGTGCAGCGGGAGGTGCTGGACTTTGTGGTCTTCCTCAAGACGCGCGGGGCTGCCGCGCCGGAAGGCGCGGAGAGCCTGCTGCCGCTGGCGGGCCGGGCCTGGGACGCGGACTGGAGCACCCCGGAGGAGGACGCGGCATGGCGCGATTTGTGAGCGATGAGGTGGTGGTGCTTGCGATCCCGTGCTCCGACGAGATTCCGATGCCTTGATCCCTGTCTTGCCAATCCTGACGCATCTCTTAAACTAGGCGGCATGAAGACGCTGGAGGAGCTGCCGATCAAGATCGACCGCGAGAAGATCGCGGCGTTCTGCCGTGAGCGGGGCATCCGGAAGCTGAGCCTGTTTGGCAGCGTGGTGCGGGATGACTTCGACCCGGAGCGCAGTGATGTGGATGTGCTGGTGGAATTCCTGCCGGGACGCAAGCCGGGTTACGGCTTCGTCCACTGCCGGGAAGCGCTCGAAGAACTGCTGGGGCGTCCGGTGGACCTGCTCACCGGACTGGGCAGGCGCCTGGGGCCGCTGGTGAAGGATGATCTCTCGCCGATCTATGAGCAGGCATGATCCACGGCTGACGCTGACCCAGATACGGGAAGCGGCGCGGCGGGCGCATCTCCTCTGTGAGGGAACATCCCTGGATGAACTGAGGCGGGACTGGATACGGCTCACGGCGTTCGAGCGCCAGTTTGAAATCATCGGCGAGGCGATCAAGCGGCTGCCGCTGGAGCTGCGGGAGCGCTACCCGCAGCACGACTGGCGCGGTGCCGCCGGCCTGCGGGACATCGTGGCGCATGGCTACGACTGGATCGACCATGAGGTGCTATGGGATGCGGTGCGGGGGGATTTCCCCTCCCTGTTCACGACGGTGGAGGAAATGATGGCTGATCTGGGCGGGGAACTGCCGGTGGAGGAGGCTCCGCTGACTTGATCCCTGCCTTGCGAAACCCCTGACGTGCGTATGTTATGAGCGATGAAACTCCGCCTCGACCTGCTGAAGCACCTGACCACGGAGGACGTGATCCGGGAGGCGGAGGCGACGGTTCACCGTTTCAAACCCGAGCCGCTTTTCTCCACAACTGGGACTGGCAGTCTGTCGTCCGCATCAACGCAGGAGCGTGCGCGCGAGGTGGCGCACAGCACGGCTTTAACTCAGAGTCTGGAGCAGCGTGCGCGGCAGTCTGGGCAGAGCGGCACGGACAAGAAATGACGCTGGCGGCGGCGTTTGACTTGCTGCGGGAGTTCCACAAGCGGGCGCCGTTCCTGTTCTTCAATGGGAACACCTTTGCGGCGATCGGGCGTGAGCTGAGCTACGCGCTCTTCAGCGATCTGCCGCCGGTGCGGAAGCGTGAGGTGGGCTCGGCAACGGCGCATTACATCGCCGGGGTGCTGGACCGGACGGTGATGGTGCAGGTGGTGGAGAGCCTGTGCGCGGCGGCCGATCTGGCGCCGGGCACGCGGGTTAGGACGCTGCGCGGCAGCACGCACGGCGTGGTGCTGCGGGTGCTGGAGGACGGGCGCATTGTGTGGCGGACGGACAGCGGGACGGAACTCATCGCCCTGCCGGAGGCGCTGGCGGCGGAGGAAGGCGGAACGGCCTGACTTGACAGGCGGGTTTAGAGTACCCGCCGTCATGAACTCCGCCGCCCCGATCCAGACGCAGGATGACGCGCTGTCCCTGCAACCGCCGCTGCCGGTGCGCCGGCTGCACAACTTCATCTACTGCCAGCGCCTCTTCTATTACCAGTGGGTGGAGAATCTCTTCGAGGAGAACGCGGACACGATCGCCGGAAGCCATGCGCACCGGAACGTGGACAAGCCCTCAAACTATGAAGAGGACAAGAAGGTGGCGCTGGCGGAGGGGCTGCCGGAAGGAGCCCGGCTGCGGAGCCTGAAGCTGGAAAGTGTGACGCTGGGACTGGTGGGCGTGGTGGATCTGATCGAAGGCGGGCCGGAGGGCGCGGAAGTCGTGGACTACAAGAAGGGCAGCGCGAAACGCGGGCAGAACGGGGAGCGGGTGGCGAAGGAGAGCGACGCGGTGCAGGTGATGGCGCATGCCCTGCTGCTGGAGGAGGAGGGCACACGGGTGACGCGCGGCTGGATCTACTACGCGGAGGACAAGCGCCGGGTGAGCGTGGAGCTGTCGCCGGAACTGCGTGAGCAGACCCTGAAGGCGCTGGCCGATGCGAAGGCGCTGGCGGCCAGCGGCCACTGCCCGCCGCCGCTGGTGCATGATCCGCGCTGCCTGCACTGCTCGGCGTATCCAATCTGCCTGCCCAATGAGAGCCGCTGGTGGGCGGCGGGCTTTGAGGAGAAGGTGGATGAGCAGCAGATGGCGTTTGTGTTTGATGGCTGGCCCGTAGCCGCCGACGCCAGCCGGTGGAGGCCGGGAGGCCACGCCCTGGCGGGCGCAGCTACGACGGCCCCCGAGATCAAGGAAGCGCCGAGGCCGGACGGGGATGCGGGGGAAATCCTGGTGGTGCAGGAGCCGGGGGCGCAGGTGGGGCAGCGCGGGGACATGTTCACCGTCAGCGTGAAGGGGGAGGTGGTGCAGAAGATGCCTGGGCACCAGCTCCGGGCGATCTATCTTTATGGAGCGGTGCAGCTCACGGCGCAGGCGGTGCAGACGGCGCTGGAGCTGGACATTGACGTGGCCTATTTCTCCCCTGCGGGCCGGTTCCTGGGGATGCTGCGCGGGCTGCCGACGAGCGGGGTGGACGCGCGCATGGGCCAGTACGAGTTTTTCCAAAAGGAGGCCGTCCGTCTGAGGCTGGCGCGGGAGATCATCCGCGCGAAGATCCACAACCAGCGCGTGCTGCTGATGCGCAACGGCGACGCGCCGGAGAGCGTGATCAGGAAGATGGCGGAACTGCGCGACGGCGTGGCCGGGGTGGAGGACCGCACGCAGCTCCTCGGCTACGAAGGGATGGCGGCGAATTTTTACTTCGAGCATTTCCCCACCATGCTCAAGGGCCGGGGGGAGGCGTGGCGCTTCGACTTCCAGGGCCGCAACAAGCGCCCGCCGCGTGATCCGGTGAACGCGCTGCTGTCCCTGGCTTACTCGATGCTGGCCAAGGAGCTGACGGGCGTGTGCCATGCGGTGGGGCTGGACCCGTTCCTCGGCTTCCTCCACCAGCCGCGCTATGGCCGCCCGGCGCTCGCTTTGGACCTGATGGAGGAATTCCGCCCGCTGATCGCGGACAGCGTGGTGATCTCCCTGATCAACCGGGGGGAGCTGGGGGTGGATGACTTTGTGCGGAGCGCGAACGGCACCTTCCTGAAGGATGCCGGGCGGCGGGCCTTCTGGGAGGGCTACTTCAGGCGGATGGACACGGAGGTGAGCCACCCGGAGTTTGGCTACAAGATGAGCTACCGCCGCATGCTGGAGGTGCAGGCCCGGCAGCTCTGGCGCTACCTGCGCGGGGAGGCGGCAGGTTATCATGGATTCACCACGCGCTGAAGGAGGACGGCCATGAGAACACGATACCTGGTCAGCTACGACATCTGCCACCCGAAGCGCCTGCGCCGGGTGGCGAAGGCGATGGAGGGCTACGGCGTGCGCCTGCAATACAGCGTCTTTGAATGCGCGCTGGATGAGAAGCGGGTGAACAAGATGAAGGCGGAGCTTCAGCCGATCCTCAACCATGATGAGGACCAGGTGCTCTTTGTCAGCCTGGGACCGGAGGACAGCAGCCACGGCCTGCGGATCGAGGCGATGGGGCTGCCGTATCTGGCGCGCAGCCGGGTGACGATCGTTTGAGTCGGGCGGGATGGCATTCCCGCCCAAATCTTGCTTGCGCCCGCGGCGGAAACCGCGAGCATGGAGCGGCGAACAAAGCGCAAGCCTCCGCCACCGACCACCCTTCCTCCGCCATTGGAACGGGCAATCTCTCCAAAATACGTGCTGCGGCACGGGTCTTTGATATCGTGATGACTGATGAGCGGCGCTCCTCGCGAGCGCGGAAGTGCCGGGCCTGCGCTCACACCGCGCTCGCGAAGGGCGTCACACTTTATCTAACAGGCGATTCACTCCAAAGTGAGGTCGTTCCACGAATGGCGCTCGCGCAGCGGCCCAGGTATCCAGGTAGAATGGGCGTTCCACGGCGGCGCGGCATCAGTCGCCACGATTCAGGAGAGCTTGAGGCGGTCCCTGACTGGCACCATCTATGGCTTGCTTGCTGGCATCAGTCGCCACGATTCAGGAGAGCTTGAGGCGGATCTCGCCCCCCAGGCCATCACCGGCCAGGCCTTGCATCAGTCGCCACGATTCAGGAGAGCTTGAGGCGGAGATGCGAATGCACCCAGCAGCCTTTGCGCGTTGGCATCAGTCGCCACGATTCAGGAGAGCTTGAGGCGGGAGCGGGTCAAATTGGGGTGCTGCAAGAGCGCGCCGCATCAGTCGCCACGATTCAGGAGAGCTTGAGGCGGGGGTATGCTTCGCGCTGGGATACTATCTCCGCTGCCGCATCAGTCGCCACGATTCAGGAGAGCTTGAGGCGGTTCATCTTGGGTTCGACGTAATCGTTCATAACGTGGCATCAGTCGCCACGATTCAGGAGAGCTTGAGGCGGCAGGAAGTAGTGCTCGGGAGGCATCACGACATAAGGGCATCAGTCGCCACGATTCAGGAGAGCTTGAGGCGGTGGAGGGAAAAACCGTGGTCGTCCTGGCCGATGGGCATCAGTCGCCACGATTCAGGAGAGCTTGAGGCGGGTGACCTGTATTTCTTTGGCCCCCGTGCTGACCAAGCATCAGTCGCCACGATTCAGGAGAGCTTGAGGCGGTCAAGCTCCTGGAAATCCGCCGGCAGACGCTCGACGCATCAGTCGCCACGATTCAGGAGAGCTTGAGGCGGTGAGAACGGTTTGCAGTCATCTACCCAGCGCCGGGGCATCAGTCGCCACGATTCAGGAGAGCTTGAGGCGGATGCAGCGGTCCACCAGCGCCGGCACGACCCGCGGCATCAGTCGCCACGATTCAGGAGAGCTTGAGGCGGTGAGTTTTCCCCCTGGTCCGAACATCTTGACCGCCAGCATCAGTCGCCACGATTCAGGAGAGCTTGAGGCGGGGGACGAACAAATCAGATGCAGCCAACGGCTCGGAGGCATCAGTCGCCACGATTCAGGAGAGCTTGAGGCGGACCGGCAAAGGCCTGAAATTTCTCCGCGTCAGCGCATCAGTCGCCACGATTCAGGAGAGCTTGAGGCGGGCCGACAAGGTGCTGGGCGTTTACCAGTCGCCGAGGCATCAGTCGCCACGATTCAGGAGAGCTTGAGGCGGACCTCACTGACTTTTCTCGGCAAGGCCCCCTGAATGCATCAGTCGCCACGATTCAGGAGAGCTTGAGGCGGTCTGCGTTTTTGTTTCCGTGGTAGCCTGCATAGGGCATCAGTCGCCACGATTCAGGAGAGCTTGAGGCGGATACCCTAAGCTATTGATAGAGCAGACATGCAGTGGCATCAGTCGCCACGATTCAGGAGAGCTTGAGGCGGCAGCGGATGCAGTGAACCGCTCGTAGCTGTCTGGCATCAGTCGCCACGATTCAGGAGAGCTTGAGGCGGCAAGCGGCCAGCTTGTAGATGGCGTAAAGCGCCAGGCATCAGTCGCCACGATTCAGGAGAGCTTGAGGCGGTGTGGGAGCCGGTGCGCAGCTACATCGAGCGGTGCATCAGTCGCCACGATTCAGGAGAGCTTGAGGCGGTGACGAGAGTATTCCGTGCCGTCGTACTGCCCCGCATCAGTCGCCACGATTCAGGAGAGCTTGAGGCGGACTCCTTTTTCTCTTTCTCCCTTTCCCCTTTTTCAGCATCAGTCGCCACGATTCAGGAGAGCTTGAGGCGGTTGGGTGACTACGGGTATGGAAAGCTCGGTAAAGCAAGCATCAGTCGCCACGATTCAGGAGAGCTTGAGGCGGCTAGGAACTAATATAGTTCACCTAGTTTCTAATCAGCATCAGTCGCCACGATTCAGGAGAGCTTGAGGCGGCTCGTGCTGCGCTACAACGCGCAGATCACGGTGGGCATCAGTCGCCACGATTCAGGAGAGCTTGAGGCGGCGTTTTCTTTCCACTCACGGACACACAGCGCTCGGCATCAGTCGCCACGATTCAGGAGAGCTTGAGGCGGATGAGAAGAAAACATGGGGGATCGTGACGCCGCAAGCATCAGTCGCCACGATTCAGGAGAGCTTGAGGCGGCGCGAGGACCTGCATCAAATGCAGCAGGTCATCTCCGCATCAGTCGCCACGATTCAGGAGAGCTTGAGGCGGGAGGCATGTGCTATCTTGCCTTACATTGAGGCAGGCATCAGTCGCCACGATTCAGGAGAGCTTGAGGCGGAACGGCGCGGCCGCTGTGACCGCGCGGAGCATCGGGCATCAGTCGCCACGATTCAGGAGAGCTTGAGGCGGGAGGAGTTCGGTTATGGAAAAGGCTACAACCTAGCGCATCAGTCGCCACGATTCAGGAGAGCTTGAGGCGGCCCGCCACCACCGCCCGCAACGTCACCGTCACCCCGCATCAGTCGCCACGATTCAGGAGAGCTTGAGGCGGGGGGTGGATGGTGACGGTGATCTCTTCCATGGTGCATCAGTCGCCACGATTCAGGAGAGCTTGAGGCGGTATTCACCCGGAGGCTACGTTTTCGACGCGTGGGCGCATCAGTCGCCACGATTCAGGAGAGCTTGAGGCGGTGTCATGCGCCAAAATTCGGCGAGTTAAAGACGGGCATCAGTCGCCACGATTCAGGAGAGCTTGAGGCGGTTGTCCAGCGCGGTCTTGGCGGCGGCGGTGGCGGGCATCAGTCGCCACGATTCAGGAGAGCTTGAGGCGGCTTGAGATTGCAGTTTTTCCCGTTGCCGTGTGCGCATCAGTCGCCACGATTCAGGAGAGCTTGAGGCGGTTCCTCCAGGGTCGTCACCGCCCCATCCAGCACATGCATCAGTCGCCACGATTCAGGAGAGCTTGAGGCGGGTGAAGGCGGAGTATGACTACGCATCCCGCACCATGCATCAGTCGCCACGATTCAGGAGAGCTTGAGGCGGAAGATGAAGGATGCCGAAAAGGCAGGTCTCTATCTGCATCAGTCGCCACGATTCAGGAGAGCTTGAGGCGGATGGACGAGGCGCACAACTACAAGTCCCTGCCCAGCATCAGTCGCCACGATTCAGGAGAGCTTGAGGCGGTCCTGCGGACCGTTACCATAACCGTTTTCAGTGCGCATCAGTCGCCACGCCTGCATCAGAGGCTCAAGACTTTGAGCCGCGCGGCATGGCAGTCAGGCCGTGGTGTTGCGTGTGAATGGGATGGGGGTATTCCGACGGCCTGACTGCCATGCCGCGCGAATTTTTTTGCCGGCCCCGGTCACCTGGTGTTGCGCGTGAGTGGGGCATCGCCGCGCAAGTGGTGTTTCCAACCGGTTTCGCAGGGGGCTCGCCAGCTTTGCGGCTGCGGGGGCAGGTTGCAGGGTCTGATCCGGCTTGTCCCGCTTTTGGGGCGGCAGTTCCATGAGGGGTTTGCCGCTTTTCAGCGCCGCGCGCCTGGAAATTGGCGGTGTTTGCGTTGGCATGGGGCGGGGTTGTGTTAGAGTCCGCCGCTCATGCCCCTTGTCCGAGTCGAAAACCTGCAAGTCCATTTCCCCGTCCGCTCCGGCTGGCTGCGCCCCGCCGGCGTGGTGAAGGCTGTGGACGGGGTGTCTTTCGCTGTGGAGGAGGGCAGGACGCTGGGCTTGGTGGGGGAGAGCGGCAGCGGCAAGTCCACGGTCTCGCGCGCGCTGCTGAAGCTGATCAAGCCCACCGGCGGCGCGGCATGGTACAGGGACCGGGAAATCCTGGGCATGAGCGAGGCGGAGTTCCGCCCGCTGCGGCGGGAGATGCAGATGGTGTTCCAGGACCCGATCGGCTCGCTGAATCCGCGCATGACCATCGAGGCGATCCTGGGGGAGCCGCTGGGCATTCACTTCAAGGACATGGACCGGGCGGGGAGGCGGGATGTCTCGGCGGCGCTGCTGCACCGGGTGGGCCTGCCGGAGGACTCGCTGAGGCGCTACCCGCACGAGTTCAGCGGCGGGCAGCGGCAGCGCGTGGGCATCGCGCGGGCGCTGGCGGTGCGTCCGAAGTTTTTGATCTGCGACGAGCCGGTCAGCGCGCTGGATGTGAGCGTGCAGGCGTCCATTTTGAACCTGCTGAAGGATTTGCAGGACGAGTTCAAGCTGACATATCTGTTCATCGCCCACGACCTGGCGGTGGTGCGCCACATGAGCGATGAGATCCTTGTGATGAACGGCGGCCGGGTGGTGGAGGCCGGCCCCGCCGAGGAGGTGTGCGGCCAGCCCCGGCATGATTACACGCGCCGCCTGCTGGCCTCGATCCCGGCGCTTGGCTGAGCCTTCCCCCCCACCGCCGCGACCATGACCCCGCTTTTCCGCAAATTCATCGGCATCAACTGGATCCTGTTTCTCATCATGGGCGGGCTGCTGGCCTTCGGTGTGTATGCCATCTTCACGGCCACGCATTTCCGCGAGGACGATGACGGCCTGGGTCTGGCGCTGAAGTGGCGGGACCAGTTGCGCTGGATCGGGCTGGGCGCGCCGATTTTCTTCGCGGCGGCTTTGATGGACTACAAGTGGCTGCGCTGGGCCTGCCTGCCCATTTACCTGGCGGGCATCGGCGGCCTGGTTTACCTCGACATGTACGGGGTGGAGGTGAAGGGGAACAAGGCCTGGGTGTACATCGGCGGCATGTCGGTGCAGCCCTCGCAGTTCGCGATCCTGGGCGGCATCATCATGCTGGCGGTGGTGTTTGGGGAGCTGCCGCGCATCTGGCCGGTGTTCCGGCGGCCGTGGCTGCGCATCCTGCTGGCGGCTGTGGTGGCCGGCATCCCGGGGGCGATGGTGATCAAGGAGGACTTCGGCTCGGGCCTGGTGTGGGGGCCGGTGTTTCTTTCGATGATGCTGGTGGGCAGCATCCCCTTCCGCTACCTGATCACCCTGGTGCTGGGCGCGCTGTGCGTGACCCCGCTGGTGTATTTCTTCGTGCTCAAGGACTACCAGCAGGCGCGCATTGACACCACCTGGCACATGCTCACCAACCAGATGGAGAAGGTGAACGTGCGCGGCGACGGCTGGGTGCCGAACTTTGTCCAGATCGCGGTGGCCTCCGCCGGCTTCGAGGGCAAGCGGGCGGCGCGCCAGGTGCTGGGGGAGGACGCGGTGCGCACGGTCCACACGAGCTTCTTCCCGAAGACCGAGGCGCACAGCGACTTTCTTTTCGGCGTGATCAGCGAGGAGTTCGGCTTCCGCGGCTCGGTGCTGCTGCTCACCAGCATGGCGCTGCTGCTGGTGTGGTGCGTCTTCATGGCCTTTTACTCGCGCGACCAGATGGGCAGGCTGCTCATCGTGGGCGTGGTGGCCATGTTCTTCGCGCACACGTTCCAAAACGCGGGCATGTGCGTGAACCTCGTGCCGGTGATCGGCCTGCCCATGCCCTTCATCAGCTACGGGGGGACGTTCATGATCGTCACGCTTTTTCTCATGGGCATGGTCCAGAGCGTGTGGGTCCACCGGAACATCTCGCCGCTCAACAAGAAGACCTCCGGCGGGCGCTCCAGGCGTGATGAGGAGGACTGAGCGCCCCGGCCGGGCCGCCTCATCTTGAGGCTTGCCCGCGCGCGGGTTTTCCGCTTTCCTGGCGCCATGCTCGAACTCACCGGCGTCTCCCGCACCGTTCCGCACAAGCGCGGAACCCTGACCGTGCTCAACGAGGCGAGCTTTTGCGTGCCGCCCGGCCACCTGATGACCGTGATCGGCGCCACCGGCAGCGGCAAGACCTCCCTCATCACGCTGCTGGCGGGCCATGACGCGCCCTCGCAGGGGGCCATCCTTTTCCAGGGCAGGGACTGCGCCGTGGAGGCGCCGCACCCCAACAGCATCGGCCATGTGCCCGCCTCCGACGACGTGCTGTGCGAGGCGCTCACCGTGCGCGAGAGCGTGATGAGCGCGCTCATGCTGCGGGTGGCCGGGCAGAGCCGGGAGGAGCGCGTGGCCCGCGCCTCTCATCTGCTGGTGGGCACGGGCCTGGAGACGGCGGCCACCGCGCGGGTCGGGACGCTGACACTGCCGCAAAAACGCCGGCTCAAGCTCGCGCTCGCCCTGGTCAGCGATCCCGCCCTCGTGCTCTGCGACGAGTTCACCGACGGCCTGGACGCGCGCTCCGAGCGGGAGCTGGCCGCCCTGCTCAAATTCGTGGTGGGGGACCACCCCGCGCGCGTCGTCATCCACGCCACGCAGACGGTCGGCAATCTGGCCGCCTACGACACCGTGGTCATTCTGCACGAGGGGCACGTCTGTTTTCACGGGCCCTCGCGCGCGGTCACCCACTACTTCAGCATCCCGGCGATGGACGAGCTTTATCCCCGCCTGGCCAAGCGGCCCGCCGAGCGCTGGGGGGACTCGTGGTGCAGGCACCGCGACTCGTATTATGAGGCCTTCAAACTCGGCGGCCTGGGAGAGCCGGCCACCTCCCTCGGGGATGAGGAAAGCGCCGCCGCCCGGAAAGCCGGGGCCGGGCGGACCGGCTTTACCGAAAGCAGGACGGCCGCCGCCGCGCCGGAACCGCCGCCTTTGCCCTCCGCCACCG
>ERZ761609.2172-NODE-2172-length-15121-cov-8.886765_pt1 | contig 15121 bp, 14 predicted proteins | sample MGYA00511163_ERZ761609 | MGnify/ENA primary metagenome ERZ761609 (study PRJEB28899, sample SAMN02445070) | bioreactor sludge metagenome | biome: EBPR sludge | place: Australia: Brisbane, Thorneside Wastewater Treatment Plant | collected 2011-12-16 ... | reverse complement strand
GACAGAGAATGAAGCCGCGGGCGGCGGTGCGGGCGATGCGCCGCAGTATTACCGCCCCGAAGGCCTGCCCGATCATCTTGCCGGTAAAGATGACCGCGAGACGATCGATAAACTTTACAAGGCATTCGACGGCTTCAGGCAACAGCAGGGAAAAAAAGGCGTACCCGAAACGCCTGACGGGTACGAGCTGACGCTGGCCGATGACATCAAGGATAAGGTTTTGCGCCCGGGCGAGGATGGGAAAGACCCGCTTTTTGAAGCGATGAAGCCTATCGCCCATAAATACGGGCTGTCGAAAGATGCCTTTTCTGCGATGGCGGGCGAACTCTATCAGGCCGTGGCGGCTTTAACAGGCGGCGGTGGCGATCCGGCTGCAGCCGCAGGCGAAGGCATCGCCGCCGATTTCGATTTTAAATCCTTAGGGGGTGCGGAAAAGGCCGCGCCGATGATCGAAGGTGCGACGGTATGGCTGAATGGCTTGAAGCAAAGCGGCGCGATCAACGATGCGGTCGCCAAAGAGCTGCAACTGCTGACCACCTACGCCGAGGGGGTGCAGGCCCTGAATGCCCTGCGCGGCCTGACCGGAGAAAAAACAATCCCCGCGAATACGGGGGGTGATAACGCGCCTGACCAGATCACCGAAGAAATGATCGAACAAAGATGGGCAGATCCCAAGTCCTGGCGGCAGGGTGAAATCGATGATGAATTCGTCGCAGAAACCCGCCGTATGTCGGCCAAACTTTGGAGCGGCAAAAAATAATTCTTGACATAGCGATTACAGATGGTGGGCTAGGTACAGGGATATTTCGTTTCCCTGATACCTAGCCGCCATCGCCGCGAAAGCGGTAGACCGGCAGCCCGCGGATAGGCTTAATGTCCGCCGCCTCAGGCAAGCGTTATTGCCAGGGATGGACCCGCGCGACCAGCCGCAATCGGCACATGCTTGCATGTGATGGACCGGCTCCGGAGCAAGGCAATCGGCCCGACAAATCAAAGTCGTATCGAAAACCTAAGCAAATGGAGCAAGCCATGGACGGCGAAAGCACAATCCAAGTATCATTCGTTAAAGACTATGACAAGCAGGTGAAGGTCGCGTATCAGCGCGAAGGCTCGCTGCTTGCAAACACCGTGCGCAAGCGCAAGAACGTTGTCGGCGACAGCGTGCGTTTCCAAAAATACGGTTTCATCAATGCCGTGGGCAAAACCCGCAACGGCGATCTGGAATTCCAAAACCCCGACCACAGCTATGTCGAGGCTGCCATGGTCGACCGTTATGCGCCGGTGCAGGTCGATGACCTTGACCAGCTGGCAACGAATAACGATGAACAGGCGCTTGCAGCACAAAGTGGTGCCTGGGCGCTTGGCCGTGAAACCGACAGCCAGATCATTACCGCCCTTTCTGGCGCTAGCCAGTATGTCGGAGATTACAGCAAAGGGCTGAACAAGTCCGAGCTGGTCGATGGCCTGGTGATGCTCGACAACAAAAAAGTGCCGAACAAAGGGCGCTTTGCCGCGCTGTGGCCGAAGCATTTCTATGAACTGATCAACATCGCGGAAGTTTCCAGCTCCGACTATGTTGGCGACAAATTTCCCTGGCTGAAGGGCGAGGAAGCCTTTTACTGGAACGGCACGATGTGGATCAAGCACAGCGGCCTTTTGACGGCCGAGGGCGATGCCACGCATGGCCGCAGCTATATCTGGCACCAGATGGCGGCCGGTCATGGCAGCGGTGCAGATGTCAGCACGCGCATCGATTGGGATACCCGTGCGCAGGCTTACAACATCGTATCGAAAATGAAGGGCGGCGCTGCGCTGATCGAAGAGGACGGCGTGGTCGAACTGCGCTTCGCTCTCGACGAAGAGCTGGACGCTGCATAAGTCCGGATAGGGCTGCCGTTATACGGCAGCCCTTCAGGCTTTCTCAATACGACTGAAAAACAGACAACAGTAACAGAAGGTTTTAAATCATGTTCAGCAACAACAGTCTTGTACTGAAGCGTGGGGTCGGTGCGGCGCTGGCATTTATGTATGCCACCAACGACACCAAAAACGCGATCGAGGGCGCCGGCTATTTCAATGCCGCCGTCAAGCATCTGAAGAAAGGCGCGATGATCGACGTTGCCGGAGATCTCGACGGGACGCCGTTTCATACGTCCTATGTCGTGTCGTCCAATAACGGCACCGATGTCGTCCTGACGGAACACGCAGCGGTTACGCAGAACGTCATGCAGGAAATCAACTTTACGAAGATTTCCACCAAAGCGGCGGATGCAGAAGTGTTCCGTTTCGTACCCAGCTTTGCAGGCCGTATCACCAAGTTTTACTCGGTGCTGAACGCCGCACTGGCGACGGGCAATGCGACGCTGACGCTGGCAATCAATGGCGTTGCGGTTACAAACGGCGTTATCACGGCAACGCAGGCAGGGTCTGCTGCCGGCGATGTCGATGTGGCAACGCCGACGGCCGCAAATACCTTTGCCGCAGGAGACGTAATCACCGTGACGGTTGGCGGAGCCAGCACGGCGACCGCAACGGCCAATGGCACGTTGCAGCTGACGCCGACTTAAATCGGCATCGGCAAGAGACGCGGCGGCGGGGGTTTTGGATCGTTTCACTCCGCCGCCGTGCCTTCCTGAACGAAACGCCGGAGCATACAGATGACCGTCACAAATCTGGATGAAAATAAAATCTGCAACATCACGATGTCGCGTATCGGCGGTGCGCAGATTAACTCGATTACAGATCCGCAGGATGACCGAGAGGTCACCTGCGCGAATTTGTTTTTTAGCCTTCTCGATACCCTGCTTGCCGAGCATGACTGGAACTGGGCGATGTGGGAAAAAACCTTGACGCGCGACCTTGATGTGGATGCGCTGCGCGGGTTTGAACGTGCCTTCCGCCTGCCCGGCGACCTGATTGCGGGGCCTTTCGATGTCGAAGGCGACGGGCAGCAGGCGAATAAAGGCGATTACGTCATTCTGGGGGCGCATGTCCATGCGTCGTATAAGTCGGTTAAAGTCCTTTACCGTCGCCGCCCGCCGGTGAACATCTGGCCGCCTTTCTTTGTTTCCCTTTTTGTGGCGGCTTTCGCTGGACAGCTGTGCATACCGGAGCGCGATAGCGTGAGTATGGCTGACAAATTCACCGAAGAAGCCTTCGGCCCGCCATCGCTGCTGCGCCGCGGCGGGCTGATGGGTATGGCTATGAAGATCGATGCGCAATCAAAGCCGACCAAGACCCTGTTTAAAAACGGCGACCCGTTCACGGCGACGAGGTACTGATGGCGACGATCAAGACCATCCAGACCAATTTCACCTCGGGCGTTCTTGATCCAAAGGCCGCCGTCCGCGAGGATGTGGTTTTTTTTTATAACGGCCTCGAAGATGGCATTAACTTGCTGATCGGCCCGCTGGGCGGTGTGCGCCGCCGGCCTGCGCTGAAACATGTCCAGCGATTGGCCCCGCCCTTATCTGCGATCAGCCTGTCAGGCGCGACCGTGACCGCCCCGCAAGGCGGCACGCCTGCCAATGCTATCGACGGGAATACGGCCACGCTGTTGACAACCGTCAACAACCTTGCGGCGACAAACCCGTTTGTGATTTTGCATATCGATATGGCTGCACCGACGGCAGTCATAGCGGTCGATGTGACTGACTATCTGCTTTCGACCGGGGTGCTGGAAGGTGAGCTGCGCCTGCAATACAGCACTGACAATGCCAACTGGACGAATTTCGGTGCGGCGCTTAACGCTGATGCGACGAAACGGTCGCGCCGCATGCGGAGCGCAACCCCGGTGACTGCCCGCTATTGGCGTTTTGTTCGTATAGGCGCAACAAACCTTGCGGCGACGGTATCCGTCGCCGATGTCAAGTTTTGGGCGGCCGCTGCCGGTCTGTCAAACGGCAAGCTGACACCGTTTGCCAACCTGACCGAAGATGCCTATATGACGGTTGCCAGTGACCATAATCTTGATGTTCTAAACGGAATGGAACGCACCGCCAGCTGCGCGCTGCAGCATACGTCCGCGCAGGTGCCGGTCATGAATTACGCGCAATCGCTTGATACCCTTTTGCTTTTCCACAAGGATGTGCGCCCGCCGCGCATCTTCCGGCAGGGCGCGGATGACCAGTTCGACTACCGTCCCGCGCCGTTTGAGAATATACCGCAGTATGATTATGGTGCTGGCACCGGCGGTGCTGACGAAGTGCAGCGCATTAATACCGACGGGTCTGTCGGGTCGAGCAGCACGTTTACGCTGCTGCTGGAAGGCGAGCGCACGGGGTCAATAACCGGCGCATCTGATCAGGCTGTTGTGGCGGCGAGTATCCAGACGGCACTGCGCGCGCTGCCGAACACTAGCGCGACCGGCATCACGGTCACATCCGTGACGGGCGGCTTTGATGTGACGTTCGGCGGTGATGATGGAAAGTATCCGTGGCCGCTTTTGTCGATTAGCGTGTTGGCCGGCACCGATGTCATGGACGTATCGCGCATCACAAAAGGCGCGTATCCAGGCGAGGATATCATGAGCGATGCGCGCGGCTGGCCCCGCTGCGGTTGCTTTTACCAAAGCCGCCTGCACCTGGGCGGCATCCGCAGCCTACCCAATGCGCTGCTGTCGTCCGTCGTCGAGGAAGAATATAATTTCGATATCCTGCTTGACGATGCAACGGCGGCGCTGCTGACGCGAGCGCGGGCTGACCAGATCGCCGCGATATACCAGATTTATGGTGGCCGCCACCTGTCGCTGTTCGCAAATGACGGTGAATTCTATGTGCCGCAAGAGCCGATCAGCGCCGAGAGTGTTTTGAAAAAAACCACCGCCACAGGCATCAAGGAAGGCCTGCGCGTCTATGAAGTCGATGGTGCGCTGATATTCGTACAGGGTGTGCGCGACGACGTGGCCGATCGTGAAATCGGCACATCGCTGCGCGAGTTTCTTTTTATCGATACAGAACAATCCTACGGCGCCGGAAACCTGTCAAAGCTCGCCGGCCATCTGATACGAAATCCTGTGTCGGCCGCGCTGCGCAAGGCGGTATCAACGGACGAAGCGGACATCCTGACGCTGATCAACGAAGACGGCAGCATGACGGCCTATACCACGCTGCGCAACGACAGCGTGAATGCTTTTGTTTTGCAACAAACGCGTGATGGCGATCGTATCCTCGATGCTGCGGTCGATAAAAAGCGCCGCGTCTATTTTATCGTCGAGCGCATGATCGGCGGGCAGCCGCAGCGTTTCGTCGAAATGTGGGATGACAAGCTGCTTTTGGATGGCGGTGGCCGTGTCACGATAACCGCTGAAACACATGTAGCTACCGCCGGGCAAAGCGTCTTTACCTGGACGTTTGATAACCCTGCGGAGGCGGAGGCCATTGGCATCCGTCTTAATGGCGGCCGTCTTGGTGCTTCGGATTTTGTGACGGATCTGGGTACCAAGACGGTGACGCTGTCCGAAACGGTGGCGGATAGTGTGCAGGCAGGTGATATTGTGCGTTTGGCGCATATGAAGAAAACGGTCGATGGGCTGGAATATCTGGAAGGCGAAACCCTGCAGACCTTTGTCGATGGGACGCAGAATGTCGATGTGACGGTCGAAGATGGTGCCTTTACATTGCCGGAATATGCAGATGCTGAAATCCAGTACGGATTTGACTACTACGTTTACGGCAGCATGATGCCCTACCGCGTGCCGGATCAGCCCACGCTGTCGGGGGAAAAGGTGCGCGTCTGCCGTGCCGTGCTGTCACTTTTTGAAACCGGAGATATTGAAATTCGCGCCAACGGCGGGCCGTGGCGCAAGGTGCCGCTGCTTCAGCTGGATAGCGACGTTCTCGACCGTTCGACCATGGAGCTGCTTTATACGGGTGAAAAGGTTTTGTCCGGCCTGATGGGATATGCCGTCGGCGGCAAATTCGAATTCCGCCAGGGCAGCGTCGCGCCGCTGAACCTTCTGGCGATTACAAGGGAGGTCGCGGTCTAATGGAAATCGCAATGCTTGTTGGCAGCAGCTTGATGTCCGGCGGCACCGCCGCCGCGGGTACGGCTGCGGCCGGAGCCGCGGCTACAGGTGCAGCCGCAGCTGGCGGCAGTTCAATTTTGGGTATGCTTTCGACAGGCTTTTCGATTGCCTCGATGGCTAGCGACCTTTTCGGCGGCATCATGGGCGGTATGCAGGAATCCGCGGCGCTCGATGTGCAGGCCCGCGAGAGCCTGCTGGCTGCCAAAAACGACGAGCTGCGCGGAAAGCAGGAAGCAAACGACATCATGGAAAACATGATCCAGACGATTGCACAGCAGCGTCTGGCCTTCTCCGGCGCGGGTATCGATAGCGGTTTCGGATCAGCCGCGGCGCTGGCCGATAACACCCGCCGCCTTGCGGAGCGCCAGCTGGATACCAGCCGCCTGAATACCACCATCGGCGTGCTTCAGCGCCGCCGTGCGGCAGCATCCAGCCTGTCGCAGCGCAGCGGCGCGATGTTCCAGTCCATCGCTGGCGGTGCCGGCAGCGCAGGAAAAACCCTGACAAACCTTATTGCAGCGAGACAGAACCGTGGCTAATCGCACAGGACAAGGTACAAATCTGCCAACTCTGAACCGCAGCAGCTTGCCTGTTGCGGGCGTTTCGCCCGTGCCGGTCGCTGCGGATAGCGGTGTCGCGCGGGGGCTTTTCAGCATCGGCGGTCTGCTGCGCGAAATGTCCGGCCGTATCGAACAGCGTCTTGATGTGCAGGCAGAGGTCGAAGGCCGCAAGGAAGGCACGCAGGCCGGCATGGCTGACAAGCTGCCGCAGCTGAAGGATGACACAACAATCCGCGGCCGCGCATATAACAACGCCGCAAGAGATGCCGCGATTACCCGCATCGATATGAAATCGCGTTTGTATCTGTCGGAGCTGGAAAGCAAGAACACTGCCAATCCCGGGGGCTTTAAACAAAAGGCCGATGGGTATTTGAGCGGTGTTCTGACCGAGCTTGCGCAATTCGACCCTGCACTGGCGCAGCGGTATGAGGCGGATTTCCGTTTGCGGTCTGATGGCGTCGCCCGCCGGCTTGAGGCGCAGGCGCAGGCTGTGGCCCGCGATCGCATGCTGGAAGATGCCCTGCGGCTGCAGCAGGCGGCCGTTGGTGATATTGCGCAGGACGCATCCGGCCTTTTCGACGGAAACCCCGAGGATGTCAAAAACGGCATCGCCCGCATGATGACCGGCGCGGTGCGCATGGTGGACGTGGCAAACCAGATCGGCCCGGATGGCATGCCGCTGTTTTCAGCGCGCGAGCGTCTGGCATTTGAACAAAAGGCGGAGGCGACGGTGGCCGAACAAGTCGCCATTTCGTGGATGTCTAAACAGGAAAACGTGCTGGATGCCTGGGGCGCATGGAAAAAAGGCGAAGCGAGTATCGCGGTTGCCGACGGCCAAGGCGGAAAACTGGACATGCCGCTGCGCGAGCTTTTAGGCGAACGCGGGTACCAGCTGGCGGAGGGTGCGTTTGTCGAGCGGCTGCGCGGCCAGCTGGCGCTCGATGCGCAGGTGGACAGCGCCCGCGAGCGTATTTTTAAAAAGAATTCGGATGAAACCTTTGGCGACCTTTCCGTGCTGGCCCAGAGCGGCGGCCTGACCCTGCAGGCGGTAGAGGATGCCCGGGCGCAGCTGGAACCCGACAGATACCTGACCCTGCGCAAGATCGCCGTCGGCGGCTTTCCGGAGGTGAGCGATGGCGCGACCTATACGCGCCTTGCCACGGCTGATCTGGACGGGCAAGACATCCGCGCCGACCTGCGCGAAGCTGCCACACGCCTGACCCGCGCGGATTACATGGAGCTATATCAGCGCAACTATACCCGCCTGCAACGTGGCCAGCCCGACCCCGTCAGCGAAGGCCGTGATTTTGTCGGGAATAGTCTGGGCAGGCTTTCGACCGAAATCGGCTTTGCGCAATCGATGTCGATACCAAAGGCAGAGGCGGAATATGCGCAGCGCATCCAGTCTTTCGTGCAGGCCGAGGGCCGCACCCCGCTGCTTTCCGAAACGCTGGAAATCGGCCGTGACGTGGTGCGTCGTTATTCAGTGATGGATACAGAAACGACGCTTGGCAACCTGCCGCTGCCGATGGCGCTGTCGCCGGCACAAAAGTTTAGCCGCGATCTTTCGGCCAAAGACATTGAAACAGCTGCCCAGCGTACGACAGAAATCTTTTCAAAAAAGCATGGCGGCGACCCTGCCAAGCTGGAAAACGATGAAATCTATATCCGTGAAATGCAGCTGCTCCGCGACTATCACCAGCTGCTGATGACAAAGGAACCTTCCAATGCAAAACGATAACCCTGTCAACATACGCAGCGAATTCGATCAGGATTTTGCAAACGCCTTCGATGCGGCATCCCGCGCGGAGGCGCTTGATTGGGCGCGCCAGTTTGGCGGCGGTGCTGCAGCACCCGCGCCGGCACCTGCGCCTAATGCGCCTGCCGGAGCTGAAGGCACGCTGCCGCCCCCGCGTGAGGAGCTGGGCATCGGCCGCGATATCAGTATTGGCCTGATATCCTCGCCGCGCAGCGCGGCGCGCGGTGCGGTCAAGGGTGTTAACAATATGCTGGGGTTTCTGCAGGAGCTGGAGAAAATCACCCCCCAGCTGACGCTGCTGAACGAGGAAGGCGAATATAGCTATCCGCGCATCACGTCCTTGCGCGAAAACCGCGAGCGGTTGAACACACGCGCCGCCGCAGCCGGCGACAAGACGATCGACCTTGATGCGCCCGTGCTGCCGGTGCCCGATGCGCCAGCCGTGCCGACGGTGACGGGCAATATCGTGGAAACAATCAGCCAGTTCCTTGTCGGCTTCAAGGGGGCGGATAAAGTGATTAAGGGCGGCAGCGCGGCCGCGAATATCGCCAAGGGGGCTGTTGGCGACCTGCTGGCATTCGATAAGCACGAAGAGCGACTGTCGAACGTCATCCAGTCAGTACCGGAGCTGCAGAACCCCGTGACCGAATATCTGGCCGCCAATCCTGAAGATGGCGCGGCCGAGGCGAAATTCAAGCAAGCGGTCGAGGGGCTGGCGCTGGGCGGCATCGGTGAAGGCCTGTTCCGTGGCGTTGCCGCCCTGAAAAAGGGCAAAGCGGCGGCTGATGACATGAAAGCCGCGGGCAAAAAGCCGGAAGATATTTTCCAGACCCCGCGCGAGGAAGCGGCCGGTATCGGCGTCGAGGGGAAAAATTTTGATTTCCTGGGCGATGCATCCGACGAGGCGCTGCTGCGCCGCCGGCAGCAAAAGCTGATCGAGGCGGAAGACGAGGTCAAGGCAGCATTTGGAAAGCCCAAGGCGCTGCAGGACGGCCCCGCTGCGCATATCGATGATTACGAAATCAACTTCGCCCGCATCGAGGGGCCGGATGATATCAAGCGCCTGATGGATGATATGGTGAACCGTCCGGAGCTGAAGCCCAGCATTGAAGCCGCCCGCCGCGGCAAGCGCGGTGCGGAGCAAACCCTGAAAGCTGCGCAGGATATTGACGGCTTCGACAGCCTGATGGCGCGCCGTACGGGCGATGCGTTTAACGCCGAACAAATCGTCGCCGCCCGCAAGGTCTATTACGACACGACCGACAAGCTGATGGAAGCCGCAAAGCGTGCCGCATCGCCGGATGCTTCGGATATCGATGTGTTTAATTTCCGCCGCCTGGTCACGATGCACCATGCTGTGCAAAAGGAATTCATGGGCGTGCGTGCCGAAGCCGGCCGCGCGCTGGCGGCATGGCGCATGCCGCTGGGGGGCACGGCTGCCGACAATGCGCGGATGCTGCAGGAAATGCTGGCCGATGCCGGCGGCGCCGATGTGGGCAAGGCGCTGGCTGCAAAGATCGCTGCAGTCGGCGACAGCCTGAATACGGCGCAGCTGAACGCCATCACGCAAAAAGGTGCGATGGCGCGCAGCGTGGATGCCGTGTCGGAGCTTTGGACGATGGGGATTTTGACCAACCCGACAACGCACGTCGTCAACCTGTTTGACAGCTATGGCACGGGCCTGATGCTGGGCATGGAGCGCATGGCGATGACCGGCGCAAAGGACAGCCCCGTGACGATGCGCGAGGGCACGGCGTTTTTCATGGGCTGGCTGCAGGCGCACAAGGGGGCGCTTAAAAACGCAGCCCATGCCTTGCGCACCGGCGAGGTCGGTATGGGCATGGGCAAGGTTGACCTGCCGCGCACCCGCGCCAGTTCGCGCGAGATCCTCGACCCGCAGGGTAAGGCGGGTTTTCTGTCCAAAGCGGTCGATGGTTATGGGCTTGTGCTGCAGAAATATGTCGGAGGTCTTTTGGCTGCCGGCGACGAATTTAACAAGACGCTGATGTATAACGCGCAGCTGCAGGCGCTGGCTACGCGCCAGGGTATTGCCCAGGGGCTGGAAGGCCAGGCGCTGAAAGAGCATATCGCCCGCGCCCTGACCGACCCGTCCGCTGCGCCGCTGCGTGCTGAAGCGGTGGATTTCGCCAATTACGCGACCTATACGAAGCAGCTGGAAAAAGGCGGCCGCGATGTGCAGGGCATCATCAACCAATATCCGCTGCTGCGTTTTGTCGTGCCCTTTGTGCGGACGCCTGCGAATATTTTCAAGTTTACCTTTTCGCGCACGCCGCTGGGCCTGTTGTCGCAGAACATCCGCGATGATATAGCGGCGGGCGGTATCCGCGCGGCCAACGCAAAAACGCGCATGGCGATGGGCACCGGCATCATGGCGGTTGCCGCGGATATGTCGATGAACGGTATTATCACCGGCGACGGCCCGGCTGATCCGAAGATCAAGGCGGCGCTGCGCCGTACCGGCTGGCAGCCGAATTCGATCAAAATCGGCGATACGTATTACAGTTACCAGCGCATGGGATATCTGGGCACGATGCTGGGCATGTCCGCCGGCATCGCCGAGATTTTGACGAATTACGAAGCCTATGACATCGATATGCAATCCGAGGCCGACCAGCTGGTGCTGGCGGCCGCGATATCGGCCAGCAATCAGGTCATGGGCAAAACATTCATGACCGGTTTTGCCGATCTGGTCGAGGTGCTGTCTGACCCCGGGCGCTATGGCGAGAATTATATCAACCGCATGGCAGGCTCTTTCGTGCCGGCCGGCGTGGCTGCGGTCGAGCGCGCCATCAACCCCGAAACGTCCGAAGTCTTTAACATGATAGACGCGCTGCGCGCGCGCATTCCCGGACTGTCAGACAGCGCGCCGGTGCGCCGCAATATCTGGGGCGAACCGATACAGGCGTTTTACCCGGAGGCGACGACGATTGCCGGCGCGACGGCGGAGCGTCTGGAAACGCTGTTCAATCCCGTTTATCGCAGCCGCGAGAAAGACGCGCCGGTGGATAAATGGCTTTTGCAAAACGGCTTCACGATCGATATGCCGCAGAAAACGCAGGTGTTTAGTCTGTCAGATTTAGGCGACAAACAAATACCTGTCGTAGAGCGCGGCAGCGCGCGCATCGATCTGCGCGATTTTCCCAAGGCATATGACCGGCTGGTCGAGCTGCGCGGCGATGGCATCCCGCTGACGAAGTACGGCAACCAGACGATGAAAGAGTTCTTTCAAAGTCTGGCCAGTGAACAAGACCCGTTTGGCCGGCACCTGTCGTTCTTTATGGCCATCGGCAACAGTTATGAAGACCAGCAGAATTTTATCCGCGCTGTTGTGTCGGACTATACCAAGGCAGCGCGGGCGCAGGTCGCAAAGGAATTCAAAGAAATTCCGCAGGCCATCCTGAAGGAAATGGACAAGCAGCGTCGGCTGAACGACGTACGACAACCGATCAGAGCCGGAGGTGAACAGTGACAACCGAACCCGTATTGCCAGAGAACGACCGCCGCATCCGGCACGAAGTCACGGCAGACGAAGGGCAAAGCACCTTCACTTTCGATTTTCCGGTCGAGGGTGAGGACGATCTGGTTGCTTATGTCGATGATGATGAAGCGGCTATTGCGTCGGTTGATCTGCAAGCCAGCGAGGTTGTGCTGGATGTGCCGGCAGAGAAATTTGCGATCGTCGTTGTCGAAGGGCGCACCAGCTTGTCGCGCCGGCAGATTTATCCGGTGCGCGGGGGGCTTCCTTCGGCGCGGCTGAATACCGAAATTAACCAGCTGTTTTTTGCCCTGCAAGAACAGCGGCGCGACAGCGGCCGGCAGATTGAAATCTCAAAATCTGTCGGCGGGGATTTTGACCGCATCCTGCCGACGGTGGTCGCCGGCCGCGCGCTGATGATCAACGACACCGGAAACGGTTTTGCTATGGGCCCGACCGCATCCGAGATTGCCTCGGCCGCCCCGAATGCCGCGGCAGCTATCGCTGCAAAGGAAGCAGCCGAAAACGCGCGCGACCAGGCAGTCGCTGCTGCTGCCGCGCTGCCGGAGAATAACTGGACAGCCACCACAGACCCGACGGTGAACGACGATGAAACAGAGGGATGGGTACGCGGCTCTAAGTGGCTGAACACCCTGACCAGCGAGGTTTACCTTTGCGCCTCTGCAGCGACAGGGGCAGCTGTGTGGTTGCTGGCGACCCTTGATGCCGGCGACCTCGGCAGCATGGCGATGGAAGATGCCGCCGATTACCAGCCGATCGACCCGCGCGTGCAGACCGTCGCCTCTGCGGCCACAGTCACGCCGACGAACGAGAACGATCTGGTGACGATCACGGCGCAGGCCGAGGCGTTGACCCTTGCCAACCCGACCGGCACGATGGTGCAGGGGCAGGCATTGATCGTCCGGGTCAAAGACAACGGCACGGCGCGAGCGATTGGCTACGGCACGAATTACCGCGCGCTGGGCGTGACGCTGCCAACGACGACGGTGCTGGGCAAGACGCTTTATCTGGCGATGATCTGGAACGCGACGGATACAAAGTTTGACGTGACCGGCGTGGCGCAGGAGGCGTAATGGGGTATTACAACAAATTCGCGCCGCTGCTGATCACAGAAGAAAAGCCCGCGGTTTTGCAATTCCTGGGTGCGCATGGCGATCAGGGCGGCGGATCGCCATGGACTTTCGCGGGCAAGACGCTTGGCGCTGCTGCTGCCGATCGTCGCATCATGGTGACAGTGTTTGCACCATCGACATCGACAAACGCCGGCGACGTTATCACTGGCGTTACGGTCGCGGGTGTGACGGCCGCGCGTATGGGCATCGGTATCAGCAGTACCGGATTTCACAACATTGCTGTTTACATGGCGCACGTTCCGACCGGTACCAGCGGCGATATTGTGGTCACGACATCCGGCGGGCGCGCATCGATGTCGGTTGCTTGGTATCGCGTTACGGGCCTCAAAACCTTCACGCCATACGACACCAAAGTCGATAACACCACAAGCGCGGTTACCCTGTCTGTCAGCATCAATGCGCTGAAGGGTGGCTTCGTTCTTGTCGGCGCCATGAAGCAAGGGCAAACCGGTGGTGTCACATGGACGTTGACGGGGGCCAGTGAAGACCAGGACAGCCCGTTCCCGATCGATCCATCGACGGGTGCGGCTATGGTCGCCGGTAGCGTATCAATTACCACCAGCGGCGCACGCGCGATCACGGCTTCACCTGATGGCAGCATAAACGCCACCGAAACCCTTCTCGCCATAAGCATGAGGTAAAATGGAAGCCATTGAAAAAATCGCGGTCGACGGCACGCTCCGGCTTTTCGAGCTGGGCGCGGTTGTAACCGTTCTTTTGCTGGTCATCATCCTTTTGGTGGCAGCGATTATTACTCTGTGGAAACGGCTGATGAAACAGGATGACGAACAGAACGCCATGCAGCGCGACACGCTGGTGGTGCTGAAGGGCGTCGATGCCAGCCTGTCCACAATCACCCGTGAAATCGAAAGGAGACGCGATGCTTAAACTGATCGAAAAATTCCTGCCCTGCGAAAAGCGCATGGCCGAACAACGGGCGGCACGCCAGGCGGCCGTGTGCAGCATAGCCGAAAAGACCGAGGCGCTGCGCGAGGCCTGCGGCGAGGTCGAGGGGTATAACACGCCTTGGGATTTTGTGCCCAAGGCGAAATTCGATGCGAGGCACCTGATCAATGTCAAATAAGTTTTCGCTTGGCGCGCGCTCGCGCCGAAATATGCAGGGCGTGCATCCGGATCTGGTGCGCGTGATTGAGCTGGCGATCCAGATCACGGAGGTGGATTTCACCGTCATCGAAGGTCTGCGCACGAAAGAGCGCCAGGCCGAGCTGGTCAAGGCCGGCAAAAGCCAGACGCAAAACAGCCGCCACCTGACCGGCCATGCCGTGGATCTGGCGGCTTGGGTGAATGGCACCGTCAGCTGGGACAAGGCGCATTATCATAAAATCGCCGAAGCTATGAAGGCGGCGGCAGTCAAGCTGCAGGTGCCGATCGTCTGGGGCGGCGACTGGAAAACGTTTTTCGACGGCCCGCATTTTGAACTCGACCGGAAGGTGTACCCATGATCGCCGTGCCCGCGCTCTTATTGAAAGTATGGAAATGGCGGAATGCCATCATCCCCGCCATGTCTTTGGTCGCTGTAGCGGGCATGTGGCTTCTGGCCGATTACAGACTCATGGAGCGCGACAAGGCTGTCGCGGCTAGGGAGGTGGCCGAGGCATCGTTAAAACGCGCCACAGAGTCCGCGCTGGCCGTTATTCAGGCGCTTGAAATTGACAGGGAGGAAAGCCATGAGAGAAACGATTTTTTCCAAAACGTCCGCAGCGGGGTTGCCGCCGACCGGCTTACGGGGCGTGATGGCCCCCTTGCTCCTGTGCTTGCCGATACTTATGACCGGCTGCGGGCACGCTACGCCAGCGAAAAACCCGATTAAAATTCCGCCCGCCCTGACCAGCTGCCCGCTGCCGCCGCCGTTGCTGCCCGCCATGACGCAGGCCGATGCGGCGCTGGCGCTTACCAATGCCTATGCTGCCGTCGAAGAATGCAGCCGCCGCATGGCCCGTCTGCCGGCGGTCATCGAAAAGGTCTGCGGGCCGTGATTATCCAGACGACAATCGGCCCGCTGAACGTGACCGTCAATCCGCGCCATCTGGCGCATTGTCGTGAATGTTGTCAGCCGATGTTTTGCATATATGACTGGAATTTGCGGCCGTCATGCTGGGAATGCTT
>ERZ761609.2171-NODE-2171-length-15122-cov-8.213447_pt1 | contig 15122 bp, 10 predicted proteins | sample MGYA00511163_ERZ761609 | MGnify/ENA primary metagenome ERZ761609 (study PRJEB28899, sample SAMN02445070) | bioreactor sludge metagenome | biome: EBPR sludge | place: Australia: Brisbane, Thorneside Wastewater Treatment Plant | collected 2011-12-16 ... | reverse complement strand
GGAAATAGCCGGATTCGAAACTTACACCTGGCCTCGGATCAGGGGAGCAGGGCAATTGGCGGAGAGGGTGGGATTCGAACCCACGGTACGGTTTCCCGCACACACGCGTTCCAGGCGTGCGCCTTAAACCACTCGGCCACCTCTCCGGTCTGAGCGGCGCGACTATAGTCATAGCCCCCCGAAGCGCAAGCGCTATCACACACACAACCTGGTGCGCGGGCTAAACATCATTATCGCCAGTAAAATCATGCGGTTGAAGTCGCGTAGGGGATCAGCTTTGCGGTCGTGGAGGACGCTTACGCGCTGCCGCTCCTTTCCACGAATCTCGCCATGACCTCGGCCGGTATAGGATAGCCTTTGATCTCGCCGGGCTTCTCCGGATGGGGCCCGGCCCAGACACGTGTCTCCGAGGCTTCGATGGCGACCAAGTCACCGCGCAGCAACTTGTGCTCGACGTCGAAACTCGATCTCCGGAATTGCGCGACGCGGCTCTCGATGACGACGTCGTCGCCGTAGCGCGACGGCACGATGAAACGGGCCCGGGTATCGACCATCGGGATGCCGATGATGCCGTAGTCACGCACCCATTCGATCTTGGGCTTGCCCAGTGCCGTGCGAAAGAGCTCCTGCGTCGCGCCATCGAAAAACGCGAAATAGCGCGGATAGAAGACGATCTGCGCCGGGTCGCAGTCGCCCCATTCGATACGGATCGTGCGACGGTTCACAAGTGTCGTCATCGCATCACCCTGATTTCGATGCAGCAAGGACACGTGGGCCCGGAGGAGAAGCGTAGAGTGCGTCCACGAGATCGGTGCGATTGGCGATCACCGCTCTCTGATTGATCGATCCCTTGTCCGTGATTTCGCCTAGGTCGATCGAAAGCGCCTCGTGAAGCAGCAGAACGCGCGCCAGCCGGTTCGAAGCGCCCGTTGATTTGCGCGTGAACGTATCGAGCATGGCCGTGAACGCCGACCGCACCGCCGGGTGATTGACGATCTCTTCTGCGCTTGCCGTTGCCGGGAGCCGGGCAACGGCCCGGCACGGTTCGATCTCCGGCACCAGGATCGCCGTGAGTTCTGATCTGTCGTGTCCCGTGATGACTGCATCTTTGAGATACGGAGCGAAATCGTGAACAAGGTCACTCCTGAGCGGACCGACGCTGACCCATGTCCCGGTCGACAGCTTGAAATCTTCCGCGATGCGCCCGTCGAACACGAATCCGGCCGACGGATTGCCGGGATCTGCGAACTTGAGGGCGTCGCCGAGTTTGTAGAAGCCTTCCTCGTCGAACGCCGACTTGCTCTGCTCGGGGTTCTTCCAATAGCCGGGCATGATGTTCGGCCCCCGCAACCGTGCCTCGAGCTTGCCCGCATTGGGAACGAGCTTCAGCTCGACACCGGGCATCGGCACACCGACAGTACCCGCCCGCTCGATCTGGCGTGCAACCGTGATCGATCCCGGCGCGGTCTCGGTCGAGCCGAGGCCGCTCATCATCGTGATCCGATGTCCGGTGGTCTTCACGGCGACGGCCTGCAAACGGTCCCATATCGGCTGGGACAGCGACGCGCCCGCATAGAACAGGCATTTCAATCGGGCGAAAAACGTCCGTGCGAGCGCAGGATCGCTTTCAAGATATGGCAACAGTGCTTCGTAGCCGCGCGGTACGTTGAAGTAAATCGACGGCGAGATTTCGCGCAGGTTGTTCACTGTAGTCTCGATCGCACCGGGCAGCGGCCGTCCATCGTCGATGTAGAATGTGCCACCCGCGAACAGCGCAAGATTGAAATTGTGGTTGCCGCCGAAGGTGTGGCTCCAGGGCAGCCACTCGAGCAGAACCGGTGGATCCTCGTGGAAGAACGGCAGAACGTGCAGGAACATGATCTGGTTCGAGCAAAGCATCCGATGGGTGTTGATGACGCCCTTCGGCACGCCGGTTGAGCCGGAAGTGAAGAGGATTTTTGCGACCGTATCGGGACCGACAATCGCGCGTGCAGCATCGACCGCACTCGTGACCGGCGTCACGATGAGTTCTTGCAGCAGTGTGGCCTTGCGTCCCGCAGGCGGATCTTGCGCCACCACGATTTCCGTAGACGCCGGTATGACCGCGTCGATCGCATTGGCTACGGGTGTCCCGCGTGTCGCATAGACAAGTCCGGGCTGCAGGAGATCGATGATATGACGGAGCTTGCCGAAATCCTGGCTGAGTGTGGAATACGCTGGCGAAATCGGAGCAAACGGAATTCCGGCATACTGCGCTCCCAGTCCGATGAGGGCTTGACCGAGGTCATTGGGCGACAGCATCGCGATCGGACGATTGACGCCCAGTGAACGTCTGAGCAGCGCCTCCGCGATGCCGCGCGCACTGATCTGTGCCTGCTTGAAGGTGATCGTCCGCCACGGGCCGCTCCCGTCCCGTTGCGCGAGGAACACGCGGTCGGGCGCGTGCTCCGCCCAGTAATCGAGACGCTCCGTCGTCGAGCGCGGATATGGTCCAAGCGTGACCGGGTTGCGCGCGATCATTGTGCCGTCCGGCCGCTTTTCGACGACGGTTTCAGACGCGCCGAACCGAACCGGATTATATGGTGCTTTGGCGACGTCTGGCATGGTCATGGAACTGATGTCTCCCTGCTGCCCTTCGGCTTACTTTTTTGCGAAGCCGTTCGGATCGGTTGCGTAGTTAGCCAGAATGCTGAACCTTGCCCGCCTTCTTCTCCAGGAAGGCCCGGACACGCGCTTTCGCATCCGGCTCACCCTGTGCGATCGCCGCCATCATCGCTTCCATCATGAAGCCACCGGCACGATCGTGTGCAGCGATCTGCGGGAGGGCATGAATGACAGCGAAGTTTGTGATCTCGGCGTTCGAGGCGATCTTTTCCGCCAGCTCCATCGCCTTGGAGAAGCCGCTCCCGTCCTTGACGAGATACTGCGACAATCCGAGCTGCAACCCGTCGGCGGCCGAATAGGTACGCCCAGTCAGCATCATGTCTGCCATCCGGTCGACACCTATCACGCGCGGCAGCCGTACCGAGGCACCACCTCCGACGAAGATCCCACGCTGCCCTTCTGGGAGTGCGTAATAGGCACTCTCCTCGGCGACGCGCACGTGCGCCGCAAGTGCGAGTTCGAGGCCGCCCCCGATGACCGCCCCCTTGAGCGCCGCGACGACGGGAACGCGCCCGAACTGCAGTTTCTCGAACACGCGATGCCACATGCGAGAGTGCTGGATGCCCTCGCGGACGTTACGCTCGCTGAGTTCGCTGAGGTCCAGCCCTGCCGAAAAGTGGGGCCCCTTGCTCGTGATGACGATGGCGCGCACCGCGTCCGGCAACGTATCGATCATGCGTTCGAGGGCGAGGATCGTCGGATCGTTCAGCGCATTGCGTTTGTCGGGACGCGCCAGCGTTGCGATCAGGACCGTGCCACGGACCTCGATCTCCACGAGATCTCCCGACGTGCGATCGACGTCACCCGGTGCTGATCTCGGCGTGGTCATTTGCAAGTGTCCTTCTCGACGAACCCGTCACTGGCGGTGCTGCGTGTTCGGCGTGGCAGCAGCGCGCATTATTGTTATATGCAATAACAAAAAATGCTCCCTGTCAATCCGTACGGCCGGCCTCATCGATGTCGATATCATCGGTTGTGCGCCGTCAGTCCGCGCTTCACAAGAATGGAAAGCCCGTCCTCCGCGGTTTCCGCATATGCGAACAAGGAAAGGTCTTCTGCGGCAATGGTACCGGCCTCCACGAGGGCCTCGAAATTGACAATGCCCCTCCAGTACTTTTGCCCGAACAGCACGATCGGCATCCTTGGCGCCTTCTCGGTCTGAAGCAGGGTCAGTATCTCGAAGAGTTCGTCCAGCGTTCCAAAGCCGCCGGGAAACACGGCTAACGCATTCGCGCGCATGGCGAGATGCATCTTTCGCATTGCGAAGTAGTGAAAACGGAATGTCAGGTCCGGCGTGGAGTAGCTGTTGGGTTCCTGCTCGTGCGGCAGCGTGATGTTGAACCCGATCGAAATCGCACCGGCGTCTCGTGCGCCGCGATTGGCCGCTTCCATGATGCCCGGGCCCCCGCCCGTAGCGATCACGTTGTCGCGTAGCCCATGCCGCATGTGGAGCGCACCGGCCCTTTCGGAAACGATCCGGCCGAACTCGCGCGCGACACCATACCAGGGAGCAAGCGCCAGTTGGCGGGAAACGATCGGATCAGAAGCCGAGCTTCTCAGTCTCGCCACCGCCTCGGGGCTCGGAATGCGCGCGCTGCCGAAAACGACGACAGTCGACCTGACACCCCAGTCCCGCAACAGCAACTCGGCCTTCGAGTACTCCATACCGAACCGGAATGCCCGCATCTCGTCGCGCAGCAAAAACTCGGTGTCCTCGACCGGCAGGAGATAGCTGCGATTCATTTTCTGATCGTCGTTGGGGCTCATCTCGGGGTCCGCACTTTCACGTTTCTATCAGTAGAACGAAGTCCGCCGCGATAATGGCTGCCGTGCCGCGCTTCAGGCAAGCGCCGGAGTAGCCACCTGCCGCTGCGTCATATCGATCTGGCGCGGGTCCGACGGCTGTGTCGCTGGTCCAGTGCGACGATCTGTAAACATAACTCTGGCGTATCCCAGGACTATCGCATCGCATCATGACGTTCCCGGGGTCCTCCGGAATGCTGGCAACACCATGTTCTGCCGACATAATGAAGTAAAACGAGATGCATCTTGCACCGACACCTGCCTTTGTGAGTTGACCACGACGTATCAATCGACATGTAATCCGGATGACCGAATGTTGCGGAGGCTCTGCTGTGACGATCTACTCCGGACCCGTTTTCGACATGGCACGAACGCAGTTTCATGCCATCGCCGACCATCTCGACATCGCCTTGGACGAGCGCGAGCGGCTCTTGATGCCGAAGCGTTCAGTGACCGTGTCTTGTCCGATCCACAGGGATGACGGGTCGATCGCGGTCTTCGAGGGCTACCGCGTACAGCATCACCTCACGCTCGGCCCGACCAAAGGCGGCGTGAGGTTTTCACCGAGTGTCGACATCGGCGAAGTTGCCGCCCTTGCCATCTGGATGAGCTGGAAATGCGCGCTCGCCGAACTTCCCTATGGAGGCGCGAAGGGTGGCGTCACCGTCGATCCGCGCGCACTTTCCCGTCGCGAGCTCGAAGGTCTGTCACGTCGTTTCATGCAGGAGATGATTCCCTTCGTCGGCCCGCATACGGACGTGATGGCGCCGGACATGGGCACTAACGAGCAGGTCATGGCGTGGTTCATGGACACGTATTCCATGTATCAGGGCCGAACCGTCACCGAGATCGTGACCGGCAAGCCTGTGGGTGTGGGAGGCACGGTAGGTCGGCGTGAAGCAACGGGGCGCGGTGTCGCCTTCCTGATCGGTCGCGCCATGGACACCATCGGGCTGGTGCCGTCCGGCGCGACGGCGATCGTTCAGGGTTTCGGAAACGTCGGATCGGTCGCCGCCTATGAGCTTGCCCAGATGGGCCTGCGGATCGTCGGCATATCGGACCACACCTGCGCGCTCTACGACGCGCGCGGGTTCGACGTCAGGGCGCTGCTGGCTCATGTCTCGGAAAAAGGCGTACTCGCAGGGTACTCCAAGGAAAGTCTGATCGACCCGGAAGATCTTCTGCTCCAACCCTGCGACGTACTGGTGCCGGCTGCCGTCGAACAGGTCGTCAACAAGACCAATGCCGGCAGGATCAGGTGCCGCATCCTCGCCGAGGGCGCCAATGGTCCGACCACGCCAGAAGCGGATGCGATGCTTGACCAGCGTCGCGACGAGGTCTTCGTCATTCCGGACATCCTGTGCAACGCCGGCGGCGTCGTTGTGAGCTACTTTGAATGGGTGCAGGATCTCCAGCAGCTCTTCTGGACCGAACGTGAGGTCACCGATCGGCTCAACCGCCTGATGCAGCGGTCGTTCGACAAGGTTCAGGCACGTGCCAGAAAGGACCGCATATCGAACAGGAATGCCGCGATGGCTATCGGCGTGGAGACGGTCCGGAACGCGAAGCGCCTGAGGGGGCTTTTTCCGTGATGGCCGCACTCCCGGCGCCAACGGAAAGATATTGAATAATAAGAAAAAATGGCTCCGCGGGTAGGGGTCGAACCTACGACCAACCGGTTAACAGCCGGTTGCTCTACCACTGAGCTACCGCGGATCACCATGGATGTGCGAGGCCCGGCAAGAGCCGCCCCGAACGAGGAGCGGGATAGCCCAAACGGGCTGCCCGCGCAATAGCCTTTCCCCATCGGGAGTATCGCGCGGGCGCACGCTCGTCGTCAGCGTGGCAGATCGCTCCGCCCCATCAGGAATTTGTCGATGGCATGGGCCGCCTGCCGCCCTTCGCGGATAGCCCAGACCACGAGGCTCTGTCCGCGCCGCATGTCGCCTGCGGCAAAGACTTTCGGGCGGTTCGTCGCGAAGGCGACATCGTCAGCGGCGACATTGCCTCGCGCGTCGACCGCCACGTCGGCCTGGGCGAGCACATCGTCGGCAACCGGACCGACAAACCCCATCGCCAGAAGCACCATATCCGCCGGTATCTCGAAATCGGTGCCTGGAATTTCCTTGAAGTTGGCGTCGACGCGCGCGCAGACGAGCTTCGTGACCTTTCCGCCCTTACCCTCGAACCGCTTCGTGACGACTGCGAAGTCCCGCTTCGCGCCCTCCGCCTGGCTCGACGACGTACGCATCTTGAGCGGCCAGTGCGGCCAGACCAGCGGCTTGGCTTCCTTTTCCGGCGGCTGGGCCATGATCTCGAGCTGCGTGACGCTCTTCGCCCCCTGCCGGATGGAGGTTCCGACACAGTCCGAACCCGTGTCGCCGCCGCCTATGACGACCACGTGCTTGCCGGCAGCGATGTCCTCAGTACCCGTTCCGAGCGGCTCACCGGAAACACGCCGGTTCTGTTGCGGCAGGAAGTGCATGGCGAAGTGGATGCCGCGCAGATCGCGGCCGGGCACGGGCAGGTCACGCGGCCTTTCAGCGCCACCTGCAAGCAAAACCGCGTCGTGCTTTTTCTCGATGTCGGCAAAGCTCACGTCGGCGCCGACGTGAGCATTGCAATGGAACGTCACGCCTTCGGCCTCCATCTGCTTGACGCGTCGGGCGATGACGTCCTTTTCCATCTTGAAGTCCGGGATGCCGTAGACCATCAGGCCACCCGGGCGCGCGTTCTTCTCGTAGACGTGGACTTGATGTCCGGCGCGCGCGAGCTGCTGGGCAGCTGCCATGCCGGCCGGCCCTGATCCCACCACGGCGATCGACTTACCGGTCTTCTTTTCGGCGGGCTTCGGCGTGATCCAGCCCTCCGTCCATCCCTTGTCGGCGATGGCGCACTCGACGGTCTTGATGGCAACCGGTTTGTCCTCGATGTTGAGCGTGCAGGACGCTTCACATGGTGCCGGGCAGACCCGGCCGGTGACCTCGGGGAAGTTGTTGGTCGAGTGCAGGTTCGCAAGCGCGTCCTTCCAGTGCCCGCGGTAAACGAGGTCGTTCCAGTCGGGGATCTGGTTGTTGATCGGGCAGCCGTGCGTTTTGCCGGGCATTCCCGAATGGCAGTAGGGGATGCCGCAATCCATGCAGCGTGACGCCTGCACCTGGACTTCCTTGTCGGTGAGCGGGATCACGAAGTCCTTGTACGACTTGATGCGCTCCTCGACCGGCTTGTACGGTCTCTCTTTGCGCTCGAACTCCATGAAGCCGGTGATCTTGCCCATCGTGATGTCCTGTCGTCGTGAAGATGAGGGTGGAGTTGGAAATCGATCGTGTTCAGGTCAGGCCGAGCGCTGTTTCACATCGCCCGATCCATCGTCGAAGATTGGGTCGCGTTGCCAGATCGAAGCCGCCTTCGTGCGCGACTCGCGTGTAGGCGAGCAGGGCTATGTCAGCGATCGTGAATGTCTCGCCGACGAGGAAGCTGCGAGCGCGTGCTTCCGACGGCCTGCCTGACAGAGTACAGGGCGAACTGCCCAGATGCCGTTCCATCAGATCGAGAGCGGCCTCTCCGCGCTCGACGCGCAGTGGATCGCGTGTCTCTTTCGGCTGTCCCTTGTACACCATGTGAAAGCGGCAGACCGCGACGTAGGGCTCGTGGCTGTACTGTTCCCAGAACAGCCATTCGTCGATCTTCGCCTGTGACCACGCATCATCGGGTAACAAGGGTGAATTCCGCGCAATATGGCGGATGATGGCATTCGACTGCGCGAGGTACCTGCCCGCGCCGAAGTCCACCACCGGCGTCTGTCCGGCCGGGTTCATGGCGAGAAACGCTGGCGTCTTCGCTTCGCCCCTTGTGATGTCGACCGCGATCCACTCGTACGGCAGTCGCAGGAAATCCGCCGTGTACTTGACCTTGAGGCAGTTGCCGGAGTTGAGGTCGCCGAAGATTTTCACTGCCGCCCCTCCGGTCCGGAGTAGGCGCGTTCGACCCTGGCGACACGCATCTCGTAGTGGGAATACCAGCGCTCGCGTCCTGCCTTCTGTGCGGCTCCATGACGCGCGTTGGCCTTCCACGCGAGAATTGATGCCTCGTCGCGGAAGTAGGCCACTGTGATGCCGAGCCCATCCGCGCCGCGGACACTTTCATGGCCGAGATAGCCCGGCTGTGTGGTGACGAGTGACGCCATCGCTTCAGCCATGGCGCCATAGCCGTCGTCGCCGTGGGTACGCTGTGACGTGAAGATCACGGCGTAGTACGGCGGCTCTGGTGTTTTCGCGAAACCCGTCAGCATCTCACGTCCCGACAAATGGGTTCCAAGGGCGAGCCCTTGGTGGGGCCGAGGGGCAGTGCCCCTCGGCTTTCCCGTTACTCCGCAGCCTTCGTTTTCGACTTGCCCTTCTTCTTCACACCGATCTCGAGCACATCGAAGCCGGTCTTGTCCTTCGCCTGATGCTTCGACATTTCCGCGAGCGCCCGCGCGTAATCGACCGGCATGACCTTGCGGAACTTCTTCTGCCACGTGGGCCAGTCCGCGAGGATCGTCTTGGCTTTGGCCGAGTTGGTGTAATGCGCATGCCGCGAGATCAGCGTGTACAGGCGCTCTGCATCGTGGCCGCTCATGTCGGCCATGACATCGACCAGTCCGTGGCTGGCGAGATCGTTGCTCTGGCCCGCAAGGCGCGCCATCACGTCGGCCTCGGCAGCGACGGGTTCGAGATCGACCATCGACAGATTGCACTTCTGTTCGAAGTCTCCGGTCTCGTCGAGCACGTAGGCGATGCCGCCCGACATGCCGGCCGCGAAATTGCGACCGGTCGGACCGAGCACGACGACGACGCCGCCGGTCATGTACTCGCACCCGTGATCTCCGGTGCCTTCGACGACACAGGCTGCACCCGAGTTGCGGACAGCGAACCGTTCGCCGGCGATGCCGCGGAAATAGCATTCACCGGAAATAGCGCCGTACATGACGGTGTTGCCGACGATCATGCTTTCTTCCGGCACGATGCCGGACTTCGGGTCGGGCCGCACGATGATCTTGCCGCCTGAAAGCCCCTTGCCGACATAGTCGTTGCCTTCGCCGACGAGATCGAGCGTAACCCCGGCGGCGAGCCAGGCACCGAACGACTGCCCGGCAATACCCTTGAGCGAGACGTGGATCGTATCTTCCGGCAGCCCCGCGTGACCGTAACGCTTGGCGACTTCACCCGACAGCATGGCACCGGTCGCGCGATCGCGGTTCGAGATGGTCATCTCGATCTTGACTGGTGTCTTCTTGTCCAGCGCCGGCTTTGCCTTCGTGATCAGTTCCTGGTCGAGCACTTTCTCGAGGCCGTGGTCCTGCCGCTCGGAATGATGGATTGCGACCGTGTCCGGAACGTCCGGCTTGTGGAACAGATTCGAGAAGTCGAGCCCCCGGGCCTTCCAGTGCCCGATCGCCGCGCGGGTATCGAGAAGGTCCGAACGTCCGACGAGCTCGGAGAACTTGCGAACGCCGAGTTCGGCCATCAGCTCACGCACCTCCTCCGCGAGGAAGAAGAAGAAGTTGATGACGTGTTCCGGCTGCCCCTTGAATTTCTTCCTGAGTTCCGGATCTTGCGTCGCGACGCCGACCGGGCAGGTGTTGAGATGGCATTTGCGCATCATGATGCAGCCCGCAGCGATGAGGGGCGCAGTCGCAAAGCCGAACTCGTCTGCGCCGAGCAGAGCGCCAATTACGACGTCACGGCCAGTCCGCACGCCACCGTCGACCTGTACCGCAACGCGGCCACGGAGACGGTTGTAGACGAGCGTCTGATGCGTTTCTGCGAGACCGATTTCCCAGGGACTGCCGGCATGCTTGATGGACGTGAGCGGCGACGCACCGGTGCCACCTTCGAAGCCGGCGATCGTGATGTGATCGGCGCGCGCCTTGGCAACGCCGGCCGCAACCGTGCCGACCCCGACTTCCGACACGAGCTTTACCGAGACATCGGCCCGCGGATTGACGTTCTTGAGGTCGTAGATGAGCTGCGCCAGATCCTCGATCGAATAGATATCGTGATGCGGCGGTGGCGAGATCAGCCCGACGCCGGGCGTCGAATGCCGAACCTTGGCGATCACGGCATCGACCTTGTGGCCCGGCAGCTGACCACCTTCGCCGGGCTTCGCGCCCTGGGCCATCTTGATCTGCATGACATCGGAGTTGACGAGGTATTCCGTCGTCACGCCGAAGCGTCCCGACGCGACCTGCTTGATGGCAGACCGCAGGCTGTCGCCATTCGGTAGCGGCTTGAAGCGATCAGCTTCCTCGCCACCTTCACCCGTGTTCGACTTCCCGCCGATGCGGTTCATGGCGATGGCCAGCGTCGTGTGCGCTTCGCGGCTGATGGAGCCGAAGCTCATCGCCCCCGTCGAAAAGCGCTTGACGATATCTGAGGCCGACTCCACCTCCGCGATCGGTACCGGCGCCCGTCCTGCATCGGCTGCCGACTTGATCTTGAAGAGACCGCGCAAGGTCATCAGCTGCGCCGACTGATCGTCGATCTGTTTCGAGTAGTCGCGCCACTTCTGCGGCACTTTGCCGGCCATGGCGTCCTTCACGTCGGTGGCGCGCACCGCGTGCTGCAAGTCTGCGACGACAGACGGCCGCCAGACATGGGTTTCCCCGCGCGTGCGCCAGCCGTACTCGCCGCCGACTTCGAGCTGCGATTCGAGATGCTGGACATTGCCGAATGCCAGCCGGTGGCGCTCCACCGTCTCGCGGGCGATGTGGCGCAGGCCAACGCCCTCCACTTGCGTATGCGTGCCGGTGAAGTACTTCTTCACGAACGCCGAGCGGAGCCCGACCGCATCGAAGATCTGCGCGCCGCAATAGCTCTGGTAGGTCGAAATGCCCATCTTGGACATGACCTTGAGAAGCCCTTTGTCGACCGCTTTGATGTAGCGCTTCTGCGCCTCCTTTAGGTCGATCTGCTCGCCGAGATCGGGCAGGAGCTGTTCGAGTGTCTCGAAAGCCAGATACGGATTGATCGCTTCTGCGCCGTATCCGGCCAGCGTTGCGAACTGGTGCACCTCGTGTGCCTCACCCGTTTCTACCACGAGGCCCACGCTCGTCCTGAGACCCTGCTTGATGAGATGGTGATGGACCGCCGACGTCGCCAGCAGCGACGGGATGGGAATGCGACCCGGGCCGGTGTCGCGATCCGACAGGATGATGATGTTGTAGTCCCTGGAGCGGACGGCTTCCTCCGCTTCTGCGCACACCACGTCGAGCGCCCACTGCATCCCGGCAGCACCCTTTTCCGCAGGGTAGGTGATGTCGATCGTGATCGAGGAAAACTGGTTGTCTTCCACGAGGCCGATTTGCCGGATCCGTTCCAGATCCTCGTTGGTCAGTATCGGCTGGTACACCTCGAGCCGCTTGTGCTTCGACGTTCCCTCGAGATCGAGAAGGTTCGGTCTCGGCCCGATGAACGAGACGAGGCTCATGACCAGTTCCTCGCGGATCGGATCGATCGGCGGGTTCGTGACCTGCGCGAAGTTCTGCTTGAAGTAGGTGTGCAGAAGTTTAGGCTTCGACGACAGGACCGATACCGGTGTGTCCGTCCCCATGGAGCCGACGGCTTCCTGTCCCGTCTGCGCCATCGGTGCCATCAACATCTTAAGGCTCTCTTGCGAGTATCCGAAAGCCTGCTGCAGATCGATGAGCGGGACGTTGGATCGGCGCTTGGCCGGCTTCTTCGCAAGCGGCAGGTCGCCAACCTGGATCTGGGTACGCTTCAGCCACTGCTCGTACGGATGACGCGCAGCAAGGTCGCGCTTCAACTCGTCGTCCGAGATGATGCGTCCTTCTTCGAGATCGATGAGCAGCATCTTGCCCGGCTGCAGGCGCCACTTCTTGGCTATGTTGGCCTCGTCGACCGGCAGAACACCGGACTCCGAGCTCATGATGACAATGCCGTCCTTAGTCTCAAGGTAGCGCGCCGGACGAAGCCCGTTGCGATCGAGCGTCGCGCCGATCTGCCGGCCATCGGTGAAGGCCATGGCCGCCGGTCCGTCCCACGGCTCCATGAGGCAGGCGTGATACTCGTAGAATGCCCGGCGCCGGCTATCCATCAGCGGATTGCCTGCCCACGCTTCAGGAATGAGCATCATCGCGGCATGTGCGAGGCTGTAGCCGCCCATGGTCAGGAATTCGAGGGCGTTGTCGAAGCACGCCGTGTCGGACTGGCCTTCGTACGAGATCGGCCACAGGCGGGAGATGTCCTTCCCGAACAGCGGCGATGCGACGGACGCCTGCCGCGCCGCCATCCAGTTGACGTTGCCGCGAAGCGTATTGATTTCCCCGTTGTGCGCGACCATCCGGTAGGGGTGGGCGAGTTTCCAGGACGGGAACGTATTCGTCGAAAACCGTTGATGGACAAGCGCCATTGCCGATTGCAGGCGCGGGTCCGACAGGTCCCTGTAATAGGCCTTGACCTGATAGGACAGGAACATGCCCTTGTAGACGAGCGTGCGCGACGACAGCGACACGGTGTAGTGGCCGATGTCGGTGCCGCGATAGGCGTCGTGCAGGGCGTTTGAGACGACCTTGCGGACGAGATAGAGCTTGCGCTCAAACGCGTCGATGTCGGTCATACCCTTCGGCCGCCCGATGAAGATCTGGCGATGAACCGGCTCGGTCGCACGCACCATGTCCGACAGAGAAGCGTTGTCGACCGGAACCGAGCGCCAGCCGAGGAATTCGAGACCTTCCTCCCGGATGAGGCGCGCCCATACGCGCTCACAGTGCGCCCGTAGGCGCTCGTCCTGTGGCATGAAGACATGGCCGACGGCGTAATGTCCCGGTGCCGGCAACTTGATCTTCAGTGCATCGCACTCCGCCTTCAGAAAATCGTGCGGAATTTGAACGAGGATGCCGGCCCCGTCGCCCGCGAGCGGATCCGCTCCGACGGCGCCACGATGCTCGAGGTTTTCGAGGATCGAAAGCGCGTCCGCAACGATGCGGTGGCTGCGCCGTCCCTTGAGATCGGCGATAAACCCGACACCGCACGCATCCCGTTCGTGACGTGGATCGTAGAGCCCGTTCTTTCGTCCGAGCTGCGCGACTGTTTCTGCCGCCAGCATGGCTGCAGCAGAAGGCGCGTCAGCCTGAATGAGCTTCGATCTCGTCATCTCGATTCCGCCTCTGATGATCACGTCCGCCGCACGGCAGATGGTGTTACAACGCTTGCCCTGCACGGCTTCAGCCGGCCTTGGCTGGCATCCGGCCCCGAACGAGCCACGCCATGCGAAAGGACCGGGAGTGAGGTTTTCCGGCCAGACCAAGGGCGACCCTGCCGAAACAAGGACAGCTTAGCTGACCTAAATTTGGAATGGAAGATGGATTCTAACAGTTGCCAGGCTGTTGCAGAAATTTTGTGTCGCTTGTGGTCGTGCCCGCTTTATTCATGTGCTGCTCAGCGAAGGCATGCGATTTCTGCATCGACTGAGTGTTCGCTAAAGCGAGCGCGAATGATCGAGAAGTGCTACGCACGTTAACCGAACCGCGCCGATCCGGTAGCGGCATTGCAGGCGGAAATCGACCCGCCCAAGGGCTAGCCGTCCAATGCAAAAAGCCGCCCCGAGGCCCGCCCCGGAGACGCCCACGAAACCGGCCCAGGACGCCGCCATCCGGCGTGAGGACCGGCCGCTCCGCGCAATCGGGCTCATCCTTATCGCAATTTTCTTTTTTGGCCTGATCGATGCATCTGGAAAATATCTGATCGGAACCGCGCAGTTGCCGGCCACGCAGGTCGTTTGGGTCCGCTTTCTCGGGCAACTGCTGGCCATCGTGGCCGTGCTCGGCATTGTCTCTGTACCGCGGCTGCTGCAGTCCAAGCGAAAATGGACGCAGCTTGTGCGGTCGACCCTCCTGCTCCTGTCGACCCTGTTCAATTTTCTGGCCCTTCGCCACCTGCGCCTCGATCAGAGTGTCACGATCCAGTTTCTCGCGCCTCTGACCGTGGCATTGCTCGCCGGCCCGATTCTCGGCGAGTGGGTAGGCTGGCGCAGGTTCGTCGCCATTCTTGTCGGGTTCGCCGGCATTCTCGTTGCGATACGACCCGGCGCAGGCACGTTCGAACCGGCGTTCATCCTCGCCTTCCTGTGCATGCTGAGTTACGCCGCCTTCATGATCGTGACGCGGATGCTTGCCGGTCAGGACAGTGCCGAGACCACGTTGTTCTATTCACTCCTCGTCGGCACATACTTCACGGCCCCATTCGCGATCGTCGACTGGGTCTGGCCACAGGATCGCGTAACCATGCTGGTGATGCTGATGATCGGCATATGGGGCGCCATAGGCCACTATCTCTTCATAGTGGCCTACCGTTTTGCGCCCGCCTCGACACTCGCGCCCTTCACCTACGCGAGCCTGATTACCCACACCACCCTCGGCATTCTCATTTTTGGCCAGTATCCGGACCACTACACTTTGATCGGGGCGGCAGTGGTCATCGCCTCCGGTCTTTATCTGCTGCATCGCGAACGCGTGACGTCACGCCAGAAGACGGATTTGCAGAACCAGCAACAGTCCGGACGGTGACCGTGCAAGTCAATCGTTCCGCCGAGCCCGGCTCCACTCGAGATCGGAAGAGCACACGTCTGAACTCCAGTCACTGACCAATCTCGTA
>ERZ761609.2169-NODE-2169-length-15143-cov-43.220374_pt1 | contig 15143 bp, 6 predicted proteins | sample MGYA00511163_ERZ761609 | MGnify/ENA primary metagenome ERZ761609 (study PRJEB28899, sample SAMN02445070) | bioreactor sludge metagenome | biome: EBPR sludge | place: Australia: Brisbane, Thorneside Wastewater Treatment Plant | collected 2011-12-16 ... | reverse complement strand
TGGGGAGGCAGGTGGGGTTAATGGTGGGGAGGCAGGTGGGGTTAATGGTGGGGAGGAAGGTGGCGAGACATACCGTCGAGCGCAGCGAGCATCCTATCTTGCTGTGTTTCACGTATGCTCCTGCGAGATGAACCATGATCCTTCCTCGACGTACACATTGCCTTTGCGCGATCGGGTCCAGCGTTATCTGGTTTGCGGTCACTGTGGTTCTTGCAACACAGTCTCTTGCTCAAGTACCTTCCATGGTATTGCCTGTTGATGGTGTACTGAACCGCGATGTGTTTCTCGTGAATCATGTTGATCACGATGTGCTATCGACTGATGTTCGTGATTACATGTGTGGTGTACGAACGTACGACGGCCACCAGGGTACCGACTTCGTGTTACGGTCGTTTCGGCAAATGGATAGTGGTGTTGCGGTCCGTGCGGCACTTCCAGGAGTAGTTATAGCCGTTGTGGATACATTGTTCGACCGGAATAAGGTCAGTGTTGTCGAACGCGGATTCGGCAACTATATCTCAATAGCTCACAATGGTGGTTGGTATACGAACTATGCGCACCTGAAGACGAACAGCGCGAGAGTGAACGTTGGAGATCGTGTTGTTGCTGGGGACCACATTGCAGATGTTGGGTCGAGCGGGAACTCAAGTGACCCCCATCTGCACTTTGAAGTATGGCAGAACATTGATCCGTTTTTGGGTACCTGTGGCGGACTTACCTCGTTATGGAAATCTCAACCCGGTTACGATACAGAGTTCTTGCTCATTGATGCCGACGTGAGTTGTGTTGCGCCACTGCTTGATACTCTCCGTGAACGACCAGCGGCAACAACCGTTGTAACCGAACTTGATTCAATCGTGACGTTCTGGGCTCTCGTTCGCAATGTCATCGAGGGTGACGTGTTACGCGTGGAATGGACCACATCTGCGGGTGATCCATGGTTTGCGTTTGAGTCGACAATGTCGGCTCCGTCAGCCTATATGTACTGGTGGACATGGATTAACCGACCTACCGTTCCCGGTGAATACCTTGCGACATTTATGAAAAACGGTGTTGTTGTTACTCAACGTACATTTCTGGTTCCAGATGTAGTCGGTGTTCCAATCGCTGACGCTAACGATGCAGGTATTCACCTATCGTCAGACGGAACCGTGGTAACAATTGCCGGGCAATCCGAACGCGTCCACAACATCTCTTGGTATTCTCGTGATGGCAGACTGATTTCCTCATCAATGGACATTGGTCAAGTATCTGTGTTGATTCCTACCGATGCTCACATCATCGTGGTGACGGCTGGCAATCGACGTTGTTCTGCAGTCATTCGATAACGTTGGTAAATGTCCAGCACAACAAACGCAAAAAGCCGCCGGCCTGAGGGGCCGACGGCTTTTTTGAGAATGCGTGTTGAGGTTGTGTGAACTTAATTGCTCGTTTCAACTTTGATGAGTGAGCCAGAAAGCATACGGACCTGATTACCATTAGATCCGTTTACACGGCGGAAACGAGGACGAATGGTTTGCGACGTTCCAGATGTATTTACCACGAGGCCACGAATCTCGATGACCATCGTGTTGGATGACAAGGAGATTATGGGTGTTGAGCCCTCGTCAAAGTCGCCTGTGTTATCATCCTCGTTCACGTCATCATTCGTAACAACACTGTAGTACCAGTCCATGTTAACGCTGTTGCTTGACCTTGTCCAACCAATTTCCATGTTGGCAGTGTTGTTGCCGACACGTGCAAGACGATAATACGTGGTGAGGATATACGACTTGCCTGCCTCGAGGGTGACAGCCATATCATTGATGTCATCCCAGTTGCTATTGCCATCGGACGTGTTATCTGTACCGTCGACAACAAATTGAACATTGGAGCCCCCTCCGCCCCCTGACGTGGGATTTGACCACGTGAGTTCTGTTGGGTTTGATGTACCAGCTGTAAGAACCTGGCCAGCAGAAGGTGCTGTTGCAGGAAGTGTATACGTGATGTTCGCACCTTGTCCGGCAGCTGCCTTAAAGGACGAATAGAACGTATTTGCGCCGTTGTTAAAACGGATCTCGGACGTGCCACTGAGAGTTAGCGGTGCCGTAAGTGTGAGAGCGCCGTTTGCCGTTTGTGCTCCTTCCGTAAGCATCGCAAAGGCATTTGTTGACACATCGGGAATCGTAACTGTGCGTGAGCCCGTGAGCGTCGGCACGGTTAACGTCAGACGATGTGTGGTGTTACTGCCCGCGAGAATGAGCGACTGTGTAATCGTCGGCTGTGCTACCGTAACGCCGGCAGCGAGGACGAGTGTCGCACCAAGGGCGAAAAGTTTCGTTTTCATGGTGTTGTTCCTGTCCTTCATCACGGGTTAATAATCGTGTAGTTGACCCACTTCGTTGCGCCGATGGCCATCGGACCAGAGAGACGGACATTAAAGCCCGTAGCTGCAGTTTTACCAGCAACCGTCGCAGTGTAGTTGTTTGTATCCGTACCGTCTTCGAGTGTGACAACGATTACAGATCCTGCCACGACGATTGTATTCGGGATGGCAAATGTAACCGTTGTTCCGTCACCCGTGATTTGAACGCGGTTGGCAAACTTGTTCGCACCAGCACCAGTGATGGTTCCAGCCGTGATGGTGACAACGTCCGTTACCGCATCACCGAGTTCAACATTGCCGTTGACGTCGAACGAGCCGCCGACAACCGTGTTGCCCGTAGCCGGTACCATTGTGACGTTGGTGTTCTCTACCCAACTTGTACCATTCCAGACAAGTGTAGCATTTGTCACTGTACCTGCAGGAATGATCTGGCTTGTATTGTTGATTGTGAGTGTGGAACCACCATCAACGATGCTGATGCCCGTGCCTGCCGTGAGTGTCTTGAGCGAATATCCTGTGCCATTACCAACCAGGATCTGATTGGCCGTTGGTGTTGTGGAGATTCCCGTACCACCGTTACCGACAGGGAGGACACCTGTTACGTCCGTTGCTGTGGAAAGGCTGATAGCACCAGTTGTGAGTGCACCAGCACCATCCGTGCGTACCGGACGGCTAGGCGTGAGACCGCTGATTGTTACCGTTCCGGAGAGTGTCGGATTCGAAAGTGTGCTGCTGTTAAACGTGCCACCCGTTACCGTTGTACCGGAGAAGTTGAGTGACGTGGAAAGAGCTATTGTTGGGCTTCCAGCGACACCATCAGCATTTGTGATGGTGATGTTGGCGCCTTGTGTGAGTGAACGTGTTGTGAACGCTCCAGCACCTGTGCGGACAACAATGCCGTTGGAAGAAAGACCAGCAACTGCGGTGAGGTCTGCATCAAGTGGCTGACCGTTCAAGTTGGCAAGAGCCGTCGTTGCATTATTCGCGCCCGTACCACCGTTAGCGATTGGCAGAACACCTGTTACTTCCGACGTGAGGTTTACCTGGCCAGCAGAGAGGACACCAGCTGTTGCTTTAACAACACCGTTGAGTGCACCAATTGTAGCTGTGCCATCTACGTCCAAGCCACCCGTAACGTTGAGGTTGTTTGAACCATCAGCAAGGACACCAGCGTTAGCAACCCAGTCAGAGCCGTTCCAACGGAGTGTGCTGTTTACCGTTGCCGATGTTGGCAACGTTTCACCGTTAAATCCAATGGCAATTGTTCCGGCACCGTTGGTGACGGTAATTGGTGACGTACCCGTGATGTTGGCGACCGTGTATCCCGAGCCATTGCCGATGAGGACTTGACCGTTGGATGGTGTTGCCGATGTTCCCGTACCGCCATTGGCGACCGGTGTAACACCTGTCAGTTCCGTTGCTGCATTGATGTTGCCAACCGTAAGGTTGCCCGAAGCATCCGTGCGGACATTTGAACTTGGTGTTAACTGTGTGGCAATCGTACCGTTCAGAATCGGGTTCACGAACGTAGAATTGTTGAACGTTGCGCCAAAAATGATCGGATTCCAGAACGTGCCCCCTGTCAGCCCCTTACCCGTAAGGTTCAGGCTGTCAGCGAGATCGATTGTTGGATTGCCGCCTACGCCACTACCATTCGTAACGTCGATGGCAAGTGACGTGCCAAGGATGGTACGTGAAGCATAGGTGTTTGCACCCGTGCGAACGATGTGGCCTGTGGTGCCGAGCAGTGAAAGAGCGGTGAGCTCTGTGTCGATGCCGACGACACCGGACGAAGCGCGTAACACACCGGTGAGCGATCCAAGGACCGGAACCGTTGTGAAGGTCTTTGCACCGTTGATGGTCTGTGTTCCTTCCGTCATCACAAACGAGGCGTTTGCTCCAACGTCAGGAAGTGTGTACGTGCGGGATGATGATGGGGCTGGGGCAGTGATGAGAATCGTATTGCCCGAGCCAAACGTGAGTTGGTTAATCGCGTTTGAAAGCGTTAGCGAACCGAAGGTTACGGCGGCACTGCTGTTTTCAACAAGCAGTGTTCCACCGAATGTCGGCAGGCTGAACAGGAGCGGACTACCCGATCCCGACGGCCCCTCGAGGATGGCCAAGCGTCCGCCAGATCCAATAAGCTGGACTGACTTCGTTTGGGCATTTGCCCCGAGCGTCGCCACGCAAGCAACGACGACGAGGAGGAAGTTCTTCATGATGACACCTTGTCTGTTCATTGTCGTGTGGGAAAGGGTTAGTTAGCGGAGATGACGAACCATGCTGAACCGTTGCTCACGATCGTGATCGTGGCATTCTGAACAGCAAGTGGATACGTTGTTGCGCCATCAATCTGCTGCGAACCGTTCGGATCGATCGTAACGCTGTTTCCAGTGTTATCGATCTTCTTGATGACGTAGGTGCGACCAGCAACCGACGAAGCGTTTGGAAGGGCGATCGTACGACTGCCACCTGCAGCGTTTACGAGAACAACATAGTGTCCATCGTTTAACGTTGTGTTCGCGTTAACAGTAGCAACTGCCACGTTGATTGCTGCATTCATTGATGTCTGACCTTCAACGGTCAGGTCTCCATCAATGTCAGCGTTATCATCAACCTGGAGGTCATCGCGTACACGAAGGTCGTTGTCAACTTCGGCGTTACCATCAACATTGAGGTTACCGCCAATGTTTGCGTTGTCATCAACCTGCAGGTTGTCACCTACTGAAAGGTTGTCGTCAATCGTAGCGGAACCACCAACTTCAAGATCATCGTCGATCTCGACGTCGTCACCAAAGCTTGCATCGTTATTCACGAGGAGCTCACCACCAGCAGTTGTACGAACGAGTGTGTTTTCAACCCACTGTGTGCCGTTCCAACGAAGTGTGGAGTTCGTCATGGTGCCATTTGCAACATTCGTGCTTGTGGCCGAGATCGTGATGTTACCGGCAGCATTGTTGATGGCGATGCCCGCTCCAGCCGTGAGCGTGTTGAGCGTGAAGCCCGAACCGTTACCAATTAAAAGTGCACCGTTTGCCGCGGACGATCCGTTCAGGCCCGTACCACCGTTAGCCGTTGGCAGGATTCCCGTCACTTCACTGGTGAGGCTTGTTGGGCCTGTTGTGAGTTGTCCGGTAGAATCCGTACGCAGTGGCTCGTTGGCTGGTAAACCAGGGATTGTGAATGGACCGGTTACCGTGACGTTTGTGAGGTTCGTATTGCTGATCGTCGATGAGTCGATCGTAACGTTGTTAATCGTGCCACCATCGATATCAACATCGATGAGCGTTGGGTTATTCAACGTCGTGTTGTTGATCGTCGAGGAATCGATCGTGACGTTTGTGATCGTTCCACCGTTGATGTCAACATCAATCAGCGTTGGGTTATTCAACGTTGTGTTGTTGATCGTTGATGAGTCGATCGTAACGTTTGTAATCGTACCACCGTTGATGTCAACATCGTTCAGCGTTGGGTTATTCAACGTTGTGTTGTTGATCGTCGAGTTCTGCATCATTGACGAGTCGATCGTAACGTTCTTGATCGTTCCGCCGTCGATGTTAACATCGTTGAGCGTTGGATTGTTAAACGTTCCGTTTGTGACTGTCGTATTTGTGAAGTCGAGGTTTGTTGAGAGGCCGATAACTGGATTACCAGCAACGCCGTCAGCATTTGTAATCTCAATGTTGTTGCCTTGTGTCAGCGAACGTGTTACGTACGTTTCGCTGCCATTACGAACAACGAGACCTGTTGTATTGAGTGCTGACAGAGCGTCGAGATCGCCATCTTGTTGTTGAGCGTCGAGATTCTCGCGAGCATCCGTTGGGTTGTTAGCACCCGTACCACCATTGATGATCGGAAGAACGTCCATCGTGCGTACTTCATTGTTGTCGTTTAAGACAACGATCCGTGCTACGCCCAACGTTTCTTCTTGTTCTTCTTGCCACCATGGTTGGAACGGCTGAACGTTGTTCATGATGATGTGGTTGTCCCAGCTCTCACTCCACCATCCTGGATTGAGAACAATATCACCACCATACATGTTGACGTTGTTGTTCCAACCGTCGATTTCAATTCCCGTGCGGTTGTCAGCAACGATGTCTACGCGTGAACCACCTTCAAACTGTTCTTCCTGATCCCATGAACGTGTGGTACCGATGCGGAGACTAGCACCGTCCGTTGTACCAACGAGGTGTTCTTCGTTGTTTGTGCCTTCGTTACCGTTGAGTGACCAGAAGAAGTCAGAGCCACTTGCGCGACGAACCTGATTGTCCTCATTGATGAGAAGCAGTTCGTCTTCGATGGAACCTTCAGCGATGTTCTCAAGAACGAGGTTATTCGACATCGAACCAACATTGATCGTTGTACGACCTTGGATAAGGTTCGTCGATCCAGCCATACCGATGGTGTTTGTTGAGTTCGGACCACCAATTTGATTCGTTGTGCCAGCACCCATACCGAGGGTCACTCCACCAAGGGAGTAGAGTCCACCAAGTGGTGTAGCCTTAAAGTTGGAGTTAGCCATCCACTGTTGTGTGGCTGCATCCCAACGAAGTGTCTGATTGTTTTCCGTACCCGGAAGGATTGGTGCCGTCATGGCAACCGTGTAGTTCGGAGCGTTCCAGTTGACGGTGATGCCAGGGCCACCGACGATCGCGCCTGGTGCCGGAGGAGCGTCTGGACCGTTTCCAACGAGGAACTGACCAGGAAGCAGAACTGCTGATTCAACAATCTTGCCAAGGTTAGAAACCATGATGCGATGGCCATTCAGCGGTGTTGTGCTGTTTGTACCACCACGCTCAACAGCAAGAACACCTGTTGTGATATTCGAAGCGTTGAGGTTTTGAATCTGCGTACCGTTGGCTGCCGGGAAGCGGTTCAGACCATCGAGAACAACAACGTTACCGGCTGTGTTGATGTTTGGATTACCACCAAGCCAAGCACTATTGATGCTGTTGACAACACGACCACCCGTAACGGACGATGTGCTGAGCAGCGGATTAGGATACGTTCCTGTGAGGTCACCACCAGCTGTTCCCGTTGGAGGGAAGGATGATGGGATTGACTGTGTGGTCATGTTTGTCACGCGACCATACTGATCAACCGACACAACCGGAATCGTGAGTGCACCACCATACGTTCCCGGAATGACCGGCGTCGTATTGAGGCGAGCATCAACGATTGTACCCGTTGTCATAGGATGGTTCAGAACGGACAGCATGGCATTGCCAGCGCCGAGATTAAACGACGGATTTGGATATGTGCCAGCGAGGACACCACCAGCAGCACCCGTTGGTGGGAGCGACGTTGGGATGGTGCCTGGAGCAAGGTCATTAATTGTGACGGATCCGTCAACAATGTTGGAACCCGTTACAGAGTTGATGGCAAGGTCGATGTTCGTGATCGAACCGTCAACGATGATTGTGCCATTCACACTACCCGGACGAAGTGTCGGGTTCGGATATGTACCCGTGAGGTCTCCACCAGCAGGACCAATCGGCGGAAGTGCTGTTGGGATAACACCAGGAGCAATGTCGATTGCCTGAATCGTTTGATTCAGAATCTTGTTTGTTGTGATTGCGTTGTCAAGAATCTTTGGTGACGTTACTGCGCCATCAAGAATCTTGTCCGACGTCACCGCACCATTGCGGATGATCGGATTTGGATATGTACCAGCAAGGTCACCACCAGCTGGACCGCTTGGCGGGAACTCTGTTGGGATAACACCAGGAGCAATGTCTTCAGCACGGATCGTTCCGTTCTGAATCTTGTCTGTTGTGATCGAGTTTGTACCAACCTTGGTATTCGTAACGGCACCATCAGCAAGCTTTGGTGTTGTCACGTTTGCATCAAGGATCTTGTCCGTTACAACGGCGTTTGGCTTAATCGTCGGGTTTGGATAGTTACCCGTGAGGTCACCACCAGCTGGACCAATTGGTGCTGAAACGTTCAGACCAGGAGCAAGCTTATCCGCAGTGATAGCTCCGTCCTGAATCTTATCCGTTGAGACAGCATCATCAGCAAGTTTGTCATTCGTGATGGCACCATCGGCAACACCGAGGTTCACGTCTGGTCCTGATGGGTTCTGAATGCTGATCGTACCGTCAGCACTATTGATGCTGCGAATACCACCACCAGCAAGCGTTCCGTCAACGAAGATCGTGTCACCACGACGTTCGACAACGAGACCGCCGCGGCCACGCATCGTGAGATCGCCCTGTCCACCATTTAAGCTGCGAACAACGCCTGTAGCGTCATCAGCAACCGATGTGGCTTCACCGGCGCGGTCGGCATAGACTGCCTGTGGCACACTCGTCAGGAGTGTACGCGGACGGAACGGCTCCTGTCCGGCGATACCAACTTCGAGCCACATTGGGCGCGACCAGTCGAGATCCGACGGGAACGGCGTCACGGAACCAATGTAGAGGGAGAAGAGCCCCTTTACAACTGGCAGTGTCTGCGTTTCCTGATACAGCTGCGTACCGGCAGCAGTGGAATCGTCATACAGTCGCATGACGAGAGAATAGGTGCCGTCCGGAAGCGGCAAGCCGCTCGGCAGCGTCAGCAAGCCCTGATAGGAAATCAGGCGCGGTACCTGTGCAACGGCGCCAATGCTGCCAGCTACGGCAAGCAAGACGACGATGACGAGGCGTGTCCAACGGTTCATGGTAATCCTCCACCCAGGAGTCGTAGTGAATTTATTTTGTTCGTTGTTTGCTGAGATTGGTAAGGGGCGAATGGGGCTCGTGGGGCGCATCATCAGTGCAGGACAAGCATGCGGCCCATACGAACGAACATCTGGCCGCTCAGGGCCGACGTTCCGCGGACTTCGTAGAGATAGTTACCAGCGGCAACAGGTGCGCCAGCAAGATCACGTCCATCCCATGGGAGTTCGATGTCATTCATCGACTCGGCATTCATGGAGAGCGTTTTTACGGTATTACCAACAAGGTCATAGATCGTCACAGTAACCTCACCGACGAGGTGGGCCTTGACAACAACCGTGGTTGACGTAGAAAATGGATTCGGATAGTTATAGACGTCACCACCAGCGTCAACAAGTGGACCGTCTTCATCAACGTCCGTTAACGACTGGTCAATAGGAAGCCAGAATCCCTGATAATTCCGTGTAGGAACATTAGCAGCACCACCACCACCAAGCGGAACATCTACCTGACCGGCTACGTGTTGGCCGATCGTGCCAGACAAGCGCGTTGTGCTGCTCGTTGTCACGTGACCAATTCCACCACCGCTGCCGATGACGTCGCGGATCAAAACCGCTTGCGCCTTCGAAACGGCGGATCCTACGGCCACGAGTGTGACGAGAATCAGCGTGAGGAAGATGTTTTTCATGCGCGTGTCCTTCATGTTCTTGCAGTCCCGAGTCCTGTTCAGGGGCCGCAACATCGTGTAGAACAAGGCCGCGCGAAATCCGGTCAATCACCTACGCGATATCCAGTAGGGATTTCTGTATACAAATGCGCACAAATCGGGCAGGAATCACGTAGGTCTATGTACACAAAGGGGTCAGTGTACGTAGTTCATCGTACACATTTGTCTGAAAAAAAATTTTCCGTGGGTGTAGGTCACCCTGCGGTTTTTTGGGATATCTGGTTTTTTACGTCACACGAAGGCACTGAAACTGGCCGATGGTAGGTTTGGTTCCCATAAAAAAAGGGAAGGTGCCGGGGACCTATAGGTCCCCGGCACCTTCCTGCTTCATCTTGCCTTTATCGTTGAACGATTGCCGTCATCGACTGCGTCGATGTTCCATCCGATACGCGAACGACGTAGGCCCCAGACGCGAGGTTCTGCACGTCAAACTGTACACCTACAACTTCGTGTGCCGCAAGTGTAAGTCGCTGTGTGCTCACAACGTGGCCTAACGTGTTTGTGAGTGTCACGTCGTACTCCCCTGCTGTAGGTGCGGTGAACTGCACGTCGAGATGGGTTGTGGCCGGGTTTGGACCCGCCACCATCGATGTGAGGTCTGAGCCCGTTTCGCCCCCTGTCCGAGGACGTTCAAGCTCATTCGTATTGGCACCTGTACCATAACGATGATGCAGATAACAATATGCCGCGTCGCGCAGCTCACGGTTTACGTTGTTAAACACCAACGCTTCGGCAAACCAGCCATCAAAGAACTCACCAAAACCCGCAACAGTCCGTAATTGGCCATCGAAGTAGGTGAATCCGTTACGAGCCAATATGGATGTGCCGTTGTCAATCGTCGTGGCTGGTGCACCAAGTTCCGTTGATACAAAGTCCATTGATGTCACAACGTCCTCAACATGAAGGTCTGTAGCATCCAAGGCAAAGCGTACACGACGTTCATCACTCGCCCCTTCAAAGACAATTTGCAGGATGTACGTTGTGAGTGGTTGTGCAACTGCCTGGAATGTGGCCACATCGTCACCATTCATGACGTTCGCTTCAATGTTGCCGGCATCGTCGAGTCCAACAGATACCCCATTGATAGCTCCACCGTGTTTGTAGACGATCTTGTCTGCCCCCGTTGTCGTAAATGGTGTACGGAAGACAACAAAGACCGTCTTCTCCGCACCAGCGACAACGTCGTCTCCCGCAAGTCCATACAGGAACTTTCCAGCTCCTCCAACGATGGCATCAGCACCACTGTCAAAGGCCTCCGTAAAGAGGAGTGGACGTCGCATCGGGAATGGCTGGAGTAACAGCGCATTGCCCGTCATAGCAAAGAGATTTACGACCTGTCCACCAACCGCATCATCAGCCTTCCAGCCACGAACGATGTCGTCGGCAGGAATCGGTGCACGTGGGCCAAAGACAAATCGGCCACGTGACATGTCCCATGGCATGTCGTCGTGTGAGTCATTGATGAATTCACTGACGTCGTCACCATCACCCAAACCAAAGAGTTGTGCGTTAGTTGTTCCCGTCAGTGTTACACCGTTACGAACAAAACGAATGTTCTCCAGCTGAACGTTACCCAATGATGCCTCACCAACAAGACCGAAGTTGGCATCTGTGACGTTCAATACGAGGTGTCGGAGTGTTTTTGATGCCTCACCTGTTGACGTCACAAGAAAACCCGTTGATGTTGTAAGGGTTGTAGCCGGAATACTACCACAGTCATCACCCGTTGATGTTCCCTCGACAACAACAGACTTGTTCGTGAGTGTAATTGGCCCATCGTACGTTCCTGGATCAATACGGACTACTCCTCCAGTGCTGACGAGGTCTACACCATTGGATACGGTACCACCATCAGCAATGCCAACGACGTTAAAGTTTTCCTGTGGCCAACCAACAAGGTTGTCCGCTGTAATGCCATCAGTTCCGAGACGGAAGTACGATCCAGGAGAGAGTCGGGCACCATTAATGGCAACAAGGGTGAAGTCCAAATCACGAAGTAACGGTAGTTCGTTAAACGTCCCACCTTCAACCGTGACCGTCACAGCCTGCGTCGGTAACGTTGGCTCGGCATTGAGAGCATCATTGATACTTGCAAAGGATAACAACGGCAGGTCACTGCGCGTTACGGGTCCACCTCCGTTACATACTCCCTCTTCTGGCACAAATCCGCGTGTTGTAGATTCATTTGTACCGGCTACGAGGAAGGGTGATACGTCAGCATTGCCGCGAATCTGCGCCGTAACAGCACCACCGGATGTTGTACCGAACCACGAACATTCACCAGATACGTTTACGTCTTCACGTTGGTTGTCAATGGCATAGGCACCATCAGCGAGTCCAGCATAACCAAGGTAGGAGTTGTTCTCAGCCGTGATAACACCATAGGTTGATGTACCATCACCAAGTTCAATCCGGATTCCCGATCCACCTGTTCCTTCGTCATGATGTACAAAGGAATTATTGCTGATCGTGAGTGATTCGTGTGAGGCACCGGGTTGATTTGTACCAGCCTGTAGCCGCACGCCAAACATCAACTTTTCGAGGAAGGTATTCCCCGAGATATTGATGTTTGTATACGCGCCATTCCCAAGGGTGATAACGCCGCTATATGAACCATTAAACTCATTGTTCGTGATGCTGACGTTGTCTACGTCGAGATCACTCGACGAGAGCTGGATAGCATATCGTGAAGATGGGAAGACTGTTGTTGACGGATTGGAGAAGTCCGTTGCGCCCATGTGAACGACGTTGTTACTTATGACAACGTTCGAGCAGCCATCGATGTTCATACCGCGCCGACCAACCGAAGCAACACTATGGTCAATGTAGCTGCCCGTAATCTCAACACCATCAACGTTAAACAGTACGATGGCCGTTCTGTCGTTGTCGCCGATCGACGAGATACGAAGATTCTCCAGCGTCCACGATGATGCACCAACGGCTCCACCGTTTCCAAAACCATTCAGAATGGCAAAGCCGCTCGTTGGTCCGATAATCGTATTGCGTACGGCAATGTTGGAGTAGGCAGCTGTTGTTGCCCCTTTTACCCCTTGACCAGCACCTTGAATTGTTAATCCATCAACTGTGACGTTACTAGCCGAGATGATAATCTCTCCCGTAAGTATCGTCTCATCCACTCGACTACCATTGGCTGTTACAATGTCCGATGCATTTGGTGAGATGCCAACATTTGAGCCAAGGAGCGAAAGGGGCTTGTCGATGGTAACGTTACCAACGTACGTTCCCGGACGTACCGTTACGGTGCCGTTTGATGCAGAAAGTGTTACAGCACCACTAATCGACGTAGGGATTGTGTTTGTATTCTCGGCATAGGCCGCACCAGCAAACGTATTACCCGACGCGACATCAAAGATTGTAGCAGCACGTGTGATGCCAAGGACAGGCGACGTTGTGGTTGCTGTGATGTTTGCCGGATACGAACCGCTGAAGGTGTTGTTCTCAACCGTATACGTTCCACTTCCACGCATACGAAGTGCTTCTGCAAATCGGGTTGTTGTGCCTGAGAACGTATTTCCGGAGATAACGTTTGTGCCAGCGGCATCGATGGTAACAAGTGTGTTACCCTGAGGATGTGCAGCAGCCGGAGCACCGGTGTTCGATGTTGTGGAGATACCACCCGACACACCCGAAACAATGTTGTTTTCGAATGTGATGTCGCGTGTGTTGATCGTCGACGCACCACCACCAATAACAACGAGCTGTCGTGGTACGTTGGCAAGTGTAAACTGTGCTGCAAAACCATCACCGGCGGGCGCGCCGTTGTACGTAGTTCCATTAATGGTGTTACCACGTAAGACAAGTTGTTCGACTGTTGCGGAAAACTCCGTCGTAAAGGCAGCATCACCAATCGCCGTTATCGTATTGTCTTCGATGACGCAGTTTGTGTGATTCCCCTGCACATAGATCGTCGACTTCTCGATTCCCGGTGTACCGTCAATACCAAGAATGGTAAAACCTTGACCAACATCACCGATACGAACGTTGTTGATGCCTGGCATTACAAGGATGGTACCGTTTCCTGTTTGTGCAGAGTTACCCTGTATTGTTGTTGTGGCACGTCCATCACGACTCAGAAGAGTAACCGATTTATCGATGCTCACATTCCCGACATACGTCCCTGGAAGGACACGCACCGTAGCACCAGCAGTTGCAAACTGTATCCCTTCACGTATACGAGCGACGGAACCGCTCTGTGCGCCACTGTTGTGGACGAGGACCGAAGATGTAGATGGCTGGAAGCCGGCAGCAGGACTAGCGTCCGTAACACCGTCAACAAACGGCGACACATCAACATTTGATGAACGAGCTCCAACAATCGTGAACTCATCAGTGTTCGGTGTTACAGCCGTACCACCATACCACGTTGGGATATGGGTTTCGGCATTTGGTACCGTCACCGAAACGGAGAACGATGGTTCGGCCGCTGCGAAGGCGTTACGAGATACGTCGAGCACAGCCTGTGATGTCCACCGAGCTGCAACATCACCATACCAGTTACCACTAAAGGCATTCTCCTGGATGGAGATGGACGATGTAGTATCTCCCGGAGAATCTGTGGCGAAGTCAACACCAAAGATGGCATTCCCGGAAATCGTGGAATTCCTGATAATCGTTCCAGTTGTATTACCGGATAGACGAACTCCAACAAGATTCCCTTCAATGGAGCATTGTTCGATGGTTGTTGTACGAACACTTGGAAGCGTAACGCCGTTGATGTTTCCATACGCTCTGACACGACGTAGAACGGATCCGTTCACGCTGAGCAAGAGCCCGTGTTCCTTGACGTTCGTAGCCCAATCAGCAACTGTGTTACCATCTCGTGTCACCGACACATCTTCAACAACAACGCCTGTTGACGAAATGGTCAGCGTTGCATCGGCACCAGTTGTTGGACCAAGAATGATAACGCTTGCTGCTGAAACACCCGAAAGTGTTACGGCTTTTGAGACTGCTACATCTTCGTTGTACGTGCCCGCGTCAACGATAATGCGATCCCCTGTCCCGGCCATATCAATGGCCGTTTGAATTGTGCGATAGGGTGTCGAAACACTTCCATCACCTGTCACATCACTACCCACACCCGTCGTTACAACGTCACCAGTCGTCGATGCATCGTTAACATAGATGTCGGCAGCAATTGCCATATGCGTACCGGCAAACAGAAATGCCGATACTAACTTCATACGAAGCCACATGGTAATACTCCTCTCTCTCAAATTCTAAAAAAAGCCCACTATGCAGAGTGCCAGCCGGACACTGAATTCAGCTGGACGTACAATGATACGGTATTTTGGGGATAATTACGTGTTTTTACGTACTCTTAATAAGGGGATGGGGAGGCAGATGGGGTTAATGGTGGGGAGGCAGG
>ERZ761609.2162-NODE-2162-length-15180-cov-11.190149_pt1 | contig 15180 bp, 12 predicted proteins | sample MGYA00511163_ERZ761609 | MGnify/ENA primary metagenome ERZ761609 (study PRJEB28899, sample SAMN02445070) | bioreactor sludge metagenome | biome: EBPR sludge | place: Australia: Brisbane, Thorneside Wastewater Treatment Plant | collected 2011-12-16 ... | reverse complement strand
CGCATCGTCACCCGCCCAAACCCGGCCGCACGAATCATGTCGGCGAACAAGACGGGGCGTGGGAACTTGCGGATCGACTCCACCAGGTAACGATAGCTGTCGGCATCACCCGTCACTGCCTGGCCGACCAGCGGAATGACGTTGAAGGAATAGGCATCGTAAATTCGGTCGAGCACCGGCATGTCGACCGGCGAGAATTCGAGGCAGAGGAACCGGCCGCCGCGCTTGAGGACACGAAAGGCTTCCCTGAGCGCCACATCGATGCGCGGGACGTTGCGGATACCGAAAGCGATCGTGTAGCTGTCAAAGCTCCTGTCGGGATAGGGAAGAGCCTCGGCATTGGCCTCGACAAAATCGATCGCGCCGGCGAAGTCCTGCCTCTCGGCCCGGTCGCGACCCACCGCCAGCATGTCGCCATTGATGTCGAGAACCGTGACGGCCATGCCCGCCCCGCCGGCCTTGAGAATGCGAAACGCCACATCGCCGGTTCCGCCGGCAACATCGAGATGGCGATACGGCCCCTCGCCTCGTGGCGGGCGCAACATCGAGATCATCGCATCCTTCCAGGCCCGGTGAAGGCCGGCGGACATCAGATCATTCATCAGGTCATATTTCTTGGCGACCGAATGAAAGACTTCGTTGACCCGGCCCTGCTTCTCGCCGAGCGGCACATCCTGAAAGCCGAAATGGGTCGACTCGTCCTCGCGGGGCGAAGTGGCAACCCTTGCGGCGGACGGGCGGGCGGCGCGGGCCATGGTGGCTCCTCCTGACTTCGGCGAGAAGCAATAGCGAAACATGGCGGTGAAGGCTATGCGTTCTTGGAGCTATCCTTGACGCGGAGGGACAAGAGGCCATGCCGGAACTGCCGGAAGTCGAAACGGTGCGCCGCGGGCTTGCCCCGGTGCTTGAAGGTCAGCGGCTGGCCTCGGTCCGGATCAACCGGCCGAACCTGCGCTTTCCCTTTGTTCCGCGCTTTGTCGAACGGCTGACCGGCCAGCGGGTAGATCGCCTCAACCGGCGGGCTAAATACCTCATTGCCGATCTCGGCTCGGGCGAGCATCTGATCCTGCACCTTGGGATGAGCGGGCGTTTTGTGGTCGAGCAGATCGATGAGACGCGCCAGCCGGGCGCCTTCCACCAGGCCATCCCCCGTCTTGCCGCCCATGATCACGTCGTGTTCGAAACCGCGGCGGGCGCACGCATTGTCTACAATGATCCACGCCGCTTCGGCTTCATGGTGCTGGTCGAGGCGGGGGCGCTTTGCGACCATCCCTTGCTGGCCGGCCTCGGCATCGAGCCTCTCAGCAACGATTTTCATGCCGGGGCCATCGACCGGCTGTTTGCGGGCAAGGCCGCACCTCTCAAGGCGGCGCTGCTCGACCAGCGGCTGATCGCCGGGCTTGGCAACATCTATGTGTGCGAGGCATTGCACCGGGCAGGGTTGAGCCCGGCGCGGCCAGCCGGAACCCTGAGCGGGGCGAGACGCAGGGCTGCCTGCGCACGCGAGCGTCTCGCTGGCGCGATCCGTGATGTGCTGACCGAGGCCGTGGCCGCGGGCGGCTCTTCCATCAGCGATCATGCGCGCACCGATGGATCGCTGGGCTACTTCCAGCATGCATTCCGTGTGTATGACCGGGAGGGCGCGCCCTGCCCGACGCCCGGCTGCCACGGTCACATCCAGCGGCAGGTGCAGTCGGGTCGCTCGACCTTCTCCTGCATCCGCTGCCAGAAGTAAGCCCCAGCGCCTTTTCGGCTTTTGAAAGAACACGCTCCGCCTTTCGGCTCTTGCCGCGCTCCGCAAGCTCGGCTAGCCAATCCCAGTAACAAGGAGATCCGCCATGGGCCTGAAACCGTCCTACGACAACATCATTGCCGAAACCCATGGCCGCGTCGGCCTGATCCGCCTGAACCGGCCGCAGGCGCTCAATGCCCTCAATTCGGCGCTGATTGCCGATCTCAACCACGCACTGGATGTCTTCGAGGCGGACGAGGCCATTGGCTGTCTGGTTCTGACCGGATCCGAGAAGGCCTTCGCAGCCGGTGCCGACATCAAGGAAATGCAATCCAAGACCTATATGGACGTCTATCTCAGCGATTTCATCGGCCGCTGGGATAACCTTTCGCGCACGCGCAAGCCGGTGATTGCGGCGGTTGCCGGTTTCGCTCTGGGCGGCGGCTGCGAGATTGCCATGATGTGCGATTTCATTATCGCAGCGGAGACGGCGAAATTCGGCCAGCCGGAAATCAAGCTCGGCGTCATGCCGGGCGCAGGAGGCACGCAGCGGCTTACCCGTTATATCGGCAAGTCCAAGGCGATGGATCTGTGTCTCACCGGCCGCATGATGGATGCCGCCGAAGCCGAGCGTTGCGGCCTCGTCTCGCGCATCGTGCCGGCCGATCAGCTGGTCTCCGAAGCCATGAAGGCTGCCGAGACCATTGCCACAATGTCGCTGCCAGCGGTTATGATGACGAAGGAATCGGTCAATCGTTCGTATGAGACGACCCTCGCCGAAGGCATCCGCTTCGAGCGGCGCGTGTTCCATTCCATGTTCGCCACCGACGACCAGAAGGAAGGAATGGCCGCCTTCGCCGAAAAGCGCAAAGCCAGTTTCCGGCATCGCTGACCGCCACCTGCCGGCCGCGATGCGCCAGGGTCCGCTGTCATGATCGAGACCCTTGCCGAGCTTTACGGCCTGCCGCTTGCCAGCGTCGCGGGGCTGGTCGCGGTGTCGTTCACGGCCGCCATGATCGACGCTGTGGCGGGCGGCGGCGGACTCCTCAATGTGCCGGCGTTGATGCTGGCGGGGCTGAACCCGGTTGCAGCAGTGGCCACCAATAAATTGCAGGGCACCGCCGGAGCGATCTCGGCGACACGGTCCTACATGCGGGCGGGGCTGATCGACCGGGTGGCGATGCGGGGAGCGTTCCTCGCCTCCCTGGCCGGAGGCGCGATGGGCGCCGTTTCGGCGCAGATCGTTCCCATCGATGCGCTGCGCACAGGGGTTCCGGTCCTGTTGATCGGCGTTGCCCTGTTCGTTGCGGCCTCGCCCAAGCTTTCCGACGTCGCCTCGCGCGCCAGGCTGGGTCTGATGCCCTATGCGCTCGGCGTGGCGCTGGTCATAGGCTTCTACGACGGGATCTTCGGCCCCGGTGGCGGCACCTTCTATTTCATCTCGCTGGTCCTGCTGCTCGGCCAGGGCGTCACGCGCGCCGCCGGCAACGCCAAGTTCCTCAATCTTGCCAGCAACGCCGGTGCGCTGGGCCTGTTCGCATTTTCCGGCCAGGTCTGGTGGGCACTCGGCCTGACCCTGGGCCTTGCGTCAATGCTTGGCGCCCGTATCGGCGCACGCGCTGCGCTGAAGCGCGGGGCCGGGTTGATCAAGCCGCTGGTGGTGATTGTCTCCATCCTGATGGCGCTGCGCCTACTGGCCGATCCGACGCACCCGATTGGCCAGTGGCTGCGGTCCTGAGGCGGGCAATCCAAGAAAACCCGCCGGCAACCGTTGACGCAGGCCCCTGCCTGTGCCATGGGACCGCCAAGCGCAAACCCGACCGGGTGTGCGCGCTCCTTTTTTGTCTCGACCCGTTGGGATGTGGTCTCGGTTGATGCTCGGCATTTACCGGCAGGTTGTCCCGGAGAAGTAAACAATGGCGAATACCAAGTCTGCCAAGAAGGCCGCACGCCAGGCTTTGCGCAAGACCGAAGTCAACAAGGCACGCCGCAGCCGCACGCGCACCTCGATCCGCAAGGTCGAAGAGGCGATTGCTTCCGGCAACGCCGAAGCTGCGGCAACGGCCCTGCGCGCCGCCGAGCCGGAGATGATGCGTGCTGCCCGCAGCGGCGTGATGCATAAGAATACCGCGTCGCGGAAGGTCTCGCGCCTGACGAAGGCGATCAAGGCGATCAAGGCCTGAAGACCAGCCTGCCTGACCGTTGACAGCCCTGGCTACGGCCGGGGCTTTTTTGTTTTATGGCCCGGGCAAGCACTCCCTGTCCTGCAATCATCGGTTTTCATTCTTGCAAGGACCGCGGCAAGACTGCGGCTTCGCCCTCCCGTCAGCCCACACCTGCAAGCCCGACGCTGGGGAAATGGCGCGGCCAATTCCGCAGCGCGTCCTCCTGATGCCATGATCGGCGCATCCATCAAGACATGAGGGCCTATACTGGCGGAATACACAGCTGAAGTGCACGATTCCGGCGCAATATAGCCTTGGGTTGCTGAAGGCCGCACCGCAGTCAAACACCCGCATGTCGGAACCAATATTGGCGCTGTAAATCCTGAATCTGTGTCAATCCCCAAGAATCGACGCGATGTCACAGTTCCTGTCGTCGGGCCGATTCTGAAACCGAGCGCTCATTTTTTTTGTTGAAATTTCAAGATGTTAGCCGGCAAGAGGCAACACCGGTGAAAATCCGGCGCCGGCAGAGGGCGATCACAATTTGTTACAAGTCTCGTGTTACGCCTCCGAAACATTAAATTTCTCTTAACCGGCCACAGCAGAAAAATCATTGACCTCAACGGTTTAAAACTGGCGCACCGGTCCAGGCTGGCGCGACCTCGGGGCTTGGCCAGAGATCGGCCTCCGAGACCCGGGACAAAAGCAGTTGCGCGCCCTCTTGGGGGCCGCTAACACTCTTTTGGCGGGCAGACGAACGGCCGCCGACACAGCAGCAAAAGCAAGGCATTGACAGACCCTCCTTGAGGCCTGGCAGTCTTGCTTGCGCCTATGATCAGCTCAGAAGGCATTGCTTGTGCAACAGGCATGGTTCTGTGCGTGCTTGTTTGGGGTAATACAGATTTTTCGTAGGAAAAACTCTTTCTGTAATCAGAAAGGGCGCGGGATCAATGCGAGGGTGAAATGAACTATGCTCGGATAACCTATATTCTTTTATCCGGGACTGATGGCGCTCCGGACAATGGACTTGACTGGCTGGCGTGATGACGCCGGATTGAATTCCTCGCTGGTGGCGGACCAAACAGGGGTTGCTGCCGGCTGATGATCTTCTCAGAATTGGGTTGCCTGATGTTTGCCGAAAAGACACCCGTAGCACTGCCTGCCGCCGCTGGAGCCTCCGAGGTCGAGCCGCATGGAGCCGACACCGTCTGGGGACGGGTTCGCGCCCGTCTGCGCGCCGAACTTGGCGAGGACATTTTTACCTCATGGTTCGCCCGGCTTGATCTGGTTTCGATCGCCGATGGAGTGGCTCATCTGTCGGTTCCGACGCGGTTTCTGCGCAGCTGGCTGCATGGTCACTATATCGACCGCATTGAGGCAATGTTCGCCGAAGAGCGCGATGATGTGCGCAAAGTGTCGATCGCGCTGCGCGAGGCGGGCCAAAAAGTTGTTCTGGCGCGCATTTCTCCCGCAAGTCCGCCTGCCGGTGGGCCATCGAGCGCCCCTGCAGCGGCCGATGTCGTTGTGGCGGCAACCCCGCCTGGGGCGACGCCAACACGGGCTCAGGATTATTTCGAGAGTTCGCCGCTGGATCGTCGCCTGGTGTTTTCGACCTTCCATATCGGCCGATCCAATATTCTTGCCCATTCGGCGGCTCTCCAGGTCGTTCAGGCCGCACCAGCGGACATGCCGGTCTACAATCCCCTGTTCGTTCATTCGGCCGTCGGACTTGGCAAGACGCATCTGTTGCAGGCCACGGCCCAGGCGGTGGCGGCCAATGGCCGCCGGGTGATCTATCTGACGGCCGAAAAATTCATGTATGGCTTTGTTGCGGCCCTGCGCAGCCAGACGGCGCTGGCCTTCAAGGAAACGCTGCGGGCCATCGATCTCTTGGTCATTGACGATGCCCAGTTTCTCAACGGCAAGCAGGTGCAGCAGGAATTCTGCCACACGCTGAATGCATTGATCGATGCCGGCAAACAGGTGATCGTGGCGGCCGACCGCAGTCCGGCGGATCTTGAATCGCTCGATGAGCGGATCCAGTCACGGCTGGCCGGCGGACTGGTCGTCGAAATCGGCGCGCTGGATGAGGCGCTGCGGCTCAAGGTGCTGGAATCGCGGATCCAGACCGCCCGGATGCGGCTGCCGGGTTTTGCCATTGCGCCGGATGTCATCGCCCATGTCGCGCAATTGGTTACGGCCAATGGCCGCGATCTCGAAGGAGCGGTCAACCGGTTGCTCGCCCATGCAACCCTGTCAGGCGGCCCCCTCGACAAGGAAGGGGCGGAGCTGGCCATCCGCGATCTGATCCGCACCCATGAACCCAAGAAGGTCAAAATCGAGGATATCCAGAGGCTGGTCGCCAATCACTATAACGTCAGCCGTGCCGACATCCTGTCGTCGCGCCGCACGGCGACGGTGGTTCGCCCCCGCCAGATCGCCATGTATCTGGCCAAGCTGCTGACCTTGCGCTCGCTGCCGGAAATCGGCCGCCGGTTCGGTGGCCGCGATCACACCACCGTGCTGCATGCGGTTCGCAAGATTGACGGGCTGGTGGCGCGCGATACCTCGCTGGCCGGAGAGATCGACCACCTCAAGCGTATGTTGCAGGAGTGAACGGGTCCGTTGCCGGTCTGGCACTGCCTTTGACGCGGTAATCCCCAGCCAAGACAGGATCCGCTCTTGCAACCGGGCGCAAGAGACGGCATCGTCCTGCACCCTTGCCGGGATGCTGCCTCGGCTGGCATGGGCAGGTTTGTAGGACGGTTGGCATGAAGGTTACGATCGAACAGGCAGCGCTGCTGAAAGCGCTGGGACATGTGCATCGCGTTGTCGAGCGCCGCAACACCATACCGATCCTGTCGAATGTGCTGATCCGCGCCGAGGAACGGCGGTTGCAGCTCAAGGCAACGGATCTCGATATCGAGGTCACCGAGGTGATCGAGGCCGATGTCAGCCAGGCCGGCGCCACCACCGTGCCGGCGCATGTGCTGCATGATATCGTGCGCAAGCTGCCGGACGGGGCGCAGGTCTCGCTTGAGCAGACCGGCGACACGGGACAGCTGCTGCTGCGCTCCGGGCGCTCGCGCTTCGTGCTGCAATCACTGCCGGCCGGTGATTTTCCTGATCTTGCCGCTGGCGTATTGTCGCATGCCTTCGATGTTCCGGCTACGGAGTTGCGCCGGCTGATCGAAAAGACCCAGTTCGCCATCTCGACCGAAGAGACGCGCTACTATCTCAACGGCATCTATCTGCATTGCGTTGCCGGTGAGGCGGGAGCTGTGCTGCGTGCGGTGGCAACCGACGGTCATCGTCTCGCCCAGGCGGATACGCCGGCACCGGCCGGAGCTTCCGGCATGCCTGGCGTCATCGTGCCGAAAAAGACCGTTGCCGAAATCCAGAAACTTCTGGCCGAGGCCAGCGGCGAAGTGAAGGTGGAACTGTCGAGCGCCAAGGTCCGCTTCACCACAGGGTCGGTCGTGTTTACGTCCAAGCTGATCGACGGCACATTCCCCGATTATGCCCGGGTCATCCCCACCCGCAACGACAAGCGCCTGACGGTGGAGCTTGCCGAATTTGCCGGCTCTGTCGATCGCGTCTCGACGATTTCATCCGAACGCGGGCGGGCGGTGAAACTGGCATTGGCCGACGGCAAACTGACCTTGTCGGTCAACAATCCCGATGCCGGCCAGGCGACCGAGGAACTGTCCGTCGACTATGGCGAAACCCCGCTTGAGATCGGGTTCAATGCCCGCTATCTGCTCGACATCACCCAGCAGCTTGATGGCGACACCGCGCTGTTCAAGCTGGCCGAGCCAGGCTCGCCGACGCTGATCCAGGATCGCGAGGGGGCGCCGACGCTGTATGTGCTGATGCCGATGCGGGTGTGAGCCGCGCCCTGCCGTCGCACGGCTCCGCCGGGAAGCCGAGGTTGATTGCATGCCGATAGCCTGCCGCATCCGCCGGCTGCACCTGTCCGATTTCCGTACCTACACCGCCTCCGAAATGGAGGTCGGCAGCGCATTGGTTGCGCTGGTTGGCGACAACGGCGCCGGCAAGACGAATGTGCTTGAAGCCCTGTCGTTGCTGGCGCAAGGCCGCGGCCTGCGCCGTGCCGATCTGGCCGACATGGCCCGGCGCAGCGGCGACGGCAGCTTTGCCGTGGCTGTCGAGGCGGAGGGTGGGCTTGGTCCCTGTCATCTGGGCACCGGGGTCATTGCCGGAGAGACAGGGCGCCGCAACCGCATCAATCGCGAGCCGGCCAGTTCCCCCATCGCCTTTGCCGATCATTTGCGCATTGTCTGGTTGACCCCCGATCAGGACGGGCTGTTCCGCGCCGCAGCCGGGGAACGGCGCCGGTTTCTCGATCGGCTGGTGCTGGCGGTCGATCCTGCTCACGCCGCAAGGGTCAGTGCGCTCGAACGGGCGCTCAGGGCGCGCAACCGGCTTCTCGAAGAGTTTGCGCCCGATCGTCACTGGCTTGATGCGGCTGAACACGAGGTCGCCGAAATCGCGGTCGCGGTTGCCGCCGCACGCCGCGAGACGGTTGATCGCCTCGCCCATCTGATTGCCACAGGCCGCGACGAGGCTTCGGTGTTTCCCTACCCCGTTCTGACCTTGGAAGGGGCGCTGGAGGAGCGCATCGCAGCCGAGCCTGCCAGCGCTGTCGAGGATTGGTATCGCGCCGAACTTGCGGCGGGCCGGGCCCGCGACAAAGCTGCGGGCAGGACGCTCACCGGGCCGCAAGCCAGCGATCTGGCGGTGCGGCACGGACCCAAGGATATGCCGGCGAGGCTGTGTTCGACCGGCGAGCAGAAGGCCCTGCTGATCGCGCTGGTTCTCGCTCACGCCCGGCTGGTCACGGCCATGACCGGCATGGCACCGATCACCCTGCTCGACGAGGTTGCAGCCCATCTTGATCCCGGCCGGCGGCGTGCGCTGATCGGTGCGCTCGGCGCGCTCGGCGGGCAGGTCTGGCTGACCGGCGCCGATCCTTCGCTGACCGATGATCTTCACGCGAGTGCCGATTGTTTTGCCGTGACACCGGGTCACATCATGCCTATCGTTGCATCATGACGCTGTCCGGCTTTGCTCTTTACATATCGGTCTATTTTGCCGCCGTCGCCTCACCCGGACCGGGAATTGCGCTGGTTCTTGCCCGCGCCATGGGCAAGGGCCTGGATCGTGTCGGCTGGTTCGTCGCCGGCTTCGCTCTCGGGGATACGGTGCTGTTTGTCCTCGCCGCCTCGGGGCTGGCGATCATCGCACAGACGTTCGAGGATGTATTCCTGATCATCCGTTATCTGGGCGCGGCCTATCTGATCTACCTCGCCGTCAAGATCTGGCGCGCGCCGGCGACCGCCATCGACATCACGGCAGAGACTTTGCGCGAGACGCCGGTGCAGGCCTTCCTGTCGAGCTTCCTTTTAACCCTCGGCAATCCCAAGCCGATCATGTTCTTCCTCTCGATCATGCCGCTCGTCGTCGATCTCAAGTCGCTGACGGCGGAGACCTTCCTGATCCTCGGCCTTGCCAACATCGTCGTGATCGTGCCGGTGATGCTTGCCTATGCATTGTTGGCCGACCGGACGCGGCGGCTCTTCCGCTCGCCGGAGGCCGTGCGCCGCATCAATCGCACCACCGCCGGCGTCATGGCCGGAACAGCGCTGGTGATGGCGACACGATGATGTGAATGACGCCGTGAAACTGACGCGCCAAACGGCTATATTCCATTTTCGAATCAATGGACTGAAAGCTGATATCTGATGGCCGAGACGCCGCGCGACACTTCGAACGACAATGACTACGGCGCCGATTCCATCAAGGTCCTCAAGGGCCTCGATGCGGTGCGCAAGCGCCCCGGCATGTATATCGGCGATACCGATGACGGTTCGGGCCTGCACCATATGGTCTACGAGGTGGTCGACAATGCGATCGACGAGGCACTCGCCGGCCATGCCGATATCGTGACCGTGACCCTCAATCCGGACGGTTCCTGCACCGTCACCGACAATGGCCGCGGCATTCCGACCGATATTCACCCCGGCGAAGGGGTTTCGGCGGCGGAAGTGATCATGACCCAGCTGCACGCCGGGGGCAAGTTCGACCAGAATTCCTACAAGGTGTCAGGCGGTCTGCACGGCGTCGGCGTTTCGGTGGTCAATGCTCTGTCGAAATGGCTGAAACTGAAGATCTACCGCAACGACCAGTCGCACGAGATGGAATTTTCGCATGGCGATGCCGTAGCGCCCCTGAAGGTGACCGGCCAGGCAATCGGCAAGAAGGGCACGGAGGTCACCTTCCTCCCCAGCCTCGAAACCTTCAAGGGGGTCACCGAGTTCGACTACGGCACGCTTGAACACCGTCTGCGCGAACTCGCCTTTCTCAATTCCGGTGTACGCATCGTTCTGACCGATCGTCGCCATGCCGACGTCAAGCGCGAGGAAATGCTTTACGAGGGCGGGCTTGAGGCCTTCGTCCGCCATCTTGATCGCACCAAAACGGCGCTGATCCAAAAACCGGTGATGATCCGCCGCGATCAGGATGGCATCACCGTCGAGGCGGCGCTGTGGTGGAACGACAGCTACCACGAGAATGTGCTGTGCTTCACCAACAACATTCCGCAGCGCGATGGCGGCACGCATCTCGCCGGCTTCCGCGGTGCATTGACCCGGCAGGTCACCGGTTACGCCGAAAGCTCCGGCATTTCGAAGAAGGAGAAGGTCTCGCTGACCGGCGATGATTGCCGCGAGGGGCTCACCTGCGTGCTGTCGGTCAAGGTGCCTGATCCGAAATTCTCGTCCCAGACCAAGGACAAGCTGGTTTCGTCCGAAGTGCGTCCAGTGGTGGAAAGCGTGTGCAACGAGGCGCTGTCCATATGGCTGGAGGAAAATCCGGCCGAAGCCAGGACCGTGGTTGGCAAGGTGGTCGAGGCAGCCGCTGCCCGCGAGGCCGCCCGAAAGGCGCGAGAACTCACCCGGCGCAAGGGCGCGCTCGACATCGCCTCGCTGCCGGGCAAGCTGGCGGATTGTCAGGAGCGCGATCCGTCGAAATGCGAGCTGCTGCTGGTCGAGGGCGATTCGGCCGGCGGCTCGGCCAAGCAGGGCCGCGACCGGCTCTATCAGGCCGTGCTGCCCCTGCGCGGCAAGATCCTCAATGTCGAGCGCGCGCGTTTCGACAAGATGCTGTCAAGCCAGGAAATCGGCACGCTGATCACCGCGCTCGGCACCGGAATCGGGCGCGAGGAATTCAACGTCGACAAGCTGCGTTACCACAAGATCATCATCATGACGGACGCGGATGTGGATGGAAGCCACATCCGGACCCTGCTTCTGACGTTCTTCTTCCGCCAGATGCCGGAAGTCATCGAGCGTGGACATCTCTACATCGCCCAGCCGCCGCTGTTCAAAGCAACGCGCTCCAAGTCCGAACAGTATCTCAAGGACGAACGGGCGCTGGAGGAATACCTGATCTCCGGCGGCATCGAGGGGGCCGTGCTCAAACTGGCCAATGGCGAGGAACGGGCCGGGCCGGACCTGCGCCGTTCGATCGACGAGGCGCGGCTGATCCGCCAGATCATGAGCGGCCTGCACAGCCGTTATGATCGGGGGATCATCGAGCAGGCGGCGATCGCCGGTGCGCTGCGTCCGGTCAACGAGGACGAAACATCTGCAATGCAGGCGCTGGCAACCGTGATCGCGCAGCGGCTCGACATTCTGGCCGATCCGCTCGAACGGGGCTGGCAGGGAGACGTCAGGCACGATTCGCTGGTCTTTTCACGCATGGTGCGCGGTGTGAAACAGGCAGCCGTCCTCGATGCGTCGCTGCTTGCCTCCGCCGAAGCACGCCGGCTCAACGAGCGCTCCAGCTCGCTGTCCGAGAGCTATGGCGCGCCGGCAATGCTGATCCGCAAGGGGGATGAAAGGCCGATTTCCGGCCCGCTTGCCCTGTTCGATGCCATCACCGGCACCGGGCGCAAGGGGGTCACCCTGCAGCGTTACAAGGGCCTGGGCGAGATGACCGCCCAGCAATTGTGGGAGACGACGCTGGATCGCAATGTCCGTTCGCTGCTGCAGGTGAAGATCAAGGAAGTCGATGCCGCCGACAACGTTTTCGTCAAGCTGATGGGCGATGTGGTGGAGCCGCGGCGCGAGTTCATCCAGGACAATGCGCTGAACGTCGCCAATCTCGACATCTGATCGCGTCCGGCGGCTGCGGGTGCCGGGTTCATTCGTCAAAGCGTTTGTCCGAGCGGGCGCGCTTGACGCCGCCCCGCCCTTTCTTTGTCGTCAGCCGCCGCTCCACCGAAGCCTTGGTCGGCCTGGTTGCCCGGCGCTTCGGCGGGGGCGGGGCTGCCGCCTCGCGGATGAGGCCGGCAAGACGGTCGAGAGCATCCTGCCGGTTCATCTCCTGGGTGCGGAACCGGTCGGCGGTGAGCACCAGAACGCCGTCCTTGGTCAACCGGCGGCCCGCCAGCGTCATCAGCCGCACCGCCACGGCATCCGGCAAGCCACGCGAACGGCGCACATCGAAGCGAAGCTGGACGGCGGTTGCCACCTTGTTGACATTCTGACCGCCCGGGCCGGAGGCGCGCACGAAGCTGATCTCGATATCGCTGTCATCGATCACGATATCCTTGCTGATCTCAAGCATGACGTTTCAATAGCCCTTTGACCGATCGACCGGATGTATCAACGGCCGCCCGGCCTCGAAAGCCGAAATCTCGGCCAGAATGGCGGCGCAGACCGCATCGGGCATCGAATCGGCGGCAACATGCGGGGTGACGATCACGTTCGGCAGATCCCAGTACGGGCTGTCGACCGGCAGCGGCTCGACCGTGAACACATCGAGCGAGGCGGCGCGCAGTCGGCCGTCCTCAAGGGCGGCGATCAGATCGGCGTCCTGCACCGTGTCGCCGCGACCGGCATTGATGAAGGCGGGCGCACCGAGCGGGCCGGGGTTCCTGAGGCAGCCGATGAGTGCCGCGTCGATCAAACCTCGGGTTTCAGGGGTTGAAGGCAAGAGATTGACCAGAATGTCGGTCGCAGCCAGAAATGCCGGCAATCCTGCGGCGCCGGCATGGATCGGGATCGGCGCATCCGGCGCCGGCGAACGCCGCCAGCCAATCACCTGAAAGCCGACCGCCTTGAGCGCCGTTGCCGCCGCAAGACCCATTTCCCCTGCTCCGAGAATGCCCACCGTGACCTCGCGGGCCGCCGGCTGGTGGCGCGGACGCCAGCGCCGCTCCTGCTGACTGGTCTGGTAGTTGGTCATCTGGCGCAGATGCATGAGCGCATGCAAGGCCACGTATTCGACCATGCGACCGGTCAGGTCCGGATCGACAATGCGGGTCAGCGGCACATCGGGCGGCGGGGCGGCCGCCATAACATTGTCGACCCCCGCACCGGGGCACAGGATCAGCAACGGCTTGGGAATGATGCGGAAGAGATCAGCCGGCGGGCGCCAGCAGGACAGGTAGAATCTGTCAGGCAGGGTGTCCTTCACCTCGGCCAGCGACAGGACCGGGCGGTCCGGCGCGGCCGCGCGGAAGCGGGCCAGCCAAGGCGCCTCGTCCCAGCGGGTATAGGACAGGATCAACGGTGGCTTTGCCTTGGACATGATGACTCCGGCTCGCAGCGGCATTGCTGTCATGGTAACGTCGAACCCCTGAGGGAGACAATCGATGGATCGCGCCACACTTGCCCGCCGCATCGATCAGGGACGCGGACTGGAACCTGCCGATCTGGTCATCAAGAACGGCCGCTTTCTCGATCTGGTGAGCGGCGATCTGGTTGCTTCCGACATTGCGATCTGTGGCCAAACCATTGTCGGCACGCATGGCGCCTACGAGGGGCGGAGCGTGATCGATGCCGCCGGTCGGATCATTGTGCCCGGTTTTGTCGATACGCACACGCATGTCGAATCCTCGCTGCTGACCCCGCAGGAGTTCGATTCCTGCGTCCTGCCCTACGGTGTCACCACCGTGATCTGCGATCCGCACGAAATTGCCAATGTGATCGGGGCAGAGGGGATCCGCTACTTTACCGCCAGCGCCGAGACCCTGGTGATGGACCTGCGAATCAACCTTTCGTCCTGCGTGCCGGCAACACATCTGGAAACCGCAGGCGCCCGGCTCGACGCCGCCGATCTCGTCGCGTTGCGCAACCATCCCAAGGTCATCGGCCTGGCCGAATTCATGAACTTTCCCGGCGTCCTGTTCAAGGATGCGGGCTGCCTTGACAAGCTGGCGGCCTTTGCCGGCGGGCATATCGACGGCCATGCGCCCCTGCTCAGGGGCAGGGACCTGAACGGCTATCTGGCGGCCGGCATCCGCACCGACCACGAATGCACGACTGCGGCGGAGGCGCGCGAGAAGCTGTCCAAGGGAATGAACATCCTGATCCGCGAAGGATCAGTCTCCAAAGACCTGCATGCGCTGGCCGAGATCCTGACCGAGCGAACCGCCCCGTTCTGCGGCTTCTGCACGGATGACCGCAATCCACTCGATGTCGCCGAGGAAGGCCACCTCGATTTCATCATCCGCACCGCAATCGCACTGGGCGTGCCGCCGCTTGCCGCCTACCGGGCCGCCTCCTGGTCAGGTGCGCGGATCTTTGGCTTCAACGATCGCGGGCTGATCGCGCCGGGATGGCGGGCCGATCTGGCGTTGATCGACGCGCTGGAGAGCTGCCGCGTCTCCGATGTTGTCGCTGCTGGCCGGCTGGTAGGGCCGGACCTGTTCGCCGCCCGCCGGCCGGTCGAGCCGGTCGGTCGCCATTCGATGAAGGCACGCGCCGTCGCCGCGGCCGATTTCCGTCATCCTGCGCGCCAGGGGGCCACACCCGTCATCGGTGTCATCCCGGGCAAGATCATCACCGACCGTCTCACACTTGCCTTGCCGATCCGCGATGGGGCGACCGGATGCGATCTGGATCAGGACGTGATCAAGGTCACCGTCATTGAGCGGCATGGCCGGTCGGCGCCCGGCGAAGGCATCGGGCGCGGATTTGTCAAAGGTTTTGGCATGAAACGAGGCGCCATTGCCTCGTCCGTCGGCCATGACAGCCACAATATCTGTGTGGTTGGCGCCGACGATGCCGATATAGCCGTGGCCGCGAACCGGCTTGGCGAAATCGAGGGCGGATTTGTGGTTGTGGCCGGCGGCCAGGTGCTGGCCGAGCTTGCCCTGCCGGTCGCCGGCCTGATGAGTCTTGCCGGCCGGACGGTCGTGCATGACCGGCTGGTCGCGCTGCGCGGCGCCGCCCGCAGTCTCGGCGTCACGCT
>ERZ761609.2160-NODE-2160-length-15202-cov-4.744570_pt1 | contig 15202 bp, 11 predicted proteins | sample MGYA00511163_ERZ761609 | MGnify/ENA primary metagenome ERZ761609 (study PRJEB28899, sample SAMN02445070) | bioreactor sludge metagenome | biome: EBPR sludge | place: Australia: Brisbane, Thorneside Wastewater Treatment Plant | collected 2011-12-16 ... | reverse complement strand
GTTGGGACGATTGGGACCTCCGTTCGTTCCGGCCGGGCGGGTCCGTTTGTCTAGTGTTGATTTCGGGGAGAGAGGAGCCTCTTCGGAAACTTACGCCTTACCGCCAGACGTATCGGTCGCTCGGAGGTATTGAAGAGCGAATGAGACTCCGAACCTATTTCTTTCTCTTGTTGACTGCGATTTCGATGAACGCCTTTGGGCAAGTTATCGCCCGGCCGGCCCCCGGCGCGAATCTCCTCCTTCGAAAGATCGTTCAAGACGATCTCAAGCTGAGCCCGGATGTGCGATCCAAGATCGAGTCCGCCTACCAAAAGCAGATGGCCGCGGCCGGCGGTGAGCGGGGCGCGGACGGCTCTGTCCGATTCATGGGCGGAAGTATGGAAGCCATGCAATCAGCCAACCAGAAGTTCGAAAAGGAGGCGATGGCCCTGTTGAACAAGGGTCAGCAGACGCGTCTTAAAGAACTCAAAATCCAGTCGGCGGGCGGCCGCGCGCTTCTCGAGGCTGAGGTTCAGAAGAAACTGGACCTGAGCGGCGACCAAATTGCGAAGCTCAAGGCGATCGACGGGAAGCGCAACGATGCGATTCAGGATGCGGCGCAAGGAGCCGGGGGTCAGTTCGGGCCTGAATTCATCGCGAAGATCCGCGCGGTCAGCGAGAAATTCGACGACCAGATGGAGGACGTGCTGACCAAAAGCCAGGGCGAGGCTTTCGAGAAGATGAAAGGCAAGCCATTGGCCGGGCTGCGCTCCGGACCGCGGATCGGCACCCGCGGCGGCTAACTGTCCAAGGGGCAGGCCGATCCTGCCCCTCCCGGACTAATTGTTAAGGCGGCCACAGGCTAATTAGAACCTGCGCCGGCCGCAAAGCATAATGGTAGCTTAATCTTGTGATTACTTAGGCTTAATATCGCGAGATTACGATGTGAGGGTTCGAGGGAGGTCTCGAAATCTCATGAAAAAAGCCTTTACATTGATTGAGCTGCTAGTCGTGATTGCGATCATCGCGATTCTGGCGGCAATTCTCTTCCCGGTCTTCGCCCAGGCCAAAATGGCAGCCAAGAAGACAACGTCGCTCTCCAACTGCAAACAGCTTGGCATTGCCCTGCAAATTTACGTAAGTGACAACGACGACGTTACCCCGTCGATTTTTGGCACGAACAATCCGACGCAGTGCAGCGAAGCGCTTGGCCTTGACGCAGGCTGCAGCAACGAGTGGTGGATTCCGCTCTTCCCCTACTTCAAGACCATCGGCCTGATCTATTCCAGTGAGCGAAACGATCCGGACAACAGCTGGCCGCGCAAAAAGTATGGCGCTACCAAGCTTTCGGCTTACGGCTACAACTGGGGTCCCTTCGGATGGCGCGGCGGCGGCCTGCTCGAGAAGCAGGAGCGTTACGTCCGCCCCACCGGCGGCAACGGCAACATCAACCGCGGCAAGTCGATGACCAGCATCGTCGAACCGGCAGGAACGTTTGCCTTCGGCGACACCTACGACACCCCCCGAGCTACCGTTGGAATCGGCTTCGCGGCGGATACCTACGATGGCTTCACCAATGCGGGTCTTCGCTACGGCGGGAGCTTCAATTACGTGTATTCGGACGGCCACGCCAAGGCCCAAAAGGTCGTCGCTGGCTTCTTGCCGGGCGCATTCAACAACCGTTACATCCGGGTTGCCGATGTTACTGTTCTTGGCCGTACCGCCTACTGCTCGGATCCGGAAGCGATCATCCTCGACGAGGATGGCACCACGAGCCAACTCAACACGACTCCCGAACCACCTGCGATGCCCTGCGGCCAGATCGCCCAGTGGTTCCGAGACACCATCACAACGCAGTGCGGACCGAATCCGACCGCAGCTTGCTACTTCCCGTAAGGGGAGAACACATGTCATTGAGACTATCGATGAAATTGATCTTGCTCCTCATCGCGGCCGGAACCGTTATGGCCGGTTGTGGCACTCCCGAGGGCGCTCCTCGGCCGGCGCCGGTCACCGACGCCGATGGCGTGGAAACGCGCGAAAACGGAACGAAGATCGTCCGGGACGATAACGGCGACAAGTAAGCGCCGTCGACCCCTGAGCCCCCGGCCCTCCATGGGCCGGGGGCTCTTTTTGTTCTTAACAACGCGGGGGCTCCCCGCACGTCCAAAGGCTTCCAGCGCTCGTGATCTGAAGGGAAGACCGTGCAGGTCGTTCAGACAATAGCCATGCCCAGCATCGGTGACCCGCCCGTGGAGAACAGCCGCACATCGAAGGCGAAGTACAATCCGAATCCAATTGCCTAAACCGATAGCAGAGAACGAATCTGCGTCGTGTGCGCTAACGGAATCTTTGCTTTGGCTCGCCGGCGGCGATGACGAATCATCCGCCTCCGCCACCAACCGGCTGCTTACGCAGCCAATCCACAAAGTTTGGATCGTCCATCCGGACCGGCGGGCCTTCCTTTCTACGCTTCTCGAACTTCGGATCGAGCGGATCGATGGTGTCCTCCGGCTTGAAAACGCGGGGGTCGGTCATCACGTGCTTGTAGGGCGTGTAGTCGGGCCGATCCGTAAACATATCGGAAAGATCGGTCGCCAAGGCGTCGAACATGTTGTTTGGCGGCAATCCGAAGAGCAAATAGATGCTCTTGATGATGCTCATAATGCTCGTGTGTTCTCGGGTGACGTAGCCCCGCTTTGCGAACGGGCTGATCGCCAGCACAAAGCTTCGATGCCGGTCGATATGATCGTTGTCGGCGCCGGAATCGTCCTGGGTTACGAAAATGGCCATCTTCTTCCATTCCGGCTGCTTTGTTAGATACTCGACAATGCGCCCAAGGGCCAAGTCGTTATCGGCCATAAACGAACAGGTGTAAGGATAGCCCTGGTTCGGCCGAGCGCGGTCGCCGTGGTCGTTGCAGATCGCGATATTGATGAATTTGGGCAGCGGCTTCTTCTTGGCGCGGTAGTTCTTCTCGATATCCTCGATGAACCAATCCGCCCGCGCAACGTCCGGGATGTAGGTGTTGTACGCCGGAAACTCAAAGCAGGTGTTATCGTAGAGGACCTTCGGCATCGGATGGTTGATGAAGTAGTAAATCCCCGTCTTGTTGTTCATGGCGTTTTGATCCGCGCGGGGCAGTTCGTAGCCCTCGCCATAGTTTCGGAAAGTGACGCCTGAGCGAGCAAGGTGCTCCCACATGGAACCGTTCTCCAAATAGTCCTCCGGGATCTGCGAGCCGTAGGACCCGAAACTCACTAAGCGGCCTTTCGCATCGTTCTGCCGCTTGAAGTCCCAGCCCGAATAGAACACCCGCGTCGTCCAGAGGCTGGGGTAGACGCCGACCAACCACCGGTGGCCGTCTCCACTGGCCTGAGGCTCCATGTAGAAGTTATCGCTAATCGCAAACTGTTCGGCAAGCCGGATGTGGTTGGGCATGATCGGCAGCCGTTCGTCCTTGCCCTTCTCACGAATCCAACCCTCCATACCGAATTCAGCGTAGTCCGCGTGGCCCTTGGCCCCCTTGAGCCCGCCGAAGATGCCATCGAAAGTGTGATTCTCTTTGGTGATGAAAACGACGTACTCGATGTTGGGGCTTTTCTTGCCGTGCACGCGAGAGATCGATTTCGTTTTCGCCGCCGGAGGGGATTGGGCAAGGATCCCGTTGTTTAGAAGCACTTCCTTTGACTTCTGGGCTAGATCTGAGCCCGATGGGATCGTCGCGACTTGGACCATGCCCGGCATATCGGATAGGCCTTGGCGCTCATCGCCGGCTTCCCTTGGCGTGAGCGGACCCCGTGGTCCCCGCCCAAGGCCTTTCTGCGTCGCGATGACCAACCGCCTTTCGTCCGGAGTCAGCGTTATCTGGACCGGAAACCAGCCGGTCGGAAACCGCCCCAAGATGCGATAGGTTTTCGCGTCGAGCACGGCAACCGAGTTCAAGCCGCTTTCACTGACGTAAAGTCGGGTTCCCGCTCGGTTGATTGCCATTCCGGTCGGAATGACCCCGCGGAGTTTCGCGACCAGAGGGCTTGGCGACATCTTAATGGTCTTGATCGGCTTCATCGACTTCACCGAAAACACCTGGACCGTGTCGTTATTGGCGTTGCTGACGAAGAGCCGATTCCCATGGACCAACAGCTTGTTCGGCGCGCTGCCCCCCACCGATTTGCCGCCGTCGGCCGGCGAGTGAATGAGGAGCCCGGACTTTTCCGCGCTGACAAACTTGGGTTTGGCAAGGTCGGCCAAACCGTACTTCCATATGGACTGGGCGTCCGGCACGTAGGGCGAGCCAAGTCCGGGAATACGCCGACCCTCGAACTCCCTCCCCACTTCGGATTCGCGGCTTGGGAAACCGAACGCCGGTTTACTGATCCCGCGCGGACTTCCGCCGCTTCCTTCGCGAGGCCCCGGAATGAGCGAGTAGTCAAAGATGCCGATATTGGCGACAAACACGCTCTTCGAACCCGGATCGACGGCCAGCGCGTAGGGTTGCCGCCCCGCCTTCGTTGCGGCAACGGCCTTCCCTTCTCGAAAGTCGAACGTAACCAATCGTTGGTGGGCGATATCCACGCCATAGGCGTACCGGCCGGTGGCATCTAGCGCGATGTCATTGATGAAGGCCGCCGTGGCTCCTTGGAAGTTGGCGGTGAGAGTGGCCTTGGACTGCCAAGGAGCGGCCTGAAAACGACCTTCACCCGCCGGCGCCGGTTCGAGTTGTGCCGAAATGTCCAAGACATCGATTCCGCCCTCCTCACCATTACTGACGATTAGGTTTCGGCCCGAACTATCCAAAACGCCCGCGGGGGCGATCCCCGGTTTGCGGAGGAGCCAGGCACGAGGGTTCGGCTGAAGGAAGTTGGGATAAACGAGGATCGAATCGTCAGAGAACGCGATGACGGTTCGCCCGTTGGGGTGAGCGATGGCGTTCCAACAGTTTTCGTGCGTGTAGAGCCTGCGTCCGATCGGGGTCAGGAAGCGCCCGTTAGGCAGGATCGTGGTCCCGCCCGGAACGACTTTCGCAAACGCATTTCCCGCGGGGGCGGCGAAGAACGGCGAAGCCGCTGGTGCGCCGATGCTGGCTAAGTAAAGGAGTCCGAGAACCGTCATCGGTTGGAAGTTACGCGAGGCAGGCTCGCCAATGCTATGGTTTGTGACGTCCTTATTCAAGAGTTAATCAAGGTTCGACGTCGTGGCCCGAGGTATACTCCGCTTTCTATAAAACCGCGAGTTTGGACCAGGCATGAAACGTACGTATCAACCCAATAACCGGCACAAGCAGACCACCCACGGATTTCGCGTTCGCATGAAAACGACCGACGGGCGCAACGTGATCAAACGTCGGAGGCTGCGCGGCCGCGCCCGGCTGACCCATTAGGGACAGTCTTTCGAAAGCGCGGTTTGAAGAGATCTTTCGAGAAGGCAAGCGGGTCCGCGGCGATTTCTGCCGGATCTCCGCTCTGCCCGGTCCGGGCCGGATCGGAATCGCAACTCCACGTTCCTTGGGATGCATTGCCCGCCGCAACCGTCTGAAACGCCGGATTCGCGCCGCCGTAATGCAGTGTGGTCGAAGCGAAAACCTCGACTTGATCGTCACCGCCGTGGCTTCAGCCGACAAAGTTGAGTTCGAAAAGATCCGGAACGACCTTGCCTCCGCAATCCAGAAGATCGAATCAAGATGGGAAAACGAATCGGCGTCGGACTGATCCGCCTCTACCAGAGAACCACGAAGTGGGCACCGCCAACGTGTCGATACACCCCAAGCTGCTCCCAATACACGCTGGAAGCGGTGGAACGGTTCGGACTCATCAAAGGAAGCTGGCTCGGTTTGAAACGAATCAGCCGCTGCCATCCTTTCCACCGCGGAGGCCACGATCCCGTCCCCGACGCCTGAAGCGATTTGACGATTTTTGATTGACGATGGACAACCTTATCCAACAAAGCTCAAACCCGCAATACCGCAATACCCAATAAACCCCCTATGTCCCGACCTGCCCCCAAGAACAATTTGATTCAGACGCTGCTGATTGCCGCGGTGATCTGGCTCGGCCTCACGCTGGTCATGCAGAGCCAAAAGCCGGCCGATCCTCGCCCATCCGGGCAGTTTATGGAGGCGGTCCGCAAAGAAGTCGCCGACATCAAAGCGGAGAGCGCGCGCCGCAGTGTTCCAATCGGAACTGTTCTTCGTGAAAGAGAATCGGGCGGCAAACAGCTGCAGGTCAAAATCCAGTCCAAGCAGATCACCGTCGACGAAAGCGAAGAGGTGATGCGCTACCAAAGCGAACTCGGCCTGGACCAGACCATTGCCACCTACCTCTCGTTCCACCAGCAGAAGATCGCCCAACAAGCCGAAAAGGAGAAGTGGAACGACCAGCGGCGCCAGGAAGAAGAGATCGCTGCCCTCTTGTTGGTTGCAGATACTCAGTATCAGCAGGGCATCAAGCGCCATGACAACCACCGTCAAGATCTCGCCTTTTTGACGCTGCAGCCGGCCAGCCACCGCTACATCGGCAAGCCCGTGTGGTCCGAGACTGAATACACCTTGCCTCCCCTCGCCAAAGGCGAGAATGCCCGCCGGGTCCAACCTGATAAGTACTTCAGCGAACTGGTGGACAAACTGGCGACCCGGTCCAAGACGGACCTGGTGCTTGGCGTGATTCCGGGATACAAGGTCATCGACACCTTGGTCGGCCTCACCGGCAAGGTTCCGGCCTTCAGCTACGCTCTGGCCGCCCTTTTCTTGGCCGCACTGGTTCGCGGGATCGTTTGGCCCCTGGCGCAGAAGCAATACATGTTTGGCCGCCAGATGTCGCAGCTGCAGCCGCTGGTCAAGGAAATCAAAGAGCGGTTCACCGACAAGAAGACCAACCAGATCACCGACCCTCAAGAGTTTCAGCGAAGAACGATGGAGCTGTATAAGGAGTACGGCATCAACCCGTTCGCCGGATGTCTTCCGACGTTCATCCAGATCCCGTTCTTCCTGATCATCTACCAGTGCATGGTCATGTACCGGTACGAGTTCCAAAACGGAACGTTCCTGTGGATCAATCCGAGCACCGCCGCCGCGACCAACGGCTTCATCGCACCAAACCTCGGAGAGCGAGACTATATCCTGATCGTTCTTTACGCGATCTCGATGGTGGTCACAACGCTCCTGACCCCGGTATCGGACCCCACTAACGCCAAACAGCAGCGGATCATGGGAGTTGGCATCGCGGTCTTCTTCTCGATCATGATGTTCTTCTGGCCCCTGCCATCAGCCTTCGTGCTGTACTGGGTCTCGACGAATGTCTTCGCCACCATCCAGATGCTCAGAACGTACCGAATGCCGCCGCCACCTTTGGTCAAAGTGAACGCTCCGGGAGGCGGGGTCTTTCCGGTCAGCCCGCCAAAGCCGTCCTCGAACGGGTCCGCGCCCGGAACGAAAGGGACCCCTGTCCGCCACCGCCCGAAAAAGAAAAAGTAGACCTTTGCCGGGCAAATGAGTAAGCTTGAGAGACAAACGATTTATGGAAGCCATTGAGATCAGCGCTGCCACCCTCGACGCCGCCAAAAAGCAGGCCGCCGACAAACTCGGCGTAAGCGTCGAGCAACTTGCCGTCACCGTCCTCGAAGAATCCAAAGGGCTCTTCGGAAAGGGCAGCGTTCGCATTCGCGCCGAAGCCGGTGGAGAAGCTCCCGCCGCCAAGCCGAAACGAGGCGCCAAAGCGGCAAAAGTGGAGAAATCCGAACCCGAAGCCGCGGTGGCCGTCGCCGAACCTGAGGAGAAGCCGGCCAAGAAGGGCCGTGGCAAAGCCAAAGCCGAAGAGGCGCCGCCTGCCGAGGCGGTCGTGGAAACGCCGGCTGCCGCTCCCGTAGAGGTTGTCGCATCGAAGGCCGACGCGGAAGCTCTCCTTGGCCTGCTTAACGGTGTGCTCAAAGCAGGCGACCTCGAGGTTACGGCCAAGATCGAGGGTCTCAACGGCAGGTACGTGAACCTGACGATCGATGGAAAAGATGCCGGACACCTTGTCGGAAAGCAAGGCGAAGTCATCAATGCCCTGCAGTACTTGCTCAACATCATCGCGAATCAGCAGATTGGCAACGGCGTCCGCGCCACGCTCGACGGAAACGACTACCGACGACGCCGAGAGGCCGCCCTGACCAAGCTTGCCAATTCGATTGCGGATCAAGTGGTTGCGCGGGGCGAAGAGGCGGTGCTCGATGCGCTACCGGCCTTTGAGCGACGCATCGTCCACAAGGCGCTTTCAGAGAACAGCAAAATTTCGACCTATAGCGAAGGCGAAGAACCGAACCGCCGGGTCGTCATTGCCCCCGCGGACTGAACTTTTGCCGGCGAGCGGTCATACCGCGGCTCGTTAAGCGCCGTCGACGAATCTCCGCATGGCAGCCAGAGTTTCTTGGCTCACGTGGTGCTCGATGCCTTCCGCGTCCGCCTCGGCAACCTCATCGGGCACCCCGAGGGCGCGCAGAAACTTGAGAACCATCGCGTGCCGGGCCTGAGACTCTTCCGCCATTTGACGGCCCTCATCCGTTAGGAAAATGCTCCGATAGGGCTGCGAAGTCACCAGTCCTTCTCGCTGAAGGCGTTGGACGGTCTTTGACACCGTCACATGGGTCACCCCCAACCGCTCTGCAAGGTCGACGGCGCGGGCTTCGCCGGTTTCCCGAATCAAGGCATCGATGAGCTCGACATAGTCTTCCGCGTTTTCGCGGCTATGATCGTCTCGCGTTCGTTGGAATCGATTAGGCGTCATTCGAATCTGTACTCGGGCACGACCTCTCTAAACCACCGTCAGCGTGGGGCTCGGCTCGACATTGAAGCTTTCGTGGCCGTCGGGACTTACCGTCACGATGTTCTCGATCCGGACTCCGAACTTGCCGGGAAGGTAGATGCCAGGTTCGATGCTGAAACAGTTCCCGACCTCCAATCGGTGCGCATTCCCCGCCACTATGTTGGGTTCCTCGTGGCCTCGCATTCCGATGCCGTGGCCGAGCCGGTGCATGAAGAGTTCTCCATAGCCGGCATCCTCGATGACTTTGCGTGCCGCCGCATCGATCGATTCCGCCGCCACCCCCGGTTGAATCGCCGCTCGCCCGGCTTGATGAGAGGCCAGGACAATCTCATAGATCCGCTTGGCCTCGTCCGAAGCGTGCCCGACCGCCGCCATGCGTGTGATGTCGCTGTAGTAGCCCTCGACCGTACAGCCGAAGTCCAAGACGACGACATCTCCTTCCCGGATGGGCGTGTCGTCGCTCAAATGGTGCGGTTCTGCCCCGTTGGCGCCCGTCGCCACGATGCAAAAGGCCGGCTTTCCGCCTCGCCGTCGCATCTCTTCCGTGAGGGCGTCGGCAACCTGGGCTTCCGTGGCCCCCGGCTTGAGCGCCGCCAGACCGGCGGCAAGCGAATCGTCGGCAATGCGGGCGGCCTTGCGCATAAGATCGAGTTCGCGCCCATCCTTGACCCGCATGAGCGCCGAAATCACCAACGAGCCCGGCTTAAAGAGCGCCGCGGGCAGCGCTTCCTGCATCCTCAGGAGCATTTGCGCGGGCAACTCGTCGTCCACGCCGACAATCGCCGACCTCAGATTCCAGTCCGAAGCCAACTGCCGAAAGTGCTCCACGGGGTCCTCTCCGTCTCGCCACGGCCGAACGTCTTCGATGCCAACACGGCGAGCTTGGGTCACCGAAAGAGCGGGACAAATCATGCGGACGGATCCATCGGCTCGCACCGCCAAGGTGAGAAACCGCTCTCCGGCCCCTTCTCCGTATCCGTGGAGGTACTCCATCGTGACGGGCGACCAGGCGAAAAAGGCATCGAGGCCGGCCGAGTGCAATTCCTCGGCAAGGCGTCCAATCCGGTCGGGAGCGGCGGTCTTCATACCGCCGAGTATGACACTTGATCAGGCTGCCGAAGCCAAAGCGTCCGCTTCCGCCGCCACCTTCAAGAAAGCCTGGACAACTGCGGGGTCGAAGTGCGAACCTGCACTGCGCGAAATCTCCTCAACCGCGGCCTCGTGGCTCATCGTCACCTTGTAGGGTCGTTCGCTGGTCAGAGCGTCATAGACGTCGGCGACCGCAACAATTCGGCCTTCGAGCGGAATCGCTTCTCCGGCCAGTCCATCCGGATATCCGCGTCCGTCCCACCGCTCGTGGTGGCTTCGAGCGATGGTTTCGGCTGTCTTTAGGAACCGGCAGGCGCTCCCCGCCAGCACTTCGGCACCAATAACGGTATGCGTTTTGATCGTTTCGAACTCTTCTTCGGTGAGTTTCCCCGGCTTTAACAGAATCGAATCGGAGACGCCGATCTTGCCCAGATCATGGAGCGTCGCCGCGAGTCGCAAGGTCTCGACCTCGTCGGCTTCCATGCCCAATTGAGCCCCGATTTGGGCCGCCATCTCACCCACCCGTTTTGCGTGCTGGCCGGTGTCATCGTCTCGATACTCTGCCGCCCGGGCAAGGCGCTCGACGACTTCGAGGTGCATGTTCTCAAGCTCGGCGGTTCGCTCCCGTACTCGTTCCTCCAGCGAGCGGTTCTGATCGCATAACCGCCGGTGCATGAAACGCATCTTGAGGAAATTCTGAACCCGGAGGCGAATCTCCGTGGCGTCACCCGGCTTGGTCAGAAAGTCGGCCGCTCCCGCTTCGAGAGCTTGGCGTTTCGCGTCGGAAGTAACGTCGGCGGTGAAGACCAGGATTGGAAGAAACTCTTCGGCGGACTGCCCTTCCCTCAACTGCGCCATGACCTGGAAGCCGTTCATTTTGGGCATGTGGAGGTCGAGGATCACCAAGTCCGGCGACCAATCTTTGGCCATATCGGCGACCTGAGTCGGATCGCTTACCGAGCGCACCTGCACGTACCCCGAGTACTCGAGCAACCGCTCCATAAGGAGGAGGTTGGACGCGTTGTCATCCACCACGAGGATCCTGCTCTGCGTGAGCATTTCGAAATCAAGCACTCAATCGCACCTCTCGTTCCAAGACTCGGTCGAGAACGTCCAAAAACTCACCAACTTCAAACGGTTTGGACAACACTTCGACCGGTTTTCCTCGCCCCGGAAGGCTCCAATGCTGCACCGTCGGATCGGCGCTTAGCAGTACGACGGGTATTTGTGATAGGGCGCGGTCGTTGGAGAGCTTCTCCGCGACTTGGATGCCCAACATGTCCGGCAGGTTGTTATCGAGAAGAATTGCGTCGGGATGATGCTCGCGGGCAAACTCCAGCCCAAGATGACCCTGCATCGCGACCAGAAGTCGAATCCCTGGACGCGCATGAAGCAATTGCTCGATAAGCTTGACGTTGGCCATGTTGTCTTCGATCAACAGCACGGTTTGCGTCTGCGTTGGAGAGGCATTCGCAAGGTCGAACTCCATCAATCCTAGGGGAACCGAGCCACTCGGAGCCTCCGCTTGGGCTAACTCAATCACAAACCGCGATCCTGGCCCCGAATGCTCAAGGTCCAGATAGAGTCGCCCGCGCATTGCATCAACCAAAGACTTGGAAAGCGGCAGTCCTAGCCCGGTGCCCTCGACGGCCGAATTCTCGGCGCCCAGGCGGTCGAACGGAACGAACAGCCGCTCCAGATTCTCCGGCGCAATGCCCTGCCCAGTGTCCGTCACGCTCAGCGCCACATGTCCGTTTTCTGCCGCTTGAAGCGCACAGCGCACTTCACCGCCGGCGGAGTTGTACTTCACGGCATTGGTCAGGAGGTTAAGGATGACTTGGCTGAGCCGCTGACGGTCGGCCTGAACGTAACCGGCGTCGCTCGGCACATCGTTGATCAGCCGAATGCCATGCTCGGCCGCCATCGGCGCGACAAGGTCGATCGCTTCGCGTAGGATGGTGCTGACCTCGATCGGCTCCAGGCTCACCGAAACGTGGCCCGACTCGATTCGAGAGATATTGAGCACTTCGTTGATGAGGTTAAGAAGGTGTTTTCCGCCTTTGAGGATTTGGTCGACGCATTCTCTCGCCCGGTCATCGAGCGGCTCCATCTCCAGCAATTGGCTGAAGCCAAGAATCGAGTTCATCGGCGTTCGAAGCTCGTGGCTCATGCGAGAGAGAAACTCGTTTTTGGCTTGGTTCGCCCTCTCGGCCCGCTCCTTGGCCCGCTCCGCTTCCTGAGCGCGGCGAATGACCGTGATGTCTCGCGTAAAGAGGCCGGCGTAGACAAAACGATCCGCCTGCCAATACGGCGTCGCGTTGATTTGAACAACACGGCGTTCGCCGTCCGCCCTCCGGATGACGCCCTCATAGTTGTGCACGGTCTCCCCGTTTCGCAGCTTCTCAAGAAGGTCGTTCAAGTCGTCCGTATCAACGTGGAACTCGTTCAAATGCCGGCCCAACAAGGCGTGGGACTCGAAGCCGTATATATCGAGCTGCGCTTGGTTGGCGACCAGAATTCGTCCTTGATCGTCAAGCCGGACAATCCCAATCGGCGCCGTATCAAAAAAGTCCGAAAGCTGCTTTTGGCTTGACCGCGCGTCTGCCTCGCGCGCCTGCCGTTCTAAAACCTCCTTCTGAAGTTCGGCCGTACGGAGCCGCACCCGTTCCTCGAGCTCTTCTTTTGCGAGTTGAAGCGCCTCATCGCGAGTCTGGATTTCCGAGAGCATCGCATTGAATCCGGCGGCCAGCTGGCCAACTTCGTCGTTCGAAACGTGATCGACTCGGTGACGATAGTCGCGGGTTCGCGAAACCAACCTCATCGCTTCGGCAAGCCTTAAGATCGGCCCGGATATGATCCGCTGGAGATTTGCCGCGATCAAAACGGAAGCAATCAGAGAAAGGAGCGTCAAAGCCGATGTGACCGCAATGAAAGCGTCGCGTCGCTCGATCCAGGGACGCATCGAAGAAACAACGACCAGATCGCCCACATATTCGCGCTCCTGACGAATCGGAGACTTGGTGATCAGACGCTCGCCCGATTCCACAACGTCGGCAATCATTCTGGGAGCAACCGAAAGAGGCTTCATGCGCTCGTTCTTGGTGTATTGGGCCAAGACTTTGCCGTCGGGAAGGAAGATTTGGGCGGATTCGACGTCGTCGTGATACTTCAACGACTTTAGAATCTCCCCCGCTGCCTGAGCGTCGCCAAAGAGCAGCGCGGCGCCGGAGTTGGTAGAAACGATCTCCGACTGGTACCGTTTCTCATCGATCAACTTCTGCCGAAAGGCCTTGAGGTCCCACCACACGAAGATCGCAAACGAAGCGGAGACCGTCAAGCCGCTGACCGCCGCAACGAGCGTCACGAGCTTGATTCGGAAGGAGAATCGTTTGAGCATGCTACGGATCCACCTTCTTGGCAAGCGCAAGCAGCTTCGAGCTGATCGAGAGCCCAGCCGATTGGGCGGCTCGATTGCCGATGACAAATGCCACCCGGCGCTCATCATTCACGAACGCGATGTGTCCCGTTCCCTTCACAAATCCTTCCGATTCCCCAACCAATAGAATCGGCTTTCCATGGAGAATTCCCAGGTCCCTCCACCGGGACTTCATCGATTCAGCGATGAACAATACATGGACTCGTCCTTCCACTGAAGTTCGAAAGTTTCGAACGGCGACCGGCCGTCCATCCACATCTTTTCCCCGAACCGCCGCCTCGAGCTTTCCGTCGAAAGGGTCGTCACCATAGACTCCGATGACAAAAGGACCAGAACGATCGCCGAGCGAGCTTGCCGGCCACTGGATGAACTTCGTAAAATTCCAAATCATTGCGGCCTTCACGGCGTATTCGTCCGTCGAATTCCCCGCATGCGCGGCGCCAACAAGCGCGGCCGCCAAGGCGACGACGATTCGAGCAAGAAGTTTTCGAGCAAGGGACATCGATCCCAACCCTAAAACCTCCATGCGGCGCCGATCGAAAAGCCGCGTGGGACGTAGGAAACCGTCTCGAAGAGGGAGTCGCCCCCTTCGCGCCGTCGCCGATTCAGGAGGTTCGTGCCGCTAACGCTGAGCTCAAAATCCTTGCATGGGGACCATCCGAGCCGCAAGTTGAGTTGAGTGCCGGGGGCCGTGTCGGTCGCCAAGACTCGATCCGTGTAGCTCGCCATCAGGTCGAAAGTGAAGCCACCGCGAAGATCGTGAGAAGACCGCACACTAGCCGAATGGCGAGGCGTGCTCCCTTGGCGTTCGGTTGAGATTTCACCGAAGGTATCGGTTGAACCCGGATCGAAATAGAAGTTGTCGTTGAACCAGCTGTAACCGAGAGTCAGCCTCCAGTTCGGCGCCGGATTGAATCGGGCCACCGCCTCGATCCCGCTCGTTACCGCATTCAGCTTGTTCGAGAAGAAGGCCGGCTGATCGACGTGGGGGACCGGGTCCGAACCCATTCCGGGCTCGCCTAGCTCAAACGTTCTCAAGTTGTCGTAAAGGCTCACGAAGGCGGTCAGGTCGTAGCTTGCTCGGTTCGTCGGCTGATTGCGCCAACCCAATTCGAATGAAACGACCGATTCGGCCTTGAAGTCCGAGTTGCCAATCAATCGGGCCTTGCCGGGAATCATGAACTCGGTCGGGAAGGACTGCGCCCAAATCGAACTGTCGGCTTCCGATCGGCTGGGCGATCGGACCGATCTCGAAATGGCCGTCCAGAAGGTCTCCCGTTCGCTGCGGGAGTACGTGACCGCCAGGCTTGGTTGAAACTCCCACCCCGAGTAGTCGTTGTGCTCGAGCATCGCGTCGGTATGCACGCGGACGCCGCTTCCCATCGCCGATTCATGGTGAACAAAGGCGCCAAACAATTCGTCTCGCCGTCGGCTCGGGGTGAGCTGAACATACGGCGTGTTCTGCACCGATTCGGAAGACGATCGATAGGATGCGCCCCAACTCATCGCTCGATTCGTCGAAAGCTGTCGATCCTGCCGCCATTCGAGGTCGAGCGTTTTCCGATGGTTGGGCAGCTCAAAGTCCTCTCGATCGGAATCGTTATAGCTGGCGCGGATCGTTGTCAGGTTTCCGTTGCTTTCGGTTCGCGTCCATGCGGCATTGAGAAAGCCGACTCGGTGCCGGGATAACGCTTGGATGCTCTCGATGTAGGGCTCTTCGAGGGTGGGAACGATTCCCGATTCATGCACTCTCGTTCCCGACCAATAGCCGTTGACGCGAAGCGTCTCTTTCCCTCTCTCCGAATCGAGCCGAAAACTCAAATTGTTGGCTCGCCAGCCGTCCGATGCCGAGCCGCCGCCAAGATCGGAAGAGCACACGTCTGAACTCCAGTCACTGACC
>ERZ761609.2156-NODE-2156-length-15206-cov-10.951224_pt1 | contig 15206 bp, 12 predicted proteins | sample MGYA00511163_ERZ761609 | MGnify/ENA primary metagenome ERZ761609 (study PRJEB28899, sample SAMN02445070) | bioreactor sludge metagenome | biome: EBPR sludge | place: Australia: Brisbane, Thorneside Wastewater Treatment Plant | collected 2011-12-16 ... | reverse complement strand
GGCCATTCCGAGATGAGCGCGGCGATCGTCCTGCCGGGCCGGATCGCCGACATCACCGCCGCCGCGAAAGCCGCAGGCCGCGCGATTCCCGTCATCGCGCCGGATGCCGCGCTGCCGCGCCTCGATGACGCCCGCGCACCCGATCCGGCGCCAGGCTCCGAGACAGAATGCGCGCTGCTCTACACCTCCGGCACGACCGGGCGGCCCAAGGGCTGCGTCCTGACCAACACCTACTTTCTCAACAACGGGCGCTGGTATGCCACGGTCGGCGGTTTGGTGCGGATCCGCCCCGGCCGCGAACGCATGCTGACCCCGCTGCCGCTGTTCCACATGAACGCCATGGCGACCTCGACCATGGCGATGATGATGTCCGGCGGCTGCCTGACCATTCTCGACCGCTTCCACCCCCGGACCTGGTGGGACAGCGTGCGCGCCGCGCGCGCCACCATCGTGCATTACCTCGGCGTCATGCCGCCGATGCTGATGGGCGCACCGCCCTCCGACAGGGACAGCGACAACGAGGTGGTGTTCGGCTTCGGCGCAGGCGTCGACAAGCGCCTGCATGGCCCGTTCGAGGCACGCTTCGGCTTCCCGCTGGTCGAGGCCTGGGCGATGACGGAGACTGGCGGCGGCGTCATCATCGCCGCCAACCGGGAACCGCGCCATCTCGGCGTCTCCTGCATCGGCCGGCCAGACGAGGTCACGGAGCTGCGCATCATCCGGGAGGACGGCAGCGACTGCGGCGCCGACGAGCCGGGCGAATTGCTGGTGCGCCGCAAGGGACCGGACCCGCGCCACGGCTTCTTCCGGGAATACCTGAAGGATCGCCAGGCGACCGAAGAGGCCTGGGCCGGCGGCTACTTTCATACCGGCGACGTGGTGCGCCGCGACGGCGACGGCTACATCTACTTCGTCGACCGCCGCAAGAACGTCATCCGCCGCTCGGGCGAGAACATCGCCGCGGTGGAGGTCGAAAGCGTGCTGCAGCAGCATCCTGCGGTGGCGGCGGTGGCGGTGGCGGCGACCCCCGATCCGGTGCGCGGCGACGAGGTGTTCGCCTGCATCGTGGCAAAGGAACCGCCAGCGGACGCCGCCGGCCGCCGCGCCCTGGCCGAAAGCCTGGTCCAGCACGCGCTCTCGCGGCTGGCCTACTACAAGGCGCCGGGCTGGGTCGCCTTCGTCCCCTCACTGCCGGTCACCGCGACGCAGAAGATCCAGCGCGGCGCGATGAAGGATCTGGTGGCGCAGCTTGCCGGCGATCCCGCGACGGTCGACACCCGCGCCATGAAGAAGCGGACGGCCTGACATGGCGCGCTTCGCCGTTCCGCCCCGGCAAGGCTACGGCGATGTCGTGGTGTGCGCGCCGGTCACCGTGCCCTACCAGCGCTATTCCACCGAGAGCGCCCATTGGTGGATCGGACGGGCGCTGAAAGCGCTGACCGAGACCGCCGGGCTGCGCCGGCAGGACCTCGACGGCTTCCTGGTTTCCTCATTCACGCTGTTCCCGGACACCGCCATCGGCCTGACGCAGCATTATGGCCTGTCGCCACGCTGGCTCGACCATATTCCCATGGGCGGGGCGAGCGGCATTCTCGCCCTGCGCAAGGCCGCCCGGGCCGTGCAGGCCGGAGACTGCGCCATCGCTGCCTGCGTCGCGGGCGACACCAACCACGTCGACAGTTTCCGCAAGTCGCTCTCGACCTTCTCCCGCTTCGCGCAGGACGCGGTCTATCCCTACGGATCCGGCGGGCCGAACGCCTCGTTCGCCCTGATCTGCGCCCATTACATGCGCATGTACGGGGCAACGCGCGAGGATTTCGGCAAGCTTGCCGTGGCCCAGCGTGCCAATGCGCTGCGATTTCCCCACGCGCTGATGAGAAAGCCGCTGACGCTCGACGACTATCTTTCCGCGCGCATGATCGCCGACCCCATCGGGCTCTATGATTGCGTCATGCCCTGCGCCGGTGCCGAGGCCTTTCTGGTGATGCGCGAAGCCACGGCCAGGGCGCTTGGACTGCCCTTCGCGCGCCTTCTCGCGACCATCGAACGCCACAACGCCCATGCAGAGGACGCGATCCAGCATCGGGGCGGCTGGAGCGTGGACATCGGCGAACTCTACACGATGGCCGGCATCGCTCCGGAGGCGCTGTCCTTCATCCAGACCTACGACGACTACCCCGTCATCTCGCTGATGCAACTGGAGGACCTCGGCCTCTGCGCCAAGGGCGAGGCGAAGGACTTCGTGCGGGCGAACAGCTTCACCGTGGATGGCACGATGCCGCACAACACCTCGGGCGGGCAATTGTCCGTCGGGCAGGCGGGCTGCGCCGGCGGCTTCCTCGGAATGGTCGAGGCGATCCGGCAACTCACCGGAACCGCCCTGGGCGGGCAGGTGGCGAATGCGCGCTACGGCCTCGTTTCCGGCTTCGGTATGATCACCTACGATCGCGGCCTCGCGTCGGGTGCGGCAATTCTGGGAGGCGCCTGACATGACCGCCCCGCTCCCCCCGCCCAAGCGCAAGAACCCGCTGAAGCGCACCCGCCTGCCGGTCTCCCCGCCCGACCTGCGCAGCCGGCAATCCCACCTGCTTACCCGCGCCGCGGCGGAGGGCCGCTTCGGCCTGCCGACCTGCCTCGACTGCGGCGCATTGCACTATCCCCCGCGCGATGCCTGTCCGCACTGCCTGTCGTCCCGCATCGGCATGCGCGAGTGTTCCGCGCTCGGCACGCTCGCGGCGACCACCACGGTGCAGATTTCCAACAATGTCTACTTCCGTGAACGCAGCCCCTGGCGCGTCGGGCTGGTGACGCTGGACGCCGGCCCGGGCGTCGTCGCGCATGTCCACGGCGACTGCGCGGACGGCGGGCGCGTGCGCCTCGACTGGCGGCTTGACCGCAGCGGCAACGCGACGGCCTTCGCCGTGCCTGATCCGCCGAGCCCGAACATGATGGACGACCCGCAGATGCGCGAGATGACGCTCGATCCCAAGCACCGGCGCGTGCTGGTCACCGATGGGCGCACCGCGCTCGGTCAGGCCATGGCGAAGGCCCTTTCCGATGCCGGAGCGGCGCTCGTCTTCGTCGGCATCGCCGAGGCCTGGAAGCCGTTTCCCGGCTCGGAGCGGCTGAGCGCCATGCGGGGCGTCGAGATCATGCCGCTCGACATGACCGATACCGACTCGGTCAACGACCTCGCTGACGCCATCGGCGCGCGGGTCGACATCATCGTCAATACCGGCGCGCACATCCGTCCGGGCGGCCTGCTCGAACGCAAGGGCGTCACCGTCGCGCGCGAAGAGCTGGAAGCCGGCTATCTCGCGCTGCTCAGGCTGGCTCAGGGCTTCGGTCCGGTGATGCGTTTCCGTGGCGCGGACGGGGCCAACAGCGCCTGCGCCTGGGTGAATGTCTTTTCCATCTATGCGCAGATGGCCTGGCCCGCCTATGGCGCCTGGTCCGCCGCGCAGGCGGCGATGCTCAACGCTTCGCTGTCGCTGCGGGGGGAACTTCGGCCCGGCGGCGTGCGGGTGGTGCATGTCTTCACCGGGCCCACCGAAGACGAATGGTTCCAGCCGTTGCCGCCACCCAAGGTCGCGGCCGGACAGATCGCCTCCGCCGTCGTCGATGCGCTCCGCCGGGGCCTTGAGGACGTCTATGTCGGGGATGTGGCGCAGGACTTCCGGGCCCGCCTCGACCTCAACCCCAAGGCGCTGGAACGGGAGCTTGGCCAATGAGCGGAACCCTGACCGCGATGCTCGCCGCGATCGCCGGCGGCGGCGTGAAGGTGGTGGACCTCACCTTCACACTCTCGCCGGAGTTTCCGGCGCTGGTCCTGCCGCCGGAACTCGGCCAGTGCGCGCCGTTCCGCATGGAGGAAGTGTCGCGCTACGATCCGCGCGGCCCGGCCTGGTACTGGAACAACATCTCCATGTCCGAACATTGCGGCACGCATTATGACGCGCCGATCCACTGGGTGACGGGCAAGGACCTGCCGAACAACTCGGTCGATACGATTCCCGTCGAGCGGTTCCTCGCGCCGGCCTGCGTCATCGATTGTTCGGCCCAGGCGGCGGCCGACCCCGACTTCGTGCTGAGCACCGGCGACATCGCGGCCTTTGAGCGCGACCACGGCCGCATTCCGGCCGGCTGGTGGGTGCTGATGCGGACGGACTGGTCGAAGCGTGATTTCACCGGCTATGCCAATCTTCGCGAGGACGGCGCCCATACACCGGGACCGTCGCCGGAAGCGATGCGATTTCTTGTCGACGAGCGCGGCATCCTCGGCTTCGGCACGGAAACCATCGGGACGGACGCGGGGCAGGCGCACCACTTTGCCCCGCCCTACCCGGCGCACCACTTCCTGCACGGGGCCGGTCGCTATGGCCTGCAATGCCTCTGCAACCTCGATCTGCTGCCGCCGCGAGGAGCGGTGATCGTCGCGGCGCCGCTCAAGATCCGGCAGGGTTCCGGTTCGCCGCTGCGCGTGCTCGCGCTGGTGGAGGGCTGAACCATGGACGGCAAGCGCACGGCGCTCGTCACCGGCGGCGCAGCCGGCATCGGCGCGGAGATCGTCCGTAGTCTGATCGCCGACGGATTCCATGTGGTCAGCATCGATCGCCATGCGCCGGAGACCGGCAGTCCGGATCGCACGGACATCCTCTGCGACCTCATCGACCCGGAGGCGACGGCGCGCGCCGCAGCCGAGGTCGCGGCGCGGTTCTCCGTGACGCATTTCGTGCACAACGCGGGCACGATCCGCGCCAACCTGATCGAGAGCACCTCGGCTGCCGACCTTGCAGCGTTGAGCCAGCTGCATCTCGGCGCGGCCATAACACTCGCGCAGGCGATCCTGCCGGCGATGAAGGCGGCCGGCAGCGGCCGGATCGTGCTGATGTCCTCGCGCGCCGTGCTGGGTGCCGCGACACGCACGGTCTATTCCGCAACCAAGGCCGGCGTCATCGGGCTTGTGCGGACCTGGACGCTGGAACTCGCCCGGCACGGCATCACCGTCAATGCGCTCGCGCCAGGGCCGATCGGCGGCACCGACATGTTCCATGATGTCATGCCGAAGGGCGACCCGCGCATCGCGGCGCTCGCCGCATCCATTCCGATGAAGCGGCTGGGCACGCCGGCGGACGTGGCCAATGCCGCGCGCTTCTTCCTGTCCGACGCCTCGGGGTTCATCACCGGCCAGACACTCTACGTCTGCGGCGGCGTCAGTGTCGGACAGGCAGCGTTCTGAAGCCGGCTCTCGCTCACGCCATGCGATCGAGCGTTGCGGGCGTCAGGCCACGTTCGCGCAGCTTGAACTTCTGAACCTTGCCGTTTTCGGTGCGGGGCAGTTCGGCGAAGACCTCGACATAACGCGGCACCGCATGGCGCGGCAGCTCGCGCGCGCAGCGGGCGAAGAAATCCGCCGCGTCAAGGGCCGCGCCGGGCTTCAGCACCAGGGCCGCCATGACCTCGTCTTCCGCCAGATCGGACGGCACGGGGAAGACCGCGACGGTTTCCACTTCCGCGAAGGCCGCGATGACCTGCTCGACCTCGAAGGAAGAGATGTTCTCGCCGCGCCGGCGGATGACGTCCTTCAGACGGTCGATGAAGGCGAACGTGCCATCGCCATGCCGGATCACCCGGTCGCCGGTGTGGAACCACAGGTTGCGCCAGGCCTCCACGGTCTTCTCCGGCAGGCCGAAGTAGCCGGAGGCGAAACTGAACGGCTCGTCTGACCGCACCACCAGTTCGCCGGCCGTGCCATCCGGAACCGGTTCATCGAGCCCATCCACGACACGTGCCGCGATGCCCGGTGCGACGCGGCCCATCCGGCCGGGCACACGCTCGCCCGCCGTGCCGCCGATGATAAAGTTCGTCTCGGTCGAACCAAATCCATCGACCAGCCGGACGCCGGTGCGCTCGAACAGCCTCTCGTGCATGGCGGCCGGAACGCCGGGACCGAGCGCCACGCGCAACCGGTGCGCCCGCTCAAGGTCCGATTCCGGTTGCGCCAGCAGCATCGGCACCATCGCGCCGAGCAGGTAGCTGACGGTCGCGCCGCTCTCGCTCATGGCGCGCCAGAAGCCGGAGGCGGAGAATTTCGGCAGCACCTCCAGCGTCGATCCGGTCAGAAGCGCCTGAAAGAATGTGTTGATGGCGTTGGTGTGGAACAGTGGCAGCGGCGTCGCCAGCACATCGCCTTCACGCAGTTCCAGGAACCTCGCCGTCAACAATCCCCACCAGTGGAATTGCGCCTGCGGGCAGACCACGCCCTTGGGCGCGCCGGTCGTGCCGGAGGTATAGAGGATCGCGAACGGATCACCCGGGCTTGACGCATGCGCCGGAACCGCAGGCCCCTCGGCACGGAAGGGTTCGGCCCCGGGCGTTGGGGCATCGCCGCCCGGAACCCAGATGCGGTCCAGCGCCAGACCGTCGAAGGCCCCGGGCTCAAGAGCCGCCAGCAGCTGCGGATCGATGACCAGCAGCCGCGCCCCGGAGTTTTCGAGATAATAGCGCAACTGGCGCGTCTTCACCGCGGTGTTGAGCGGAACGGCGACGGCGCCCAGCCAGCCGCAGCCGACAAGCAGGCGCATCACCTCGGGCCGGTTGGGCGACAGGATGGCGACGCGGTCGCCGGCTTGGATGCCGGCTTCCGCCAGCGCACCTGCCATGTGGGCGGCAATGCCGGGAGCCTCGTCAAACCGCCAGGTTTCGCCAAGGCAGGAAAACAGCCGGCGCGACCCGTAACGCTCCGCCTGGCCGACAAGCATGCGCGCCAGCGTTCGCTCCTCGGGCGGCAGCGGCAGCCAGGGAAATCCCGGCAACATCATCCATGCCCGCCAAGGTAAGTCGCGGTGACCCGGGGATCATGCATCAAGATGTCGGCCTTGCCCGACAGCGTGACGTCGCCGGTCTCCAGAACATAGCCGAAATCCGCCGTCTCCAGCGCGGCGCGCGCATTCTGCTCGACCAGCAGGATCGACACGCCGAGATCGCGCAGAGACGCGATGATCTTGAAGATCTCGCGCACGATCAACGGCGCCAGGCCGAGCGAGGGTTCGTCCAGCATCAACAGGCGCGGCTTCGACATCAGCGCGCGGCCCAGCGCCAGCATCTGGCGTTCGCCGCCCGAGAGAGTGCCGGCGAGCTGCGCGCGGCGCTCCTTGAGGCGCGGGAAGCGGTCGTACACCACCTCGAAGCTGCGCTTCACATGCGCGCTGTCGCGGCGATGCACATAGGCGCCAAGCAGCAGGTTGTCCTCCACCGGCAGGTCACCGAACAACTCGCGCCGCTCCGGCACAAGGCACAGTCCGTCGAACACGCGATCCTCGATGTCGCGCCCTTTCAGGTCGCGGCCCTCGTAGACGATGGACCCCAGCGAAGGCAGCAGCCCCATGATCGCGCCGAGCAACGTCGTCTTGCCCGCCCCGTTCGGTCCGATGATGGTGACGATCTGGCCGGCATCGATCGTCAGCGACACGGCGCGCACTGCCTCGACCTTGCCGTAGGAGACCGACAGGTTCGTTACCTCCATGAGCCGGCTCATGCGACGCCTCCGAGATAGGCTTCCTGCACCGCCGCGCTGGCGCGCACGTCGGCGGGCGTGCCCTCCATCAGCTTGGAGCCGAAATCGAGCACGACGATGCGGTCGACAAGGCCCATGACGAAGTCCATATCGTGCTCGACGAGCAGGATCGACACGCCGCGCGCGCGGATGGCGCGAAGCTGCGCCGCCAGGGCGTCCTTTTCCGCCTTGCGCAGTCCCGCCGCGGGCTCATCCAGCACGATCAGGATCGGATCGGCGGCGAGCGCCCGGGCGATCTCCAGCACGCGCTGGTTGCCGAGCGGCAGGTTGCCGGCGAGTTCGGCGGCCTTCGCTCCAAGGCCAACCAGGTCGAGCTGGTCCAGCGCCTCGCGCGTGGCGCGCGCCTCCTCCTCCCGTTCGAGCCGCAGCAGGCACTGCACGAAGCCGGCGGAGGTTCGCGGATAGGCGCCCAGCAGAACGTTGTCGACCAGGCTCATGTTGGCCCGCAGTTTCACGTGCTGGAAGGTGCGCGCCACTCCGGCCCGCGCGATGCTCGCCTGCGGCGCGTTGCTGACGTCGCGCCCCATGAACGCGACCGAGCCGCCATCCATGCGCAGCGCGCCGGTGACGAGGTTGAACAACGTGCTCTTGCCCGCGCCGTTGGGTCCGATCAGGCCCAGAATTTCTCCGGCCCGCATCTCGAACGACACGTTGTTGACCGCGACCAGGCCGCCGAACCGTTTCGTCGCGCCTTCGACCTTGAGCAGCGTCTCGCCGGCCTGCGGCAGCGCGCGGCGGGCAAGTCCGGTCTGCGCCGCCCTCGGAATTCGGGCCTCGCGCGGCACGAAGCGCTGCACCAGCGACAGCAGTCCACCGCGCGCATATTGCAAAAGGATGATCAGCAGCACCGAAAAGGCGACGATCTCAAGCTGCGTCGCGTTCTTCGACAGATAGGGCAGAATGTCCTGAATCCAGTTCTTCAGGAACGTCACGATCGCCGCGCCGACGATGGCGCCATAGACCGAGCCGGCGCCGCCAGCCATCGCCATCAGCAGGTATTCGATACTCGGCCGGATGTCGAAGGGCGAGGGGCTTATGAAGCGCAGCATGTGCGCGTAGAGCCAGCCGGCGAGGCCGGCAAGCAGCGCCGCGATCAGGAAGATCGTCAGTCGCATGCGGAACAGGTCGACGCCGAGGCTGGCGATCATCGTCGCGCCGCCGCGCAACGAGCGGATTGCCCGGCCCTCGCGGGAATCGAGCAGATTGGCGACGCCCCACATCGCCGCGGCCAGCAGCGCGAAGATCAGGTAGTAGATGGCCCGGTTCGGCGCCAGCGACACGCCGGCAAGAGTGATCGGCGGAATGCCGCGAATGCCGTCATGCGCCCCCAGGCCCGGGATGTTGGCGAACAGGAAGTAGATGGCGATGCCCCAGGCGATGGTCGAAAGCGGCAGGAAATGGCCGCCGAGCCGAAGCGTGATCGCCCCCAGCACCAGCGCCACCGCGCCGCTGACGACAAGCGCAAGGGCGAGGCCCAGCAGCGGCGGATACCCCATCACCGCCGTCGCCCACGCCGTCGCATAGGCCCCGATGCCGACAAAGGCCGCCTGTCCGAACGAGGTCAGGCCGCCAAACCCGGTCATCAGCACCAGCCCCAGGGCGACGATCGCGCCGATGCCGATGTAGTTCATCAAGGTCACGGTGAACGGGCTGACGACCAGCGGCAGCGCCGCGATCACAAAAGCCAGCAACAGCGGCGCCCAGCGGGACACGGCGGCAAGGCTCACGAGATTTCCTCCTCTTCCTCCTCATGGTGCGCGCTGACCAGCGAGCGCCAGATGAGAACCGGAATGAGCGCCGCGAACACAATTGTCTCCTTCAGCGTGCTCGACCAGAACGAGGCGAAACTTTCCAGAATGCCGACCGCGATAGCCCCGACCGCCGTCAGCGGATAGCTCATCAGCCCGCCCACCACCGCGCCGACGAACGCCTTCAGTCCAATGAGGAAACCGGAGTCGTAATAGAGCGTCGCGACGGGACCGATCAGCAGTCCCGACACTCCGCCCAGCACGGAGGCCAGAAGATAGGCGATGGTGCCGGTCCGCTGCGGCCGGATGCCCACCAGCCGGGCGCCGACCCGGTTGACGGCCGTCGCGCGCAGCGCCTTTCCCGCGATCGTCTTCTCGAAATACAGGTAGAGCAGGCCCGAGAAGGCTGCGGCGGCAAGCACCATCAAGATCGTCTGCGCGCTGACGATCACCCCGCCGAAATCGAACACCGCGCGGGAGATCGGCTCGGTTCGGAACCCTTCCGGGCCGAAGAACAGCAGGGCCAGTCCCGAGATCGCGAAATGCACGGCAACCGCGACGATCAGCAGGACCAGCGCAGAGGCATCCGCCAGCGGCTGGAAGGCAATGCGATCGAGCAGCGGCGCAATGGGGATCACCAGGGCGAGCGCCAGCAGCATCTGTCCGCCGAGCGGTAGCGACACGCCCTCCAGAAGCCAGGCGACCGCAGCCGGCAGGCAGGGCAGGATGGCGTAGTTGAGAACCGCGCGCGGGGTCTGCGCCAGCTTTCCGTGTCGCCACAGATGGAACAGCTCCATAGCCAGAGCGATGGCCGCCAGCACGGCCACCAGCAACACCGTTCCCGGCAACCGGCCCATCTGCAGCATCGCCAGCGTCAGAGCGGCGAAGGCGGCGATGTCGCCAAACGGGACAAACATGACGCGCGTGACGGAAAAGATCAGCACCGTGCCCAGTGCGATCAGCACATAGATCGCGCCGTTGGCGATGCCATCCACCGTCAGGATCGCCGCAATCTGGAAATCCATTCCGCCCGTCCTTGCACCGGCGCATGCCTCCCAGCCGCACCATCGGATACAATCTTGGCCGGCCGCGCCGACTCGTCAACAAAATACTTTACGTTTCAAATATCGCGGGTCTAGGATTGCGGTCGAGGGGAACACCCTAACCCGAAGGCCGCCATGAGCACGCCGATCCGTATCTGGTACCAGAGCTTCGTGGACTACGAGAACGGCAAGCCCTATTGGGATCGCCTGCGTCAGCATATTTCCGCAGTTGTCGACCCTGGAACAACGGTCGAGGTCCACGGCATTACGCCTTTCGACAATTACGCCCATGCCATCGTCGAGTATCGCTGCGGCCGCGAGGTGATCTGCAACGCAGTCAGAGCAGAGCGCGAGGGCTACGACGCCTTCGTGATCGGGCACTTCCAGGACGCCGGACTCTACGAGGCGCGGGCCTGCGTGGACATCCCGGTGGTCGCGCTCGGGGAATCCTCCATGCTCTATGCCTGCCAGCTCGGGCAGCGCATCGGCATCGTCACCATCAACACCCGCTTCATTCCGTGGTTTCATCACCAGATCCGGAAATACGGACTGGAGCAGCGGATCACGGGCGTTCATGCCATGTCGTTCGAGCCGGGACAGATCCTCGAGGCCTATGCCTCCGCCGAGCTGGCGAAGGAGGTCGAGAGGCTTTTCGAGAAGCAGGCGAAGCCGCTGATCGCGCAGGGCGTCGACGTGCTCCTGCCGGGTGGCGGCATCCCGATGCTGCTCTTCTCAGACATCAAGGGGCATGTGATCGACGGCGCGCCCGTGGTCAACGGCATTCCGATCGCCGTCAAAATGGCCGAAATGGCCGTGAAGATGCGCCGCTTGAGTGGACTTGGCCCCAGTCGCGTTTCGGATTTCTTCAAGCCGCCGGTCGAGATCATCGACGAGTTCATGGCGCATCCAAAAGGGCTGTAGGCGGCGCCCGCCGCCGCACTCAAGGCATTCGGGCCGGCCGTCCGGTCGGTCCGTGACAACAGGAAGGTGGAGGAACCTATGTCAGGAACTGTACTCAAGACGGCGCTGCTCGCGGCATTGATGTCAACGACCGCCATTGTCGGCGCGCGCGCTGACATCACGGTCGGCTTCATCACTTCGATGTCGGGACCGGTCTCGTCGATCGGCATTCCCTACTCGCGCGGCATCAAGGCGGGCGAGGCGCATATCGGCGAGGTCGGCGGCCAGAAATTCAAGGTCATCGCGCTCGACGACGCCTCGGACGTGTCCAACGCCTCGAAGCTGGCGCGCAAGCTGATCGAGGAGGACAAGGTCGACGTCCTGATCGGCACGGCCGGCGCGCCCGGCTCCGCCGCGATCATGGCGGTCGCGACCGAAATGAAGGTCCCGGTCGTCGGCATCACGCCCGTTCCCGGCGTGCCGAAGAATGACGGCAAGCCCTGGGCGCTCACCGTGGTGCAGCCGGCCAGCGACATGGTCGGCGCCGTCGTGCAGGAAATGAAGGCCCAGAACATCAAGAACGTCGGCTTCATCGGCTTCTCCGATTCCTGGGGCGACCTCGTCTACAACAACGGCAAGGCAGCGGCCGACAAGCTCGGCATCAACATCGTCACCAACGAGCGCTACGCCCGCGCCGACACCTCCGTCAGCGCCCAGATCCTGAAGGTGGTCGCGGCCCGCCCGGATGCTGTCCTGAACGGCGGCTCGGGAACCGGCGGCGCGCTGCCCTATACGGCACTGGCCGAGCGCGGCTTCAAGGGACCAATCTTCGGCACGCCGGCGCTGATCAACCCCGACTTCGTGCGGCTCGCGGGCGCTGCGGGTGAAGGCACGGTCTGCTCGACCGGTCCCGTCATGGTGGTCAACCAGCTTCCGGACGCGCACCCGTCCAAGAAGATCGGCCTCGCCTTCAAGGAAGCGCATCTGAAGGCCAACGGCGTTGCCTCCAACGACGGCTTCTCCGCCTATGCCTTCGATGCGTGGCTTGTGCTGGCGGACGCGTCGAAACGCGCCCTGGCCAAGGCGAAGCCCGGCACGCCGGAGTTCCGCTCCGCGCTGCGCGACGAAATGTACCAGGTCAAGGAACTGGCCGGCTCACACGGCGTCTTCAATTTCAAGGAAGACAGCCCGTATGGCACCGACATGCGCGCCCTTGTGCTGGTGAAGCTCCAAAAGGGCGAGTGGAAGTTCTACAAGTAGACCACCGCATGCCTGGAACAATCCGCTCCCTTCTCCCGTTGGCGGAGAAGGGAGCCGAATGGCTTTGACGACGAAAAGACCCTTTGAGCGCCATGTGGAAACCGCCTGAGAAAATCAAGCACGAGACCAGACCGGGGCCCTGGCCCACGGCGGCGGAAGCGGCGGGTTCACGCCTGTTCTCGCCTGTCCGGCATCGGGCGCTCGCCCTCGAAAGCCGCACCTGGGTGCCGGCCATGGTGCCCTGGCGCGCGACCGAGGACGGCTTCGTCACCCAGGATAACCTTGACTGGTATGCCCGCTTCGCGCAGGGCCGCCCCGGGGCCATCGTGGTCGAGGCGACCGGCATTCGCGATGTGCCGTCAGGACCGTTGCTGCGCATCGGCCACGAACGCTTCATCCCCGGGCTGAAGCGACTGGTCGAGGCTGTGCGCGAGGCGAGCGGCGGGCACACCCGCCTGTTCATCCAGATCATCGACTTCCTGAACATCCGCCGCCGGCCCGACCCGGCCAAGTTTCTCGAACGCTTCCTGACGATCAGCGCGCGCCACCGCGACGCGCTCGGCGCGCGCGACTGGCCGGAAGCTGACGTGCGCAAGGCGCTGGCTTCAATGCCGCTCGCGGAGCTCAAGGCCATCCTCACCGATCGTGAATACGAGGATCTGACCATCGGCTTTCGCGAGCGCGTGACCGATACGCACCTGCCGCACATCGCCGAGCTGCCCGTTGTGTTGCCCGGTCTCTTCGCCAACGCCGCGACCCGCGCCCGCGAGGCCGGATTCGACGGGGTCGAACTGCACTACGCGCATGCCTACACCATGGCCTCGTTCCTCTCGCGGACCAACAGCCGATCCGACGGCTATGGCGGCGCCCTGGAGAACCGGCTCCGGCTGCCGCTGGAGGTTTACGCCGCCACCCGCAAGGCCGTCGGCGACGACTATGTGCTCGGCTGCCGCTATCTCGCCGACGAGTGCATTGAGGGCGGCAACACGGTCGAGGACGCCACCGGCATCGGCATCGCCTTCGCCCGCGCCGGCATGGACTTCCTGTCGCTGTCGCGCGGCGGCAAGTTCGATGACGCCAAGCAGCCGAAGGTGGGCGAATCCGCCTATCCCTACACCGGCCCGAGCGGTTACGAATGCATGCCGGGCTACATTTCCGACGCGTTCGGTCCCTTTGGCCGCAACGTCGAGCCGGTTGGACGCGTTCGCGCCGCCATCCGCGCCACAGGGTTGGAAACGCCGGTGGTGGCCGCCGGCGGCGTGCACGGCTTCGCGCAGGCGGAAGCGATCCTCGCCGACGGCAAGGCAGACATTGTTGGCCTCGCCCGACAGGCGCTGGCGGACCCGGACTGGTTCCGCAAGGTGCGCTCCGGCCACGGCGGCGCCGTGCGCCTGTGCGAATACACCAACTACTGCGAGGGCCTCGACCAGAAGCACAAGCCGGTGACCTGCCAGCTCTGGGATCGCGAGGCGCTGGACGAGCCCGGCGCGCCGAAGACGCCCGACGGCAAACGGCGCATGATCGCGCCCTCCTGGTCGGCGTGAGCAAGGATGTCCCCGTGTCCAGTGCCATGAAGATCGCGGTCATCGGCGGTGGACACGGCTGCTACGCGGCAGCCGCCGACCTGAGCGAGGCCGGGCACGAGGTGCGCTTCTGGCGGCAGGATGCGGCTGCCTTCGCCCCGGTGCTCGCGACCGGAACCGTGCGCCTGAAGGATTTCCGCGGCAGCCGAGACGTCCGCATCGCGCAGCCGACGCTCGACATTGGCCAGGCCGTGCACGGCGCCGACCTTATCCTGTCGCCGCTGCCGGCGGTCGCCCAGGCCGACATCGCCCGGCGAATCGCCCCGCATCTTGCCGATGGGCAGGTGATCTTCATTCCGCCCGGCACGCTGGGTTCGGTGCTGATGCTGCAGGTCATCCGCGCGGCCGGTTCGACCGCCGACATCGCCATCGGGGAAGCCGGCACCCTGCCCTGGCTGACGCGCAAGCACGGACCGGCGGAGATCGCGGTCACAACACGGGCGTCGCGCCTGCCGACCGGTATCTTTCCAGCACGCCTGAGCGATGCGGCGCTCGCCGTGATCCGCCGCGCCTTCCCGGCCTGCATCGAGCCGGTCGAGGATGCGCTCTCGGCCGCTCTGATGAATGCCGGGCCGATCATCCATCCGCCGCTGATCCTGATGAACGCCGGGCCGATCGAGCATTTCGAACGCTGGGACATCCACAAGGAAGGCACGCAGCCCTCAATCCGCCGCGTGCACGACGCGCTTGACGGCGAGAGGATCGCCCTGCGCGAGGCTCTTGGGTATCGTCCGCCGCATTTTCCGCTGGCCGACCACTATGCCACCGCCAACTGGATGTATGGCAATCTCGCGCACGACAAGCTCGTCGGCTCGGGAGACTGGCACGAGACGCTGAACCTTTCGACCCATCGCTACATGGCGGAAGACGTCGCCCTGGGCCTGGCGCTGCTCGTCTCGATCGCCCGATGGGCCGGCGTCCCCGCGCCGACGGCGGAAGGCCTCTTGCAGATCGGCGGCGTCGCGGCCGGCGTTGATTTCCTCAGGTCCGGCCGCACCCTCGCCACACTCGGCCTCGATGGCCTCGATCGCGCGCAGATGGCAGACCTCATGGCTGGCGGGATCTGACCGTGGACGGCGCACCGCCTGTCGTTGCC
>ERZ761609.2154-NODE-2154-length-15211-cov-53.787081_pt1 | contig 15211 bp, 12 predicted proteins | sample MGYA00511163_ERZ761609 | MGnify/ENA primary metagenome ERZ761609 (study PRJEB28899, sample SAMN02445070) | bioreactor sludge metagenome | biome: EBPR sludge | place: Australia: Brisbane, Thorneside Wastewater Treatment Plant | collected 2011-12-16 ... | reverse complement strand
CGAGATTGGTCAGTGACTGGAGTTCAGACGTGTGCTCTTCCGATCTGCCGGTTTTCCGCCCGTGGCGGGAACCCGCCGCCGGCTGAAAACCGGCGCTATGCCGGTTTCGCGCTCAGGCCTACGCCCGTCAGTTCGCCGGTCTGCATGTAGCCATCCTTGATGACGAAGATGCCCGGATGGGTTTTCTCCCATCCGGCATTGGCCGCCGGCACATACTGCCGCGCGTTCGCCTCGATCGCCGCCACGCCCGGCACGTGCGCCGCCAGACCCGCCGAGTGAATCAGCGAAGCGCCCGGACAGGTCAGGTCCTGCACACACAAGAACATCTTGTGCTTCTGCGCCGCCGCCGCCATCAGCAGCGCCTGCGCCTGCCCTTTGCACGCCTTCAATGCCGCGCCGCTGTAGCCCATCTCGCGCGCCAGCATGAGCGATTCCAGGTCCACCAGCGATTCGTCGATCACAACCGGCCGCAACTTCGCCGCTTCGTGCATCACGTTGGCTTTGTCCGCCTTCAGGTCGCGTTTGGTCGGCTGTTCGATGTACTGAATCCGCTCGAAGCCCTCGGGCGCGCGCTGCTTCACCTGCCGCAGCATGTCGAGCAGGTAATCCACGTTCGGGCACTTCTCGTTGAAATCGAGCGAGTACACCCACTCCGTGGTGCCGCGCTTCTTCATTGCTTCCGCGGCGGTCCGCTCGATGGATAGCACGCGGTCACGGTCCCAGTTCAGGTCTTCGCCGTTCAGCTTGATCTTGATGTTCGTCAGCCCGTTGTGGTCAATCCATTCGGGCAGCGTCTGCGGGATGCCGTCGTCCAGTTTCGTGACGACATCCTTCGCCGTGATCGGGTCCACCGCGCCGACCAGATGATAGAGAGGCATCCTCGGCTTCGGTTCCTTCGAGACATACTGATCGAGGTACAGGCCCTTGAAATCCGCGCCCAGGTAGCGGCTCAAATCCTCCTTGAGGAACTCCTGCGTGTAGCAATGGTAGGTGCTGCGGTTATAGAGCTTTCCGTAGGCGTCATGCAGCGCGGCGTCGAAAGGGCTGGCCGTGGTCAGCGTGCAGAGCTTCGGAATCGGCTGCGCCAGTTTCATCTGCGCGCTTACTTCGTCCGCCACCGCCAGCCATGCCGGTTCGAGATGATGATTGATCTCCACCGGGTGGCCGTAGTCGGTGTAGCCCGCCATGATCTTCTCGATGCGCTTCGAGAGCCCCTGCATGGCGGCGAGCGTCTCCTCGTACTTCAGCACCCGCGACGGGAAACTCCAGACGTTGCCCAGCGGCATCGACCCAAAGCCTTCGGCCGTCTGCCCGCCCCGGTTCCGGATGCGCACGCGCACGTTGAGCAGCGTGACGCGATCCACTTCCGTGCCGCCGAACTTGATCGGCGACCGGTACAGGTAGAACTCCTCCTCGATGTCCACTCCTTCGATCCGGACATCATTCGGATTCGTCTTCGAGAGATTGGGCGCGCCGCAGGCCCAGGTGGCGGCAGCGGCCGAGAACAGGAAAGACCGGCGGGAAAGACGCGTTTGGGTTGCCATGATCGCCCCCTAGTCTATCGCTCTTGCCGACCGGAAGCGCTCGGCCAGCTTGACCAGGGCGAACGAAAAGACCACCAGCACCGCGGCCGCCAGCGCGAAATCCCACGTGTGCGCCCGCATCCACCCTCGCGGGTCGTCGCTCAATGACCGCGCCACCCATGCCAGCCCGAAATAGCGCGGCAACCGCCCAAGTACGATCGTCACCAGGAAGGTCAGCGGTCCCACGCCCATCGCCCCCGCGCACACCACGAAAAACTTGAGCGGAAGCGGCACCAGCGGCACGAGCGCCGGGATGAAGACCGTCACCAGTCCATAGCGCTCGAACCATCGCCGGAAGCGCATCGCGCGGGGACCCGTCGCGCGCTTCTCCAGGTACTTCTCGCCGCCCTTTCGCGCTACCCAGTAAAGGATCATGATCCCCAAGATGGAGCCTGCCAGCGCCGTCGTGGCTGCCCAGTAGGCGGTCTCCGGGCTCTTCCAGCCCAAGAACAGCAACAGATAGTCCGGCCCGCCCGGGTTGGGCAATCCCGCTCCGTCAATCAGCGCCACCAGAAAGGCGCCAAACGCGCCCCAGTTCTTCAATAACTCGAGAAAATCGCTCATTCTTGCGTCAAAAGGCGCTCGCTGAGCGCATCTTCATCCCAAATCTCAATGTTCAATTCGCGCGCCTTGTCCAACTTCGACCCGGCTTCCTCGCCCGCCACGACCACCGTCGTCTTCCGGCTCACCGAGCCGGTCACTTTTCCGCCCGCCGCTTCAATTTTCGCCTTTGCTTCGTCGCGGGTCAATGTGGGCAGCGTTCCGGTCAACACGAACGTCATGCCAGTGAACGGTCCCGCCGCCGGGCGCGCCGGCGCGTCATGGCTGAATTGCAGCCCCGCTCCGCGCAACCGTTCCACCAGTTCGAGATTGTGCGGCTCACCGAAAAATCGCCGGATGCTCTCCGCCACCTTCGGCCCCACCTCCGGAATCGCCTGCAGGCGCTCCGGACTCGCCTGCATCAATGCGTCCATCGACCCCAGATGTTCCGCCAGCACCACCGCAGTCCGCTCGCCCACGAACGCGATCCCCAACCCCGAGACCAGCCTCGGCATCGGCCGCCGCCGCGATGCATCAATCTCCGCCATGATCTTCGCCGCCGACTTTTCACCCAGTTTTCGCGTGTTTTTCTCGCCTTTCAACTCGAGCGGAGCCAGTTGTTCCGCCGTCAGTTGATACAGATCCGCCACGCTTCGCAGCAACCCGCGCGCCATCAATTCGTCCACGATACTCTCGCCCAGCCCGTCGATATCCATCACGCCGCGCGAAGCAAAATGCAGGATCGATTCCCGCAAACGCGCCGGGCAGTTCGTGTTCAAACACCGCCGCGCGACTTCCCCCTCCGCCCGGACCACTTCGCTGCCGCAAACCGGGCACTCCACGGGCATTGTGAACGGCCGCCGCCCCTCCGGCCTCGCTTTCACCGCCACCACCTTCGGGATCACGTCGCCGCTCCGCTCGACCACCACCGTGTCCCCAATCGCCAGATCGAGGCGCGCGATCTCCTCCTCGTTGTGCAGCGTGGCGTTCGAGACCGTCACCCCGCCGACCGCGACCGGGCGCAGTTTGGCGACCGGCGTCAGCGCCCCGGTCCGCCCCACCTGGATGTGAATATCCTCCAGCACCGTCTCCGCCTGCCGCGCCGCGAACTTGTAGGCGATCGCCCAGCGCGGAAACTTCGCGGTCCAGCCCAGGCGGTCCTGCTGCTCGAGCCGGTCCACTTTCGCCACCACGCCGTCGATTTCGTAGGGGAGCGCGTCCCGCTGCGCGTCCCATTGTCCACACCAGTTGTACAATTCATCGACCCCGCCGAGCCGCGCCTTGTTCGGATTCACCTTAAACCCAAGCTTCTGAAGCTCTTCCAGGCAGGCCCAGTGTGAATCCAGCGGCGCGCGGCCGTCCACCAGCAGAAAATAGGCGTAGAAATCGAGCGTCCGCGCCCCGGTGATCGACGGATCCAGCACCCGCAGCGAACCCGCCGCCGAATTCCGGGGATTGGCGTACAACGGCAGGCCCGCCGCCGCCCGTTCCTCGTTCAACTTCCGGAACGCCGCCCACGGCATCACCACCTCGCCGCGCACCTCGAACGATGGCCACCGTGCCTCCGTGCGCAGCGGCACGCTTCGGATCGTCCTCGCGTTTTCGGTTACGTCCTCCCCTTCCAGACCATCGCCGCGCGTCACCGCCAGCGCCAGGCTCCCACTTTCATAGCGCAGCGCCAAAGACAACCCGTCCAGCTTCAGTTCGGCCGTGTATGCGTATTCTTCGCTCCCCAGCAACTCGCGAACCCGCCGGTCAAAATCGCGCAATTCGCCCTCATTCAACGCGTTATCGAGGCTTAACATGGCCGTCGAATGCCGCCGTTTGACGAAACCCTCCCTCGGCGCGCCGCCCACCCGCCGGGTCGGCGAATCCGGATCGGCGTACTCGGGATGCTCTCGTTCGAGCGCCGCCAGGCGCCGCATCAGCGCGTCATAATCGGCATCGCTGATCTCCGGCGCGTCCAGAACGTAGTACAGATGCTCGTGGCGCCGCACTTCGGCGCGCAATGCTACGATTTCGGTTTGTCTGCCGGTCGCCATGTTCTCAGTCGCGCACAAGGGCGCATCTATAATGTTAACTTGGGGGTCCGCCGGTATCGCCAGTTTTCGACAAGCCCATCTGATTCATAACCCGTGCGCCGGCCGGATCCGGCGTAACCCCGAACTGCTCAAAGAGGCCCTCGGCCTCCTCTCGCCGCTCGCCACGGACTGGACCACCCACGCCACCACCGGACCCGGCGACGCCACGCGCCTCGCCGCTGAATCCGTCGCCGCCGGCGCGGACCTCGTGGTCGCTCTTGGCGGCGATGGCACCATCAATGAAGTCATCCAGGGCATGGCCGGGACTTCCGCCGCCCTCGGCATTCTCCCCGCCGGCACCGCGAACGTGCTCGCGGTCGAAACGGGCATCGGCGGGAATCTGGCTCGCGCCGCCCGCGCCATGCCCGGTTTTGAACCCGCCGAGATCCATCTGGGCCGTCTCCAGACCGGACAGGCGGACCCGCGCTGGTTCGCCGTCATGGCCGGTGTTGGCCTCGACGCCCGCATCGTCCGCCGGGTTCAACCCGGCTTCAAACGCCGCTTCGGCAAACTCAGCTACTGGGTGGCCGGCTTCGGCGCCGTCGGCGAAACCCTGCCTGAATTCGCCGTCCGCCTCGACGGTCGCGATTTCCGTGCCAGTTTCGCCCTCTTCAGCCGGGTGAAAAACTATGGTGGCGATCTGGAAATCGCCCGCCACGCCAGCCTGCTGCGCGACGATCTCGCCGTCGTGTTGTTCGAGGGCGAAAGCACCTTCCGCTATCTGAAGTACTTCACCGGAGTGCTCCTGAACCGCCTCCCCCGCATGAAGGGCGTTCACGTCCTGCACTGCCGCGAGGCCGAACTCGTCCCGCTGAACGGCCGCCCCGTCGACCTGCAGATGGATGGCGAATATGCCGGACTCGCGCCCGCACGCATCAGCATCGGCACCCGCACCGTTCGCCTGCTGCTACCCAGGAAGTTCCTGAACGCGCGTCCGAAACCCTAAAGCGTCTCCCGCAAGGCGGCATAATCCGTGTCGAACTCCTCCATCAGAGCCTCGACCACGCCATCCACCTTGATCGCCGCGAAGGCTTCCGCGGGCGCCATTCCGAACCGGTCGTCCAGCGGGTGAACACTCAACCCAAGATGGTTGGCGATCAGGTTCGCTGCCCGCAAAGCCCCGCTCAGCGGGAGTGTCCCGGAAGCCAACCCGGCTGGCTCCGCGTCTTCCTGCTGATGATAAAGCACCGCCTTTTGAATCGGTTGCGGGATGCTCCACCGGTGCAGCGCCGCCGCCGTCAACTCCGCATGCGTCACTTCGAGGATCGACTGCGCGTGCACTTCGAGCGGGTCACCGGACGCCGCATACGCCGCCTGGATCCGCTCGTGTTCCTCTGGCAGCGTGATTGCGACCATTAACCGCCCCAGATCGTGTAGCAATCCCGCCGCAAATGCCCCTTCCGGATAGTCAAACGGCCCTTTTTGTACAATCAGATCCGCCAGCACCGCCACCGCCGTCCCGTGCAGGTTGAACCGCTCCATATCCCAACTCGGGGGCGTCTTCGCCTTGGCCCAGATGCGCGTCACCGACAGCCCCAGAACGTAATTCCGCAGCTTGGTCAACCCCAGAATGGAGACCGCCGCCCGCACTGAACTGATCGTGCCGCGCCGCCCGTAAAGCGCTGAATTTACAAGCCGAAGCACATTTCCAGACAACACCGAATCCCGCTCAATCACCGACGCCAGATGGGCGAACGAAACATCCTCGTCCGCGAGACTCGCCATCAGACTGTTCACCACCGGCGAAAAGGGCGGCAGTTGGTCCAGGCTCTTCATCGCGAGGTCGCGATAAGAAACACGAGGAATGAGGCTCGGGCTCACATCTGTTGTATCGGCGGTCCTCCGCCAGAAGTTGAGAGCACTTTTGCGATTTTTGCGACCCGCCTGGAAAACGCTACTCTAAAAACACGGTGACCCCAGAACTGACGCCCGCCATCGAAGTGGAAGATCTGCGCAAAGTCTATGGAGACAAGGCAGCTGTGGACGGTCTGACGCTCAAGGTCGAGCGCGGCTCATTCTTCGGCTTCCTCGGCCCCAACGGCGCCGGCAAAACCACCACCATCCGGATGCTGATGGGCCTTGCGCCCCCCACCTCGGGCTCCATCCGGATGCTCGGCCGCGCCGTCCCCGGCGAGGCGCTCGACATCAAACGCCGCGTCGGCCTCGTCCCCGACGATACCCTCCTGTTCGATCAGTTGACCGGCGCCGAGTTCATCGAATTCGTCGGACGAATGTATGGCCTCCCACGTGACGACACCCGCTCCCGCGCCGCCGAACTCCTTCAACTCTTCGAACTCGATACCGCCGGACGCAAACTCATCGGCGACTATTCCAAGGGCATGCGCAAACGCGTCGCCATGGCCGCCGCCCTCATCCACCGCCCGGAACTCTTTCTCCTCGACGAACCGTTCGAGGGCGTCGACGCCATGGGCGCCCGCCTGATGAAGGACATTCTGCTCGAACAGGTCCGCCGCGGCGCCACCATCTTCCTCACCTCCCACGTCCTCGAGGTCGTGGAGCGCCTCTGTGACCGGGTCGCCATCATCCACCAGGGCCGCCTGGTGGTGGATGGCCCCATGCACGAACTGCGAACCGGATCGGAGACCCTCGAGGACATCTTCATCCGCGTCGTCGGCTCCGGCGAGCGTCCGGCGAACGCTCTCGACTGGCTCTAACCCCGGACCCGGAACCATGTGGCTCCCCGATAACCAGATCACGGCCATCCTCACCACGCAGTGGCGGGTCATGATGAACCGCGGCGCCACCAAAGTCTGGCTGATGTACCTGTTGACCGGACTCTGGTATCTCGCCATCTCCGCCGCCGCCGTCCTGCTCGCCGCAGTCATCCCCGAGATGGACACCCGCGAATCGGTCAACACGCTGATCACCATCGGTCTGTTGCTGGGCTTCCTCTACTGGCAGTTCGTCCCCGTCCTGCTGGTCAGCTCCGGCATGTCGCTCGAGCTGAAGCGCCTGCTGGTCTACCCGATCGCCCCGCAGCGCCTGTTCTTCATCGAAGTGCTGCTCCGCATCACCACGGGCGTCGAAGTGCTGATCCTGATGACCGGCGCCGCTGTTGGCCTCTGGCGCCACCCGCTCTGCCCCTGGTGGGGCCCCTTGATCTTCCCCGTCTACGCCGCCTTCAACATGCTGCTCTCGGCGGGCGTTCGCGACCTGCTCACGCGCCTGCTCGCTCGCAAGGGCGTCCGCGAACTCGTCGTCCTCGGCCTCGTCACCCTTACCGCGCTTCCTCAACTCATCCTCGTCGCTTTCCCTCCCGAAACCTGGAAGAAACAGGCGATCTCCCAGTACCTCGACAGAATCCCGGACTTCCCCTACCCGTGGCTCGCCGCGGCCCAGTTCGCCACCGGCGAAGCGGCTCTGGTCCCCTTGCTCGCCCTCTGCGGGTGGCTCGCCGCCGGCGCCTGGTTCGGCTACTCGCAGTTCCAGCGCGGCCTCCGCTGGGATGGCGACGAAGTCCGCGCCAAACAGGAACCCGCGCTCCGCAGCCCCCGCCGCGCCGCTCTCCTCGAATTCTTCTACCGCCTCCCCTCCCGCCTGCTGCCCGACCCCCTCGCCGTTCTGATCGAGAAGGAGATCCGCTTCCTCTCCCGCGCCTCCCGCTTCCGGCTCACCTTCTTCATGGGCTTCACCTTCGGCCTCATCATCTGGTTCCCCCTCATCTTCGGCAAAGGCCGCGGCAACGGGGCGCTGGCCGACAACTTCCTCGTCCTCGTCAGCGTCTACGCCGCCCTGCTGATGGGCGACATCCTGTTCTGGAACAACCTCGGCTTCGACCGCAAAGCCGTCCAGAACTACTACATCCTCCCCGTGCGCCTGTCCACCGTCCTGATCGGCAAGAACATCACCGGCCTCTTTTTCCTGCTCCTTGAAGTCGGCCTGATCACGCTCGTCTGCAGCCTGCTGCCCCTGCCCGTCCGGGGGGAAAAGGTCTTCGAGGCCTTCCTCGTCACCCTGCTGCTCAGCATCTACCTGATGGCCGCGGGCAACCTCGCCTCCACCCATCAACCACGCCCGATGAACCCGTCTCAGTCCTGGCGGCACTCCGGCGCTTCCGCCAAAACGCAATGGATGCTCCTGCTCGTCTATCCCGCCGTCTCCATTCCCATCGGACTCGCCTACCTCGCCCGCTGGGCCTTTGATACCCAACTCGCCTTCCTGCTCGTCCTCGCCGCGGGTTTCCTCGTGGCGAGTCTGACCTATTTCGTCGCCCTCGGCTCAGCCGTCGAAGCCGCCGAACAGCGCCGCGAACAGATTCTCACCGCCCTGTCCCAGGGCGAAGGACTGGTGGGTGGGTGACGTGCGGCTTCCCCTCGCAGCCCTGCTCATCGCGCCCACCTTGCTCCCCGCGGCCTGGCACGAAGTCCGTAGCGGCCCCTTCATCGTTCTCAGCGAAGCGGGCGGCAATCCTGCCCGCGAGACCGCGGCCCACCTCGAACAGTTCCGCCACGCTCTCGGCGATGCCATCGGCCGGGACGATCTCTCCTGCAGATGGCCCATCACCGTCGTCATTCGCCGGCGCTCCGCCGAATCGTGGCCCGTCGCCTTCTCGCGCGACGGCTACCTCGCCGCCTGGCCCGAACGCGGCGCCCCCGGCCCCGACTGGTTCGCTGCCCTCGCCCGTCTCCTGCTCGACGAAAACCTGCAAGCCCGGATGCCCGAAAACTACGAAGAGGCCCTCGCCGCCGCGTACTCGACCTTGCAGGTCGACGGCGTCCGCCTCACCTTCGGCGCTCACCCGCCCCCCGAGGCCCGAACCCCCGCGTGGGCCCTGATCCATCTGTTCACCACCACGCCCGCCGCCCGCATCCGCCTTCGCGTCCTCCTCTCCAACCTCGCCAACGGCGCCGAGGAACGCCCCGCCTTCCGCAATTCCTTCCAGGAAGAGAAAGCCGCCCTCGAACAGAAAGCCCGCGCCCATCTCGCCGCTGGCGCGCCCGGCAGCGCCAGCCTGAATTCGATGCCTCTGGACCCCCGCCGGCTCACCGTCCGCGATGCCCTGCCCTCGCGCATCCGCCTCCTCCCCGGCGACCTCGCCCTCGCCCAAGGCCACTTCGATCAGGCCCGCGCCGCCTACGAAGCCGGATTGAAGGACCGCCCCGCCCCCGCCCTTCACGAGGGCCTCGGCCTCGCCCTCGCCGCCCTCGGCGACGCCGCCAACGCCCGCAATGCTCTCGCCGAGGCCACCAAAGCCGAAGTCGAAATTCCCGGCCCGCGCGCCCTCGCCGCCCTCGCCCAGATCACCAGCGACGCTGCCGAAGCCCGCGCCCTGCTCGAACGTGCCGCGCAGGTCAAACCGGATTGGCCCGAGCCCTTCCTGCTCGCCGCCGGCCTCGAATCGGGCCCCGTCCGCCAGGCTTACTTCCTCGCCAAGGCCGCCGAACTTCGCCCCCGCGACGCCGCCCTCTGGGAACGTCTCGCCCTCGCCCAAATGGCCGCGCAGCAGTTCGATGAAGCCACGAAATCTTGGGCCGCCGCCCTCCGCGCCTCGCCCGACCAGCAGGGCCGCGACCGCCTCGTCGCCGCCCGCCGCGATGCCGATCAGAAGCGCATCGACGCCCTCGAAGAGGAAAAACGCCGCAAAGCCGCCGAAGAAAAGGCCGAACTCGACCGTCTGAAGGCCGAAACCGAAGCCCGCATCCGCGCCGCCGAAGACCGCGCCAATCGCGCTTCCGGCGATTACAAGCCGCCCGCCAAAATCGAACAGTGGTGGGATGGACCCGAAACCAAACCCTTCGACGGCCTCCTCGAACGCGTCGTCTGCTCCGGCGCCACCGCCCGTCTCCACCTGCGACCCGAAAAGGGCGCCGTCCTGCAGTTCACTGTCCCCGACCTGAAGAAATTCAGCGTCCTCGGCGCTGCCGAAGCCACCCTCGTTTGCGGCCCCCAGAAGCCGCCGAAGCGGGTTCAAATCCGCGTTTTGCCGGACACCCGCGAGGCCGTCAGTCTGGAGTTCAAGTAGTCCATGACCAGCAGTCTCTCCTGGCGCTGGATCGCCGTCTCGGTCTTCGCCATCAGTTCCACCCTCAACTTCCTCGACCGCCAGATCCTCTCCGCGCTCGCCCCCCAATTGCGCGCCGAATTCGGCATGTCCATGGCCGAATATGGCCTCGTCATCAGCGCCTTCTCGCTCAGCTACTTCATCGCCTCCCCGCTCGCGGGCCTGTTCATCGACCGTGTCGGCCTTCGGACCGGCGCCAGCGTCGCCGTCGCCGCCTGGTCGCTCGCCGGCATCGCCACCGGATTGACCTCCACCCTTCGCGGTCTCGTCTTCTGCCGCGCCGCGCTCGGCGTCGCCGAAGCCGGAGGCATCCCCGGCGCGGGCAAGAGCTACGCCCTCTATCTCAAGCCCGAAGAGCGCGCGATCGGCGCTGGCCTCGGCCAGGCCGGACTCTCGATCGGCGTCATCCTCGCGCCCATCCTCGCCGAATCGCTCTCCGGCCGTTATGGCTGGCGGGCCGCGTTCGTTCTCGTCGGCGCGCTGGGCTTTCTCTGGATCCCCGTCTGGCTGCTGGTGGCCCGCAAAGCGCCCGCCGTCGGCGACGCACCCGGCACCATCTCCATGCCCCGCGGCGAGATGCTGCGCGACCGCCGCTACTGGTCCCTGCTCGCCGCCAATATCCTGCTGATGTCGGTCTACACGCTCTGGATGAACTGGACCACCCAGTTCCTGGTCTCCACTTACAATCTGACGCAGGCCGACACCAACTACTCCTTCGCCTGGGTTCCGCCCGTCTTCGCCGCCGTGGGCGGCCTGGTTGGTGGCTGGCTCACGATGCGCTGGAGCCGGGGCCGCGATGTCGTCGCCGTCCGCCTCAAGGTGATTCTGCTGGGTTCGCTGCTGTTGCTGCCTGTTGGTCTGCTGCCCTGGGCGCCCACGCCCGCCGCGGCCACGGCGATGATCTCGGTCAGCTACTTCTTCTGCCTCGTCGGCAGTGTCAACATCTACTCGCTCCCCCTCGACCTGTTCGGCCCGGCGCGCGCCGCTTTCGCCGTCAGCGGGCTCACGGCCGTCTACGGCCTCCTCCAGTTCGGCCTCTCGCCCGTCATCGGCTGGGTGGCCGACCACCACGGATTTGGACCCGTCTGCCTGGGCGTCGCCTTCCTCCCCCTGGCCGGCTATGGCATCCTGCGATGGGCCCTGAACCGCTGATCCGGCCGATGCGCGACGCCGACGCCGAGGCCGTCTCCCGGATTCAGTCCGCCGCCGGCGAAGCCTCGCAATGGGACCCGCGCGGCTATCTCGCCTTTGAAGCCTTCGTGCTCGAACTGGACGGCCACATCGCCGCCTTCCTCGTCATCCGCCAGACCGCCCCCGACGAAGCCGAAATTCTCAACATCGCCGTCGATCCCGCTCACCGCCGCCGCGGCCTCGCCCGGCGCCTGCTCGCCGCCGCTTTCCGCCAGCCCCGCACCTTCTTCCTCGAAGTCCGCCAGTCCAACATCGCGGCCCAGGCCCTCTACCGCTCGCTCGGCTTCCACGTGTGCGGCCGCCGCCCCGGCTACTACCGCCATCCCGACGAACCCGCCATCCTGATGCGCCGCGATTGATCCCCCGCCTACTCCTCGCGCAACACCTCCAGCGGCTTCTGCTCGAGCACCCGCAGACTCGCCAGCCACCCCGTCGCCACCGCCAGCACCGCCGTCAACACGATCGTCAGCACATTCGGCAGCACGTCGAACTTGAACTCGGCATCGAGCAACCGGACCAGCAACAGCCGCGTGAAACCCGTCGCCAGCACGCTGCCCATGATCCCCGCCACCAGCCCCAACACCAGAAACTCCACGCTGAAAATACCCACGAGCCGCCGCCGCCGCGCGCCGATTGTCTTCAGGACCGCCGCCTCGCGCATTCTCCGGAAACGAGTGCCCGCCACCGTCGACGCCAGAATGATCGCCCCGGCCAGTATCGCGAACGCCGAAATGAACCGGACCACCAGCGACACCTGGTCCACCACTTCCTGCACGATCACCAGCACATCCGCCACGTTCACCACCGTGATCGTCGGATATTTCGCAAACACTTCGCGCTGCAGTTTCGGCACCTGCGCCGGCGCAATCCGCGCCGTCCCGAGATACTGCACCGGCGCCCCTTCCAGCGCCTTCCGGTTGAAGTAGAAGTCCGGCACCCCGCCCGGGCTGACGCTCTGCACCCGGTACAACGCCCCCACCCTCGTGTCGAACTGCCGCCCCGTCACCTCCCAGCGGACCTGATCGCCCACCGAAACCCCCAACGTCTGCGCCGTGTTCTCGTCCACCGCCAGCAGCGATTCCGCCGCGCCCGCCGCCCACCATTCGCCCTGCCGGACCTGCACATCCTCCGGCTTCTCCTCCACCCAGGTCACCTGCCGCGTGCTCAACAGGCGCCGGTCGAACCCCTTCAACGACTCCCGGTCCGGCAGCGTCCCGTCAATCGCCGTCAGCCGCGCCGCCACCAGCGGCGACAACTTCGGCCGCGCCTTCGGATCCACCGGCAACCCCGGCTGTCCATCCAGAATCGCCTGCAAGCCCGCCCGCTCCCGCTCCGTCACGTTGATGATGAACACATTCGGCGCGTTCGGCGGCGCCGCCCCCGCCACCTCGCTCAGCAGAGATTTCTGGATCAGATAGATCGTCAGCGTGAACATCACCCCGATGCCCAGCGACACCAGCACCGCCCCGGCGTGATTGCCCGGCCGGTACAAATTCGCCAGCCCCTGCCGCCACGTAATCGGCAGCGAAAACGAGCGATTCGTGACAAAAATGCGCAAAAAACGCAGCAAAATCCACGCCACCAGCCCCAGAATCAGCAGACTCGCCGCCAGCCCGCCGATGAACGTCACCCCCATCCGCAACGATTCCGCCAGCCACGCCGCCACCCCGCCCAGGCCCGCCAGGATCAGCAGCCCGCAAAGCACCGCGGGCAACTGCCGGCGCAGCCGCTCCCGCCATTCCGGCTTCGCCTCCGCCATCTCGCGCCGGAAAATCAGCGCCGGCCGCACTTGCCGGATCGACAGCAGTGGCGGCAGCGTGAACAACAATGTCACCAGTAAACCCACGCCCAGCCCTTCCAGCGCGAACGCGCTGCTCCAGCCCATCCCGTGCTCAAACTCGAAATACCGGCTCAACAGCATCGGAAACACCCACTGCACGCCCGCGCCCACCACAATCCCCGCCAGCCCGCCGGCCAGCCCCAGCATCGCCGTCTCCAGCGTGTAAATCCGGATGATCTGCGACGAACGCGCCCCGATGCACTTCATGATCGCGATCGTGTCCAGCCTCTGCTGCAAGTGCGCGTGAATCGCCGTCGCCACCCCCAGCGCCCCCACGATCAGCGCAATCAGGCTCACCAGGCTCAGAAACGTCGTCGATCGCTCCAGCGCCCTCGTGATCGCGGGATGCGTCTCGTTTGCCGTCGCCACCCGCGCCTCGGGGAAGTCCTTCCGCAACTCCGCCTTCGCCTTCGTCAGATCCAGCCCCGGCGGCGTCTTCAGCAGATACCGCTGCGCCGCCCGGCTTCCGAACGTCATCAAACCCGCCCGCTCCAGGCCCTCCCGCGTGATCATTACCCGCGGTCCCACGTTCAGCGAACCCGTCATCCGGTCCGGCTCCGTCTTCACCACCGCCCCCACCGTGAACTCCTCGTTGCCCAGTTTGACCTCCGCCCCAGGCTGTAACTCCAGACGGATCAGCAGGTCCTCCGACACCGCGATCGTCGAATCCGTCAAGACCGCCGCCAGCGTCCCCGGCGGATCCAATCGGACCGTCCCGTAAAACGGATACAGCGCCGGGTCAATCGCCTTCACCGACACCAGCACCGGCGGCGCGCTCCCGCCCCCGCTCATCATCGACACCGTCTCCGTCACCAGCGTCACCACCGAACCTTCGGCCGCGTAGCGGTCCAGCACTGCCTGCTGCTTCTCGTCCGGCGTCTGAAATTGACGGATGCTCAAATCCGCCGCCATGAGCGTCCGCGCCTCCCGGTCCAGCGCCTCGTAAAACGCCGCCGAAAAGCCCCGGACCCCCGTCAGCGCCCCGACCCCCGCCGCCACCCCGAACAGCACGAACACGAACTTCAGCCGCGCCGCCCGCGCCTCGCGCCACGCAATCTTCGCCGCCGTCAGCCAGAGCCTCACGCGGTCACCCCGGCGCGCTCGTCCGTCACCACCACGCCATCCTTCAACGTGATCACCCGCGAGGCATAACCCGCCAGTTCGCGGTCGTGCGTCACCAGCACCAGCGTCGTCCGCTCATCGCGATTCAGGTTCAACAGCAGATCGAGCACCTGCCGCCCGTTCACCGAATCCAGGTTGCCCGTCGGCTCGTCCGCCAGCAGCAGCGGCGGCTTCCGCATGAATGCCCGCGCCAGCGCCACCCGCTGCTGTTCGCCGCCCGACAACTGCACCGGATAGTGATCCCGCCGCTGCTCCAGGCCCACCCGGTCCAGCAGCGCCCGAGCCCGCTCCACCGAGTCCCGCCCGTTCTCCCCGGCCAGTTCCGCCGGCAGCAGCACGTTCTCCTCCGCCGTCAGCGTCGGAATCAGTTGGTAGGACTGGAACACAAACCCGATCTTTCGCCCGCGAATGTCCGCCAACCGGTCCTCCGGCAGCCGCGCGATGTCTTCCCCGTCCAGTTGGATCGATCCCGTCGTCGGTGAGTCCAACCCCGCCAGCAGCCCCAGCAGCGTCGACTTGCCCGAGCCCGACGAGCCCATGATCGCGACAAACTCTCCCGGCTCAATCGCCAGATCAATGCCGCGCAGAATGTCGACCCGGTGCGTGCCCGTGTCAATCGACTTGGTGACGCCCGTGAGAGCGAGGATCGGTGATGACATCTTTGAATGTGGTCCGTCTTCTATGATGGCAGGAGATGCAGATTCGAGTCTTGATCTTCTGGCTGGCCGCCCTCGCCGCCCTCACCGGCTGTGGCTCCGCCCCCAAAGAGACCCCCAAAGCCGCCGCCCCGGCCGGCGAAACCGCGCCCGCCACCCCCGCCGAAGCCCCCGAC
>ERZ761609.2153-NODE-2153-length-15217-cov-10.858396_pt1 | contig 15217 bp, 8 predicted proteins | sample MGYA00511163_ERZ761609 | MGnify/ENA primary metagenome ERZ761609 (study PRJEB28899, sample SAMN02445070) | bioreactor sludge metagenome | biome: EBPR sludge | place: Australia: Brisbane, Thorneside Wastewater Treatment Plant | collected 2011-12-16 ... | reverse complement strand
TGATGCGCATTGCCGATCCCGGAGATCGGGAGGGAAAGGCGGCCATCACGCGCTATCGCGTTCTGGCGGCCGGCGATGGCCTCAGCCTGGTTCAGTTCGAGCCGCAGACCGGCCGCACCCATCAGATCCGCGTGCACAGCGCAGCCCTGGGCTGTCCGATCGCCGGCGATGTTCTCTACGGAGGAGATCGGGCGCGGGCGCTGGCCCGGCAGCTGCAACTGCACGCGCGACAGATCGTTCTGCCCTCGCGTGAGGGCGTGGCTGCGGTCACTGTGACGGCGCCGCTGCCTGACCATATGCGGGCGCTGGTCGGCCTGATCGGGCTTGATCCGGATGCGATCCTTGTGGAACCAAAAGCATGACCCGGCCGGAGGCGCGTCAATCCGTTGCGGTGGATGCCCGCGATTTTGCCGTGCGCGCGATCAGCGATGTCGTGCGCCGACGCCTGCCACTCGACGATGTGCTTGACCGGTTCAGCAAGGATCCGGTGTTCGAGGCGCTTGCTCCGGCCGATCGCGGGTTGGCACGCGCCATCGCCGTGGCGACGATCAGGGGGCTCGGCTATCTCCAGCATTGTCTCGACGAGCGACTCAAGGACGGCCTGCCGCCGCAGTCCGGCCCGTTGCAGCCGCTGCTGCTGGCGGGGCTGGCGCAGCTATTGTTTCTTGACGTACCCGATTATGCCGCCGTGGATACCACGGTCGCCAAGCTCAGGGCCGATCGGATCGGCCAGCGCTATGCCGGACTGGCCAATGCCGTGCTGCGCGGCGTGGCGCGCGACAAGGCGGCGCTGCTGGCCCGACTCGATCCGCTGACCCACAATACCCCGGAGTGGCTGGCCGCACGCTGGCGCCGGCATTACGGCGAAGACGTCGCCCGTTCGATCGCGGCCGCGCATCTGGTGCCCCCGCCCATCGACCTTACTGTGCGGGCCGACGCCATCACCTGGGCCGAGAGGCTGGGCGGAGTGCGGCTGCCAACCGGCAGCCTGCGCCTCAACAGCGGGCAACGCGTGCCGGATCTGCCCGGATTTTCCGAAGGGGCATGGTGGGTGCAGGATGCAGTGGCAGCGCTGCCGGCACGGTTGCTCAGGGTTGAACCGGGCCAGCGCGTTCTTGATCTGTGTGCGGCGCCGGGTGGCAAGACCGCCCAACTGGCTGCCATGGGTGCGCGGGTCGTTGCCGTTGATCGTTCGCCGCAGCGGCTCAAGCGCCTGGAAGCCAATCTGGCGCGGCTTGGTCTTGCGGCCGAAGTGCATGCCGCCGATGGCGGGGCGTTTTCACAGGGAGGTTTTCAGCGCATCCTCCTAGATGCTCCGTGTTCGGCGACCGGGACCATCCGGCGCCATCCCGATGTTGCCTGGAACAAGACACTGGCTGATCTTGCCGCGCTGATCGCTGTGCAGCGCCGGCTTGTCGATCATGCCTGGACGCTGCTGGAGCCCGGAGGCGTGCTGGTCTATGCGACCTGTTCGCTCGAACCGGAAGAGGGCGAGGAGCAGATCGCCCGATTCCTCGCCGACCACAGCGATGCCGAGCTTGATCCGATCGGCGCAGCAGAGGCTGGTGATTGTGCAGAAATGATCACAGCAGGCGGATTGATGCGCGCCTTGCCCTGCCATCTTGGCACTTTTGGCGGCTGCGACGGATTTTTTTCGGCGCGGTTGCGGAAGCAGCGGCCTTGACGAGTGCCCATTCCATCAACTCAACTCCGGCCACGGGCGGCAGCAAGGGGTTGCCAAGGGGGTGCAATGACAAAGAGGACGGGGCTTTGACCATCGGACTGGGCACGCCGCGTCCTCCGGCGTCCGGTGGCATGCGCGGGCGATTCGGCCTCGGCACGCTCTGGCGCAATTTCCGGCTGAAAGTGCCGGAACGGCTGCTGATCGCACCGCAAGAGATCGAAACGGGCGATCCTACCGTGGCCCGCGACATCTACGCCGGCAGCTATACGCTGGCCGGTCGAACCGTGCTGACACGCGGCCAGTCACCGTTTTCGGTGGAGGCGCCGCATCCTGCCTGGCTGCGGGAATTGCACAGTTTTGCCTGGCTGCGGCATTTCAACGAATCGGAAGAACCGGTGATCCGTGTGCATGCGCGCGCGCTGGTCGACGACTGGTTGCTCAACCCGACCCTAGCCCAGCGACCGGCAGCCCAGCGCAGTGATGTGCTCGCTCATCGCATGACCGCATTTCTGGTCAATGCGCCGCTGCTGCTGACCGGCGCCGATCACGATTTCTATGTCCGGTTCATGCGGGCGCTGGCCGGGCAGGCCAAAGCGCTGGAGCGGGCGGCCGAGCGGGATCGCGATTGGATAGCCCGCGCTGAAGCCGCCATTGCCTTTGGTCTTTATGCGCTTTGCGCGCTGACCCCGGAACGGACACTCAAGCGGGCCGTGCGGTTGCTCGAACGCAGCTTGTCGATGGTTCAGGCCGGCGACGGCGGCCCCGTCGACCGCAATCCGAATTCGGCGCTTGTCCTGCTGGCGATGCTGTTGCCGCTGCGCACCGCCTTTTCAGCCCGGAACAACAGGCCGCCACCCGTTCTGGAAACGACCATCGACGGGCTGCTGAGATTTCTGATGTTCCTGCGTCATCCCGGCAACGACATCGCGCTGTTCAACGGGATGAGCGCAAGCCAGCTCACTGTGATCGGTTCTCTGATACAGTTTCTCGATTCCACGTCCGAGTCCTTCCCGGTGACGGGCATGTGCGGATATCACCGGCTGGCCGTTGGCCGCTCCGTGGTGCTGGTCGATGCCGGTCCGTGCCCGCCGAGCGGAATGACGGCCCGCTTCCATGCCGGTGCAACATCGTTTGAACTGTCCTCCGGCCATGAGCGTATCGTCGTCAATTGCGGGGCGGCTCCGGCGGGGCTGGCGGGAATGCGTGAGGCCTTGCGGGAGACGGCCGCCCATTCGACGCTTGATCTGGAGGGGATTTCGCGGCTGAGCTTTTCGGATGCGTTGACCGCCGACGGGGAAGCTGAACGCCGCGCGAGCGCACGCCAGCGGGCGCCGGCGGTGGAACGACGGGTGGAAGCGGACGGCGACAGTGTCGATATGACGGATCGCTGCTATGAAGCCACGCACGGACTGGTCCATCGGCGGCAACTGACCCTGACGGCTGAAGGCAGCTATCTGTCCGGGCGCGATAGCCTTATTGGCCTGTCGGCCGGAGGTGGGGTGCGGGCCACGGCAAGGCTTCGTTTCCATCTGCATCCGCAGGTCCGGGCTTTCCTTTCCGGGGATGGTCGTGCGGTGGAAATTCAACTCGCAAGCGGCGAAAGCTGGACGTTCAGTGCCGGCGGTCGCAGTCTCGCCCTCGAAGACAGCATCTTTTTCGGCGGGCTGGCCTCGCAGCGTCGCTGCCAGCAGATCACCGTTGCCCTCGACGGCAATGAGCCTGAAGTGGTCTGGAGTTTTGCCCGGCGATCGGGCGGGCGGTTGGTGATGAGCTAGCCTTGTCCAGGCGGCGCTTGGTTCTTCGTAATCTAGCGGTTGGTCTGATGGCGTTGCATGGATTTAAGTGCTAGGGCCGGCCATCCTCAGAAACCAGCCCGGCCCAGTTCCGATGCCCCAGACCCTGCGCCCCCTCCGTCGAGCCCTCATTTCCGTCTCCGACAAGACCGGCCTGGCCGAACTTGGCCAAGCGCTCGGCCAGCGCGGCGTGACGCTTGTTTCCACCGGCGGCACCTATCAGGCGCTCAAGGCGGCCGGCTGTGCCGTCACCGAAGTTGCTGACATTACCGGGTTTCCGGAAATGATGGACGGGCGGGTCAAGACCCTGCATCCCAAGGTGCATGGTGGCCTGCTCGCCCAGCGCGGGCATCCCGAACACGAAGCCGCGCTGCTTGCCCACGACATTCCGCCGATCGATCTTTTGATCGTCAATCTCTATCCGTTCGAAGCGACGGTTGCGGCCGGCAAGGCCTATGCCGATTGCATCGAGAATATCGATATCGGCGGACCGGCGATGATCCGTGCTGCGGCCAAGAACCACCAGGATGTGACGGTCATCGTCGACGTCGCGGATTTTGCCGCTCTCATCGCTGAACTGGACGCCCAGAACGGGGCGACCTCCTTTGCCTTCCGCCAGATGCTTGCGGCCAAGGCCTATGCACGCACGGCGGCCTATGATGCGGCGATCTCCACCTGGTTCGCTGCCGAACTCGAAGATCGGACCCCGACCTATGCGGCTATCGGCGGCCGGCTGGTCGAGCGCATGCGCTATGGCGAAAATCCGCATATGGCGGCGGGCTTCTACCGCGCCGGTGAAAGCCGCTTTGGCGTCGCCACCGCGCGGCAGGTGCAGGGCAAGGCGCTGTCATTCAACAACATCAACGATACCGATGCGGCCTTTGAACTGGTTGCGGAATTCGACCCCCGGCGCACGGCTGCGGTGGCGATCATCAAACACATGAACCCGTGCGGTGTGGCGGAAGGCGCTTCGCTGCTCGACGCCTACCAGCGGGCGCTGCGCTGCGATCCGGTCTCTGCCTTCGGCGGGATCGTTGCGCTCAACCGCACGCTGGATGCCGACGCGGCACGGTCAATCGTCGAGATCTTCACCGAGGTCATCATCGCGCCCGATGCCAGCGACGAGGCGATCGCACTGATCAAGGCAAAAAAGAACCTGCGGCTGTTGCTGACCGGGGGCCTTCCCGATCCGCGCGCCGAAGGGCGGATGATCCGCAGCGTGGCCGGCGGGTTCCTGTTGCAGGATCGCGACAATGCCGTTGTCGATGACATGAATCTCAAGGTTGTCACCAGGCGCGCGCCGAGCGAACGCGAACTCATGGATCTGAAGTTCGCCTTCCGTGTTGCCAAGCATGTCAAGTCGAACGCCATCGTCTATGCGAGGGACGGGGCGACGGTCGGCGTCGGCGCCGGGCAGATGAGCCGGGTCGATTCGGCGCGAATCGCCGCCTGGAAGGCGGATGAAGCGGCCAAGGCGGCCGGGCTTTCGGAATCGCTGGCCAAGGGTTCGGTCGTCGCCTCCGATGCCTTCTTCCCGTTTGCCGATGGCCTGCTTGCCGCTGCTGCGGCCGGGGCGACGGCGGTGATCCAGCCGGGTGGCTCAATGCGCGACAACGAGGTGATCGCCGCCGCCGACGAGGCTGGCCTTGCCATGGTGATGACGGGTATCCGTCATTTCCGGCATTGATGCGCTCTTTGCATCAGCTTCGGACCAGGTCTCCCAGCAGATTGGCGGCAATGGTCAATTTGGCCTGTGTCAGGCCGCTGGCAACGATCTCTTCAATGGCAGCGGTAATACGCTCGACGGCGCGGCCCCGCTTGGCGGCAAACGTCGCGACCCCGGCCATGCCGGGGCCGTAGCCGGCGATCACCTCGCCAGCCAGGCGGCGCAAGGACAGATCCATGCCATCAATCGCGCGGTCGATGGCCAGCCGCTCGAAGCGGTCGCGGGCCGGAATAGTCGCCGCAGCCTGACGGATGCGGCCGATGTTGAAGCGATCGGCCAGCGCAAACAACGTTTCCAGCACGTCGCGGACCGGCTTGCCCGTCTGTTCCGCGACCAGGACGGCGTCGGGCGCAGTCACCAGCGCCGGCAGATCGACGATGCTCATGGCCAGCGTCTGCGGCACACCCTTGCCGGTCCATTCCGCAAGGCGCTCGGAGCGGCGCTGGTTCTGCGCCGGCGTGATCAACTGCGGGGCAAGCGCGCGCGAGGCGTCGATGCCGGCCTTGAAACGGCGCACCTCGGGGCCGAGCGGGCGGGTCAGATCGACATTGCGCAACACCCAGGCAAGGCGGCCGACCAGCATGTCCTGCAACGCCGCATAGAGATCGAGTTGCACCGCGCCGGGGATTTTTGTGTCGAGCTGGTCGATGGCGCCATTGAGATCAAGCAGACCGAAAGCATCGCGGGTCAGCGCATAGGCGGCCGCGATGGACGGAATGTCGGCTCCGGTCTCGTCCTGCAGACGGGCGATGCCACCGGGGCCGCAGCGATTGACGACGATATTGGCGAGTTGCGTGGCGATGATCTCACGCCGCAACCGATGATTCTTCACCGCTTCCGGGAAGCGGCCGCGCACCGCCAGCGGGAAATACCGGTCGAGTTCGTCGGCAAAATACGGATCGTACGGCACTTCGGAGACGATCAGATCGTCGAAGAACGACAGCTTGGCATAGGCCAGCAAAACGGCCAGCTCCGGCCGCGTGGCGCCCTCGCCAGCAGCGATGCGGCGGGCAATCTCGGTGTCCGCCGGGAGTAGTTCCACCGCACGATCCAGCCGCGCTCGCGATTCCAGCCCCTGCATCAGCCGTTGAAGTTCTGCCAAGCCGGCCGCACCACGGCGCTCGGCCAGCGACAGCGCCAGCGATTGCAGATAATTGTTGCGCAGCACAAGCGCCGCCACCTCGTCGGTCATTCCGGCGAGCGCGCTGTTGCGTTCGGTTTCACCGAGCGAGCCGTCGGCAACCGGCATGGCCAGCGCGATCTTGAGGTTGACCTCGACGTCAGAGGTATTGACGCCAGCGGAATTGTCGATGGCATCGGTGTTGAGGCGGATACCGCGCCGGGAGGCTTCTATACGGCCGCGCTGGGTGACGCCGAGATTGGCGCCCTCACCAATCACCCGGCAATTCAGGGCCGTCGCCGGGATGCGGATCGCATCATTGGCGCGATCGCCGACACCGACGTCGGCCTCCTCACCGGAGCGGATATAGGTTCCGATGCCGCCAAACCACAGAAGATCGACCGGCGCCTTGAGGATCGCCATCATCAATTCCTGCGGGGTGACGCGCTCTGCCTCGATCTTGAGGGTCGCGCGGAGCTCGGGCGAGAGCACGATTTCCTTGGCGGAGCGGGAATAGATGCCGCCGCCCTTGGAAATCAGGGCCCTGTCATAATCCTGCCAGCTCGACCGCGGCAGATCGAACAGCCGCTGGCGCTCGGCATGGGCGCGGGCCGGATCGGGATCGGGGTCGAGAAAGATGTCGCGGTGGTCGAAGGCCGCGACCAGTCGCAGGGCCTTCGACAGCAACATGCCGTTGCCGAACACATCGCCGGACATGTCGCCGACGCCGGCCACGGTGACCGGTTGAGCCTGAATGTCGATATCCATTTCGCGGAAGTGCCGCTTGACGCATTCCCACGCGCCGCGCGCGGTGATGCCCATCTTCTTGTGGTCGTAGCCTTGCGAGCCGCCGGAGGCAAAAGCGTCGCCAAGCCAGTGGCCGCGTTCGATGGAAATCGCATTGGCAATGTCGGAGAAGGTTGCGGTGCCCTTGTCTGCGGCCACAACAAGATAGGGGTCGTCGCCGTCGAGCCTTACGACACCGGCCGGCCCCTTGATGCCCCTGCCGGAGATCGTGTCGGTCACGTCGAGCAGGGCGTTGATGTAGGTCTTGTAGGCAGCGATCCCTTCGGCCATCCAGGCTTCCCGGTCAGACGGCGGGGGCAGCCGTTTGGGGACAAAACCACCCTTAGCACCGACCGGAACGATGACCGAGTTCTTGACATGCTGGGCTTTGACCAGCCCGAGGATCTCGGTGCGGAAATCCATCGGCCGGTCAGACCAGCGCAAACCGCCGCGCGCGACCTTGCCAAAGCGCATATGCACGCCGTCAACACGCGGGGAATGCACATAAATCTCGAACTGCGGGCGCGGCAGCGGCAGGCCGTCAATGCGGCGCGGATCGAACTTGAAAGCCAGCGCAGGACGCATTTCGCTACTGCCCAGCCGCTGGTAGTAGTTGGTGCGCAGCGTTGCCTCGATCAGGTTGAGGAAGCGGCGCAGGATACGATCCTCGTCGAGGTTGGACACCGCGTCCATGGCAGCGCGCAGCCGATCGGCGACAGCGGTGCCGGCAGCGATGCGGGCGGTATTGTCGCCGGGGCGCTCAGGGTCGAAGCGGGCGCCGAACAGTTCGATCAGCCCGCGGGCAATCTCGGGATATTTGGCCAGGACATCGGCGAGGTAATTCTGGGCAAAGGGGGCACCGGCCTGACCGAGATAGCGGCCATAGGCGCGCAACACCATGGCTTCGCGCCAGGTCAGGCCGGCTTCGACAACGAGGGTGTTGAAGCGGTCGGATTCGGTCTGATCGGCAAAAACGGCCATCAGCGCCGCCTCGACACGCTCTTCCATCACATCGACATCGATATTGCCATTGCGGGCCCGCGCGATGGTCATGTCGTGCAGATAGGCAGCAGCCTTGCCTGCCGTCATCGGCAGGTGAAGATCATAGGTGCGCTCGTTGGAGACGGAAAACCCGAGGTTCTCCAGGACAGGGACGCGGCGGGACAGGGCAATCGGCGCGCCGAAGGCATAGACCTTGAGCCGTGCAGTGCCTGCCTCCGCCTGTGGCGCCCGGTAAAGGTCAACAGCCGTCGGCTGCTCGGCACTGAGGTTTTCAAGGATGGCGATGTCCGCAAGGGCCTCTGCGGGCGCAAAAGCCTCGCGATAGCCGGCACTGAACGCAGAGCCATAGCGGGCGAGCAGCGTCTCGGCGACGTCCGGCGCATGGGTTGTCTCGATGGTGGTCTTGAGCGTATCGCCCCATGTCCGGACGACGGCGGCAATGCCTGCCTCAATGGTTGACCTTTCGACCTTCGGCGTGGCGCCGCCGTGGCGACCAATGATGAAATGGGTGCGTGACAGCGGCCCTTCCGGATAGGACGGGTAGGCGGCTGAGACCCGGCCATCGAAGCTGCGCGCCAGGAAATCGCCGATACGCAGGCGAACCCCGGTATCATAGCGGTCCTTGGGGACATAGACGATCACCGAAACGAAACGGTCGAAACGATCGGCGCGGACGAGAGCGCGGATGCGCGGGCGCTCGTTGAGGTTCATCGCATCCATGGCAAAGCCATAGAGCGTATCCCGGTCGAGCTGGAACAATTCGTCGCGCGGATAGCTCTCCAGCACATTCATCAACGCCTTGCCAGAATGCGAGGCCGGATCGAACCCGGCTTTCATCATCACCTGGGCCACCTTGTGGCGAATATAGGGAATGGTGCGCGTCGAGCCGGTATAGGCCGTCGAGGTGAAAAGACCGATGAGGCGCAGTTCGCCTTCGAGCGCGCCGGTCTCGTCGATCAGCTTGACGCCGATATAGTCCATGTGAACGCGGCGATGGATGCGGGAGCGGACGTTGGCCTTGGTGATGATGAGCGCGGACGGCTCGCTCAGGAAGGCGCGGATCTCAGGCGTTGTTACCACCAGTTCACTGCCACGCCGGAGTACCTTCACCTCAGGATCGGACAGGATGCCGAGGCCGGCTCCGGCCACCGGTTCGGAGGCCAGACTGGCAAAACGGTATTCCCTCATTCCGAGGAACGAGAAATTGTCGGCGGCAAGCCAGTCGAGAAACTGCACTGCCTCGGCAATCTCATCGGCCGGCAGCATCGGCGGATGTTCGCGATAGCGATGGGCCACGCCTGCCAGACGCTCGCGCATTGCCTTCCAGTCGTGCACGGCCAGGCCGATGTCGCGATAGATCTCCTGCAGTGAGCGGACCAGGGCTTCGCGTGCGGCCTTGCCGACGATGCGGGCAACGTGGATGTGAACAAAACTCTCGCGCACAAAATCCGGGTCCGGCCCGGCGCCTGCAAGCCCGCCCAGGCTGGTCAGCTCACCCTTGTCGTTGCGCCGGACGGCCAGGACGGGATGCGCCACCAGGCGCACATCGAGACCGCGCTCGTTGAGTTCGGCAAGGGTCGAGGCGACCAGAAACGGTTTGTCGTCATTGATGGCCTCGATCACTGTGATTCTTGCGCCGTCCGGCCCGTCGACATCGGTCAGGTGGATATCGGCGCCTCCCGCCTTGCGCTGGCCGAACCGTTCCAATGCTCCGGCGGCGATGGTGGCCAGCGCACCGGGTGGATAGACCGCGCGATCCTCTGGGACGACGCGGCCATAGAGCAAGGCTTCAAAGGTCGAATGCAACAGTGAATTCATCGCCCCCGAGCCGTTGCCGGTCTTGGCCATGTGACTATCCTCCCGTGTGTCGTGCCACTTTAGTTCGTCTCGAGCCAAGAGCAAATCCAATACCGCCGACTTGACGGCGGGAGCGTCAGAGGAAACCATTCCAATCCCGGATCATGCCAGACTGGAGAGAGTTGATCATGCAGAATCCCGCCGCCGTGACTGCCCTGTCACTGGCTCCGGCCGAAGCGACGCCCGGTGTCGCCGCCCTGTTCGACAAATGTGTCGAGAAACTCGGCTTTGTGCCCAATGTGCTGCTTGCCTATGCCCATGACATGGCCAAGCTCGAGGCGTTCTCGGCGATGTACAACGACCTGATGCTGGCACCATCCGGGCTGTCGAAACTGGAACGCGAGATGATTGCCGTGGTGGTTTCGGCAGAAAACCGGTGCTTTTACTGCCTGACAGCCCATGGCGCAGCCGTGCGCCAGTTGTCTGGCGATCCTGTGCTTGGCGAGCAGCTGGTGATGAACTACCGCAGCGCAGCCCTGCCGGAGCGGCAGCGGGCGATGCTGGATTTTGCTGTCAAGTTAACCCGTGCCCCCTATGCCATCGAGGAAAGCGACCGGGCGATTGTCCGGGTAGCGGGATTCAATGATCGCGACATCTGGGATATCAGCGCGGTAGCCGCCTTTTTCAACATGTCAAACCGCATGGCATCGGCCGTCGACATGCGGCCGAACGCCGAATACCACCGACAGACCCGATGAAAAGAAACGGCGGCCGACCGGGCAAGGTCGACCGCCGAAGCCGATGACGTCTGATAGGCCGCAGCGGAGCGCGGTGGGGGCTGGGGGGGCTTGTACATCCGACCCCGGCGGCCAACGTCTTGGCATGGAGGAAAGCTAGAGGGCGTCAACGGCAGCGGAATGGTCAAATCAAGGCAAAATTGGGAAATCGCATCCACTGCGAGGAACGCCGCTTTTTCCTGCCGCCGGACTTGCACAAAGGCCGGCTTGCGGCAATCATCCTGACGGTCAGGAGTGCTCATGAGCGAGAGTGATGTTTCGGCCGCGCCCGCCGTCGTCGTATCAATGGCGACCTATCGTCAGCCCGAACGGGTGGCTTTCAGCAGGGCCGAACTTCAACAGATCCTGGTCGTCTACGGCCGCAAGGTGGCGCAGGGCGAATGGCGGGATTATGCGCTTGAATTCGGGCGCGAGGCGGCGACGTTCTCGATCTTCCGTCGCAGCTCCGAACAGCCGCTGTTTCGCATCGTCAAGACCCCGAAACTGGCCGGCAAGCAGGGCGCCTTCTCGGTTGTCGCCAGCGCCGGTTATGTCCTGCGCCGCGGCCATGATCTTGCGCGCGTGCTGATGGTTCTTGAAAAGCCGACAAAAGTGGCGCCCTGACAAAGGCATTAAAAAACCCCGGCGGAACGCTCCGCCGGGGCTTTCGATTCTGAACGTCGGGCAGCGCTTATTCGCGGTCGCCCAGAAGGCTCATCAGCATCTGGAACATGCCGAGGAAGTCCATGTAGAGCGTCAGCGCACCATAGATCGACAGCTTGGCCGCCATGTCCGGAGCATGACCCTCGAAATACATCTCCTTGATCTTCTGCGTGTCATAGGCCGTCAGGCCGGCGAAGATCAAAACGCCAAGCAGCGAGATGGCGAATTGCATGCCGGTGCTGCCCAGAAAGATGTTGACGATGCTCGCCAGCATCAGGCCGAACAGACCCATGATCAGGAACGAGCCCATGCCCGTCAGATCCTTGCGGGTGGTGTAGCCCCACAGGCTCAGAGCTCCGAACGACGCCGCCGTGATGAAGAACACGCGCACCACCGACTGGCCGGTGAAGATAAAGAACAGAACCGCCAGCGAGGTGCCGACCAGCGCTGAATACAGCCAGAACGTGGCACGGGCCGCAGCTGCCGACATCGCATGGATGCGGAAGCTGAGGAACATCACGACGGCCAGCGGGGCAAAGGCCACCACCCATTTCAGCGGGCTGCCAAAAAGCAGCTTGCCGAAGTCGCTCATGATCGGGCGACCGGTCGGCGTGACGCCGGCCCGCGAAAGCATGAAGATGCCAAGCGCGGCGACGCCGGTGATGGCAAGCCCCAGCACCATGTTGTTGTAGACGCCGAGCATATACGTGCGCAGACCCTGGTCGATCTGGGCCTGGGTCGCAACCTGGCCATACGGCGCGTAGGCATTGCGATCATAATTCGACATGTGAACCCTCTCGATCGGTTGAACCGCTGGCAACGCTCCTCCAGCGTCCGTCAGCCAACACTATGACCCGGCCAATATGGCCAAGTTATGACTAGTTTTCAAGAGCAGACGTGCCGTTTCTGTCTCAACCCTCGTTTTTTTGGTTTAAATTGGTAGGGGACAAGAATAGCGTGTCGATCTCTTATGAAACTAGGTAGAGCGTTTCTCAAGCATTTCTCAAGTATGAGGCTGGTTTCTGGCCAAGAACGCGCCAAGTTCCAATTAGTCCTAAAATAACGACCAGAACAAGCGTAGTCAAAACCAGAGTCAGCATGCTCGAGACGGGCAACGAAAACGTAAGGTTCATCACTTGGGTTACGATGGCATATCCGGCCAGCGTTCCGGCGAGCAGGCCGAAAATCGCTGCCGAAAGGCCCAGAAGCGCATATTCCAGGATCATCGCCAAGATCAGCCTCGGACGGGTTGCGCCCAGCGTTTTCAGGATCACCGCTTCCTGGGCCCGCACGCGACGGCCTGCGGCGAGGGCTCCGGCGAGCACGATGATGCTGGACAGAATCGCCACGGCACTGGCGGCGCGGACCGCCAGCGCAAGTTTGGCGACGATACCATCAATGGTTTCGAGCGCCTCTTTGACGCGGATCGAGGATACCGAAGGAAAGCGCTCGGCGACGGCGCGCAGCACCTTCAACTCGGCGTCCGGGCCGACCGATGCGGGATAGGTGAGCGTGGCAAGGTTGGAATAGGGCGCCCCGGCAAAGGTATTGGGGCTGAACACCAGGACAAAGCTGATGCCCAGATTCTGCCATTCGACCTTGCGCAGGTTGGCGATGCGCGCGGTGACCGGCCGGCCGAGAACGTTGACGGTGATCGAATCGCCGATGCTCAGGCCCAGCCCTTCGGCGATGTCGAGGGCGAGGGAGACCAGCGGCGGACCGGCATAGTCGGCCGGCCACCATTGGCCCGCCGCAAGCACATTGCCGGCGGGAATCTCGGCGGAAAAGGTCAGGCCGCGATCGCCTTCCAGCACCCAGGCGACCTTGTCGTTGGCGCGGATGGTTTCTGCCGCCGTGCCGTTCAGCGCCGTGACACGGCCGCGCATCATCGGCACGCGGTTCAGCGTCGCGCCGGGCGCGAGTTCTGCCACGAGAGCGGTGAAGGCGTCCGTGTCGGCAGCCGGGACATCGAGAAAGAAAAAGCTCGGGGCCTTGTCTGGCAGGCTGCGCGACAGCTGCGCGCGCATCGTATGATCGATCAGCCCCATGGCCACCAGCAGTGTCAGCCCAAGGCCGAGCGACAGGATGACCGAAGGCGTCAAGGCCCCAGGGCGGCCGAGATTGACCAGTGCCAGCCGGGCCTCGGTGGAGCGTGGTCGCGGCAGACGGCGGGCCAGCGCCATGATCGCTGCCGCAACACCACGGAGCAGCACAAAAGCGCCTGCCGCGGCGGCAACGTAGATGATGGCGATGCGGCGGTCCCAGGCAAAGGCGATGGCGACGCCTGCCAGCAGCAGAACCGCCAGCGCGGTGGCCAGCATGTAGCGCCGCCGCGGCCAGGCGCGGTCATCCTCGAAATGATCCCTGACCAGTGCCGAGACCGGGATGTCATGGGCCCGGCCCAGCGGCCAGAGCGTGAAAGCCAGCACCGTCGCAAGGCCGTAGATGAACCCGACCAGCGCCTCACGCGGATAGAGATCAGACGCCAATGGAACCGGCAAGGCCGCAGCAAGGAAATGAATCACCAGAATCGGCAATCCGGTTCCGGCGATGATGCCGACCAGCGTGCCGATCAGGCCAAGCGCCAGCACTTCCACAACCAGCGTCAGCACCATCACGCCTCCCGGCGCGCCAATGCCCTTGAGCGCGGCGACGGTCAGTCGCTTGCGATCGAGAAAGGCGCGTGCGGCATTGGCAACGCCCACCCCGCCCACTGCCAGCGAGGTCAGCCCGACAAGGGTGAGAAACTGGGTGAAACGCTCGATGTTGCGCTTGAGTTGCGGGGCGGCATTGTCACGGGTGCGGATATCCCAGCCAGCGCCGGGGAAGGCCCGGCGAGCCTCGTCGGTCAATGTGTCAAGGCTGGCGGTGTCTGGCGGCGAGCCCGGAAGGGCGATGCGATAGGCAAAGCGGGTGAGGCTGCCGGGCTGGACCAGGCCGCTGGCATCGAGCCCTTCGCGCGACATCAGCACGCGCGGCCCGAAGCCGACGCCCAGCGCCAGCCGGTCCGGCTCGCTGTCGATCTCGGCGCGGATGACGAAACGGGCGGTGCCAAGCCAAAGCGAATCGCCCACGCCAAGGCCGAGCCGGCCAAGCAGCAGCGGGTCGACGGCAACGCCGAACAGGCCATCGCCGGCACCGAACAGTGATTGGAACGGCTGCTCCGGCCGGGTCACCAGGCGGCCGAAGGCAGGGTAACCGGTCTCCACCGCCTTGAGTTCGACCAATGTTGCCGCGCCGGTGTCCGACCGCGCCATGGCCCTGAGGAAGGCAAAGGCGGTCACCGAGCCGGTGCGGCTGAAGAAGGCGCGCTCGTCCGGCGTCGCCTCGCGCTGGAGGAACGAGAACGAGATGTCGCCGCCCAGAATGGTGCGCCCTTCCCGGGCAAGGCCGTCCTGCAGCGATCGCGACAGGACGGAGACCGACACGATCGCCGCAACGCCGATGGCGATGCAGGCGATGAAAATGCCAAAGCCGCCAATCCCGCCTCTGAGATCGCGAGCCGCAAGGCGCAAGGCCAGCCGCATGCGGCCAGCAAACGACAGAGCGGGGGTCATTCGGCGGCCTGCGCAGTCCCGATGACGATCTCGCCCGACCTCAGCCGGATGGTGCGGTCGCAGCGGCCGGCCAGAGCCATGTCATGAGTGACGAGGATCAGCGTGGCGCCGCGCTCACGCCTGAGCGCGAACATCAGGTCAATGATCTGGCGGCCGGTTGCCTCGTCGAGATTACCGGTCGGCTCGTCCGCCACCAGGATGGCCGGTTCGGGCGCCAGCGCCCGTGCGAGCGCGACGCGCTGCTGCTCGCCGCCGGACAGCTGCGCCGGGTAATGGCGGAGCCGATGACGTAAGCCTACCGCGGCCAGCAGCT
>ERZ761609.2152-NODE-2152-length-15222-cov-26.620162_pt1 | contig 15222 bp, 7 predicted proteins | sample MGYA00511163_ERZ761609 | MGnify/ENA primary metagenome ERZ761609 (study PRJEB28899, sample SAMN02445070) | bioreactor sludge metagenome | biome: EBPR sludge | place: Australia: Brisbane, Thorneside Wastewater Treatment Plant | collected 2011-12-16 ... | reverse complement strand
ATCGCCGCGCGGCCGGCGCAATCGCGCACGTCCGTCTCGACGCCAAAGCCGCCGTCCCACGCGCGCGCAAAAGCGGCCGCGCCGTTGCGCTCGCCCGGCTCGCGCCAAAATCCTCTGTGCGCGACAATCCGCACCGGCTTGATCCCTCATTCCAAATCCGCCGCGCCGCCGCCGTTTGACCGCCGTCTCTTGATCTGATACCCACGCCAATCGGGCGGCGCTGAAACCGCCGACGGCTTGACACAGCGGGTGCGGATGGAGACCACGGCGGAAATACTGGGACAGGCGTTGCATCTGCATCGTGACGGCGATTTCGTCGCCGCGCGCGATTTATACCGAAAAGTTCTCGCCGCCGACCCTGAAAATTGCGACGCCCTCCACCTGCTCAGCCTGATTCTCGCCCGCATCGACAAACGCTACGCCGAAGCCCTGACGATGATCGGGACGGCGCTGCGTCGCAATCCGCAATTCGCCGCCGCCGCCGCCAACCGCGACGCCATGCTGACGCAAGCGCTGATCCGTTGCCGCGAACTGGCGGCGCAAGGCGACGGCTGGGCGGAAATCGCCGACATCTGCGCCGCCGCCGTCGCGCAGCGGCCGGGAATCGCGCCGTTTCATTTTCTAGCGGCGCAGGCGGCGTTTTTTCTCGGCCAGCCGGAAGAATGCGCCGCCGCCGCGCAGCGCGCCCTGCGGATCGCGCCCAACAACAGCGATATCCGCGACAATCTGCTGAAGTTGCTGGAATCGGTCATCCATGCCGCCGCCAATGGAACGCAATGCGCGGCCGCCGCCCCGCTCGCCGCCGAAACCATCGGTTTTCTGCAAGGCGTCGGCGATTGGGTGCGGCTGGAGCAGGCGGCGCGCGTTATTTTGCGGCTTGATCCGACGAATGGCGACGCTTGGCTGACCTTGGCCCATGTCGCCGACGCCGGCGGACGCTATCCAGCCGTACGCGCGTACGCCGAACGCGCCGCTCCCAGCCATCCCCGGCGGGCGGCAGCGCTGCGGTTGTCCGGGCACAGCCGGTTCGCCGAGCAGGACTTTCCGGCGGCGGAACGGGATTACCGCGCCGCCCTGGCGCTGGCGCCCAACGACGCCGAAGCGGCGGCCGGCGTCGCCAACAGCGCCCGCCATCAACAACTAGCGGCCGGCGCCCCCGACAAAATCCGCCTGAACGGCCGAACGAAAATCTTCATCGTCACCTATAACGACATTCCATCATTGCAGCGCAATCTGACCACGCTGCTAAACACGCTGGAGACGCCGGACGTCACCGTCGTCAACAATCACCCCGACCCGGTGGACGCTTTCGTCCCCGCCGGCGTCCGCGTGCTGAACAACACCCTGCGCCATCCGAAATCCCGCGGGCATTTGGCCCGCAGTTGGAATCAAGCGCTGCTGTTCGGCTTCGGCAAGGCGGCGGCGCCGGAGTGCGACTGGGTGATCGGCATGCAGGACGATCTGGTGGTCAGTCCCGCCCTATGGCGACTGTTCGAAGCGGAAAAGCCGCATTTTGATTTCATGATGATCGGCCCCGGCGACCAGTTCTGGGCGGCCAATCCGACCGCCGTCGGTAAAATCGGCTTATGGGACGAATGCCTCACCTCCATCGTGTTTCAAGACGCCGACTACTATCATCGCGCCTATCTGGCTTTGGGGGAGCGGGCGCTGCTGGAGGACCACAGCCACCAGCCGCCCGGCGATACTCTGATCCGCACGTCGCAGCTTGCGCTGCATCGTTTGCTGCACGGCGCCGTGGCGACGGACAATCAGGCGCGGCTGCTGCGCAGCCCGCCCGGCTCAACCCACCAAGCCCAATTCGCCTATTTCCAAAAGAAATGGGAAACGAAGTTAAATCCCCATAACTTCCAAATCAGCCGGGACCGCTCTTCTCCAGCGCCGGAAACCTTTTGCTTTTACCCTTGGTTTTTTGAATAGCCCCGTCAGGAAAATCGCCATGACCGCCTCGGCGTCCATCCGTTCAACCGTGCTCGTCACCGGCGGCGCCGGCTATATCGGCAGTCACGCCGTGCTGGCTTTACGGGACGCCGGCGTCGCCGTGACGGTGGCGGACGATCTCTCCACCGGGCGGCGGGACGCCGTGCCGTCCGATGTCGCGTTCATCAATGTTTGCGTCGGCGACCGCGACCGCATGGCGGCGATTTTCGCTGAACGCCGGATCGACGCCGTCATGCACTTCGCCGGCAGCATCGTCGTGCCGGAATCAGTGGAAAAGCCGTTGGCGTACTATCGCAACAACACCGCCAACAGCCTGGCGCTGATCGACGCCGCGGTTCACAGCGGCGTGAAGCGGTTTATCTTTTCCTCCACCGCGGCGGTTTACGGCATGCCTGAGATCTTGCCGGTGAATGAAGACGCGCCGACCCGGCCGATCAACCCCTATGGCGCCTCCAAGCTGATGACGGAAACCATGCTGCGCGACGCCGCGGCGGCGCATGGCCTGGAATACGCCGTCTTGCGCTATTTCAACGTCGCCGGGGCCGACCCGCAGGGGCGCAGCGGCCAATGCGGCCGCACGGCCACCCATCTCATCAAAATCGCTTGCCAAGCGGCGACCGGACAGCGGGACGAAATAGCGGTCTACGGCGATGATTATCCAACGCCGGACGGCACGTGCGTGCGCGACTACATTCACGTTTCCGACCTCGCCGCCGCCCATGTCGCCGCGTTGCAAGCGCTGGAGGCGGGGGAAAGCGGCATGACGCTGAATTGCGGCTACGGCCGGGGGTATTCGGTGCGCGAAGTGCTGGCGGCGGTGGAGCGGGCGCATGGAAAACCGCTGAACATCCGCATCGCCGGCCGCCGCGCCGGCGACCCGCCGTCGTTGATCGCCGACGCCGCCCGCATCCGACGCATGCTGGACTGGGCGCCGCGCCACGCCGATCTCGATGAAATCGTCGCGTCGGCCTTGGCTTGGGAGCGGAAAATCACCGTTTAGAGCGCCGCCGTCGCCGGATCAGGTCTCGATAAAAAGCGTACGGCGACGCCAGTCAAGCGTACGGCGCAAAGCCGTCTCCCAAGGCGTACGGGGCGTCCACCCCAATGTTTCCGCCGCCCGCCGGATATCTAAAACCACGGCGGGCACATCCACCGGCCGCGCCGGCCTGAATTCCCGCGGCAAAATCCGACCGGCCGCCCGCTCCACCGCCGCCGCCACCTCGCTGACGCTTCGCCCGACGCCGCCGCCGATGTTCAAAATCCGATGCGTCAAGCTGTCGGCTTCGCCCGCGCGCAAAAGCGCATCCACCACGTCGTCGATATAAACGTAATCGCGCACCGCCTTGCCGTCGCCCCAAATCACCAACGGCTCGTCAGCGACCGCAGCGGCGCAAAACGCCGCGACAACCCCCTGCTGGCGCCGCGTGGTTTGCCCTTCGCCGAATGGATTCGCCACACGCAACGCGCAATAGTCCAGACCGTGTCTGTAATGGAATAGATGGAGATATTTTTCTATCGCCAGCTTGTTGATCCCATAGGCGCTGATTGGTTCCGCCGGAGCGTCCTCGCCAATCGGCATTTCATGCCGAACGCCATAAACCGCGCCGCCGGACGACACGTACACCAATCGCCGCACCCCCGCCGCAACCGCCCGATCCAATAAGGTCAAGGTGGGCAAGACCGCGCCGACAATATCGTCGGTCGCCGAAACGCTGGGCGAAGCGGCGCCGATCAGATGATAAATCAGCGAACAACCGTCCAAGGCGGCGGTCAGCGCCGCGTCATCGGCGAATTCGCCCCGCCGCCATTCAACGCCGCTTGGCAGCGTTTCAGGCCGGGGCCCCCGACCGTAGCCGATCGTCTCCCACCCTGCCGCCTGCAAGGCGCGGCACAACGGCGCGCCGATAAAGCCGCCAGCCCCCAGAACCAGAACGCGCCCTCGCCGCAGCGTCACGACGCCTGCTGCGCCGCCGCGGCGCCGCTTTCCAGCAAGGCGCGGAAATAAGCGATGGTCCGGCGCAAGCCTTCTTCCAGCGGAATCGTCGGCTGCCAGTCCAGCAGCTTCTTCGCTTTGGCGATATCCGGGCGGCGCTGGCGCGGGTCGTCCGCCGGCAATGGACGATGCTCAATGCGGGAGGTCGAGCCGGTCAGCCGCAACACCAGCTCCGCCAGCTCCAGCATGGTGAATTCGCCGGGATTGCCGATGTTCAACGGCCCCGGCGCGTCGCCTTCCAAATCCATGAAGCGAATCATCGCTTCGATCAAATCATCGCGATAGCAGAACGAACGGGTTTGCGAACCGTCGCCGTAAATGGTGATCGGCTCGCCTTTCAACGCTTGAACGATAAAGTTCGACACCACCCGGCCGTCGTTGGGATGCATGCGCGGACCATAGGTGTTGAAGATGCGCACCACCCGGATCGGCAAACCGTATTGACGATAATAATCAAAGAACAAGGTCTCGGCGCAGCGCTTGCCTTCGTCGTAGCAGGCGCGCGGTCCAAGCGGATTGACGTTGCCCCAATATTCTTCCGGCTGCGGATGCACCGCCGGGTCGCCATAGACTTCCGACGTCGACGCCTGCAAGATCCGCGCTTTCAGACGCTTCGCCAGCCCCAGCATGTTGATGGCGCCATGCACGCTGGTTTTGGTCGTCTGCACCGGATCGAACTGATAATGCACCGGGGACGCCGGGCAGGCCAAATTGTAGATTTGGTCCACCTCGACATACAAAGGAAACGTCACGTCGTGGCGCAAAACCTCAAAACGAGGATTGGCCATCAAATGCATGATGTTGTGCTTGCGGCCGGTGAAGAAATTATCGACGCACAAGACTTCACAGCCTTGATTAAGCAACCGCTCGCACAGATGAGACCCCAAGAAGCCGGCCCCGCCGGTCACCAACACCCGTTTAGCCGCCCACTCGGTCACTGTTTGGCTCCTCGCGCTCATTGCCGACAAGCGGCGACGACGCTTTCGGCGAATTTACGCCACGTCCGTTCGCCATGAATGAAAGCCAAAGCCGCCGCCCGGCGGCGACGCGCTTCTTCATGGTCGGTGTAAATCCGCTCCAGCGTTTCGACCAACTCATCCACCGACGATTCGCCCCAATAGTTGCGGCCGCCGTCAGGGTTATGCACCGGGGTCTGCTGGTTCAGCACAAAAACATTGTCGCCCTTAATCAGGTCAAGGTGGCCGGTGTTGGCCGACAACACCGTCGGCACGCCGCACGCCATCGCTTCCATCGCCACCAGATTGGTCGCGCCTTCGCAACGGTTGGGGAACACCGCCGCATGGCATTCCCACAGCGCCGGGGCGATCTTATCACGGGACAAGAAGCCCAGGTCGCCGAAGCCTGCGGCGGGGACGCCGTTTTCCAGCGCCCAATCGACAATGCGCAAGCGGCCGTCGTCGCCAACCTTGGGCGCCGCCGGCGCCAGCGCCGATTCCGCGATGCCCATGGCGGTGGCGGGCCAAGGATTATGCCACGCGGTCACCAGCAACGCCTCGGGATGGCGCTGATGAAAGCGGCGGAACGCCGCCAGCACGATATCCTGCCCCTTGCGGAATTCCAGTTTGCCGCCTGAAAAAATCACGAAACGATCACCGAACCGCTTTTGCGGGCTGCCCGGATACATTTCCGTCGGATCAACGCCTTGGAAAGTCAGCAGCAGGTTTTCCACCCCGCGTTCCTCCAACAGCGTCTTGTTGAAGGTCGAGTGCACCATCATCGCGTCATAGGATTTGGCGCGTTGCAAAACGTCGCCGACGACGCGGGTGTCTTCATAAGCGATGATGCCGATGTTGCGCACGCCGCGGAAACGAGCTGACAGCGCCTGCGCGACAAAGCCGTTGCTCAACGCATGCAGCACGTCAAATTCTTGCAGCGCCAAAACCTGACCGGCGGGTTGAGCGGCGTCCAACCGACGGATCGCTTCATATCCTTGCAACAGCGGCGTCAGACGATCTCGATTTTGCGGCCGCATGCCGCCCATCGCCGGCTTTTCCAGCAGCAGCGGCCGGATGCCCAATTCCGCCAGATAAAGGCACAAGTGCAGGCCGACCAATCCCCAGCCATGCAGTTCGGAAAGGCTCCAGGTGAGCGCGAGCGAGCGCTGAGACATGGGAAGCAACACACTATTGATGTGGAAAAATCGTCAGCGGCCAGACCATAGCAGCCTGAACGCGGCTTGTCGTCTTTCTTCTCGCCCGTTTTTTCCAATTGTCGCGCACAAGAAAAAGGGGGCGGTCAAAGACCGCCCCCAGTTTCCAATCGCTCTTTTACCGACCGTCGTTCTCTTACGAGAAGCGGGTCGTGTCGGTGATGACCACGCCGCTGAAGACCCCCAGCAGGGTCATTTCGCTGGCGTCGATCTGGGTGTTGTTACCGCCGGCCGTCGAGTTGACATAGAACACGCCGGTGTTGGTGCCGTCGTTGACCACCGCGATGCCGATACCGCCGGCTTGCAGCGTGCCGATCGCCGTGGTGGCGTCGGCGTAGGTCGGGGTGGCCGCCAGCAGCGACGAGGTCATCGCCGTGGTGCTGACGAACACTTCGGTGGCGCCGAAGTCGGTTTGATTGGCGTTCGCCCCCGTCGAGCCGCCGAAGCCGCCGTCAAGGATCGCCGTGCGCAGATCGCCGGTGAAGGAGATCAAATCGCCGGTGGAGAAGCCGGTGATGGTGTCGGCGCCGGAGAGAACGCCAAGCGCCGAACCATCGGACGAGGACGAGAAGATCACCATGTCGGCCGAAGTGCTGGCCAGCGTGATGCTGTCGCGGCCCAGACCGCCGGCCACCGTCGCCGCCGAGGCCGAACCGAAGGTCAGCACGTCGGTGTTGGCGCCGCCGGTCACCGTTTCGATACCGGTGAAGGTGATCGTGTTGCCGGCGTTGACCAGGGTGATGACTTCGGTGTTGGCGCCGCCCGACAGGGTTTCAACGCCGGTGACGAAGATCGTCGAGCCGGTGTTCAACAGCGTGACCACATCGGTGTTCGCGCCGCCCGTCAGGATTTCGATGTTGGCCATCGACAGCGAGTTGCCGGTGTTGATCAGGGTGATCACATCGGTGTTCGCGCCGCCCGTCAGGGTTTCAACACGATAAACCGTCAGCGTCGAGCCGGTGTTCAACAGCGTGATGACTTCGGTGTTCGCACCGCCCGTCAGGCTGTCGATCACGCCGACCATCGACAGCGTGCTGCCGGTGTTGGTCAGGGTGATGACGTCGGTGTTCGCGCCGCCCGCCAGGGTTTCGATGCCCGAGATGAACAGGGTCGAACCGACGTTCAACAGCGAGACCACTTCGGTGTTCACGCCGCCCGTCAGGGTTTCAACGCCGGTGACCGAAATCGTCGAGCCGGTGTTCAACAGCGTGATCACATCGGTGTTCGCGCCGCCCGTCAGGCTGTCGATCAAGCCGACCACCGCCAGCGTGTTGCCGGCGTTGGTCAGGGTGATGACATCGGTGTTGGCCGCGCCCGTCAGGGTTTCAACGCCCGAGACGAAGACGGTGGAGCCGACGTTCAACAGCGAGATCACTTCGGTGTTCGCGCCGCCCGTCAGAGTTTCGACACTGCCGACGACGAACGTCGAGCCGGCGTTGCTCAGCGCGATCACGTCGGTGTTGGCCGAGCCCGCCAGGGTTTCGATGCCCGAGATGAACAGGGTCGAACCGGAGTTCAACAGCGAGATCACTTCGGTGTTCACGCCGCCCGTCAGGGTTTCGATCACACCGACAAACGAGGTGGCGCCAGCGTTGCTCAGCGTGACGACGTCGGTGTTCGCGCCGCCCGTCAGGCTGTCGATCGCCGCGACGAAGAACGTCGAGCCGGTGTTGGTCAGCGTGATCACTTCAGTGTTCGCGCCGCCCGTCAGGCTTTCAATGCCGCTGATGAAGACGGTGGAGCCGACGCCGGTGATGGTGACGATGTCAGTGTTGACGCCGCCCGCCAAGGTTTCGATCACGCTCACCGCCAGGGTGGAGCCGGTGTTCACCAAGCTGATGACATCGGTGTTCGCGCCGCCCAGCAGGGTTTCGATGGCGGAAACAGCCGACAAGGTGGCGCCGGCGTTGACCAGCGTAACCACTTCGGTGTTCGCGCCGCCCGTCAGGGTTTCGAGCACGCCGCCGACAAACAGCGAGCTGCCGGCGGGGCCGAAGCTGACGATGTCGGTGTTGGCCGAACCGGTCAGGGTTTCGACGCCCGAAACCCGGATGGTGCTGCCGGTGTTGCCCAGCGTGATCAGTTCGGTGTTCGCGCCGCCAGCCAGGGTTTCAACGCCCGAGATCAACACGGTGGCGCCGACGCCGGTGACGGTGACGATGTCGGTGTTGACGCCGCCGGTCAGGGTTTCGATGCTCACCGTGGTGAGGGTGGAGCCCGCGTTGCTCAACGAGATCACGTCGGTGTTGGCCGCGCCCGACAGGGTTTCGAGACCGCTGACGAACGTGGTGCTGCCGACGTTGCTCAACGAGATCACGTCGGTGTTGACGCCGCCGGTGATGGTTTCCAGCACCGACACGAACGTCGTGTTGCCGGCGTTGCTCAACGCGATCACGTCGGTGTTGGCCGAACCCGTCAAGGTTTCCAGCGCCGAAGCGAAGGTGGTGTTGCCGGCGTTGCCCAGCGTGATGATGTCGGTGTTGACGCTGCCGGCCAGCGTTTCCAGCCCTTGGACCAACGTGGTGTTGCCCTGGGCGCCCAAGGTCACCAGGTCGGTGTTGACCGAACCCGTCAGGGTTTCAAGGCCGCGAACCAGAACGGTGTTGCCGGCGTTGCCCAGCACGATCACTTCGGTGTTCGCGCCGCCCAGCAGGCTTTCAACGCCAACCACAAAGGTCGTCGCGCCGACGTTGCTGAGCGTGACGAAGTCGGTGTTGACGCCGCCAGTGATGGTTTCCAGCGCCGACACGAACACCGTGTTGCCGGCGTTGCTCAGCGCGACCACGTCGGTGTTGGCCGAACCCGTCAAGGTTTCCAGCGCCGACACGAACATCGTGTTGCCGGTGTTTTGCAACGTGATGATGTCGGTGTTGACGCCGCCGGTCAGGCTTTCCAACGCAACCACGACGACCGTGTTGCCTTGGCTGCTCAAGGACACGACATCGGTGTTGGCCGAACCCGTCAGGGTTTCGATCGCCGACATGAAGGTGGTGTTGCCGGCGTTGCCCAGCGTGATGACTTCGGTGTTCGCGCTGCCGGCCAGCGTCTCAAGGCCCTGGACAAGCGTGGTGTTGCCTTGGTTGCCCAGGCTCACCACGTCGGTGTTGACGCCGCCGGTCAAGGTTTCCAGCGCCCGCACCAGAATGGTGGCGCCGGCGTTGGCCAGCGAGATCACATCGGTGTTCGCGCCGCCCAGCAGGGTTTCGACGCCCGACACGAAGGTGGTCGCGCCGACATTGCTCAAGGTGACGAAGTCGGTGTTGACGCCGCCCGTCAGGGTTTCGAGCATCGACACGAACGTCGTGTTGCCGGCGTTGGTCAGCGAAATCACGTCGGTGTTCGCGCCGCCGGTCAGGCTTTCAAGATCCGACACGAAGGTGGTGGCGCCGACGTTGCTCAACGAGATGACGTCGGTGTTGAGGCTGCCGGTCAGGGTTTCGACGATCGACACGAACGAGGTGTTGCCTTGGTTGCCCAAGGTCACGACGTCGGTGTTGACGCCGCCGGTCAGGGTTTCCAGCGCCCGCACCAGAACGGTGGAGCCGACGTTGGTCAGCGTAATCACTTCGGTGTTCGCGCCGCCCAGCAGGCTTTCAACGCCCGACACGAAGGTGGTCGAACCAGCCGCGCTCAAGGTGACGAAGTCGGTGTTGACGCCGCCGGTGATGGTTTCCAGCGCCGACACGAAGGTGGTGTTGCCGGCGTTGCTCAACGCGATCACGTCGGTGTTGGCCGAACCCGTCAAGGTTTCCAGCGCCGAAACGAAGGTGGTGGCGCCGGCGTTGCTCAGCACGATCACGTCGGTGTTGACGTTGCCGGCCAGGCTTTCCAACGCAGCCACGATGACCGTGTTGCCTTGGACGCCCAAGGACACGACATCGGTGTTGGCCGAACCCGTCAGGGTTTCAATCCCCGACATGAAGGTGGTGTTGCCGGCGTTGCCCAGCGTGATGATTTCGGTGTTCGCGCCGCCGGCCAGCGTTTCCAGCCCTTGGACGAACGTGGTGTTGCCTTGGGCGCCCAGGGTGACGACGTCGGTGTTGCGGCCGCCGGTCAGGGTTTCAAGGCCGCGCGCCAGCACGGTGCTGCCGGCGTTGCCCAGCGTGATAACTTCGGTGTTCGCGCCGCCCAACAGGGTGTCGATGGCGACGACGGAGGCCGTCGTGCCGACATTGCTCAGCGTGATGAAGTCGGTGTTGACCGAACCGGTCAAGGTTTCAACACCAGAAATCACCGCCGTCGTGCCTTCGCCGCTCAGCGTGATGACGTCGGTGTTGGCGCCGCCCGTCAGAGTTTCGATCCGCGACAAGGAGACGGTGCTGCCGGCGTCGCCCAGCGTGACGATGTCGGTGTTGAGGCCGCCCAGCAGGGTCTCAACCGCGGTGGCGGTCAAGGTCGTGCCCTGGTTGCCCAAGGTCACGACGTCGGTGTTGACGCCGCCGGTCAAGGTTTCCAGCGCACGCACCAGAATGGTGTTGCCGGCGTTGCCCAGCGAGATCACTTCGGTGTTCGCGCCGCCCAGCAGGGTTTCAACGCCCGACACGAAGGTGGTCGAACCGGCCGCGCTCAAGGTGACGAAGTCGGTGTTGACGCCGCCGGTCAAGGTTTCCAGCGCCGACACGAACAGGGTGCCGCCGGCGTTGCCCAGCGAGACCACGTCGGTGTTGGCCGAACCCGACAGCGTCTCCAAGCCGCTCACGAAAGTGGTGTTGCCGGCGCTGCCCAACGTGACGATGTCGGTGTTGACGCCGCCGGCCAAGGTTTCCAGACCGGTCGCGACCAGGGTGTTGCCCTGAGCGCTCAAGGTGACGACGTCGGTGTTGCGGCCGCCGGTCAGGGTTTCCAGCGCCGAAGCGAACAAGGTGTTGCCGGCGTTGCCCAGCGAAATCACGTCGGTGTTGACGCTGCCGGTCAGGGTTTCGAGACCCTCGACGAACGAGGTGTTGCCGCGGTTGCCCAGGGTCACCACGTCGGTGTTGCGGCCGCCGGTCAGGGATTCAAGACCGCGCACCAGAATGGTGTTGCCGGCGTTGCCCAGCGAGATCACTTCGGTGTTCGCGCCGCCCAGCAGGGTTTCGACGCCGCTGGCCACAATCGTCGCGCCCGCGTTCGAAACGGTGATGAAATCAGCGCCCGTGCCGCCGACCAGCGTTTCAACATCGGCGACGGTGACGACGTTGCCGGCGTTGCTCAGCGTCACCACGTCGGTGTTGGCGCCGCCGGTCAAGGCTTCCAGCGCCGAGGCGAACAGGGTGTTGCCGGCGTTGGTCAGCGAGACCACGTCGGTGTTGACGCCGCCGGTGACGCTTTCCACCGAGGCCAGGAACGTCGTGTTGCCGCGGTTGCCCAGGGTCACCACGTCGGTGTTGACGCCGCCGGTGATGCTTTCGAGCCCGCGCACCAGGATGGTGCTGCCGGCGTTGCCCAGCGTGACGACTTCGGTGTTGACGCCGCCCAGCAGGGTTTCGACGCCGCTGACCGCCACGGTGGAGCCGACGTTGCTCAAGGTGACGAAGTCGGCGGCCGAACCGCCGGTGATGGTTTCGACGCCGCTGACCACCACGGTGGCGCCGGCGTTGCCGATGGTGATGACTTCGGTGTTCGCGCCGCCGGTCAGCGTTTCAATGCCGGCCACGGTCAGCGTGGCGCCGTCGCCGCTGAGAATGACGATGTCAGCCCCGGCGCCGCCCAACAGGGTTTCAACACGCGACACGAAAATGGAATTGCCGCTGTCGCCCAGCGTAATGGCGTCGGAGTTGACGCCGCCGGTCAAGGTTTCCACAGCGGAGAGCGTCGTGGTGTTGCCGGCGTTGCCCAGGGTCACCACGTCGGTGTTGGCGCTGGCGGTCAGGGTGTCGACGTTGCCGACGGTGATCGTGTTGCCGCGGTTGCCCAGCGAAATCACGTCGGTGTTCAAGCCGCCGGTGATGGTTTCCACCGAAACCAGCAAGGTGGTGTTGCCGGCGTTGCCCAGGGTCACCACGTCGGTGTTGACGCCGCCCAACAGGGTTTCGACGCCGCTGGTGCGGATGGTGTTGCCGGCGTTGTTCAGCGTAACGAAATCGGCGCCGGCGCTGCCGGTCAGGGCGTCTACGCCGGAAACCGCAATGGCGCCGGCCGCAGTCAAGGTGACGGAGTCGGTGTTGACGCCGCCAGCCAGGGTTTCAACACCCGAAACGGCGATGGTGCTGCCGGCGTTGTCCAGCGAGATCACATCGGTGTTCAGGCTGCCGACCAGGGTTTCGACCGAAGCGATGAAAGTGGTGTTGCCTTGGTTGCCCAGGCTCACCACGTCGGTGTTGACGCCGCCGGTCAGGGTCTCAAGACCGCGAACCAAAATGGTGTTGCCGGCGTTGCCCAGCGAAACCACGTCGGTGTTCAGGCTGCCCAGCATCGTTTCGACCGCGGAAACCGCCGTCGTGTTGCCTTGGTTGCCCAGGAAAACAAAGTCGGCGCCGGTGCTGCCGGTCAGGGTCTCAATGCCGCGAACCAGGACGACGTTGCCGTTGGACGACGCGCCGGAGGCCGTGTTCAGCGTCACGACGTCGGTGTTGACGCCGCCCAGCAAGGTTTCGACGCCCGAGACGGCGATGGTGGCGCCGGCCGCGCCCAGCGTGACGAAATCGGTGTTCAGGCTGCCGATGATTTGCTCAACGCCGGAAATCAGGGTGGTGTTGCCCAAGTTGCCCAGAGACACCACGTCGGTGTTCTCGCCGCCGGTCAGAGTTTCCAGCAAACGGGTCAAAATGGTGTTGCCGGCGTTGCCCAGCGAAATCACGTCGGTGTTCAGGCTGCCCAGCATCGTTTCGACCGCGGAAACCGCCGTCGTGTTGCCCAGATTGCCCAGAATAATGAAGTCGCTGCCGGCGCCGCCCGTCAGGGTTTCGACCCAGCGCATAGTGCTGGTGTTGCCGGAAGCGCCAAGCGTAACGATGTCCGTCCCCGTGCCGCCCAAAAGCGTTCCGACCTGAGAGGCCGTAACGGTCGCCCCCGCATTGTCCAGAACGCCAAACCCGCCGCCATTGAGGCCGGACACAGTCTCGATCTGCGACAGGACCGTCGCCCCCGCCCCCCCCAGGGTGACGACGTCGGTGTTGGTGTTGCCGGTCAGCGTCTCAACGTCTTGAACATAAACCGTATTGCCGGCGTTGCTCAGGGTAATGACGTCTGTCGCAGAGCTGCCAAAGATAGAGTCCACATTTTGGACCGTGGCGGTAGTACCTCCGGAGGAGACGGTGAACACGTTAGCCATCGGTGTATTCCCCTTGTTTGGCAGTCGTAAGCGATTGGGACGAAATTTTAACTTTTGCGAACACCACGCAGGCAGGCAGGCTGAAAAGCCTACCTCTAGCGAGACTTTCTTTAACCGATCCTGCACCGCATCGCAATCAGTTACAGCCGGGCGAAGAGGCTCCAAACCGCAAACTGGCGACAAAAAAGAATTCCGATTCAAACTTGTCACATATCGCCGGCCGCGCGCCGCGCGCCGCGCGCAGAAAGCGAGGCCTCACGTCAAAATGACAATATAGTAAAAATTAAAATATTAGCTTATTTAACGCCGTTGTTTCTCAAAAAATACAATAATTAATGCAACATTACTATTGAATCGGCAGGATTTATGTCAGATTTACACAATCAACGTCGTCGCACGCCGTGTATTTTTCTATATTCTGATCCTTAAAATCATATTTTGTCGGTCATGAGCTATAATTTTTATCCTTGCTTTCGATAGTACGCCTCCCTTTGCTCCGATGGCGCCGCAATCTTGTGCGCTGATGAAAAATTGGACAAATCTATCCCGCTCCGCGCGATGGAGCGCAGGAACGGCGAATCAGCCGCCCGCCGCCCCGATGCGAAAATCCGCAATGGCGCTCTCTTGCAAACTCGGCTACATGCTCGGCGAGAAGCGTTGCGTTAACGTCGTCTCAGGAAAAGCTTTCCCATGACCACCGTCGTAACCGGCGCAGCCGGCTTCATCGGCTTCCATGTGGCGAAGGCGCTGCTGGACCGCGGCGAGACGGTGCTCGGCGTCGATAATCTCAACAGCTACTATGACGTCCGGCTGAAAAAGGCGCGGCTCGCGCGGCTGACGGGCCATGAGCGCTTTCGCTTCGCCGCTCTCGACATCGCCGACCGCGCCGCGACGCTGCCCTTGCTGAGCGCCGCGCGGCCAACCGGAATCATTCACCTCGCCGCGCAAGCCGGCGTGCGTCATTCGCTGGTTGATCCCTACGCCTATGTCGAAGCGAACCTCATGGGGCAGGTGGTGATGCTCGAGGCCGCCCGGTCGCTTTCCTCGCCGCCCCATTTCGTTTACGCCTCGTCGTCTTCGGTGTACGGCGGCAATCGCAAGACGCCGTTCAGCACCGACGACCCGGTGGACCGGCCGGTGTCGTTATATGCGGCGACGAAAAAAGCCGATGAGCTCATCACCCACTCCTACAGCCATCTCTTCCGCATTCCAGCCACCGGACTGCGTTTCTTCACCGTCTACGGACCATGGGGCCGCCCCGACATGGCGGCGTTTCTTTTCGCCGACGCCATCATGACCGGTCGGGCGATTCGCGTTTTTAATCATGGCGACATGCGCCGCGACTTCACCTATATCGACGACATCGTCGGCGGCGTGCTGGCGGCGCTTGACCGCCCGCCGGCCGACGAAGCCGACCAGGCGCCGCACCGGGTCTACAATCTCGGCAACAACCGCGCGGAGAGCCTGATGCGCTTCATCGCCGTGCTGGAGGACGCCCTCGGCCGGCCGGCGCGGAAGATTTTCGAACCCATGCAGCCGGGGGACATGGCGGAAACCTGCGCCGATATTTCCGACAGCGCCCGCGACCTCGGCTACGCCCCGCGCACCACAATCGAAGACGGCCTGCCCCGGTTCGCCGCATGGTATAAAGAGTATCATGAAATCCAATGACGCCCGAAATCCAATGACGCCCGTCTGCGCGCCTAATGCTGTACCGCACGCTGCATAATGCTTGGAGGCGGCTTCCCCGCCGCTGGCGACGCGCCGCTTTTTTTTCGCTGACGCGCGCCGCCGCGCCGCCACAACCGCCCGCACCGCCTGCAAGCTGACACGATGACCGCCGCGCCC
>ERZ761609.2149-NODE-2149-length-15248-cov-34.848154_pt1 | contig 15248 bp, 18 predicted proteins | sample MGYA00511163_ERZ761609 | MGnify/ENA primary metagenome ERZ761609 (study PRJEB28899, sample SAMN02445070) | bioreactor sludge metagenome | biome: EBPR sludge | place: Australia: Brisbane, Thorneside Wastewater Treatment Plant | collected 2011-12-16 ... | reverse complement strand
CCGTTGGTTGGAATTCTCTACTCCAGCTTGGACCAGGTTTTCGAGGGGTCTTCAACCCGCCCAGACAGCTTCATCAACGAACAACAGGACACAATCGCGGAGGTGCTGATTGAACTTACCGACAAGGTGGCTCGATTGGGTAATTTGCAAGGCATGGGTTCCAAACAGCGCCATGAAAGTGGACGCGAACTTGCCCTTGCCAGTCCCTCGGCCACCCTGAAGCACAACGGCAACCCCCGGCGGCTGATCTGGATGTTGAACGGCAAATGCCATCCAGCCGATCAGGTAGTCAAAGCTAGCCTGATCACCGTTGCAAATGTTGTCCCTGATGTGGTTTTTAAACAGCGCCCAGTTTCCTTGTGAAGGCACCACCGAAAAGCCCCGCCAAGTGTTGTAAGTGCCTACCGGAGTTGGCTGACCAGGCATGAAAACAATCTGGTTGAACGTCCGGCGGGCAGGGTGCTGGTACCAAAGTCCAACAACTGGTACATCCTCGAACTTGTTTCCAACCTTGACACGAGCGCGGCGGTTGGCATGGTGCTCTTTGAAGTCTTTGAGGGGGTATGCCTGGAGGACTTCCCGCCGCATTTCATGGTTGTAGGTCTCGGCAAAGACGTAGTTTTTTCCGCCCGAGAAGGCCACGAAGTGCGACTGATTCAGTCGTTCTGCCTCTGCGTGCATTGGCTCGAATGTGTCCGCCCAACCATGTTTCTTTGCCTCGTAGAACACACTACCAAGCGTGATGGCGTCAGCCTCAGGGGCATCCTTGAAACTGGCCCAAGTTGCCTCTGCATCGTCGGAGTCGAACTTGTCTGACTTTTTTGACCATTCCAGCCACAACTCGTTAGCGGTATCCTGGGGCAAGTTCTGCTTCATCGCAATGCCGAAGTTCACCCACGTCGTTCGGTCATCTGCCGGAATGGCTGACAGCGCACTCCGGACACGTTCCAAATCGACAGACATAACGTTGGGGCGGGCGGGCAAATGCGCTTTTGGTTTGACTGGCACTTCCGGTACGGTCCCCACGTCAAGGAGATTGCCATCGACTGTGAAAACTTGGTACAGAGGTACAGCGTCGAATGGGCATGCGGGCGTGAACCAAATCTGGGCTGTTGTGTCGCAGCGTGAGTCCAACGCCCCTTTGAATGCTGCGTTGAAAAACACGTAGACCTTGTGGTGGTCATCAGGGGAGACTGGCGTGGCGTATGGGATCAAGATGCGCCAGCGCGGGTCGCCAGGGTGGTGGCTGTAGGTGGTGAAGGCAATGCAGAAGGTTCCTTCCATGATTTTTTCGATATCGGGTCGGCTGAAATTGCCACCGTCGATGTCAATCATGAAGCCTGACATGACCTGCATGTCCTTTGCAGCTCTGGTGTTTGGCCGTGCGAATGTGCCCAAGATGATGTACTCGCCGTCCTTCTCGGTAAACCGCAGTTTTTTCTGGACTTCGTCCTTTTTGTCGAGTGCGAGGTAAGTGGAAAGTGGAAGCCGCCCCCTTTTGCTGTCTGGCTTGGTGAAGCGAGACAACAAGTCTTTAACGGTCAATTTCTGTGGCTTAGGCGATGTGTCGTGAGCGTTTGCGCCGAAGCAGACATTTAGTGTGTGGGTCAGGATTTTTTCGGGGATGCCTTTGCACAGCGCACTAGTGCGCTTTTGCATCTTGTTTGCACGGGAGTTCATGATGAGGGTCCTGGTTTGAGGTCCCTGATCCGCACGCGGCACCATATTTGTACCTGCCGTACTTCACTCTAGGGGTTATTGCTGAAAATGCCAAGGGGCGATATCGGCTGGCGTTGCGATGAATTACAGCTGAGATGTATACTGGTCAGTTTGTTGTTGCGCCGCTAGGCGCTGCCAACTGAGGGGGTTGTGGAGACGTCTCCATGTTTGTCCTCGACAGATGTATCACGCTTCCGCCTTTTCCGCAGAAATGCCTCCCGATCTCACTGGCTATTTGCGGACCCAAATTCAAATGAAGCAATTGCGGTTTTCCGTCGGCTACAACATAGGCAATTACGTCGACAATCTCCACATCTATGCGCCTGTAGGTCATGCTGGGACTCCCAGCAACTTGCGAATCTCTGCCACGGGCCAGGCTAAGCGACCGTTGATGTTCAACGGGCGGATGGGGCCGTTCTGGCGGCAGGCCCAGATGCGCAGCGTTTGGGGGCGGCGGTTGAGGTGTACAGCCGCCTCGCAGGTTGGGATCACCCGGCGTGTGTCCCGGTCAAGGGCGGTGAGTTGGACACCGTCAGGAAATGGTTTTGGTGGGTTGAAAGACATCGTTTCTCCTTTGGAAATGTCGATGTCTGAGTGTCGAAGCGAGGGTATCTACCTCCGCAACCCACTAACTGACCCTCTCCTTGATGTGTACCACTGCTAGTCTGCGATGTCACCATCTTGTCGCATCTGCTGCCATATCTTGTCGAAGCTAGATGACGCCGTGAACGGGGGTTGACCATCAACCAAATCTCTCACTTGTTTCTTTACTCCGGTCATCCCCTTGGGGGCTTTGGGAAGGTTTTCAGGGTCGTACCCGAGTTGTTGTATAGCGACCAAGATCGCAGCACGTTGTGCTGCGCTCGCTTGCAGAGGCTTGATCGGCTGTATGCCCCCGCTTGGCCGTATAGACAAGCCATCTGCCAGCTCCGTGTAGCCCTTTTCATGCAACCAAGGTAGTAACTGGGCCTTGTTGATGTATAGGCAATTTCCACTGATACCTTGTGAGTAACTTAACCTACCAGCCATCACTCCTGCCTCAAGCAGTTTCTTGTGCCTTGTTACATCAGCAGCTCTACCGATGTTGTTAAACCCAGGTTCTGCCTCCGTGTACTCGTGTGCGAACTTGGGGTCTACACCGTGCATCAATAATGCGAGTTCATCTATGGAGTACGCATCAAAATCTGACCACTTCGTGAGGTCTGGCACCCATCGAGACATGTTTCTGATCCAGTCTATCGTGTATTGCACCGTGCAACGCCTAGCCATGAAGCGAGATTACCTAAGCGCCTAGAAATTCAGCTCTGTTGTGCGCCAGTGGCCAGCGGGAGGTCTGAGTTTTCGGTTGGATTGAGGCCGGCCTAGCTGAAGCGAAACGGCTTTTAGGCTTTTACCCGCCCGCTCGCTACAGCTTCACGCAAAAGCGTGTCGATGCGGGTCTGCCAGCCTGCCCCGGTCGCTTTGAATGCCTCAAGGGCCGCGGTGTCTAACCTCAAAGTAACCTGAGTCTTGCTTCCGCTGCCCAACGGTCGCCCCGGTCTTTTCATGCTTGCTATCTCGCTGGCGCTGGGCTCGTAGGTGTCGGGGTCTTGGCTGATACCCGCCGCAATGGCGGCATCCTCGGCAGGTGTTGGCATTGCTAGTACGCGGCCACCTCGCGTTTTAACCGTTGATGTTTGCATAGCTTTTGACCTCTCGACTGTTGGCTTTCCTCAAACTGATGATGCGGCGCTCGGTGGGTGCACCTTCAGGGCGATCGACAAACACCACGCAATACAGGCGGTCGCCGGCAATGGCGTAGCCGATTAGCCTTTGCTCACCATAGTCGCGGCGCGCATCAGGTTTGCACATCAGGGTGTCCCACTCCAGGGTCTTTGCCAGCACCAGCGACACTCCATGCTTTGCTTGGTTGCTCGCGTCCTTGGCCGGGTCAAACGTGATTTGGAGCATGGATTATTGTAGTTACGTTTATTGAATCTGCAAGTCAACCCACCAGCGCCAGCTTGCCAGCCCCTGCTTTGTTTTCAAACGTCACCCCGGCCTGCTCAAGAACCCATGCCTCAACCTTTTCATGGTATAGACGCAGCAGGTCAGGCGGGCGGCGTTTGTAGTGCTTTTCAGCGGTGGCCGATGGCTTGTGCCCCTGAATCTGTGCAACCACGCCAGCGGGAATCTCCAGCCACTCGGTCAGGCTAGCGAATGAGCGGCGCAGGCCATGCAAGGTCAGCCCATCAATCCCAGCTACGGTACAGGCTTGGGTATGGGGGGTGTTGGGTTTGGTGATGTGTCCGCTGGCGCTGGTCTCCAGCATGTCGCCTTCTGGTGCCTCTGTGCCACGCTTTGCGGCCTTGTGGGCTCTGCGGCGGATGTTCTTGCTGTCGAGTCGTAACGTCTTTGCGCTGGAAAACACCCAGTCATTGCGGCGGGGCAGAGCAGCAATCAGACTGTGAACGTATGGGGTCAGGGGAATGACCCGTTCACCTTCAACCTTGTCGCGGATGGTTAGCACGCGCCAATGGGTTTTGATGTCATCCCAACGCAACTCCAGCACTTCTCCGGGTCTGGCGCCGGTCAAAAGCAAGATTTGCAGGTAAGCCGAGACGGTTGGGTTGGGCATTTTCTTGACGGCTTCAAACCACGCGGGCAACTGCTCGCGGGTCAGAACATCTTCTTTGCGAGTGGGTTTGCCCAATACCTCGCGAGCTTTCTTTGACTTGGTCGGGTTGCTGCTTGACAGGATGCTGGCATATTGCGGCTGGTCTTTGCACCAGTTCAGGAATACGGACAGTTGACGTAACGCCAACCGGGCAGATGATGGCCGGTCTTTACCCTCAATGGCTGCCCATCTTTCGATGGTGGGCCCGTCCAAATCTTTAAGGGCCAGCGGCATAAGTGGGGCCAGCGGGCCTGGTTTGGTCAGCTTGTCGGTCATGCCCCGTCGTTTGGAAGGCTGGCCGCCCAAACTGGCCTTTTCCAGATGGCTCTGGTAATGCGCTTCGCCCCAGTGTGGCCGACGCTCCTCGACGTAGGTGGACCAAACCTCTTCAACCGTGACGGCTGTCCGCTTGGCTGCTTCTTCTGCTTCTTGCTGCTTTTTCTTTTGGAGCTCGCGTTCAGCCTGTTCCTGACGTTCCAACTCTCTGGGGTCGGTGCCGTTGTCAAGCATCACCGCCAACTTGCGTGCTTCAGCACGTGCTTGGTCAATGGTCCAAGTCTTCACATCGCCGATGGTGCGTCGAATGGTCTTTCGGTTCAGTTTGGACTCAAAGACGAACGACTTCGCGCCGGTGTTGGTCACTCGAACGCGAAGTCCGGGTACCTTGCTATCACGCAAGAACGCTTGGGCCTTGATGTCTGTTCGGCAGGTCAGTCGCTCGATGACACCTGCTGTCAAGTCGACAGGCTTCGAGGTGTCAGGAGCGTCTGCTTTTTTGGGGCGTGCCATGTTGGGCTCCTCTGAGTAGGCTACACAGTGTTCTGTGTAGCCACAGTGTAGCCAAAATTCAGCAATTTTCCCAAATGAAGATCAACGCAGTGTTAGTGGGAAATGCAATTAAGTTGTTGATTTGTATTGCTTAAATCAAATTTACATCAACACTGAGCAACGCGCATAAACACGTATTTAATGAGATTGTGATTCTGGTTGTCGTGGGTTCGAGCCCCATCAGTCACCCCATATAAAACAACAACATAGCCCGGTTCTGCCGGGCTTTGTTGTTTCTGGGCTTGATCAGTTCACCAGAACCAGTTTCCCCGTCACGCCACGGCTCGCCATGGTGGCGAACGCGTGCTTCAGTTCGCGCATGGGCAATGTCTCGTGGATCAGGGGTTTGATCTTGCCTTGGCCGTACCAGGCCGCCAGGGTTTGCATCATGGCAGCGTTGGCCTTGGGCTCGCGCTTGGCGAATTCACCCCAGAACACACCGACCAACGATGCGCCTTTGAGCAGCGGCAGGTTCATCGGCATGTTGGGGACGGGCCCGCCTGCGAAGCCGACCACCAGGTAACGGCCTCGCCACGCAATGCTGCGAAAAACGGGCTCTGCCAAGTCTGCTCCCACGGGGTCGTACACCACGTCAGGGCCTTTGCCGTTGGTCAACAGTTTGAGTTGGTCTCGCAGGCCGCCCGATGGTGTGTGTTCGCTGTAGTTGATGGTCGCATCTGCCCCCAGGCTGACACATGCTGCGCATTTTTCGGCGGACGATGCTGCGGCAATGACGGTCGCGCCAACTGCCTTCGCGATCTGGATGGCGGCTGTGCCCACGCCACCTGCCGCACCGAGTATGAGCACGGTCTCGCCGGCTTCCAAAGCGGCCCTGTCCACCAGCGCATGGTAGGAGGTCGCATAAGTCATGATGAAGGCTGCCGCATCCACCGCCGGGAACCCCGCGGGCAAAGGCATGCAGAGGTGTGCAGGCGCAAGGGTGTGCGTGCCAAAGCCACCGGTGCCGCTCAGGCATGCCACAGCCGTGCCGACAGGCAGGTGCTGCACACCTTCGCCCACTGCCTCGACCACACCCGCATATTCGGCACCCGGTACGAAGGGCAAAGCGGGCTTGATTTGATATTTGTTTTGGACGATCAGCAGGTCTGGGAAATTCAGGCTCGCAGCTTCGATTCGGATCAGCACCTCACCTTTGCCCGGTTGGGGTGTGGGCAGGTCTTGCCATGTCAGGGCTTCTACGCCAATGGGGTTTTCGCACAGCCAGGCTTGCATCAGGAGTCTCCAGGGTTGTTTGGGGTGGCGCGCATGATAGGCACAAGCTGCTTTGCTGCCCATCTGCCGTTTGTCGCAACTGCGACGTTGGGCATCTGCCTGATGTTTGCCTGGTTGTGGGTGCATCTGGTGCACAGGCAACGCGCAGGGCGGTACAGGTGACCGGCAAACACAACATCACCGAGAGGCCATTACCGACAGACCCGTGGGCCTTTACCTACAATCCGTCCGATGAAAATTTTGCTGTCCAATGACGATGGTTACCAGGCACCGGGTATCGTTGCCCTGTACGAGGCTCTGCGAGATTTGGCCGATGTCGAGGTGGTGGCTCCCGAGCACAACAACAGCGCCAAATCCAATGCGCTGACGCTGCATTCACCTTTATACGTGCACCGGGCGTCCAACGGGTTTCGCTATGTCAATGGCACGCCCGCCGATTGCGTGCACATCGCGCTGACGGGACTGCTGCCCGACAAGCCCGATCTGGTTGTTTCCGGCATCAACAACGGTGCCAACATGGGCGACGACACCATTTACTCGGGCACGGTGGGTGCCGCGATGGAAGGTTATTTGTTCGGCGTGCCTGCCATCGCGTTTTCGCAGGTTGAGAAAGGCTGGGCCCACCTGGACACGGCCGCTACCACCGCCCGGGAATTGGTCCGCCAGATGCTGCCCACGTTGGCCCGTCGCACAAGCGAAGCGGCCAATGCCACCGAGCAGACCGCTGCCATCCACGATCAGGGTGCCTGGTTGCTGAACGTCAACATTCCCAATGTACCGTTGGCAGATTTGAAAGGCTTCAAGGTTGCGCGGCTGGGGCGTCGTCATGCGGCTGAAGCTGTGATCACGCAGGTCAGCCCGCGTGGAGAAACCATGTACTGGATCGGCAGCGCCGGGCCAGCGCGGGAAGACGGTGACGGTACCGATTTCCATGCAACCGCTGAAGGGTATGCCACGGTCACCCCGCTTCAGGTGGACCTGACCCACCATGCCGTGCTGCCCTATTGGGCGCCGGCTGCCAGTCAGTTGGCCCGCACCTTGCGGTCGCTGTCATGACGCACGGTAACCGGCCCCGGCCGACCTTTCCGGCTGCGCTCAAGACAGCACCTGCAGTGGCGCTGGGTGCCAATAAAAATATAGCATTCAACGCATTACAGAAAAGCGTTAAAGCCGTTTCAGAATCATCAACCGGTGTGGGGTTGGATTCTGCTGCCGTGCGGGCGGCCATGGTGCGCAAGCTGGCTGCGCAAGGTGTGCAGCACGAGGGTGTGTTGCGTGCCATGGGCGAGATCGAACGGCACGGATTCGTCGACAGCGCGCTGGTCAATCAAGCCTACGAGGACACCAGCTTGCCCATCGGATTGGGGCAGACCATTTCCAAGCCCAATGTGGTAGCACGCATGTTGGAGTTGCTGATTCACCAGCGCCCGCTGCCACTGGGTCGGGTACTGGAGGTGGGCACGGGTTGTGGCTACCAGGCGGCGTTGCTCAGCCGCATCTGTACCGAGGTCTACACCATTGAACGGCTCAAGGGTCTGCATGAGAAGGCACGCAACCTGTTGCGACCTTACCGCATCCCCAACATTCATTTGCTGTTCGGCGATGGCATGCTGGGGTTTCCCAGTGGCGCACCTTATGCAGGCATCATTGCTGCAGCCGGTGGCGATGCAGTGCCACAGGCCTGGCTCGACCAACTGGCCGTTGGTGGACGGATCGTTGCGCCCGCCAGTTTGGGTAAAACGTCACAGAGTCTGGTCATTGTTGACAGAACGCCGCAGGGATTTCAGCAGACCGTGCTCGAGGCCGTGCAGTTCGTCCCTCTAAAATCCGGCATCGGCTGAGCCAACTGTTCGTTCCGGACAGGTTGGCGGCCATTTCCTGCCTCCGTACGCCCAAGACGCCCATGCCTACCAGCCACTCCGCCGCATTGCCATTCACTCACCGCTGCCGTTCCCATGTGTCGGGCAAACGGGTGCACACCTGGGTCGCCGCAGGGCTGTTGGTGTTGCTGGCGGGTTGTTCGACGCAGCGCGTGGCCCCGCCTGCACCGGTGGAAGACAGGGGGGCGGCACGCAATCAGTTGCCGCCCGCACCGGTGGCCGTCGCACCAGCGCCAGCGGCGGCCCCAACGGCACCCCTGACGCCCCTGCCGGGTGCTGAGAATGCGGGCAAGCCCGGTTACTACACGGTGCGGCCCGGTGACACCCTGATCCGCATCGCGCTGGAGACCGGACAGAACTGGAAAGACATTGCCCGGTGGAACCAGATAGACAACCCCAATCGGATCGAAGTCGGCCAGGTGCTGCGGGTGGTGCCGCCAACGGCGGCCTCGCTGGCGCAAGCCAGCAAGCCAAACGTTGCGCCAGCGCCTGCTGCGGCCGCCGCCTCTGCACCATCGGGGCTGGGCGTGTCGACCTCAGCCGTCTCCGGCACGGGCAGTGTGGCCGCGCAACCCTTGCCTGCTGCGTCCACAGCGCCAGCAGCAGCACCGACACCTGCACCTGCACCTGCGCCAGCTTCGGGCAAAGCAGAGGCTGACGAGGTAGCTTTCATCTGGCCCGCGGCTGGGAACGTGATTGCCAACTTTGACGATCAGAAAAACAAGGGTCTGGGCATCCACGGCAAGGCAGGCGATGCGGTGTTGGCTGCGGCCGAAGGCCGTGTGGTGTACGCCGGCTCTGGCTTGCGTGGCTACGGCAACCTCATCATCCTGAAACACAACAATACGTTCCTGACTGCATATGCCCACAATCAGGTCCTGCTGGTCAAGGAGGATCAGAACGTGAAGCAGGGGCAGAAGATTGCCGAGATGGGCAGCAGCGATGCTGACCGGGTGAAGCTTCATTTTGAAATCCGCCGCAATGGCAAACCGGTGGACCCTGCCAAGTACCTGCCAGGTCGCTAAAGTCCCTGTGCGGCCCGTTGATCCCGGGCCTGAGACAATCGGGGCATGTCTCATGCCTCTTCGCCCCTGCCATCACTGGCCAGCGCACTGAACGCTGCCAAACACGCCAAGCCCTCGTCTGCCACTACAGCGCCTGCAACCGGTGCATCAGCGGCTACCCCCCCACCGACCGAACGCGACCTGGCTGCCGATCATCACCTGGCCACAGATGCTGGCCAGAGCGGCGGAGGCCGCCCACCGGTACCGTTGGCGCAAGACCACGGCTTTCCAGACGACTGGCTGCACGTCAACTCTCTCGACCTCGAAGCCCAGGGCGTGGCCCGCAAGGCCGACGGCAAAGTTGTCTTCATCGACGGTGCGTTGCCATTCGAGTGGGTCTCAGCCCAGGTCAACCGCAAGAAGAACAACTGGGAAGCAGCCACGCTGACCGCCGTGCACCGGGAGTCCTCACAACGGGTGACGCCGGGCTGTCCTCACTTCGGCCTGCATGCCGGTGCGTGCGGCGGTTGCAAGATGCAACACCTCGACGCCACTGCACAGGTGGCCATGAAGCAGCGCGTGCTGGAGGACAACCTGTGGCACCTCGGCAAAGTCAAACCAGACACCCTCTGGCGGCCGATACAGGGGCCTGCCTGGGGCTACCGGTACCGGGCAAGGTTGTCGGTTCGGCATGTGGTCAAGAAGGGGGCGGTGCTCATCGGATTCCATGAGCGCAAGAGCCGCTACGTGGCAGACATGTCGGTCTGCCCGGTGTTGCCCCCGCACGTCAGTGCCATGTTGCTGCCGCTGCGCCAGTTGATTGCCAGCATGGACGCGCGGGACACCTGCCCACAGATCGAGCTGGCCTGTGGCGACGACGTGACGGCCCTGGTGCTGCGGCACCTGGAACCCCTGACCGCTCGCGACAAGGAGCGCCTCCGCGCGTTTGCCCACGCACACCCCGGCGTGCAATGGTGGCTGCAGCCCAAGGGCCCGGACACGGTTCAGTTGCTGGACCCGGTGGAGCCGGGCGGACAGACCTTGAGTTATGCGTTGCCCGATTTCGGGATCCGCATGCCCTTCAAACCGACCGATTTCACGCAGGTCAACCCGCACATCAACCGTGTGCTGGTCAGCCGGGCGTTGCGCTTGCTGGATGCGCAGCGGCATGAACGCATCATCGACTGGTTCTGTGGCTTGGGCAATTTCACTTTGCCCATTGCCACACAGGCGGGCGAGGTGTTGGGCGTGGAGGGCAGTGCGGCTCTGGTGGCGCGTTCGCGTGAAAATTTGAAGCTAAATAAGGCTTCAGCGCAATCAAATCAGACGCTTTGTGCTACTGATTTTGTTGCAAGAAACCTCTTTGACATGACCCCCGCCATGCTGCTGGCCGACGGGCGGGCGGACAAGTGGTTGGTCGATCCGCCACGGGAAGGTGCCTTTGCACTCAGCAAGGCACTGGCCGATTTGCATCAGCAGCGCCTGCGCGATGCCGGATTGCTCATCACATCAGGCGACGAGGGGCAGGGCGACGTACCTGATTCCAACGCCAACGATGTGAGCATCCCGGCGGATTGGCAACCGCCCCGGCGCATTGTGTATGTCAGTTGCAACCCGGCCACTTTGGCGCGCGACGCCGGTTTGCTGGTTCACAGGGCCGGGTACAGCTGCGTGGGGGCCGGTGTGGTCAACATGTTCCCTCACACGGCACACGTGGAGAGCATGGCCGTGTTCGAGTGGCAGGGCCTGCGGTAAGGCTGCTGGCTGACCCCATCGGCCAGCCGTCATCACTTGCTGCCTTTTTTGTCGTCGGTTTTCGCGTCCGACTTTTTCTCGTCTTTGTCGCCTTCGCCCGATTCTTCGTCGTCCTTCTTGGGCGGCGGAGCAGGCTTTTTCGGCGGTTCGGGTGGTGTCACCGGGGTGATGGTGTCCAGCTTGTTCTCGCGCATGTAGACATCCATGTCTTTCCAGCCGTCGAACACCGCCGCCTTGTTGGCCTTGGGGTTGTAGCGGTAGCAGTCTTCGAGCGCCCGGTTGGCATGGCGGCAGGCCCCACCGATCGCTTTTCCTTCCGCGACCTTGTTTTCAGCTGTTTTGGCAGGTGTTTCGACCCCGAGGTATTCGCAGCCTGACAGCAGCAACGTGGCGGCCACGGCACAAGCGCTGAGAAGCCTGGACGGGTTGGGGGAGCGTGCTGTGTGTGACATGGTGCGTGAGCTGGCAGGGTGAACAACGGGCCAGACTGGCCTTTCACAGGAGCGTACAACCGATCGGGACATGCAGCCCAAAGAAAAAGCCCCTTTGAAGGGGCTTTTTCGGTACGGGGCTGGTCAAAATGCGCAGCCACCAGGCTGCCAGCGCTGCGATGCGCGCCGGATCGTGAGATGTCAGTCGTCGCTGCCACCCATGCCCAACAGGGCCAGCAGGCTCTGGAACACGTTGAACAGGCTCATGTACAGACCCAGTGTGGCGCTGATGTAGTTGGTTTCGCCACCATCCACAATGCGCTTGAGGTCGTAAAGCATGAACAGGCTGAAGATACCGATGGCCAGCACGCTGATCACCATCATGCCCACGCTGCTGCCAACGAACACGTTGATGACCGCACCGACCATCAGCACGATGGCACCGACCATCAGCCATTGGCCCATGCCTTCCAGGCTGCGCTTGATGACGCTGGCCAGGCTGGCCATCACAAAGAACACACCCGCCGTGCCACCGAACGCCGTCATGATGAGTTCGGCACCGTTGGACTTACCCAGGATGACCGCTATCAGGCGCGACAGCATCAGGCCCATGAAGAACGTGAATGCCAGCAGGATGGGCACGCCAGCCGCAGAATTCTTGTTCTTCTCAATGGCCCACATGAAGCCGAATGCGCCGCCCATGAACACGATCAGGCCCATGAAGCCGGTCAACCCGGCGGTGATGCCGGTGGCCACGCCCAGCCACGCACCGGCGACGGTGGGCAGCAGGCTGAGTGCCAGCAGCATGTAGGTGTTGCGCAAAACTTTGTTGCGCTCGTCAGCCGACACCAGCGTGCCCTGGCTGTTGTAGGTGTAAACGTTGTCGCTCATGGTTGCAGTCTCCAAAAAGGCTGAATCAGAAAAACGCGGCATACACCGCAGGAACTGTGAGTACAAACGTTGCCATTTGGTTCCGTTTGCCCGTGCGCGGCATTCTACGGTGGAGGTAAAGACCGTGCGAAAAGCCGTGCGCAGTGGAAGGTGAAGCCAGACAAGGGTTTTTCAAGGCTTGGCTTCCGGGAGCCGTTGACGTTACGGCCTGATGTCTGGCGCATGCTCTCGGGCCGGCGCTCGGTTGAGGGTAAAAACATTTTCAACCGGAACAGGGGCAAACCGGGGTTCCACGCAGGCCTGTAACGACCTAAGCTCGGCGCTGTTTTGTATACACAAGGAAACACACCCCATGAAATCACGTGCTGCACTTGAATTGAGCGACATCAAGGCCATTGCCGCTGCCGCCGAAGCCGAAGCCCTGGCCAACCAATGGGCCGTCACCATTGCTATTGCCGACGAAGGTGGGCACCTGTTGTGGTTGCAGCGCCTGGACGGTGCGCCGCCCGTGTCGGCCCACATCGCACCGGCCAAGGCCCACACGGCGGCGTTGGGCCGGCGCGAGAGCAAGGTGTACGAAGATGTCATCAACGGCGGGCGCACGTCGTTCCTCAGCGCTCCTGCCATTCAGGGCATGCTGGAGGGTGGCCTGCCCATCATGAAGGACGGCTTCTGCCTGGGCGCGGTGGGCGTGAGCGGTGTGAAGTCGAGTGAAGACGCCCAGATTGCCCGCGCGGGGATTGCAGCCCTGGCGTTGTGAAGCAGTGACTTGTGCCTGGGGCGCTGCCTGATCTGGCCGCTTTGAATTGGCTCAGCCAGCCATACCTGTTCAGGTGCTGCACGTTCCCGCCGGATGGGGTGGGGTGTGCCCGAGGGCGCTTGGGTGGGAAAAAACGGCTGGCTTGATGACCCGGTTGGGCCCGTCTGGCTTGCCACTCAAAACGACATCGGGCCGGGTGATTTGCCCCGGTGGCCGTGTCGCCCCACGACAGGAGGGCATGCCACGCCCGCAGGCATGCCCTGGTTTCAGGTGTTGGTGTGCTTACTTGGTCAGGATCAGTTTGCCCTGGCGGGTGGTTTGCAGCCGGTAAATGGCACCGTTGTGTGCAATGGCCAGTGAGGTGCGGCCACGCATCAGCTGGTCGCTGCTGAGCGTGTGGGTTGCTGGGTGGTCGCGCAGGGCTGTGTCCGGGCCACGTGGCGGCACCGGGTTGCCGGTGCCCGGATGGGCACCGGCAGGCGAGTGCAGGTCGTTCATTTGGCTGGCTCCGTGACAAAACCAATCTTTTTCACCCCCGCCTGCTGCGCAGCGGCCATGGCCTGGGCCACCCGCTCGTAGCGCACCGCGCGGTCTCCACGGATGTGCAGGTCGGGCTGCGGATTCTGGCTGGCCGCAGCGGCCAGGTGGCCCTGCAGCGCGTTGTCGTCAGCCAGTTTCTGTTCGTTCCAGTGGTAGTTGCCGTCTGCGTCCACACTCAGGCGCACGGTTTCGGGCTTGACCAGCTCTTTTTCGTTGCTGGCTCGGGGCAGGTCGATGTTGACCGCGTGTTTCATCACCGGCACGGTGATGATGAAGACGATCAGCAGCACCAGCATCACGTCGATCAGCGGAATCATGTTGATCTCGCTGAGCATGTCGTTGTCGTCGTTGTCGGTGAATCCGCCGTGGGCCATGGTGTCGGTGTCCTCGTGGAAATCAGGGTTTGCGCAGCGCCACCACAGCAGGGGCAGGGGCGGGGCCGGCAGTTTGGCCACCCTGGCTCACGCGGGCACCGGTCATGAACAGGGCGTGCAGGTCGTGGCCAAACCGGTTGAGCTTGTGCAGCACGCCCTTGTTGCCACGCACCAGTGCGTTGTAGCCCAGCACGGCAGGAATGGCCACGGCCAGACCCAACGCGGTCATGATGAGGGCTTCGCCAATGGGGCCTGCCACCTTGTCGATGGTGGCCTGGCCTGCTGCGCCGATGCCCAGCAGCGCGTGGTAAATGCCCCAGACCGTGCCAAACAGGCCCACGAAGGGTGCCGTGGAACCCACCGAGGCCAGAATGGCCAGTCCACCTTGCAGCCGGGCGGTGAACTCGTCAATGGCGCTGCGCAGTTCGCGGGTGACCCAGTCGCTCACGTCGAGTTGGTCGTGCAACTGGGGGCGGTGGCTGCTGCGGCCCGTGGGGTCGTCCTGGCGCAGGATGTGGCGTGTGGCGTCCCGGCCAGTCTCGGCCAGTTGGCGGAAAGGGTTGTTGGCTTCCTGGCCCAGTTTGGACAGGCCGTCTTCAAAGTCGGTGGCGTGCCAGAACGCCTCCGATGCCTTCGCCTGCTGGCGGTGGGTCCGGAGGTCCAGTGCCTTGATCAGGATGACCAGCCAGCTGGCCAGTGACATGCCCAACAGGATGAGTGCCACCGCTCGGGTGACCCAGTCGCCTTGTGCCCACACATGGGCCAGTCCGAATTGTGTGTCCATGGATACTCCAGAAAAATAGCTAAAAACTCAATGAATACAAGCGCTGGATGGCTTTTTTGCTTTCAACTCATCACTCCAGCACAAAGTTGATGGGCACGTTGAACCACATGGCCTTGGGCTCGCCGTTGACCTTGCCCGGCACGTACTTCCAGGCTTGCACGGTTTTCAGCGCCGTCTGGTCCAACCGGTCATAGCCACTGCTGGTGCGGATTTCGGCCTGGGTGGCGTTGCCATCGGTGTCGATGAACACACGCACCACCACCTTACCCTGTTCGCCCAGGCGTTTGCTCAGGGGTGGATACGCCGGAGGCCGGTTGTTGAGGTAGTCGGCGTTGCTGTCGGGGTTATCCGGCACGCAGGGCTTGCCGCAGGGCCTGGAGTCACGGCGCGCGC
>ERZ761609.2148-NODE-2148-length-15251-cov-78.231113_pt1 | contig 15251 bp, 16 predicted proteins | sample MGYA00511163_ERZ761609 | MGnify/ENA primary metagenome ERZ761609 (study PRJEB28899, sample SAMN02445070) | bioreactor sludge metagenome | biome: EBPR sludge | place: Australia: Brisbane, Thorneside Wastewater Treatment Plant | collected 2011-12-16 ... | reverse complement strand
CCAACTATGTTTTATACAGCATCCTGCTGTATATACCCCCAATTTGGGGTCGTTAACAGCATTGTGCTGTATAACACCTTATATTCAACACCATCAATCCTCAATAATCCTCACAAACACATACTCCGCCCTCGCACCGCTCGGATCCACCAACGTAAACGACTCCGGAAAAACCGGCGTCGGCGGCGTCGGAACCTCGATCTCCTTAAAATTATCGCAGATCGGAAACCCCTTATGGACAAGCGCCATCCAACCGCGCTCCGCCACATTCACACCATCCACCGAAACCACACGCAGCCACTTATCACCCTTCTTAACCTCGCTGCCATCTGCCGGCGCCTCCCAAACCTCATCGCCCACCACCAACTGACCGCGATTGAAAGAAGCCACAACACGCGCAAACGTATTGTGATCGGCGCGCATACGCGTACCATTGCTGATCGGCGTCATACTAAACTGGGTCATGAAACTCTCCTATACTCCACAAAAGTATCCCCGAACTTTGCGATCAGGGTCGCTTGCGATTGCGGCGCGGGATAACGGGCAAGGAACTCCGCCTCACTCCCATTGAAATAATTCAGATCGATATTCAAACTTTCCACACCGTACAACGTCCCATCCCCATTATCCGTAAACTGCCAGTACGTCCAATCCTGCCAGATCGGCGGCACCAGCGGCAGCTGCGGGTTATACCACGCGATCCACAACGGATACTGCGCAAAATAATTCACCCCCGCCGCAAACTCCTGCCAATAATAATACCCCGTGTACACACCAAGCTTCTTATCCGGCAGCAACGCCCGAATACGCTCCATAAAATCATACCAATGCCGCCAACCCGTAAACGGACCCCCATACCGGTCCTCGAAATCGCACCACATCTCCATCTCACCAGGATCGTCCTTCAAGATCTCCACGAACGTCTCAGCTTGGCGCTTCGCATTCACCCGGCTGTCGTAGAACCAATACGAACCCCGGATCAACCCCGCCTGCTTCGCATTCCTCCAAGACGTCTGAAACACCCTGTCTTGATACGTCCCCTGTCCCGCGCGAATGATCACCCCCCGCGTCAACTCCGCCATCTTCAAAAAGTTAATCCCTGGCGGCGTGGTCGGATCATCCTGCCAGAAACTCACATCCGGCAGGCGAAAAAACGGCAACACAGACGACAACTGCCTTTGCGGCTGAATAACGGGCATGGGCTGGGGAGAATTTGCCGAAATTGAATTCATAATATTGGATTTTATGGAAGAATAACCGACATTATAAAGCAAAAAAGCGACTTCACATCTGAAATCGCTTTAAAGAAAGAACGAAAGATCACCGCTTCAAACCCGCCGAAAGCGGATACGGTTTAACCTAATTGTTCAACGCCCCTTGATTCACCCAATCTGAAATGATCTGGATCTGCTCCGCACTCAGCAAAGGACCCCGGTTGGGCATCTCTCCTTGCACCACCAGCTGCACCAGCAAACTCTCCGAAGCATTGCCGGGCACAAGCACCGACCCATTGCGTGAACCCGCCATAAGATTTTCATAGGTCAGCATATCCAACCCCTCCTTCGTGCTCCTCACCCCATGACACTCCACACAGCTGTTCTCAAAGATCGGCATCACATCATTGGCAAAGCTCACACCCGCAGGCGTATTCTCGGCAGGGGCTTCGGTTTCAGCCGCATCATCAGCCGCCTCCGCGGCTTCCGTTGCCTCCACCACTGGCGCTGTCGTATTCGTAGCGGCAGGCACAGCCGTCGGCTGGGAAACCGCCTGGGTTGGCGTCGCCGCTTCGGGTTGGGTCTGAGGCGCACTGCTTCCGCAGGCGGCAAGGGCAATGGTCATCATCATGACCGCAACGAACATTAAAATTCTATTCATATTCATTCCTTTTATAACAAACAGGTCTAATGCGTTGCGGGAATGTATCACACAAGCACACGTAGATGATGAAGAAATCGTGTGTTTTCTTACCCGAGCGGCAGCGGGCGCGAACCTTCTCAGAGCGGCTGCCCCCGCGAGCAAACCCGATCTTCTCAAAACATAGATAGACTGTGCAAGCTAAGGTATAATCTATGCGCCCTCTTGTCAGGCGCAAATTCATTACAAGGCTGAGTATGTCAGGCGCATTTTCATTACCCAACGATTACTGGCTTTCCATTCAAGTCACCCCGCAAGACGTTGAAAACCTACACACATACCTATTCGAACGCGAGATGCCGTCCACCACGCGCGAACTCGCTTCCGAGTTTATCGAACGCCGTGTGCAGCTGGAACGACAAGCTGCCGAGAGCAAACAAAAGGCAATGGGCAAGAGCTTCCTCCCGCGCGAGTCGTATCAGGTCGGCGAAGAACTGGTCTTCCCGGCAATCGGTTGGAAGCATGGCAAAGTCACCGCGGTTCGCCCCGGCGTCAGCCCGGCAGTGGCAGATTTCGACGTCATCACCGTGGAGATGGAAGACGCCTCCCAACGCATGTTTGCCGCACGGCTCGAAACGCATCTTTTGAACGACACGCAGCTTTCCAAACCTCAGGGCTTGGATGTAGACCCCGCCGCAGTCATCGCCGAGTTTGGCGCATCCATCGAGAAAAAAATGGAAGCCGCACTCAGCGCCGATGACGGGCTGGTAAAGATCGCCGGTCGCTGGTTCCCGCGCGCGCTATTGATCGACATCAATCAGGGACAGTTGAATCTCGCCGAAGCCGTGCTCGATATGTCCGGCGGCGAGCCGCTTCCCACCGAAGCCCTGGTGAAGGATATTGAACTGCCCGAAGGCGTCAACCCCCGGCTGGCGGAATTCTCATTGAACTATGCCTTGCAAGACGATGAACGCTTTGATGAAGTAGGACCCGCCGGACAGGTGTTGTGGTGCTTGCGCCGCCTCGAACCAGACTATGTGCGTGATGTCCCCCTGCCGCTGCATTATGTCGAAGTCCCGCATGACCGTGGTTTGTTGAGCGCCCCCATGAAAGCGCTCGAAGAACAGCTGGACGATGAACTGACCCCGCCCGAAGACCTCGACCCGCGCGAGGATGTTTCGTCCATCACCATTACGTTGATCTATCCGCACTTGCGTGCCGGCACATTGCCCATGTCTGCCCGGGCGCGCAAGTTGTTCCCAACCGCCTATGAATCCCCACGCGTCCGCTTCACCCTTGTGGATGGCAAGACCAAACAACGCATTCCCGCCTGGGTCGTCCGTGATTATGGCTACGTTTTCGGGCTGCGCGAATGGTACAAAGCGCATCAATTGATTCCCGGCTCGCTGGTGCAACTCCGCAAGGGAGAAAACCCCGGCGAAGTCATCGTGGAAGCCAAAACCCAGCGCTCCTCCAAAGATTGGGTGCGGACCGTCATGGTCGGCACCGATGGCGGCATGGTCTTCGCCATGCTCAAGCAGCCCATCACCGCCGAGTTCAACGATCGCATGGTCGTCCACGTCCCCGATTTCAAAGCGCTCGACCCCATCTGGGAAAAGAAGCGCCCGTTCGATCAACTGGTCATTCAAGTGATGCGTGAATTATCCAAATCCAACCCGCAGGGGCATGTCCATGCGCAGGAATTGTACGCCGCGGTCAATTTGGTTCGGCGCGTCCCCCCGGCTCCCATTTTTGTACTGCTGGCTGAAAACCCGGTCTTCAAACACGTGGGTGACCTGCACTTCCGTCTCGACGAGGAGGTCGAATGAGCCTGCTGAGACCGAATGCCAAAACCCCTTTCCACATCGACTTCGATTGGTGGAAACAGAACGAACGCGACTGGCATATCTTCCTCCGCACCCTGTTGTGCCAGGAGCATCAGGAAGCCTTTGCCGACTTTGAAGAAGGCGAACAGATCGACTGGATCGACCCGCAGACGGCGGAAGTCAAGCCGGTGGACGGCGTCCAGCACGCGCTCATCAGTCATTGCGCCCTGCTGCCCGAATTCGTGGGCGAGCGCACCGCCATTGTCGAAGCAGTCTTTCGCACCTTTTTGGCGAATGGCAACCATCCCATGTCTGCTGAAGACCTTGGCAAGCGGCTGGGCAGGTCGCCCGACGTGATCCTCAAGACCATTGCCGGACCGCGTGTGTATCGTGGGTTGCGACCGATCCTCAACCAAGCCCCCAATCCGCCTGCGGTCGGTTAAAATGGAATACCTGCCCCCGTAGCTCAATGGACAGAGCAGCTGCCTTCTAAGCAGAAGGTTGTGGGTTCGAATCCCGCCGGGGGCGCTAAAACGCGTATAAGCAATAGAAGGAGTGTATCCATGCCTACCGTTGTTCGCAAAACCAGGGAAACTATCATGGAGGTGCGGCGAGACATCCTTCATGCGGTCAGCTGGCAGGTACGGTCCAGCGTGTGGAGTCCTCCCACCGATGTCTATGAGACCGGGGATGCCTTGATTGTTCGCATGGAAATTGCGGGGATGCGAGACGAAGATTTCGAAGTTTCAGTTGAGAACGACACACTCTATATCCTTGGCTCCCGCCCCGATCTGCCCGACCGCCGCGCCTATCACCAGATGGAGATCCGTTTTGGCAAGTTCGCATCCGCAGTAGGCTTGCCCGCTCCGGTCAACGTTGACCTTGCGCGCGCCGAATATCGCGACGGCTTTCTGACCGTCACCCTCCCCAAAGCAAGACCGAATCAAATCGAGGTTGAGTAAACCCATGCCCGCACAAAGATGGCAATTTGGGACGCACGAATTCTTTCAAACATCGGATGACCCCGACCGGGAATTCACGAATAGTTACATGAACACCTTCTTCTCGCAATTCCAAAAGAAGGACGACGCTTCACCCGACCCGAAAGCGGAGGGGAAAGACGAGGAGCAGAAGTTTCCCGACATATTGCCCATCCTCCCGCTGCGCGGCGTTGTGGTCTATCCTAATACTGCCGTCCCGCTCACGGTGGGGCAGCCGCGCTCCATCAAACTGGTGGATGATGTGGTGGCGGGGGATAAGCTCGTCGGGCTGCTGGCAGCGCTCAACCCGGAGCAGGAAACGCCCGGTCCGAATGAACTATACAGGGTTGGCACCATTGCAACCGTTCACCGCCTGTTGCGCGCGCCCGATGGAACCGTCCGCTTGCTGGTGCAGGGCATGGAACGCTTCCGGCTGACCGAGTTCGTGGAGGAAGAGCCGTATCTGAAGGCGCGCATCCAGCTTGCACCGGAAGCCGAAGAGAAGAACATCGAGTCCGATGCGCTGGCTCGCAACGCTCGCGACCAGTTCCAGCAGATCACACAGATGATTCCCTCCTTCCCCGAAGAACTGGCGAACTCGATCCTTTCCATCGAAGACCCGCTTCAAACCGTCTACACCATCGCAAATTTCCAACGCATCGACCTGAAGGACGCGCAGGAGATTCTCGAACTGGACAAGGTGTACGCAAAATTGAAAAAGTTGATCGGTTTGCTCGTGCGCGAAGCCGAGGTATTGCAGATCGGTCAAAAGATCCAGAACGAAGCGCGCGGTGAGATCGAGAAAGTACAACGCGAATACTACCTGCGCGAACAAATGAAAGCCATCCAGCGTGAACTGGGCGAACGCGACGAACAGGCGCAGGAAGTGGATGAATTCCGCAAAAAGATCGAAGAAGCGAAAATGACCGAAGAGGCGGAGAAACAGGCGAAGCGCGAGTTGGAGCGCCTGGCTCGCCTGCCCACGGCGGCTGCGGAATATGGCGTCATCCGCACCTATCTGGATTGGCTCGTCTCCGTTCCCTGGTCGGCGGGCACGCAGGATAATTTGGATATTGCCCATGCCCGCGAAGTACTGAACAAAGACCACTTTGGGTTGGAGGATGTGAAAGACCGCATCCTCGAGTTCCTCGCCATTCGCAAACTGCGGATCGACCGTAAAGATGACAAGAAAACTGAATCCAAGGATGCCATTCGCCGTGAGCGCGAGGGCGTGATCCTTTGTTTTGTAGGTCCGCCCGGGGTCGGCAAGACCTCCCTGGGGCAATCTATCGCGCGCGCGATGGAGCGGAAATTTGTCCGCGCCTCGCTGGGCGGCATCCGTGATGAAGCCGAGATCCGCGGACATCGCCGCACCTACATCGGCTCCATGCCGGGGCGCATTCTGCAATCGCTGCGGCGGCTGGGTTCCAAGAATCCGGTCTTCATGCTGGATGAAGTGGACAAGCTCACCAATGATTTCCACGGCGACCCCGCCTCTGCATTACTGGAAGTGCTCGACCCCGAACAGAATGGCGAATTCCGCGACAACTATCTCGAAGTCGCCTACGACCTCTCGCAAGTGTTTTTCATTGCCACTGCGAACACCCTCGAATATATCCCCGGTCCGCTGCGTGACCGCATGGAGATCATTTACCTATCCGGCTATACCGAGAATGAAAAGTTAGCCATCGCCCGCGGTTATCTCATCCCGCGCCAGATTCGCGAGAACAGCCTGCGTGAGAACGAAGTCCGCTTCACCGATGATGCCTTGAAGATGATCATCCGCCAATATACGCGCGAGGCGGGCGTCCGCAATCTGGAGCGCAAGATCGGCGCCATCTGTCGCAAGGTCGGCACGAAGATCGCCGAAGGCAAATCCAGAAAGTTCCGAGTGACCCCAAAACTGGTCGAGGAATTTCTGGACCATCCGATCTACCTTGGTCCCGAAGAGTTGAATAAGCGCACTTCCATCCCGGGGGTGGTGCCGGGTCTCGCCTGGACGTCCTTCGGCGGCGACATTCTCCTGATCGAAGCCACCACCATGCCCGGCGGGCGCGGTTTTCAGATCACCGGTTCCATTGGCAATGTGATGCAAGAATCGGCGCGTGCCGCCCTGTCCTACGTTCGTGCGCGCGCACATTCCCTTGGGCTTCCGCATGAATTCTTCGAGAAGCACGATATTCACATGCACATCCCGGCGGGTGCGCAGCCCAAGGATGGTCCCTCTGCCGGCGTGACTATGGCGACCTCGCTGGTATCGCTCATTTCCGGGCGAAAGGTTAAACCGCAGATCGGCATGACGGGCGAGATCACCCTGCGGGGTCAGGTTCTTGCAATTGGCGGCGTCAAGGAAAAGGTGCTGGCAGCGCATCGCAGCGGACTCACGACCATCATCCTGCCGAAGCAGAATGAATTGGACCTGGACGATGTCCCCGAAGAGATCCGCAAGACCATGAAGTTCATCTTTGCAGAGACGGTGGATGACGTACTCACTGCCGCCTTGGAAAAAGCAAAACCGCGTTCGAAATCGGCGAAGCCAGCCAAACCCAAAACGCAAAAGAAACAAAGCAACACCAAGAAACCCACAGAGGCAAAGAAGAATGTCAAAAGGAAAAGTCCTTCTCGCGGAAGATGATATCACCATGGTCTCGCTGCTAAAAACCTTGCTGAAAATGGAAGGATACGAGGTGGTGGCATTGCAGCCGGATGAAGACATCCTTTCCGCTGTCCGCGTGGAGCAGCCAGATGTCTTGCTCATGGATGTGTATTTGTCCACCCAGAGCGGGCTCGAAGTTCTGGAGCAATTGCGAAACTCCGCAGACACCAGTGATTTGCGTGTAGTCATGTCCTCGGGCGCCAGCGTCAAGGAAGAATGCCTTCGGCGGGGCGCCGATGGATTCCTGGCAAAGCCCTACATGCCAGACGACCTGATCACCATGCTGCGGCAAACCATCTAACCATGCCACACGTCCAAGTGCGCGTTCGCGAAATCTCCTTTGAAGAAGATTACGAGCGGGTCCTGAACTTGTGGCAGGGCATCGAAAAAGGCATGAATGTCGGGCGTTCTGATTCACCCGAAGAAGTGCGGAAGAAACTTCAACGCGACCCTGATCTCTTCCTGGTGGCGGAAACCAAAAACGAGATCGTCGGCACGGTCATCGGCGGCTTCGATGGGCGGCGCGGAATGATCTACCACCTTGCAGTGCAAAAAAATTTTCGCGGGCGGGGCATTGGCGCCATGTTGCTTCAGGAGGTTGAAAAACGCTTGCAAGCCAAGGGTTGTCTTAAATGCCTCCTGCTCGTCCTCGAAGACAACGGCGAAGCCATTCAATTCTACAAAAACCAAGGCTGGCGTCATGCATCGGAGGATGTTGTTTTCATGAAGGAATTCTTTTCGTGATGCGGTTTGGGATTTTGACACTCTCCGACCGCTCTGCACGGGGTGAGCGGGAGGATGCCTCCGGACCGGCGTTGGCGCTTCAGATCCGCGCCGAAAACGGGTCTGTCATCCGGCAGCAGATCCTCCCCGACGATGAATCCACAGTGCGTGCCACTCTCATCGAATGGGCAGACAGCGGCGAATTCGATATCATCCTGACCACCGGCAGTACCGGCTTTGCCCCACGGGATATTGCTCCAGAGGCGACTCGCTCCGTGATCCAGAAAGAGGCTCCGGGTCTGGCGGAAGCGATGCGTCTCGAAAGTCTCAAGAAAACACAACACGCCATGTTATCCCGCGCGGTCGCCGGTATCCGCGGGCAGACGCTGATCATCAACCTGCCCGGCAGCCCCAAAGGCGCAGTGGAGAATTTGCAGACCATCTTTCCTGTGCTGCCTCATGCGGTTCAATTGCTGCGGGAAGACCCGAATTCTGAAGCCTCTCATTGAATCTGCAAGAATCAAAACAGCCGGATGCGCGTTTGCATCCGGCTGTTTTCTTGTAATGATATTACTTCCAGGTGAAGGTAAGGTCGTCTTCGACGGGGTTCCAATAACTGGGGTTGGGGCTGAGGGTCAAGCCTTCGTCTGTCCACGCGGAGATGACATACGGACCGCTTGTGAGGATGGAACTGTCACGGGCGTCATATCCGCCAGCTGCCAGTGCATCGAGATTCAGAATTGAAAAAGCGGGCTGCGCCAGATATTTGAGCAAATTTGGTTCCGGTCGGTTGAGATGGATGATGACGGTGTTCACATCCACTTTTTGAATGCCGTCCACTTGTGAGATCGCTTTTTTCCCGGAATCACGCTCTCCGTTGAAAGCAAGGAAGAGGTTTCTCCAGTTCGGAAAATTTCCCTCTCCATGCAGCGGGCTTTGCGGGTCGAACCAGCGGTTGAAGTTTTGCACGATGATGTCTGTCGTGATGGGGGTGCCATCGCTGAAGCGCGCATTCGGGCGGATCTCGAAAATATAATCCAGCTGGTCATCTGAGATCACCCACGATTCCGCCAGAGCCGGCTGAATGGTATCGCTCTCGTCCAATTGCACGAGTCCTTCGTACAAAAAACCGCTCACGAGCAGCGAGTCGGCGTCTTCGGTTACGGCGGGGTCAAGGACAATATCCCTGTGGATCGCAAATGGCACGCCGGGCTGTGGGATGGCTGCTTCGCCCATCGGGGTTTCTTCCATTTGCGGTTGAGGCGTTTCTTCCGCTTCCCTGGGCTGGCAACCGGTCAGAAATACGATTAAGATCAAGGTGCTTCCGAGTAATTTTTTGACGTGGGTTATCTTTTTCATGGTCAATTCCTCTTGTTACTTTGGTCGTCAATTCTAAGTTTTTTGGTGTGTGGTGTGGTGCCTTCTATACAATAAAAATACCATACATTTCAGAAAAAAGCATTCGTCCTTGATTGCAGTTGGGTGGTTTTTCTGTTTTCACGCTCTAATGCATATATAATTGTACTGTTGAAGCATGTTTTGAGGTTGTCAGACCATTCTTGCGAGGTGATTTGCCGGAACCATTCAACCCTAAATCCGACAAAACAGCTACTAACTCTTATGACTAGAACCAAGAACTCCTGTGATTTGGCGGAACCATTAAAAGTTTCACTGCCGCCATCCAAAAATAGAGAAGAGGTCACCATGAAAGGGTATAAGAATTCCAACATTTTGAGGGTCTTTTCCATCTTCGTCATCTTTGCGCTCCTGCTTTCGGCATGTGTTCCAGCCGAGTCGCTTTCGGGAACGGGCGGCGGCGAGGAACAAACCGAGGAATCTCCGCCTCAGGAAGACCCGACAGGGGAGGCGCAACCCCCTCAAGACCCTCCTCCCGCCGATAATCCTCCACCAACGGAAGAATCCCAACAGCAGCAGCAAGAGGCGGCTACCAATACTCCTGAACCTCAACAGCCTGATGACGATTCTGCCGCCACTAACACTCCTACGATGACGCCGACTCCAACCGCCACCGTGGAAGGCGAGGGGCAGCAGGCAGGCGCTCAAGCGGTTGAAGAATCTGCCACGCCCACTCCAACCATGACGAATACACCGGAGGCAACCTTCACGCCCACCCAGACAGCGACCTTTACCCCCGTCCCGAGCAACACGCCCGCCCAGCCGGATCCCTATGTGGGTCTGAGCGTGTCTTGTAATAATGACCTGTCTGCTACATTCAAGATCACCAATGCCGGCGGACCATTGGACGGCGGAAGTTATACAGTCTCTGAGCCGGGGAAATCTACCACGACCAATTCTCTGGACTTGGGGAGCGGTGATAGTATTTCCGTCCGCGCTGCCGGAAATGCCACGGTTACTGTTAGTTACTCCACTTCCACATTATCGAATGTGAACCTGGTTGCTACTGGCACTTGTCTGCCGCTGCCTGTGAATACATCGACCTTTACCCCGACCCCGTCGCGCACGCCTACGCCGTCGCGCACGCCCACCGCAACGAACACGGCTGGTCCATCGCCCACGCCGACGGTCACACGCACGCCAACCGCCTCACGGACGCCCACCCTTACGCGCACGCCGACTTCGACTGCTACGGATGGTCCATCACCCACGCCTACGATCACCAATACCCCAACATCCACGCGGACGCCAAGACCGACACGGACTCACACGCCGACAGAAACGCCAACGTCCACCATAACGCCAGGTCCATCGCCGACGGCTACCTTTACGTTCACGCCAACATCCACCCGAACGCCGAGACCAACGAACACGCCTTCGCTCACCCCAACGACGACCCTCACCCCGTCCATGACCCCCACGGTCGAAATTCTAGACGGGCAGCTGGATTTGGAAGTCTTCTGCAACCCAGACCTTTCCGCCACGTTTGTCATTCGAAACGTATCGGGCGCTGTCAGTGATGGTACTTACAATTTATCCGAGCCCTCTGAAAGCGGATCGATCAATCTTGCGCCTGGGCAGTCTACGTCCATTCGAGGCGCAGGATACGCAAACATGACGGTCACCTACCGGACATCCTTCCTTTCTTCAGTGACTTTGAATGTGACCGGTTCCTGTTTGCTGCGCCCCACCAGCACGCCGACCAGCACTCCGACGAATACACCATCCGCCCCTGCAGACCTGGCGGTAGCCGGCTCGTGCAGCAATGTCAACACCAGCACCGCCACTTTCATCGTCACCAATAACGGCGGTGACATGGATTCGCCGTACGCTTACGAAATTAAGGATGCTCAAGGCGCTGTTGTGGATACTGGAAACTTCCAGTTACAAGCGGGTGGAAGTGTCGTTATCAACTACAGTGGGACGTCGAGTTCATACACGTTCTCCAGTCCGGATGATGCGAGCCTGAACGCCAAGTCTGATATGACGGCGTGTCTGCCCCCGCCTCCGCCTCCCTCCCTGACAGCCGCTGGATCCTGTTCCTCCAACGGTCAAGCCACCTTTGTCATTACAAATTCCGGTGGCGACATGCCGACATTCTATTCATATGAGATCACTGATGCCAGCGGTGCTTCTGTTCAGGCGACCTCCTTCCAGTTGGGCGCAGGACAGAGTATTACGATCAATGTGAGCGGAAACTCCACTGCCTACAACCTGTCCAGCCCGCAGGATGCCAACCTGACCGCAACGGCAGATATGAGACCCTGTGCCCCACCTCCTCCATCCCCATCGCTCACGGTCTCAGGCGCTTGTACCGCTAACACTGGAGAAGCCACGTTCGTGGTCACGAACAATGGCGGCGCGATGACCGCTCCATATACCTATAACATTGCCGATGCCAATGGGACGATCGTGCAATCTGCTGCCTTCCAATTGGGAGCAGGGCAAAGCATTACCGTGAAGGTTGCCGGATCTTCGAATGAATATAGCTTCTCCAGCCCAGATGATGCGGCGTTGAACGCCAAAGCGGATATGACCCTGTGTGCGCCGCCCCCACCGCCTCCGCCTGCTCCATCATTGACTGCCACTGGTGTATGCTCTGCCACCAACACTGCCAAGTTTGTGATCACGAACTCTGGCGGCGATATGCCGACACCCTACACATACCTCATTACGGATGTCGGTGGTGCTACGGTTCAATCTGCCACATTCCAATTGACGGCGGGGCAAAGCACGACGATTACCGTAAGCGGCAATTCCACGCTTTACACGTTGACCAGCCCCGACGATAGCAAGTTAATTGCTCAGGCAGATATGACCGCCTGTGCGACGCCTCCAGCGAATCCCATTCTTTCCGCCAGCGGCGCCTGCACCTCGAACGCAGGTCAAGCCACATTTGTTGTAACCAACAACGGCGGCAACATGACCGCACCGTACACCTATACCATCACAGATGCAAACGGAACGGTTGTGCAAACTGCCACCTTCCAGCTAAGTGCCGGGCAAAGTACCACCATTGTTGTAACTGGGTCGTCGTCATCCTACACCCTTGCCAGCCCAAATGACTCAGCATTGACTGCTACAGCAGATATGACTGCCTGTGTTACACCCCCGCCTCCACCCAACCTCACCGCCACAGGTGCCTGCACCTCGAATGCCGGTGTAGCTACTTTTAATATTACGAATAATGGCGGCGCAATGCCGGTGGGGCATCTCTACACCATCACCGATGCCAGCGGGAATGTGATTCAGTCCGGGTCGTTTATACTGGGCGCTGGTGAGACCTTCGATATCACGGTAACCGGTCCTTACGATGAGTTAATTCTGACCATTACTGATGCGAAGAATGTTACGACCCGCGCTGCGATGACCAGCTGTAACAAGCCGATCACGTCTGTCGCGCCAGCCGAACCCGGAATTTGTATTCAATGTCTGGTCTTCCATACCTTCCGCGATGACAACCTTGAGATCTATCGCCTCGATGGCATCGAAGGACAACCGGATGCAAAGTTGTACAACCTTTCCAAGGATGGAGCCACGGATAGCCGCCCAAGCCGCGCACCCAATGATTCGTGGGTTGTCTTCCAAAGCGATCGCGACGGCAACGTTGAATTGTATTACACCGACCTGGTCGGTAGCGGCGAAGCGATCCGCCTCACGGAAACAGAATCCAACAATACCAACCCGATGTACGGACCTGATTCCAATACGGTTGTCTTCCAAAGCGATAGAAACGGTCGTTTCGACCTCTTTACGATAGATCAGGCGACCGGCAAGGAAACTCAGATCACCAGTGACCCGGCGGATGATATCAACGCCTTCTATTCGCCCGACCTGAAGTGGATCGTCTACCAAAGCAACCGCAACAACAACTGGGACCTGTTTGTTCTCAACGTGGAAACCGGTACTGAAGCCCCGCTGACAGATTCACCGGCGGACGAGGTTTTCCCGGCTTGGTCGCCAAATGGCAAGTACGTTGCCTTCCTTGTGGACGACAATGGAGCCACCGACCTCTATGTCATCGACCTGGATACACTCGAAGTGCAGCGCCTGACCGCCGACGGCAAGACCAACAACGCGACATGGTCTCCTGAGGGTGATCGCATTGCTTACCAGTCCGAGCGGAACGGCAACCTCGACATCTACAGCTTCGACTTGACCAAAAACGAGGAGTACCGGGTGACCGATTACGAAGGTGTGGATTCGGGGCCGACTTGGGACTGCGGCGGGACGAACCTTGCCTTCACCTCCATTCGCGACGGCGACCCGAACGTCTTCCAGGTTTTCTGGAAGGGCGGTCCTGCCGGTAACATGACCATTGACCCGGCAACGGACAAGTGGTCGCAATGGCGCCCGTCCAACGATGTTTCCAGTACGGGTTACTAAACCTGCATAGCACGACAAACTCCCCGGTCCCGTTTGGAGCCGGGGAGTTTTCGATCTAGTGCCCAAATAACTTAACAGTGAGGGGAGGGCGTCCGCATCTTCCTGTTGTTTGGGTACTAGCCATGATTCGCAACTCGTTGGTATAATCCGCCCGCTTCAAAAAAACAATGATTCAAGGAAATCTATCAGTATGATCGATGTAAATGAACTCCGCAAAGGCGTCACGTTCGAGTTGGACGGCAATCTCTACAAGGTATTGGATTACAGTCACAATAAGACCGGGCGCGGCAACGCCAACATCCGCATCAAAGCCCGTAACCTGCTGACTGGCGCCAATATCGAGCGCACATTCAACTCCGGGCAGTCGGTTCAGGATGTTTCGCTTGATTTCGCCAATGTGTCTTACCTGTATAACGATGGTGACATGTATTATTTCATGGACAAGGTTACCTTCGAGCAGCCTGCTGTAAAGAAGGAATCGCTGGGTGATAGCGCCCAATTCCTTAAGGAAGGCATGGAAGTTAAACTTACCTTCTACAAAGGCGATGCGATCGATATTGAAATGCCAACGTCTGTTGACCTCAAAGTCGTCGAAGCGGAAATGGCGATCCGCGGCGACACTGCCACCGGCGTGACCAAAAAGGTTATCACTGAATCAGGCGTGGTGGTGCAGTGTCCCGCCTTTGTCAATGTGGGTGACACCATTCGTGTAGACACTCGTACGGGCGAGTACGTTACCCGCGTCTAAGAAATCATGAAGACACCTGCCGGGCGGGAGTGCCCGCATTTCTACGGCGATTATTTTCGCGGCAAGCATGTAGAGGAATGCCGCCTGCTCAACCTCTTTGGTCAGGCATGGACGCCTGACCTTTGCAAGACCTGCCCGGTTCCCGATATCGCCCGGGCGAACTCCTGCCAGCATATGAAATTAAAAGCCAGTGTCTCACGCCCGTTGACCGCCCTCTTCCAAAAGCGGGTGCAGGTCAGCGCGTATTGCGAAAAATCCAGGCGGGATGTCTCTGAACCCCAGGTGGGGTGCGGCGAATGCCATGCCCTGCCTTTCAAATTTGAAATAAAAGAATAATCGCAGACTCTCCGGGGGAGTCTGAAAATCTCATGCCGCTCACACTTCTGCTTGATCTGGACGATACCCTTCTCGATACAAATCTGCCAGCCTTTATTCCCGCTTATTTTCAGGCGTTGGCAAAAGACCTTGCGCCGCACATCGACCCGGGTCTGATGATGCGTTCCCTGTTGCTCGGCACAAACCTGATGAATCAGAGTGACGACTTTTCGCGCACGCTAAGCGATGTTTTTGATGACGCGTTCTACTCGCAATTGGGAATATCCAAGGCTGAACTCCTTCCCGCAATCGAACATTTTTACGACCACGTTTTCCCCAACCTGCAG